>TARA_R110000796_G_scaffold96719_4_pt1 | contig 93954 bp, 69 predicted proteins | sample TARA_R110000796 | Tara Oceans TARA_R110000796 (sample SAMEA4397815) | marine metagenome | biome: Polar Biome; feature: [SRF] surface water layer (ENVO:00010504); material: water (ENVO:00002006), including particulate matter (ENVO:01000060) such as... | depth 5 m
CAATAACAGATAATGATGTCGCTGCAAACCCTACTGTGGATTTGAGTCTTTCGGCCAACGCGGGAACAGAAGCTGCTGGAACAGTCATCACCGTAACTGCCACAGCTTCCGTAGCTGTTACAGGCGACCAAACCATTGATCTTGCTGTCAGTGGAACTGGAATTACAGGCACGGATTACAGCTTAAGTGCCACTACAATCACCATTTTAAATGGTGCAACTACTGGCACCGCTACTTTCACCATTCTTGACGATGCTGATATTGAGGGAAGCGAAACAGCTACTTTAACCATTAGTAACCCTTCTGCAGGAATTACCCTTGGTGCTACAGCAACTCAGAATGTTGTAATCACAGATAATGATTTCCCTGAAGTCAATCTTTCGGTAAGTCCCAATATTGGAACAGAACAAGATGGAACAATGATAATTGTCACGGCCACAGCTTCAAGTGAAGTAGTGGGAGGGAAAACCGTTGACTTGGGGATTAGTGGAGCTGGCATTACCTCAACCGATTACGCCTTAAGCTCCACTATCCTTACTATTCCTGACGGAGAAACCACTGGCACGGCAATTTTAATGATTGTGGATGATGAGGATATCGAAGGAACAGAAACAGCCACACTAACTATCAGTAATCCTTCGGCTGGAATTGCTTTGGGAACTACAACCACTCAAGATATTATAATCACAGATGATGATTATACTAAGCCTGACCCAACAAATGTAAACACAACAATAATGGCTGCCCCATCAACCTTGGTTGCCGATGGTACTTCCACAAGTATAATTACAGTAATGCTATCGAATGCAAACGGAGATCCATTATCGATTAGTGGTGGAACAGTAACCTTGACTACCTCAGGTAGTGCCTCTTTAAGTGCAGTTGTCGACAATAACGATGGTACTTATACAGCAACTTTAACAAATACTGTTGTCGAAACCGTGACAATAACTGGTCAGGTATATGGAGAAGACATTGCAAACAATGCGCTTGTGATCTTCACCCCAGATTTAACGGACTCAGATGGAGACGGGGTAATAGATAGTGATGAAGACATCAACGGAAATGGAGATTTGACGGACGATGATACCGATGGAGATGGTATTCCTAATTATTTGGACCCAGATGATGACGGTGACGGAGTACCAACAAAAGATGAGGATGTGAACAAAGACGGAGACCCTACCAATGATGATACTGACGGTGACGGAATACCAAACCACTTAGATGAAGATGATGACGGAGACGGAAAGTCGACCGAAGAAGAGGGTACTGGTGATTCGGATGGAGATGGTACACCTGACTATTTAGACACTGTTGATAAAGTCGAAGCAGGGCAAATTTTAAGTCCAAATGATGATGGCATCAACGATGTTTTCATTCTAGAAGACATTGAGAAATACCCAGAAAATATGGTAAGCATATTCAATCGAAAAGGAAATTTAGTCTTCGAAATTCAAGGCTATAACAATAACGATAAAGCTTGGCGTGGACTCCCTAACACAGGATTCCTAACTAACAGCGACAGAATTGTTCCTAATGGTACTTATTTCTATGTGGTGGATCTTAATGATGGAGAGCGCCCAATAACAGGTTTCCTTGTTCTTAAGCGTTAATCAAATGAGTTTAAAAAGAATATTTGCATCATTGATTATTTCCATTGGGCTTTCGGCAAGCACATATGGACAGCAACAGATTTTGAATACCCAGTATGTATTCAATCGTCACCTGATCAACCCTGCCTATACTGGAGTTGGAAATACGTTAAAAGCCTCTTTACTATTCAGAAATCAGTGGAAAGGAATCGAAGGAGCTCCAAATACACAGGCTTTTAGTCTTCATTCACCCGTTAACTATGACAATTCATTTTCTCTAGGTGGAATTATTATTAGAGATAAAATAGGAGTAACTACTCAAACGGGAGTATATATGACCGCTTCTTATGCCCTTCAGGTAAGCGATGAAACCTTTATTTCCTTTGGCTTACAAGGCGGGGCTTTAACCGACCGAACTAACTTTTCGGAACTTGATGGCTATGCAAATGACCCTTCACTAATTGCTGAAGATCGAACTTACGTTCGCCCTAATTTCGGTGCTGGGATTTATATTTTCGATGACCGATTCCACATTGGGCTATCAGTTCCAAACTTAGCAAATCAAAAGTTCGAGCAGTTCTCCACTCAAGAAGGTTCAGACATCAATCGTTTTTTCTATTTGGATGACGGGTATGTGTTTTTTCTCAACCCTCAATGGACATTAGACCTAAGTACCCTACTTAAAGTTCAACCGGGAGACCCTGTGCAGTTTGATATAAATGCGCTCGTTGGAGTCCGTCAATCCATTTGGTTCGGTACTTCATATCGCTCTTTTGAGTCTTTTGATTTACTCTTCAGGTTGAAAATTGCTAGGGATTATTACTTTTCATATTCATACGACATAGCCACTGGCCCTGTAGCTTTAAGTCGAGTAAACACAGGTTCTCATGAATTCAACCTTCAGTTTGGATTAAGTGAAATCAGTAAAAAAATCAATCGCAGAAATGCTTTCAGAAGATAAATTTTGCACTTTATAAGTCTCATTTAGGCTAAACTGCCTTCCTCTGCTGAATGTATTCCGTAGGCGAAAACTGCATCTTTTTACGAAACTGCCGATTGAAATGTGAGATGTTATTGTAGCCACAATGGTAACTGATTTCGAGGATGCTCATTTGTTTTTCCATCAGCATTTTACAAGCAAAACCAATCCGCACTTCATTCAAAAATTCGGTAAAGGTTCTTTGAGTAGTCTGCTTGAAATACCGGCAAAACGATGACTTATTCATGCTCACCAAATCTGCAATGTAATTTACCTCAATTCCTTCCTGAAAGTGGTTCATCACATAGTCATACACCTTCTCTAATTTAGAACCTTCCGTTTTTTCGAAATGGTTTACAAAGCCAGGGCTGGCAATGGTTTGAGCAGATTTATCTTTAGAAAGCAAACTTAGTACTCTCAAAAAGTGAATCATTCGATCTAAGCTGTTTAAGCTTTCGAGTTCCAAAATCAGAACCTTCACCTCTTTTGTAGTATGTTCTGAAAACTTTAATCCCAATTTGGCCTTTTCAAACAAAACATGGATTTCTCTAAATTCTGGAATATTTGTTAAGGCAGAATTGAGAAATGAAGGGTCGAAATGAATTACGTGCGCTTCGGCCCTGAGCAATGAGCCTTCTTCAAAGTACCCTTCATCATTTTGGTACATATGCGGTAAATTGCTGCCCAGTAGAATCAACTCGCCTGCCTTAAAACGATCGATATTATCACCCACAAAACGAGTCCCTTCACTTTTTACAATGTGTACCAGTTCAAGGGCAGTATGATAATGCCATACTTTAAGAAAATAAGGAAAATCATGCTTCGCAATCGCAAAAGAATGATCTGGGGCAGCATGGCGTTTAAGTAAGGTTGCTTTCACCGACATTTATTTATCTTCAATAAAGCCAGTAGCTCTATTTGTTGCAAATATAGTGTTAATACTGGAACACCTAAGCGTAGCCAGTATCCAGCATATTGAAGAAATTGCTCTAGATTCAATTGGACTGCCCACAGCATGGAATGTGAGATTATTGACTACGAGGTAAAAGACATCCGCTTTCCCACCAGCAAAACGTTGGATGGCTCTGATGCAATGAACCCCGACCCCGATTATTCAGCTGCATACCTCATACTAAAAACTAACATTCCACATCTCGAAGGCCATGGATTAACCTTTACCATTGGCCGCGGAAATGACATTTGCGTTCAGGCCATTCGGGCTTATATGCCCATGGTTATTGGTAAAAAGCTGTCCGAAATCACCTCAAATATGGGCGCCTTTTGGCATACTCTTAATGGCGATAGCCAACTGCGCTGGTTAGGGCCAGAAAAAGGAGTAATGCACATTTCTTTAGGAGCCGTAGTCAATGCCATTTGGGATTTATGGGCGAAGAAAGAAGGCAAACCTCTTTGGCAATTGGTCAGCGACATGTCGGCAGAAGAGCTCGTCAACTGCATTGACTTTACCTACATCACAGACGCCATTACTCCGCAAGAAGCATTGGAAATGCTAAAGCAGAAAGAGTCGAGTAAAGCAGAACGCATTGCTCATTTGAAACAAAACGGATACCCGGCCTACACTACCTCTGCGGGCTGGTTGGGTTATTCCGATGAAAAAATTAGACGGCTGTGCCGAGAAGCCATTGCCGAAGGTTGGACCCATGTGAAGATGAAAGTGGGCAGCAATCTTCAAGACGATATCCGCAGGGCCACCATCATTCGTGAAGAAATTGGTGAAGACCGATTCCTGATGATGGACGCCAACCAAAAATGGGAAGTGAATCAGGCCATTGAATGGATGGATGGGCTTAAGCAATTCAATCCACTTTGGATTGAAGAACCCACCAACCCAGATGATATTCTAGGACATAAAAGAATCAGAGAAGCCGTTGCGCCAATCCGCGTGGCTACGGGAGAACATTGCCAAAACAGAGTAATGTTCAAACAGTTTTTACAAGCCAAAGCCATTGATTATTGCCAGATTGATAGTTGCCGTTTAGGCGGGGTAAACGAAGTGTTGACCGTGTACTTAATGGCCGCCAAATTTGGCGTAAAAGTTTGCCCTCATGCGGGTGGCGTGGGGCTTTGCGAATACGTTCAGCACTTGTCCATGATCGACTTTATTTACATTAGTGGAAGTACCGAAGGCCGAGTTATTGAATATGTAGATCACCTCCACGAACACTTCGAATCTCCAGTAATCATTAAAAATGCAGCTTATACCCTACCCAAAGATGCTGGCTATAGCATCACCATGAAAAACGAATCCATCAACACCTATTCCTATCCAAAAGGTAGCTATTGGATCAAAGAAATGAATTATGAGCAAGTTTAGTCTTCAAGGAAAAAACGCCATCATTACTGGGGCAGGTAGCGGAATTGGAAGGGCGATTGCCTTGGTTTTTGCAGAAGCCAAAGCGATCGTTCAGGTGCTGGATTTAAATATAGAAGCCGCCAATGAAGTAGTGAATGAAATTAAGGCCACTGGCGGTAATGCTAAAAGCCATGCTTGCGATGTCTCAAATCAAAGCGAAGTAAAAAAGGTAATTGATACCATTGCAGAAAATCATACCATAGATATTCTGGTGAATAATGCTGGCATTGCCCATGTGGGTAATTTGGAAGGCACAACAGAAGCAGATTTAGATCGCATCTACGCTGTCAATGTAAAAGGGGTTTATAATGGTATGTTGGCCTGCGTTCCCTACATGAAAAAATCAGGCGGTGTTATTCTGAACATGGCATCGGTGGCTTCGTCTGTTGGTATTACCGATCGCTTTGCCTACTCAATGAGCAAAGGAGCCGTACTCACCATGACACTTTCTGTAGCCAAAGACTACGTGAAAGAAGGCATTCGTTGCAATTGCATTTCACCCGGAAGGGTGCATACACCATTTGTAGATGGATTCATTGCCAAAAATTACCCAGGAGAAGAAAAAGAAATGTTCGAAAAGCTTTCGGCAACTCAGCCCATTGGTCGAATGGGGCAACCCGAAGAAATAGCGAACTTAGCCTTGTTCTTATGTTCAGATGAGGCAGGCTTTATTACAGGAACAGACTACCCAATTGACGGGGGATTCATAAAACTCAACACATAAATGAAGTTAATTCGATTTGGAAACACCGGAGAAGAAAAGCCCGGAATTATCAATAAAAACGGCCAAAGGCTTGATGTAAGTAAATTCGGTGAAGACTACAATGAGGCATTTTTTGAGAAAGATGGAATCAAAAGATTGATCACATGGCTGTCAAAAAATATCGACAACTGTCCAAGAATTTCTGAAAACGAACGCCTTGGCGCTCCGATTTGTAGGCCGTCTAAAATCGTTTGTGTGGGATTAAACTATGCCAAACATGCCCAAGAAAGTGGTGCTCAAGTTCCGTCAGAGCCCGTGCTTTTTTTCAAGTCTACCACCGCCATTTGCGGTCCATACGATGACGTGATTATTCCGAAAGGAAGCCAGAAAACAGATTGGGAAGTAGAGCTAGCCGTGGTCATTGGCAAAAAAGCCTCTTATGTAGAAGAAGAAAATGCCATGGATTTTGTGGCAGGCTATGTACTACACAACGACATCAGTGAAAGAGAATTTCAACTAGAAAGACAAGGCCAGTGGGTAAAAGGAAAGAGTAATGACACTTTTGCACCTCTCGGCCCTTGGCTAACCACGCGAGACGAAATAAGTGACCCCAATAACCTTAACCTTTGGTTGAAATTGAATGGCAAAACCATGCAAGAGAGCAATACTTCAGATATGGTGTTCAAAATCCCAGAATTGGTAAGTTATATCAGTCAATTTATGACTTTACTTCCGGGCGATATTATCTCAACAGGAACTCCTTTTGGAGTGGGGCTTGGGCTGAATCCTCAAAAGTATCTTGTTGAAGGAGATGTGATGGAATTGGGCGTTGACGGCCTTGGAGTAGCAAAGCAAAATGTAATAAAATACACATGAAAATCGATGCGCATCAGCACTTTTGGCATTACGACCCAGTCCGAGACTCCTGGATCGATAGTTCTATGTCCGTGTTGATGCGTGATTTTCTTTCGCTTGAGCTAAAAGAAGAAATGGATAGCAACGAAATTCGCGGTTGCGTGGCTGTTCAGGCCGATCAATCCGAGGAAGAAACCAATTTTCTACTTCAATTGGCACAATCCAATTCCTTTATCAAGGGGGTAGTAGGCTGGGTAGATTTACGAGCCGAAAATGCAGAGGATCGCATTGCACACTTCGCTGCAAATAAAAAACTTAAAGGCCTCAGGCACATTGTTCAGGCCGAACCAGACGAGCATTTTATGCTCCAAAATGATTTTAAAAGAGGTATTTCCTTCCTTTCTAAATACGGACTTACCTACGATATTCTGATCTTTCCTAAACACTTGGGTACTGCTCTGGAGCTGGTAAAACAGTTTCCAGAGCAACCCTTTGTTATCGACCACATGGCCAAACCTCAAATCAAAGATCAGCTGTTTTCGCCTTGGAAAGAACAGTTTCAAGAGTTGGCCAAAGCACCCAATGTGTATTGTAAAGCCTCTGGTTTAATCACCGAAGCCAATTGGCACCACTGGAAAATCGAAGATATAAAACCCTATTTGGATATAGCTTTTGAGGCCTTCGGTACAAACCGACTAATGTTTGGCTCCGATTGGCCCGTGTGTAAATTGGCGGGAAACTATACTTCCACTTGTACTATAATGGAAGAGTACCTCAAAGGTTTTTCAGAGGGAGACAAGGCCAAATTCTGGGGAAAGAATGCGGCAAACTTTTACAACCTAAATTGATGAACAATGAAAAAGTCAAGCCTAAGATTTGTTCTTACTTTCTTTCTGATGCTTCCATTTTTAGCGGATGCACAAGAAGAAAAACAGAAGTACTTTCCAGAGACTGACCCTTTGGTTTTAGAAAAGCTGGAGCAATGGCAAGACATTAAATTTGGTTTGTTGATGCACTGGGGAACTTACAGCCAATGGGGCATTGTAGAATCCTGGTCCATTTGCGCAGAAGATGAGCCGTGGTGCAGAAGGCCACATGACAATTATGAACTGTATAAGCAGGAATACGAAAATCTACAAACCACTTTCAATCCCGTAAACTTCGACCCAAGTAAATGGGCAACTGCTGCCAAGCGCGCAGGGATGAAATACATGGTATTCACCACCAAACACCACGATGGTTTTACCATGTTCGATTCGAAGTTCACCGATTACAAAATCACCGACCCTAAAACGCCCTTTCATACCAACCCAAAAGCCAATATTACCAAAGAGATTTTTGACGCCTTCAGAACTGAAGACTTTATGATTGGTGCCTATTTTTCTAAACCCGATTGGCACTCGCCCTATTATTGGTGGAAGAATTTTGCTACCCCAGATCGAAACGTAAACTACAATGTAAATACCTATCCCGATCGTTGGGAAAAATTCAAAGACTTTACCCATGGCCAAGTAAACGAGCTTATGAGCGATTATGGTAAAGTCGATATTCTCTGGTTCGATGGCGGTTGGGTGCAGCCCTATACCGATGAGGAAATCCTTGCTTACAAGGTGAAAAAGGATTTTAAACAGGTGAGCCTTCAGAATCAGGACATCGACATGCCAAGGTTAGTAGAGGAAGTAAGAGCAAAGCAGCCGGGAACCATTGTTGTTGACCGAGCAGTGGAAGGGCCTTATCAAAACTACATTACCCCAGAAAATCGAATTCCTGAACACATGATTCCTTACCCATGGGAATCGCCAATGATTGCTGGCGGAAGTTGGTCATGGATCAAAAAACCAAACTACATTTCAACCCGAAAAGCAGTACATATGCTGCTAGATATTGTTTCGAAGGGAGGAAATCTACTCCTCAATATTGCCCCTTCTCCCTTAGGTGAATTTGACGAAGGTGCTTATGAATTATTGGAAGGCATTGGCCAATGGATGGACGTAAATAGTGAAGCCATTTATGAAACGCGACCAATCGCGCCCTATAAAGAAGGTAAAGTAAACTTGACACAAAATAGACATACCAAAGTTGTTTATGCAGCTTACCTGCCCGAAGAGAACGAAAATCAACCCCCAACCAAAATATGGTTATCCACAATACAACCAGAAAAAGGAACCAAAGTAACCATGTTGGGTTCAAAAGTAAACCTTAAATGGGAGGCGATTGGAAATGGTTTTGAAGTGGTTATCCCTGAAAGTCTAAGAAAAAACCCACCGACTTCAGATGCTTGGGTGCTCAAAATTGAAAAGGTAAAGGACTAGCATTATGAAAAAGGCTGTATCAATTCTATTTGCGCTGGCACTAATTTCCGCTTGTGGTACTTCCACAAAAGAAGAAGGCCGAAACGTCCTCTGGTACAATACACCCGCAACAGATTGGTCGAAAGAAGCCTTACCCATTGGCAATGGAAGAATGGGCGCCATGGTGTTTGGCGATCCGCTTCACGAACGCATTCAATTGAATGAAGACTCCATGTGGCCGGGCGCTCCCGATTGGGGTGACGCGCAAGGAACACCTGCAGATTTGGAAAAGGTAAGAGCACTTTTGGTCGCAGGAAAAGTGCATGAAGCCGACAAAGCTTGGGTGGGTTCATTTTCGCATAAAAGCATCGTCCGTTCGCACCAAACCATGGGCGACTTATTCATTGATTTCGAAGAAAGAGAAATTTCGAATTATCATCGTCAGCTAGACTTAGATTCCGCTTTGGTGACGGTCAGCTATAATACGAAAGCCGGAAAATTCACCGAGCGTATGTTTGCCAGTGAACCACACAATGCCATGGTGTTGGAGCTTGAAACTACGGACAAAGCAGGCTTAAACCTCGACCTTCGATTAAGTAGACCTGATGACGATGGACATCCAACCGTTTCAATTTCTACCCCAAAGGAAAATGAAATTCAAATGGACGGCATGGTAACCCAATACAAAGGCAAGCACTTTTCGCAACCAAAACCCATCGACTATGGTGTGAAATTTCAAACCCGTTTGAAAGTAGAAAACGAAGGAGGAACAATCACTTCTTCAGAAGGAAAATTAAAATTAAACGGAGTCAAAAAAGCCACCATTTACATTGTTGCGGCTACCTCTTATTACCAGAATGACTTCGAAGCTAAAAATGAGCAAGACCTTCAGCGGCTTTCGAAAACTTCATTCCAAGAAATTCTAAAAGCCCATGTAGCCGACTACCAAAGCCTTTTCAAAAGAGTTGAATTTGATTTGGGTGGCCACGAACTGGACAGCCTTCCTATTAATGAACGCCTCGATCGAATTAAAGCTGGGGCAAAGGACCTAGATTTTGTGGCCAAACAATTCCAATTCGGGAGGTATTTGCTGATTGCAAGTTCGCGCCAAGGCACCAATGCCGCCAATCTTCAAGGCCTATGGAATGAACATATTCAAGCCCCTTGGAATGCAGATTATCATTTGAACATCAACCTGCAAATGAACTATTGGCCTGCGGAAGTGACCAACCTAAGTGAAATGCATGACCCCCTTTTTGATTTCACAGAACGGCTCATCGAACGCGGAAAAATTACCGCAAAAGAACAATACAACATGCGTGGTTTTGTGGCGCACCAAGCCACAGATTTTTGGGCTCCGGCATGGATGCGCGCAGAAACACCTTACTGGGGCGCCTGGGTGGGCGGAGGCGGTTGGCTGACACAGCACTTCTGGGATCACTATCAATTCACTCAAGACAAAACCTTTTTAAAAGACCGGGCTTATCCTGCAATTAAGGCTTCCGCACTCTTTTACTTGGATTGGCTGATGGAAGATCCACGAGATGGAAAATGGATTTCGGCACCCTCCACTTCGCCCGAAAACTCATATACCGCTGCCGATGGAAAATCTGCGGCCACTGTTTTGGGCACTGCCATCGACCAGCAAATTATTGCCGAAGTATTCACCAATGCATTGGCGGCCGCAAAAGACTTAGGCATTGAAGATGACTTTACGAAAGAAGTAAAAGAGAAACTGGCGAACCTAAGATCGGGAACAGTGATTGGCCCAGACGGCCGAGTTTTGGAATGGGATCGGCCTTATGAAGAACCCGAAAAAGGACACCGACACATGTCGCATTTATATGCCATTTATCCGGGAAACACCATTACTAAGAAAACCCCAGAACTCTTTGAAGCTGCCCGAAAGTCTACGGAATATCGATTGGCAAATGGTGGTGCAGGCACTGGCTGGAGCAGGGCTTGGTTAATCAATCTTTCCGCCCGACTTCTAGATGCCGAAGAAGTAGACAAACACGTGACGCTTCATTTGCAAAAATCCATTGTGCCGAACCTGTTCGACATGCACCCTCCTTTTCAAATTGATGGCAATTTTGGTTTCACCGCAGGTGTAGCCGAGGCACTCCTTCAATCTCATACTGAAGAAATTAATCTCCTGCCTGCTTTACCTAAAACTTGGACCACAGGAAATATAAAAGGACTTAAAGCCAGGGGCAACCTGACCATTGACTTATTATGGAAAGATGGCGTACTTGACATGGCCAAAGTAATTCCTGCAAATTCAGGGAATTATCAATTCGCATATCAGGGCATTTCAAAAACAATCGAAATGCAAGCTGGAAAAACTTATTACCTCAACGCACAACTAAAAACGACAACTCCATGAACAAACCCGCTAAGTTCACCGCCCTCTTGCTCACGCTAGTTTTGTGGGTGGCCTCCACTGAACAAAGCCACGCCCAATTTCAAAATGGCGTAGACGAAATATGGAAATACATCGAGAATGAGCAGATAATTAGTGAAAACAAAGCACCTGCCCACGCTTCATTCACCTCATATACTTCGGAAGCCAATGCGCTGAACAAAAAAGCTACGGATGCCAAATTCTATCAATCGCTAGATGGCACATGGAAATTCAACTGGGTGCGTATGCCAAAAGACAGGCCACTCACTTTTATGAATCCTTCGGAAAGCGTTGCGAATTGGGATAACATTAAAGTACCTGCCAACTGGGAAGTGGAAGGTTTTGGAGTGCCAATTTATGTAAACCATCAATACGATTTTGCCGATTACAAAGCCCCCGTTTCTGAGGAAATGAAATTTGTAGATCGAATTTACCCTGCCGACCCAGGAAAGGTTCCCCACGATTATAACCCAGTGGGTTCTTACAGAAGAGATTTCGATTTGGCCAAAGATTGGGATGGAAAACAAATTTTTCTGCACATCGGAGCGATGAAATCTGGTGGCTTTCTCTGGATTAATGGAGAATACGTTGGCTACTCTCAAGGGAGTAAATTGCCAGCAGAATTTGATGTGACAAAATTCGTAAAACCGGGTAAAAACACCATCGCCCTACAAATCTATCGCTGGACAGATGGTGCTTATTTAGAAGGTCAAGATTTTTGGCGGATCAGTGGAATTGAACGCAGCGTCTATCTCTACGCTCAACCGAAACTTAGAATCAAGGACTTCGAAGTGGTATCCATTTTAGACGGAGCCTACAAAAATGGAGAATTCGATTTGACTGTTGATTTGAAAAACCATGGTACGAAGTCCCATAAATTCAAACTCAGTTATAAGCTTATCACAGCGGAAGGCAAGGAAATAAAAAGTGGTTCGGAAGCACTTTCAGTAGCAGCAAGCACGGAAGTCAGCCATAACTTTCAAGCCACCATCGACCAAGTAAAACAATGGAGTGCAGAGCATCCGAACTTATACACATTACTTTTAAAAGTAGAAGACTCAAAAGGAAAAACGCTTGAAGCTACCTCCCGAAAAATTGGTTTTAGAAGTGTAGAAATCAAGCAAGGTTTACTTTTGGTGAACGGCCAGCGGATTACTTTGAAGGGAGTAAACACCCAAGAAAATGATCCAGAAACAGGTCATGTCATGAGCGAAGAAATGATCATGAAAGACATTCGCCTCTGGAAAGAAAATAACATCAATGCGGTGCGCTTGAGTCATTACCCAAGAGGAAGACGCTTTTACGAACTCTGCGATGAGCACGGAATTTATGTGGTAGACGAAGCCAATATTGAATCGCATGGCATGTATTATGGTCAATACTCTTTGGCCAAAAAGGAGAATTGGGAAAAGGCCCATGTGGATAGAATGTTGCGCATGGTAGCCCGCGATAAAAACCATCCGTCTGTGGTCATTTGGTCCATGGGGAATGAAGCTGGAAATGGCATCAACTTTTACGCAGGCTACAAAGCAATGAAAGCCTTAGACAAAACCAAACGTCCTATTCAGTATGAGCGTCCTTATAAAGATTACGATGGCAGCCTTTATGATATGGATTGGAACACCGACATTATTGTTCCGCAATATCCGTCACCCGCGCGCTTTGAGCAAGTAGGTCAAAACAAAACCGACCGCCCTTATATTCCGAGTGAATATGCCCATGCCATGGGAAACAGCACCGGTAATTTCCAGGATTACTGGGACATCATTGAAAAATATGACAACCTGCAAGGCGGTTTTATTTGGGATTGGGTAGATCAGTCCATTTGGAAAACCAATGAAAAGGGAGAACGATTTTACGCCTATGGAGGCGATTATGGTGAAAACATGCCAACGGATAATACCTTCTTGAACAATGGAATTGTGTTTCCAGACCGTACTCCTCAACCCGCTTTATACGAAGTAAAAAAGGCGCATGAGTACATCAACTTCAAAGACCAAGGCATTAACCGACATGATGAATTAAGAGTGTTGGTGGAAAACCTTTATGACTTCACCGACCTCAACCAATTCAATTTTGAAGCGAAAATAAAAGCAGATGGCAGGGTGTTAAAGACTATTCCTTTGGAAGAAATATCGGTAGAAACGCATACGGGAAAACTGATCCGAATTCCTTTATCTGGAATCGATTATCAACCTAAAACAGAATACTTTGTTGAGATCAGTGCCACCACAAAAATAGATTGGGGGCTGCTTCCCAAAGGTTTCGAAGTAGCCCATGAGCAGTTATTCTTAGAGGGGAAATATACACCTCTAGAAACCGCACCAAGAGGTGATGGAAACCCACTGAATTATAAAGAACAAGGCCAAACCATCACGATTCAGAATGACATTGTGAAAGTGGTTTTCGATAAAAATCAAGGTCAAATCACTTCTTATGTTTTCGAAGGCAATGAATTGCTGAAAGATGGCCAAGGCCCAAAACCTAATTTTTGGCGTGCTCCAACCGACAATGATTTGGGCAATAGAATGCAGAACAGAAATATAGAATGGAAGAAAGCTTCTCTGTTTTCTAAAGTAATTGAAACAAAGATTTATGAATTAGAGAAAAATGTAATTCAACTTCAAATCACTTATGTGTTACCTGGCGTCAATACCCATTATAAGAGCTTTTACACCATTAGCGGCAATGGGCTGATCCATATTTCTAATGAAATAGAGCCAACGGAATACAAAGCCGACATGCCGAGAATGGGCGTGCGCATGCAACTGCCGAAAGCATATAACAACCTTGATTATTATGGCCGTGGCCCTTGGGAAAACTACCAAGACCGAAAAGCTTCGGCCTTTGTGGATGTATATTCCTCTACCGTTTCAGAACAATATGTGCCTTACGTTCGGCCACAGGAAAACGGCTACAAAACAGATGTGCGTTGGGCCACATTGAGCAATAGTGAAGGTCAGGGTTTAATGATTGTAACAGATTATACCGATCAGCCTCTTGGCTTTTCAGCATTGCACATGCCTAACGAAGATTTCGATTTAACAGAAGGATTGGCCTATAGTGCAAACGATAAAATCGATCCGGAATTTCAGTTGGAAGGTGCTTCGCCTGCCAACCCAAGCAAGCACATCAACGACATCAAGGAAAAAGATTTGGTGCAATTGAATATTGACATGGGTCAGCGCGGAGTGGCTGGAGACGATAGTTGGGGCGCGATGCCACAAGAAAAATATCGCACCAAAGCGGATGAAAAACTGAGCTATGGTTTTTACCTTTTCCCCTTTTCAAAGTACAGCAAGGAAGCCGCAATTAGTAAAAGTAAAAGCCTAATGAGGGAAGGAGGCGAATGATAGAAAGTAAACCTTTTGGCCGCACCAAAAACGGAGAAGAATGCTCGCTGTTTTACCTGTACAACCATCAGGGACATTCCGTATGCATTACCGATTTTGGTGCCCGAATTGTTGAAATCAATGTGCCCGATAGTCTAGGAACAATTGAGAATGTTGTGCTGGCCTATGATCGGCTGGAAGAGTACGAAAACGACCCTGCTTACTTCGGAGCAATCGTAGGGCGATACGCTTCTAGAATTCATGAAGGCAAGTTTGAAATGGATGGAAAAATCATTCAGCTTTCAAAAAACGAAAAGGGAAATCACCTGCATGGTGGCGAAAACGGATTCGATAAAAAGGTCTGGAAAAGCAGCACAGAAAGCACCAAAGGTTTTGAACGTTTGACGCTTTCATACTTCTCTCCAGATGGGGAAGAAGGCTATCCGGGAAATCTTGAGGTGAGCCTAACTTATACTTGGAACAATGCGAGTGAATTAAGTCTGGACTTCAGCGCAAAGTCCGATCAGAAAACCATTATCAACCTCACCTCTCATTCCTACTTCAACCTCTCTGGCTTTGCCAAAGAAGAGATTTTAGATCACCTGCTGATGATCCATTCAAAGAGTTTTGCCCCAATGAAACCTGAGCTTGTGCCGCAAGGAACATTAGAAGAAGTAAGCGAAACGCCCTTCGATTTTAATTGCTTTAAAGCCATCGCCAAAGACATTGAAAATCAAGATCCGCAGCTAAAACTGGCGGGCGGTTATGACCATTCCTTTTTTCTTCAAGCAAGAAATTCGTTGATAAAAGCGGCCTCCCTTTATGAGCTCAAAAGCAAAAGGCTCTTAGAAATTTCTACTACCGAAGTCGCTGCCCACCTGTATTCTGGAAATTATTTACCCAATGTATCGGGCAGAAATGGAATGCCCATTGGACCGAAAAAAGGAGTGGCTCTAGAAATGCAGCACTTCGGAGATGCTCCAAATCAGCCCGCATTCCCCTCCACAATTTTGGAGGCCAACACTGAATTTAAAAGCAGCACTTTGTATAAATTCACAACGGTTGAAAGCATTGTGAATCAGATAAATAGTAATTTGTAAAAGAAGAGCAAGTAAACATATGGATCTGAACCTGAGCAATAAAGTTTTTATAGTCACCGGAGGTGCAAAGGGAATTGGAGCGGCCATTGTTCGTCAAATTGCGGAGGAAGGCGGTATCCCTGTTATCTTCGATAAGGATGAAGAGGCTGGAGAAAAACTAGTCTCAGAAATTCAGGGTAAAGCTCAATTTTTTCAGGTCGATTTATGCAATACTGCTGAATGCGAAAGGACCGTCAAAGAAACGATTGCTTTGTTCGGGGCCATTCACGGACTGATCAATAATGCTGGAATCAACGATGGCGTGGGATTGGAAAAAGGAAGTCCAGAAGCCTTCAGAACTTCCCTTCAAAAGAACCTCCACCACTTTTACGACATGGCTTATTTTTGCTTGCCCCATCTAAAAAAATCGAAGGGGACTATCCTGAATATTGCTTCCAAAACTGCCATCACGGGCCAAGGAAATACATCGGGTTATGCTGCGGCCAAGGGTGGCGTTTTGGCCTTGACAAGAGAGTGGGCGGTTGAGCTTTTAGAAAGCGGCATCCGGATAAATGCCATTGTGCCTGCCGAAGTAATGACTCCGCTTTACGCAAATTGGCTACAGACTTTTGATGATCCCGAAGCAAAGGTAAAGTCCATTACGGATAAAATTCCTTTGGAAAAAAGAATGACCACGGCCGAAGAAATTGCCAACACTGCTGCTTTCTTAATCTCCGAAAAGGCCAGCCATATTACGGGGCAGCAGATCTTTGTAGACGGAGGTTACACCCATTTAGACCGAACCATTTAACCTCAACCTATGAAAGCTTCAACCAAGGCAAAACTCGTTGACCGAAAAACGCTCCTCCCCTTCATTCTGATTACATCGCTTTTTGCGCTTTGGGGTTTTGCGAATGCGGTAACCGACCCCATGGTTCAGGCTTTCAAGAAGGTGCTAGAGCTGACTAATTCTCAAGCCGCTTGGGTGCAAATGGCATTTTATGGGGGCTACTTTTGCATGGCCTTACCTGCCGCATTATTCGTGAGAAAATACTCTTATAAAGTAGGCGTGTTAATCGGTTTAGCACTTTATGCTTTCGGGGCGCTTTTGTTTTATCCCGCAGCCATTACCGAACAATTCTGGTTTTTTTGCCTTGGCCTCTACATTCTCACTTTTGGTTTGGCTTTTTTAGAAACCACGGCCAACCCCTACATTTTGGCCATGGGCGCAAAAGAAACCGCCACTCAACGCCTCAATTTGGCGCAGTCGTTTAATCCTGTTGGGTTATTGGCTGGACTGCTCGTTGCGCAACAGTTCGTGCTCAAAAAACTTCAGTCCGATGATATAGCCGATTTTGCTTCACTTGAGCTGGCCAAAAAAACATTGATCAAAACCTCCGACCTGATGGTCATTCGTAACCCTTACGTCATTCTCGGCTTAGTCCTTATCGGCATCTTTATTCTGATTGCAGTGAGCAAAATGCCACAGACAAAAGGCGATGGAGAAATCCCTAGTGTTAAAGCATCCTTTGATGCCTTGCGCAAAAACAAAAAATACGTACTCGGTGTATTGGCGCAAGTGTTCTATGTGGGCGCACAAATCATGTGCTGGACTTATATTTACCAGTATGCCGAAGCCATAGGCATTTCCAGTTCAGACGCAGCCAATTATCAGTTTGCGGCCTTCATCCTCTTTTTAGTGGGAAGGGCAATTGGCACTTACCTCCTCAGGTTTGTTAATGCTGGTCAGTTACTCAAGTATTTTGCCCTATTGGCTGGAATAAGTACGGTGCTCACCATTTATGTCGAAGGAATTTATGGTTTGTATGCTCTAGTCGCCATCTCTCTTTTTATGTCCATCATGTTCCCCACCATTTACGGGGTTTCCTTGAATGGTCTGAATGAAGAAGAATCCAAAATCGGGGCAGCGGGCTTGGTAATGGCCATTGTAGGAGGCGCTTTATTGCCCAAATGGCAAGGAATGATTATAGATTTAGGAGGAAGCGCAGTGAACGACACTCAAATTACGGGTGCAAGCGAAGTGAATTTCTCCTTTATCCTACCACTGCTCTGTTTCGTGTATATTGGCTGGTACGGAAGAAAGGTGAGTAAGTTGTAAAAGCCCCCATGGGAAGGCCTCGGCAGTGCGAGAGTAGTCTATCGCTGTTTGAGAAAATTAGTAATCGGTAGATCAGAAATCAGTTAATCAGTGATCGTAATTCAACATTCAACATTCAAAAATTGAAAAGATACTGTCTAACACTCGACCTAAAAAATGACCCTCAACTGATTGAGGAATACAAAGTCCATCACGAAAAGGTGTGGCCAGAAATCATTGAAAGCATTCGAGTTTCGGGTATTTTAAAAATGGAGATTTACCTACTTGCCAATCGGCTTTGCATGATTATGGAAACAGAAGATCATTTCTCTTTTGATGAAAAAGGAAGAATGGATCAGGCCAATCCTAAAGTGCAAGCATGGGAAACACTGATGTGGAAATATCAACAAGCATTACCCTTCGCGAAGCCAGGCGAAAAGTGGATGTTGATGGAGAGAGTTTTTGAGTTGTAGGTAACGTCCAACTAAAATGAGTATGCGCCCCAGTTGCTAGAAGTACCGAGGTATCTGTTTCGCATTGTCACATCAAAGTGCTCAGTTCGCATATTCATTTTAGTGTTTGTTAGCGGTTTATTTAAGTCTATCTGGAAAATCAATGATGAAAACACCTCCATTTTCCTCAACCTTCTTGTCAAACCTTTCCCTTTCCAGTTGGTCAGCTCGGTTGTATTCAGTGTATAACTTCTTTGCTTCTATTGGCTCAATTGAATGTATATAGTCGATCCAGCCTTTAAGTATATTCATCGGATGAGCATCTCCGCCTCCTGTTAAAGTTTTGTTTTTTCGCTTACCTAAATGAGAATCCAACCCAAATTTTTGAATGTAATACAACTCCTGTCTAATGAGTCTTTTTATCCTTTTTGGAATTCTGGGATGTTTATCATCAAAAATTGATAAACCAGTTACAAACTGCTTTTGTCCTCGTTTGAAAAATTTACTTTTGGAGGAGTTGATTGTAAACTGATATTTACTAATTATTTCCTCGATGGATTTAAAAGAAGGTAATTCCTGATCACTTGAGATACTGATATCATCTGCGTATCTAGAAAAGGTAGATTTGAAAGTTTTACAATGATCAGCAATTTCTTCATCCATTTCATGTGCAACAAGGTTGGCAATAACTGGGCTAGTATGAAATCCTTGCACTAAATATCCTGAAATAGTGGTCATTCCCGCAAGAGCTTTTGAAACTTCATCATTGAAACCAAGCTTAATAAATGCTCTTTCTACCCAGCTAGTTTCAATGGTTTCAAAGAAATGAGCAATATCAAGATTTAAAAGATTTTTCTTTGTTAAGTGTGATCTGGCATTCGTTGCGATATTTCTTCCTTTAACAAACCCATGAACACAGGGATGTGGGACATACAAATCGTCAAGATTAAATTTTAAAACCTTAAGTGTGTCAATAGCAAATTGATTTTCGATTTCAAATACATGCCTATATCCAAATTTAGGATTCTTCTTTGGAATTGAATACCTAACAATTGACAAATCAGGATTTTTAAAATCCTTTGGCTCACCGATAAACTCTAAAGTTGTACCCCTTATTAGTTTGGTGCCGCTAATAAGCTTGTTTAAGCTATCAATATCTGTGCGCAGATACCCGGCAAGCATTTCTAAATTCGATATTTCGTTAGGTAGATACATATAAAAATGAGTTGCCATAAAGTAAGGAGAGCTTGTAATTCATTTCCAATCGAATGCGACTCGCATCCAAAAATTACCTTAGGCAACTCAATATTCTTCAATTACTATTCTATTGTTTTTATCAAAAAACTCATCCTTGTCCATTTTGTAAGTTAAGGCAATTTTAGGTTGAATTATTTTGAAATTTTCAATATTTCTTGGTGACGGTTTCTTGTTAAAAAGTTGATCGTAAATGTAATTGATGTAATCAATGATTGCGAGCAGTATTTCAGACTTATCTCTTACTTCAATAGAATAAGGAATAGATGAAAAGCCTTTTTTACCAATTTTATGAATTACGTTTTTAATTGATGCTTCAATTAATATTTTCCAAGCGTTCTTTTTATCCCCATAATTTTCAAAAATCAATACATTATGTGTTCTTCTGGTCTTTGTTAGACGATCAATGAGTAGCTTTTCAACACACATCATATAAATTTCATCGTTTGTGTGATGGTTGACTAGATTTTTAAAAAATTCACTGTGCTTGTCAACAATCAAAATGTAAGCTCTGACATTAAGTCCAGAAATCAAGGAATAGACTCTTGACCTAATATCAAAATGATTTTCTGTTGCATGAAAGCCCTGTTTTTGAAATTTTAATCTTTCGAATGCGAAGATTGGATCGTTCGAAATGGCGCTTTGTAATTCAGTTAATTTATTTCTTAAAATTTCAGGAGTATCGGTTTTATAGCAACCCAAAATAAAGAACCTATCTGATTCTCCATCAATTGTACCCGATTCATCGATGAAATAGTAAGTTTCTCTCATTATCTACAATCCAGCATTACCGCTAACGACCAGCTATGATGAGTGGGGATTAGAAAGCACTAACCTCTCGTCTCGCACATAGCCACGCCTTGATTTAAATTTAAAACTTGTTGTGGGCTTTCCAATTCCCACTAAAATATCCTGACCTAAAAACCCCTTTCATTCATAGGTGATGTTATATACTTTTAGAGTTAACGTGGCTTCTTAGTTTTTCCGTTTAAAAACTCTTTTGACATCATCATTTAACCTTCTACTTTCCGATCGTAATGCAGCTACATCTTTTAAAAAAACTATATGTTCTTTCCGGTTGAAGAAACTTAAGTTAACAGATTGGGATATAGACAGAAATAGGATATTTATTTTTAAGGAAAATGGACTGCTCTGTTTTGATTTAGAACCAAACACATTGTCAATAATATCCTCAATTTCCCTTTGGAGTTTTATTGAAGATTTAGTTGAGTTAGTTAGTTCGTTAATTTTTTTCTTAACTCTTGAGATTTTCCCATCTGACTTAAGTTGCATTAACACAGTCATCAAATCATCAAGGCTTGATGCCTGAGAAAAGACGTAATGTGTCAATGAGGGTAATTTAAAGTTGCTTTCAATTCCGATTTGAATATTTTCATACCAAGACTCCTCTTTTTTGTTTGATATCTTGTCATCAATCTTCTTTAGGGTAGATATAAAGGTATCATTGATTTTAGGCGTGTTAGCATTGACTATTTTAAGTGATCGCTGTGGACTAACAAATAGGTCAGACTCGAAAATGTTAGAAGTAGTCAAGTAGTTGGTAATGCCTTGATCCGAGTAACTAAATTCACTTTCCCAATCAATTTCTGTTATACTCGGATCTAGGGGATTAATGAATGCGCTTGTATTTTTTTCAAACCACTTAAATCTAGTCCATTCACTCTCAAATCCATTCTGTAAGTAGAATGAATCTTCGTACAGGAGCAATGCGTTAATGTAATTTGAGAGACCTCCTAAAATATAATCAAAGTCTTTATCTGGTACGGCTTTTATATCATTTGTATTATTTAAAACAAAACCAGCCTGTTCTAGAGACCAATTGTCTATGATGCATTTCCTTTTAGACTCCATTTTCAAGCGGATTAAACCTTAGCCAATTCTGGCTGTGCTCTAAATAGCACACCCAATAGTCTCTGCTGTAAACACTTTTTACTATTTCCAGAAAAGCATGGTAAGTGAAAGCGAGAGGCATGTTTTTCTATAATAAAGAAAGACATTTAGGAGAATATTTACAAGAGTAAGGCACATCTCTTATTCCTGTATGCCAGGAGGAGGTTCCCATGTGGAAAAAGAGGAACAGTGCGCAAGATTGGAGCACTAATGCAAAACCTAGCAGAATGTGCTGTCCCTCTCCAAGGAGAGGGATAAAAGGGTGAGGCCTCTCGGAGGTTGTTATGAAGCACGTCTATCTTTAATGCACCTCATTCATTTATTCTGGGAAGTAAACTGTCGGGAAACCAGAACACCCACCATAGAATAAATATCCCAACTCATTTCCGTAAATTGTCCCTTTCAGCAAAGCCTGTCCATGGCAAAAGAAAGCGAAAAGTGGATGGATAAAATTTTTGATTTAAGAGAATAAAAAACCAGTGTACAAAAAGCGAATTTTCAGTTTAATCATACTTTGTCAGGTAGTGGGCATATCACTATTTGCCCAAAAATATCCATACCAAAATGCCAAACTTCCAGTGGAAGAAAGGGTTTCTGACCTTCTTTCAAGAATGAGTTTGGAAGAAAAGGTACGGCAGATGGACATGTACAACGGAGCTAACCTTAAAGAAGGAGAAGCCTTTTCACTAGCGCTGGCCAAGGAGTTAATCGGAGAAAAATTGGGTGCAGGCGCGGTACACGATTACTATCCGAAAGACGCCAAAGCAGCCAATCAACTTCAAGAATTTATCATCAAGAATAACCGTTGGGGAATTCCCGCATTACTCATGTCCGAGTTTTTACACGGCTATATGGGTGAAGGCAGTACTGCTTTCCCCATGAACATTGGCCTTGGCGCTACTTGGGACAAAGCCTTAATGGAAAAGGTGGGGCAGGTCATTGGCACCGAAGGCCGGGCGCATGGCGTACATTTCGGTTTAGGCCCCAACCTCGATTTGGGCAGAGAACCACGCTGGGGAAGAATTGCAGAAACGCTGGGAGAAGACACCCACTTATCTGCCGAACTCGGTACCGCCTTGATCAAAGGCATCCAAGGAAAAGACTTGAGTTCTGACCGCTCGATGGTAGCAGAACCCAAACATTTTGCCGCCCACGGATCACCACAAGCGGGAGGCAATGCGGGGCCTGTTTTGTTGGGAGAAAGATCTGTAAGGCAGGATTACCTTCCCGTATTTAGAAAAGCATTTATGGAAGGTGGCGCTTTGGGTACTATGGCGGCTTATTCCGAAATTGACGGAATTCCCAATGCCTCCAATGAATGGCTGATGACGGAAGTGCTCCGAAACGAATGGGGCTTTAAAGGCATCGTGGTTTCTGACCTTGGTGCGATTCGCTTTTTGCAGAGCAGCCACAAATCCAGCGATTCTCCTAAAGAATCTATCCGGCAAGCCATTTCCGCAGGCATCGACATGCAGTTCTACGACTTTCCAAATGATCAATTTCAGCAAACCATTATTGAACTGGTGAACGAAGGATCGCTTGATATCTCTAAAGTGAACAGAGCAGTATCAGGCGTTTTGAGATTGAAATTCTTGTTGGGGCTTTTTGAAAACCCATATACAGAACAAAGACTTATTGACGAAAGGCACCACAATCAGGAAAACCAAAACTTGGCCTTAGAAGCAGCCTTAAAATCGATGGTTTTGCTCAAAAATGAAGGTGATTTATTACCCCTCAGTAAAAACCTGAAGAAAGTGGCGGTGCTTGGGCCATTGGCCGATGAGTCCGTTTTGGGTGGCTATTCTGTAAAAAACAAAAAAGCCATCACGGTTTATGAAGGGGTGAAGCAATTGCTCGGAGCAAATACGGAAGTAGTGTATTCCGAAGGTGTTCCCCTTATTTATAAAGGTCAACCCATTCCGATGGCCAACTTTAAAACCAAAGACAAATCGCAAAACGGATTGAATGCCAGTTTCTTCAACAATAGAAATGTAGAGGGCGAACCTGTGCTCACAAGAATTGACAAGCAAGTCGAATTTGAATGGCCGGGCTCTCCAGGTGAGGGAGTGGGTGAAGATCACTTCTCTGTCACATGGGAAGGTTACCTTCAACCAGATGAATCATTTAGTGGATGGCTAGCCGTCAGTTCCGATGATGGCGTAAGACTCTGGGTAGACGACAAACTGGTGATTGACAATTGGGAAAAGGGAGCGACAAGCATCGAAACCACGCCAATGGATTTTGTAAAAGGCAAGGAATACAAAATCAGAATGGACGTTTGGGAAGGTGGCTATGGCGCCAAAGCTTATCTCAACTGGAACATGCAAAAGCCCGATTTAACAGAAGCGATCGCGCATGCAAAATCATCAGACGTGGCCATTGTAGTAGTCGGTGAATCGAACGAATTAGTAGAGGAAAATAAAGACGTAAGCAGCCTAGAACTCTATGGCCTTCAGAAGGAATTTGTAGATGCCATTCTTGCTACTGGAACCCCCGTAGTGTGCGTTGTGCTCAATGGCCGCCCCTTATCCATTAACAGTTTAGATCAGAAAGTGCCTGCCATTTTAGAGGCTTGGTTTCCTGGAGAAAAAGGAGGCTTAGCGGTGGCACAAACCTTATTTGGAGACTACAATCCTGCGGGTCGTTTACCTGTTACGGTTGCCCGAAGCGTAGGCCAATTGCCAATGTATTACAGTGCCAAACCGACCAGAAACCACCGCTATGTTGATGAAAAAATTACACCGCTTTACCCTTTTGGATACGGTCTAAGTTATACCTCCTTCGATTATAAAGACCTTCAGATTACGAACCAAGGAGAAGGTAAAATTCACATCGAAATAACGGTCACCAACACCGGAAGTCAAGCGGGTGAAGAAGTAGTACAGCTTTATCTAAGCGACTTGATCAGCTCTGTAACCACAGCGGTAAAGGAACTCAAGGGTTTTCAACGGATCCATTTCAATGCTGGAGAAAGCAAACGTGTAAGTTTTGATTTAATACCTGAAGACCTTTCCCTTTGGAATAGGAACATGGAGCGTGTAGTTGAAGCGGGCAAGTTCCGAGTTATGGTTGGCAAAAATTCTGAAGAAGGAGAGAGTGATACTTTCACGGTGGAATCAACGATCAAACTGAAAAATTAAATGAGAGCAAATTGGTCATATAATAAGAACTACCCATCGATGGATGACCTTCGCGATAAGGCCAAAAAGAAGATGCCCAAATTTGCCTTTGAGTATTTGGATGGCGGTTGCAATGAGGACATCAATTTACATCGCAATACTTCTGAAATTAGGGAGCTCAGTTTGGTGCCGAAATACTTAGCGCCATACAAAAGCAGCAGTCTAAAAACCGAGCTTTTTGGTCATGAATATGATGCTCCCTTTGGCATTGCACCCGTGGGCTTGCAAGGTTTGATGTGGCCCAATGCGCCAGAGATTCTAGCCAAAGCCGCCTTCGAACACAATATTCCTTTTATCCTTAGCACCGTCACGACTAGTAGCATCGAACGCATTTCAGAGTTGACGGAAGGCAGGGCTTGGTTTCAACTTTATCATCCTGCCAAAGAAGAATACCGTGATGATCTTTTGAAACGGGCAGCCGCAGCGCATTGCCCAGTTTTAGTATTGCTTTGCGATGTGCCCACCTTTGGTTATCGACCAAGAGACATTCGTAACGGCCTTTCAATGCCGCCTCGTTTGACCTTGAAAAATATCACACAGGTAATGACGCATCCACATTGGGCATTCCAAACGCTAAAACACGGTCAGCCCAACTTCGCAACACTCAAACCTTATATGCCTAAAAATTTGGGCCTAGGAGGATTGGGTGGATTTATGGATCAGATGTTTTCTGGCCGATTGAATGATGATCGAATCAGCCGAATTCGGGACCAATGGAAAGGCAAAATTGTACTAAAAGGCGTGGCCAGCGAACCAGACACGGAAAAGGCAATTGCACTGGGTTTGGATGGCATCATTGTTTCGAACCATGGCGGAAGGCAACTGGATGCAGGAGAATCGACCATCAAACCTTTGACAAGAATTGCAGAGAAATACAGCGGTCAAATCAAAATAATGATGGACAGCGGTATGCGTTCAGGCCCTGATGTAGCCCGGACTTTAGCCTCTGGTGCTGAGTTTACTTTTATGGGCCGAAGCTTTATGTACGGTGTTGGCGCGTTGGGCAAAAAGGGAGGAGACCATACCATCGCCATTTTAAAAACCCAATTACAACAAGTGATGGAGCAAGTCTGCTGCGAGCGCATTGAAGATCTTCCAGCACATTTACACAAGGCCTAAAACCTAGGATAATTTGTGTTCAAAACTTCCGATAAAAGTTCCGATAAAATTTTTCCAGCTACGATAAGTCGCGTCATTTTTCTTCCTAAGAGGCTGTCTATAAGCTTGAAAGCTATTCACAACCGAAGGCGATTGTAAATAATTTTATGTGCGAAATGTACCTTAAAACTTCCGATAAAACTTCCGATAAATTACATAAGCACCTCAACCCCTTGTGCTGTGATTTTATACTTTCTGTTTTTGTTCTCTCCCGATGTTGAAATTAATTTATGCTCCGACAAGACTGCTAAATCATCCCTAACAGATCTACTAGAAACAGATAGTTGATTTGATATCTGATTTACGGAAAAGTTCTCATTGGTATAAATGGCTTTAAGTAATTCAAACATTTTGTCCGCTCTCTTGGCGGATATTTGCAATATGCTCTCAAGGGGATTGATTTGTCTTTCTCTTTCAATTTTTAAGGTAAAGAACTCTGAATATTCGAATTGAATCTCGGGTAAGTTGTTCTCTTGCATTAGCTTTCTCATTCTGCTAATGCCAGTGCCCATTTTTTCGATATAGTTTACTTGGTTGAGCAAAGCGCAAATATTAGGATTTCTGGCCAAGCTCTTTTTCCCAAAATCATTTTCCGACAGCCCTTTTGGTAAGCCCCCTGGGTTCGAAATCTCGATCATATCATCAAAAACTTCAACCATTACATTTGCCCCCTTTTCAAAATAATCCCTATGGGCAATTGCATTAACGATAGCTTCCCTCAAAACAACTTCAGGGGTTTCTAAAATTTCCATTCTGCGAGTACCTGATATTTCAACCCTATTCTTAAGATGAGTTTTTAAGAATAGGATTGCCCCTTCAATGTTTGAAATTAAATCGCCCGATAATTCCTTCTTATCGAGAATCGTAGCCTTGTCATTACCCTGAAATCTAGCACATACTACATTGGAATGTGGAATGTACTTGGTGGGAGTTTTGGTGAAAAATAGCACACCAGTATGAGTGAGGTAGGCTTGGTCATCAACAAACTCTAGAACACCTAGATTGGAAAGTATATCAGCGTCCTCGATACTCTTAGAAATGTTCTTAAGTGATAAAAAATGATTTAGTTTTTCTGAATCAAAGATTTCTTCGAAAGGATATTTTTTGAATAATAACTCGTCAAATTTTATCCTTCCCTCACTTTGAACAAACTTAATAATTTGAGCAGTATTCATTTTTTCAGAACTACTTCCTGCTCTTAAAAAGAAGCCTTTCGTACAACGATAGGGTTTGTCATGCCCCTCCTTCACTTCAATAATCAATATATTTTCAAAGGTTTCTAGTTTTATGTCAACAGGGGGATCGCAGGTTGAAGCGGCTTGTTGTATTTGAGACCTCAGCTGATTGGTCGCTTCAATGCCCGTAACTTTTCCATCATCAGAAACTCCAAGGAAAACCCTCCCTCCTGATCCATTCGCAAAAGCCACCAGCTCTCGTTGCAAATCACTATTCAGGCTTGATTTAAATTCAGCCCTATAACCTTCCCCTTCTTGAAGAATCAATTGAAGTTCTGCCTTTGTCATTGGTTGAATATAATAAAAGGAAGTAAATTAACTGCTAAAGTATTCGGCCGTAGTCGCCAAATACCACTTCATTCTTATTAACCCTTACCAATATGTCGAAAAAGACGCTTTCCTGCTTTTTTCTTGCGCTGCTAATGGCTTCATTTTTCGGCTGCCAAAGTGGTGACCAAAAAATAGACGAACCTAAAGAAGAAAGCCGTATGGATTGGTGGCGCGATGCCCGCTTTGGTATGTTTATTCATTGGGGGCTCTACTCCATCCCTGCGGGAGAATGGAAAGGGACAACCAACCATGCAGAGTGGATCAGAACCACAGCCGAAATTTCGTTGGAAGAGTATGATCAATTTTTAGATGATTTCAATCCGGTGGAATTTGATGCAGAGGCTTGGGTGAAAATGGCCAAAGATGCGGGAATGAAATACATCACCATCACCAGTAAGCACCACGATGGCTTTGGGCTCTACGATTCTAAAACCTCGGATTTTGATGTGATGGCCACCCCTTTCAAAAGAGATATTCTAAAGGAATTGGCCGATGCCTGTGAAAAGGCGGGTATCAAACTTTGCTTCTATCATTCCATTATGGATTGGCATCATCCTGATTATTTGCCAAGAAGAGGCTGGGAAAAAAATCGCTCTACTGAAGGCGCTGAATTTCCGCGTTACGTGGACTATATGAAAAATCAGCTGAAAGAGTTACTGACCAACTATGGAGAGATTGGCGTGCTTTGGTTTGATGGAGAGTGGGAAGACACTTGGACACATGAAGAGGGTGTGGAATTATATGATTACATCCGTAGCCTTCAGCCGAATATCATTATCAATAATCGAGTGGACAAAGGCCGACAAGGCATGCAAGGCTTAACCGCAGAAGGTAATTTTGTTGGAGATTTCGGTACCCCAGAGCAAGAAATTCCTGACACAGGTTTGCCCGGTATCGATTGGGAAAGCTGCATGACCATGAACGACCATTGGGGCTACAATAAAAATGATGATAACTGGAAATCATCTGAAGAGTTGATTCAAAACCTTGTAGACATCGCTTCCAAAGGCGGCAACTTTTTGTTAAACATTGGCCCAAAAGCAGATGGCACTTTCCCTCAAGAAAGCATTGAAAGATTGGCTGCAATTGGTGATTGGATGAATGTTAACGGAGCGTCTATTTATGAAACAGAGGCCAGTCCATTCGAGCATTTGGATTGGGGGCGTGTAACGCAAAAGCAGATCAATGGAGGCACCAGACTTTATTTACATGTTTTTGATTGGCCAGAAAATGGCGAACTCAGACTCGGAGGCATTCGCAACGAGGCCATTAAAGCAAGCTTACTTTCAGCAACCTCCACTCAATTGTCCATCAGAAGAGATGAGGACGCTTTAGTGATTCAGCTTCCTAAAATTTCACCCAATAGCATAGACGAAGTAATTTCTCTTGATATCAAAGGCGAGCCCGAAGTAGTATTACCGCCAGAAATTATGGCAGATGAGTTTCAGTTTTCCGATCCGATGCTCGTAAAACTCAAGGCCAAAGACGGCTTTGATGTGCGGTATACACTTGACGGATCTGAGCCGAATGCCTCTTCAACCCTATACACACAACAGGGCATAGAAATCACTAAAAACACGGTGTTGAAAGCCAAAACTTTTGAAGGTTCAAATGCTGCCAGCGCTACTTCGTCAGCGGAGTTCAACAAAGTTTCAAGCCAAAAGGCACAGGCAGTATCCAACCTTAAGTCAGGAATTAATTATGCTTATTATGAAGGAGATTGGGATCAAGTCCCCAATTTCAGTCCATTGAAAAGCACAAAAAAGGGTACAGTAAACACCTTTGATTACAGTGCTCATTCGCGCGATGAATACTATGCTTTTTCGTTCGAAGGCTATATCGATGTTCCAGAAAATGGAGCTTACAGACTCTATATTTCCTCAGATGATGGAAGCCAACTTTTCATCAACGATCAATTGGTGGTTGATAATGATGGCTTACACGGCATGGTAGAAAAGTCAGGTTTGGTGGGTTTAGAAAAAGGAAATCATAAAATCAAAGTTACTTATCTTCAAAAAACGGGAGGCAATGGTCTCGAAGTAAGTTGGAAAGGCCCTAGTTTTATCAAGACCCAAATCCCCGCTTCAGTTTTATATCATCAATAGTTTATAATGAAGTTCATTTCTCTATTTAAATCGGCATTGGTTTTCGTTTTGGTTATCCAAAGCTTGGGGCTTCATGGCCAAGAAAAGCAATACGAAGCCACTTGGGAATCCTTGAAATCAAAGCCTTATCCTGAATGGTTCAAAGAAGCCAAGCTCGGAATTTTTATTCATTGGGGTGTTTATTCTGTGCCTGCCTATAGCAATAAGGAAGATTACGGAGAATGGTATTTGCGTGGGCTTATGCTGGGCGATTCGCTCCGTACCTCTTACATGAAAACTAATTATGGTGAAGATTTCACTTACAAAGACTTTGCTCCCTACTTCAAAACCGAACTTTTCTACCCTGACGAGTGGGCCGATCTTTTCAAAAAAGCAGGCGCCAAATACGTAGTCATGGTTTCCAAACATCACGATGGCTATGCCATGTGGCCAAGTAAATATGCGCCCAATTGGAACAGCATGGAAGTTGGTCCAAAAAGGGATTTGGTGGGTGAACTGAGCACCGCAGTAAAAAAAGCAGGCCTCCACATGGGGCTATATTATTCCCTACCCGAATGGAACAATCCTCTCCACCGCTGGGATACCGATCCGCATAGAAATATCAAACCCTATGTTGATCAACACATGATTCCGCAATTCAAGGAATTGATTGCTACTTACAAACCAGACTTGATTTTTGCCGATGGCGAGTGGTTCAACTCCGCTGAAGAATGGCATTCAGCCGAATTGATTTCATGGTATTACAATTTGGTTGGACCAGATGCTGTAGTGAATAACCGCTGGGGAGGTGGAAGTCAGGAAATTGGTTTTCTTACCCCAGAATATAGTTCGGGCATCACGGAAACCGAACGTCCTTGGGCGGAAGTCCGTGGTTTGGGTCGCTCTTTTGGGCTTAACCGATTTGAGAAGTTGGATGCCTATATGACGGGTGAAGAGTTGATTCACTTCTTTGTAAAAGCTGTCGCCAACGGTGGCGGTGTAATCATTAATGTTGGACCAAAAGCCGATGGCCAAATCCCATTATTGCAGCAAGACCGCTTGATGCAGTTAGGGCATTGGTTAGAAATTAATGGTGAAGCCATTTATGGCTCCATCGCTTGGGAGAAAACGGGAGAAGAAAAACCAGTAAGCCTCCAACGCATTGACTCCAATATTGATTTTAATTGGGTAAGAAATACACCTGGAAATCCGATCAAAGAAGACAACTTCACCGCTACATGGACGGGCTTTATCCAACCTGAGTTTTCAGAAGAATATCAATTTGAAGTGCAAGCCGATGACGGCATTCGCGTTTGGATCGACAATCAATTGGTGCTGAGCAAATGGGAAGGTGCACCCGCGGGAGCCGAAGGATTTGTAATGGGCAACAATAACCAAAACAAAGAACAAGGCAGTATTCAGCTCAAGGCTGGAAAACGCTATGCGATCAAAGTGGAGTATTTTGAAAAGCAGCAAAATGCCAGTGCCCGCCTTTTTTGGTCAAGCAAAAGCAGCGAAAAGCAGATCGTTCGTTCTTCCAAGTTATATACTTCTGCAACAGGAGGCATACATGGCTTAAATGCAGAATATAAATCCATGCAGCAGCACATTGCTTTCACTCAAAACAATGGAAATGTATATGCCATTGCTATGGAGTGGCCAGATGATCGATTGACCTTGACGGTAAAAGCACCTTCAAAAAACGCCAAGGTCAGCCTTTTGGGTTATGAAGGAAATCTTGACTGGAAGTACGAAAACGGAAAAATGATCATCAACACAGATGACATTAAATTCAGCCAAGTAAAGAGCAAAGAGGCTTGGGTATTTAAGGTTGAGGGGTATTGAGTTGGACTATGAAAAAGTTGTCATATCAACAAAACCGACTAATTTTTCGTCTAAAAGGCATGAAGCTAATTGCCCTTATTTTTTTAGGAATTACGCTTTCATTAAAGGCTTTTCCTCAAAGTGCTTTTAGTGAAAAATTATTTGAACATGCCAAGAGCACCCCAGAAGAAATACAAAAGGATATTGACGCCCTAGTTTCTTATTTAAAAAAACCTACTGAATCTAAAAGACAATTGGCAGAAGTTATTGCCTATTGGGTAATGCTAAACATTGAGTATGATGTAAAATCATTTGTTAATAACATTAATACGCCTCCAAGCTGGGAAACCACTCTCATATCAACAAAAGCTGTATGCTCAGGTTACGCAAATTTATATAAAGAACTCTGTGATAGAGCTGGAGTTAAGTCTTGGGTTATTTCGGGTTATTCAAAAGGTTATAATTATATCCTAGAAGGCTTAGAACAAAGCAGTCATGCTTGGAATATTATCCAAACGGATGGAGAATTCCATTTGATGGACCTTACATGGGCAAGTGGTTTTGTAGAAATGGTCAACAATAGGCTCACTTACTTCCCTCAACCAGATAGATCATTTCTGTTTGCTGAGCCAACAGATTTTATTCAACGCCATATTCCGAATCAGCCAAGGTGGCAACTGCTTGATTTTCCCGTTTCTATTGAAGCTTTTGTAGGCTCTACAACCCTTCAAGATATGATTGATTCTACAAGCCAGTATTACAATCACAAAGACAGCATCTTACTTTACCTAGAGTTAGAGCCTCTTGAGCAGTTAATTAAGGATACTGAGGCATCTCATGCTTTCTTTCCTAATAATAATCAACTTGCTCAACAATATGAATACCTCGCATATCAATGCGTAATGCAGGGTAAAAGAAAAGAGGCTTTCTTGAATTCAATAAAATACTACAAGATCGCTGAAACACTTTATATGAATAACCCTAACCATACAGAGGAGGACTTGGATAGATGTAAAGAAGGAATTAAATATGCTCAAACCAGTCTTGAAAAATACTATTAGCATGAAATGGGTTAAATAATCTGTTAGATTAGTTAGTCATACTTGAAAAGGACAATGCCACTGTAAATAACTTACCCATTTACGCCTCTTTTTTCTACATTAGACAAGCAATGAAGAAGATTCAATATTCCAATTTTGGCGTTTTTACAATGCTATTGATAATCGCTTTCTCCTCTGGATGTCAAACCGATCCGAAACCTACACCTCCAGAAGGCATGCAGTACATTCCAAAAGGAAAATCAATTCCTGCTTTTTTTATGGATACCTCGCCAGTAACGGTTGCTCAATTTCGCGCCTTTGTAGAGGCCACCGAATACATTACCGAAGCCGAAAAATTTGGGAACTCTGGAGTCTTTACCATCGAGCAAAATTGGTTTCTAGAAGACGGGGCCGACTGGCAATATCCACAAGGGCCAAATGTTGAAAAAGCCAATGATGATCATCCTGTTACCCAAGTATCTTATAACGATGCGCTCGCCTATGCCAACTGGGCTGGCAAAAGGCTTCCCTCTCAAGCCGAATGGGAGCATGCTGCCAAAGATGCAAATGACATCAATACGATTTATAATTGGGGCGACCAGCTTATTGTGGAAGGAAAATACATGGCCAACACTTGGCAGGGTTCATTTCCCTTTGTCAACCTCAATGAAGATGGCTTCATGCTTACTTCCCCAGTGGGGTCCTTTGGAAAAACCAAGCTTGGCCTTACCGATATGGCAGGCAATGTTTGGGAGTGGACCAGCGATTGGTCGATTTCACATGGGGTTAAACCAGAAAATTTTGTACCCAACCAAACCAGTCAGAAAATATTGAGAGGAGGTTCTTTTCTCTGCGAACCTAGTTTTTGCCATGGTTATCAAATTACTGGCACCAGCGAATCAACTCCCGAAACTAGCTTAATGCACACAGGTTTTAGGTGCGTGAAGGACATTTAGCCAAAAAACAGAATGAAGAAACTAATAGCCGCATTTTTACTGATTACCACAGTCGCTTGTCAAACCAATACCGAAGAAAAGCGCCCCAATATCATCGTTTTTTTGGTAGATGACATGGGATGGCAAGACACCTCTGTTCCATTTTGGAACGAAAAGACGGCTTTCAATGAATTATACCAAACGCCAAACATGGAACGGTTGGCCTTAGATGGAATGAAGTTTACCCAAGCCTATTCCTGTTCCGTTTGTACCCCAACCAGGGTAAGTCTAATGACGGGTATGAATGCCGCTCGCCATAGAGTAACCAACTGGACTTTGGAAAAAGACACGCAGCCTGTTGCTGATGACGATATTTTACAACAACCCGACTGGAATGTGAATGGAATGAGCCCCGTAGAAGGCATTCAAAACTCCATCTTTGCCACTCCTCTTCCCAAGCTTTTAAAGGATGCAGGTTACTTTACCATCCATTCGGGCAAAGCCCATTTGGGTGCTATTGGAACCCCCGCTGCCGACCCAATTAACCTCGGTTTCAATGTTAATATTGCTGGCCACGCAGCTGGCGCACCCGGAAGTTATTATGGCAAAGATGACTTCGGAAATAAGAAAGCCGATAATGTTTGGGCCGTTCCGGGTTTAGAAAAGTACTACGGGAAAGATATTTTTCTGACGGAAGCCCTGACCCTCGAAGCCATTTCATCTATGAATCAAGCCATAGATGCCGAACAGCCTTTCTTCCTTTATATGGCCCATTATGCGGTGCACACCCCCATTCAAGGAGACGACCGTTTTGTTAAGAAATACCTCGACATGGGCATTAACCCCACTGAGGCAAAATATGCTTCCTTGATTGAAGGCATGGACAAAAGCCTAGGCGACATTATGGATTTTCTAAAACAGAAGGCCATTGATGACAATACCATTGTTCTATTTATGTCCGACAATGGCGGATTAAGTGCTGTATCTAGAGGAGGTGAAAAACATACCCACAACTTACCTCTGAGCAGTGGAAAAGGTTCTGCCCGAGAAGGAGGCATTAGAGAACCGATGATTGTGAAATGGCCCGAAAAAGTACGTCCCAATTCTGTTACCGATGCGCATGTCATCATTGAAGATTTTTTCCCAACCGTTTTAGAAGTCGCTGGCATTGAAAAATATGAAACAGTTCAAGAAGTAGACGGCCTTAGCTTTGTTCCAGTACTAAAAGGCAAGGAATCCGAAAGTACCCGACCACTCTTTTGGCATTACCCTAACCGATGGGGGCCAATAGGTCCAGGCATTGGCTCAACAAGTTCGGTAAGGTTGGGGGAATGGAAGTTAATCTACTATCATGCAGATAGACATTTCGAACTCTTCAACTTAAATGAAGACATTGGTGAAAGCCAAAACCTTGCGGAAAAAGAGCCTGCTAAACTTGAAGAATTGGCCAAAGTACTCTCTGATTATTTAAAGAAAGTAGATGCCCAAATGCCTATTGATAAGACCACGGGCAAAACGGTGGAGCTTCCTTCAGAAGCATTATCCAATTAGACTAAAATTCCGAAATGAGTCTTGAGTAAATAAGCCTAAATTATAGATCAATTCAACCTTAATCAGCCATGAAACAGCTCCTCGCCTTATTGTTTATTTCCGCCATTTGTTTTAGCTGCGGAAAGCCAGAGCAAGTGCCTTCCAAACCCAATATCATTTATATTCTAGCCGATGACCTTGGCTATGGTGAACTGGGTATTTATGGCCAAACAAAAATCCAGACCCCAAATATCGATGCGCTGGCCAAATCGGGAATGATGTTTACCCAACATTATTCTGGTGCCCCTGTTTGTGCTCCTGCGCGCTATATGCTGATGACGGGAAAACACCCGGGCCATGCCGCCATCAGAGGCAACGATGAATGGGCAGAACGAGGCGAAGTTTGGAACTACGAAAAGGCAGTGTACGATCCGAACTTGGAGGGACAAAGACCAATTCCAGCAGGTACATTGACCGTTGGTAATATTTTACAAAATGCAGGTTATACCACAGGAGTTGTAGGCAAATGGGGTTTAGGTGCTCCCCTTACAGATGGCATTCCAACCAATAGAGGTTTCGATTTCTTTTACGGCTACAATTGTCAGCGTCAAGCGCATCAGCTATACCCAAAACACCTCTGGAAAAACGAAGAAAAAGTATGGTTAGACAATGACTTGGTGAAACCTAGTCAGAAGTTGGCTGCCGATTTAGACCCAATGGATTTGGCCAGTTACGACATGTTCAACAAGCAACCCGACTATGCGCCAGCCTTAATGCAAACCGAAGTGCTCAACTTTATTGAGCAAAATAAGGATCAGCCATTCTTTATGTATTACGCTACGCCAATTCCGCATTTACCCATTCAGGTTCCGCAAGAATACACCGATCGCTATGTGAAATTATGGGGCGAAGAAGAACCCTATGTGGGCGACAAGGGCTACTTCCCAAACCGTTATCCGAAAGCCGCTTATGCTGGAATGATTACCTATTTGGATGATCAGGTGGGCGAAATTGTAGCCAAATTGAAGGAGTTGGGATTGTATGAAAACACGCTTATCGTGTTCACCAGCGATAATGGGCCAACCTATACTGGTGGAGTAGATGCCCCATATTTTGAAAGCGCATCCCCTTTTGAAACCGAGTATGGCCGCACCAAAGGCTTTACTTATGAAGGAGGAATTCGTGTACCAATGATTGCCGCTTGGCCAGGGCAGATTGAGGCGAGCACTAAAACCGATCATATTTCTGTGTTTTGGGATGTGATGGCCACTGTGGGCGAACTTACCAATACTGAAATACCAAAAGACACAGATGGCGTTAGTTTTCTTCCCACCCTAACAGGCAAAGGAACCCAACAAGACCGTGAATATTTGTATTGGGAGTTTCCTGAATACCAAGGTCAGCAGGCCATACGAATGGGTGATTGGAAAGGCATTAGAAAAGACATCAAAAAAGGGAACATGGCGATTGAACTATATAACCTCAAAACCGACCCTGCCGAGCAAACCGATATTGCTGCGCTACATCCCGACATCATCAAACACATGGAGGAAATTATGGTCAAGGAACATACCTCTGCCGAACTCGACCGTTTTAAAATGACCCAATTAGGCGATGTAATGACTGGGGGAAAGTAACAAAAGAAAACTGTCTTGTCCTGGAGTAATTTAGTCAGGGCAAGACAGTCAATTATGGTTCTGGAATTACTTTGTTACTATTCTAATTAAAGCATCGTAGCCTTTCAGCTTTCGCTTTTTGTGGTACTCATACATCTTATCGTTTTTAATGATTTGAATACTTTTTACATTCATTAAATCAAGTGCTTTAATCTGATCATCAGTCATGTCAGGCTTTAATTCTCCATCGATTTCGATTATCGCGTTGTCTTCTCTAAGTCTTTTTATTGTAAAGTTGGTTCTTTCAGAGTTGTTGATTTCTTGACCAAAATTAACCGTAGAAAAATCAAGCACACCGATATTCAAACGTGAGCGCATTGAAATACGTGAGGTTGCTTTTTCATATCCGTTTTTCGTCTCAATAATTATTAATCCAGACACCGGAGTAGGAATATCTGGGTATCGCTTGAGGACTGCAGTCTGGCCTTTTATTACTGATATATTCTCAACCTGATTGGGGTCAAGGGTACTCATAATACCACTTTCTCTTAATTTGCCATCAACCATGTAGCGTACGGCAGAGGTGTCCTGTGAACCCTTTACAGTGTCTTTCGCTAACTTTACCAACTTGACCTTTACTTCCTTTTGCTCTTTTTCATCATAAACGGAATAGTTTTCTATTATTTCTGAAACTCTAAGGCCTACGAGTTTATACTGGCTCATTTCTTCTTCCTCTAGAATTTTGCCCATGTACTCATATCGTATTTTGGGAGCTGAAAAATCGATGGAAGTATTCATCTTTTCTAAATACTGATTTACCTCTCTTTCGTACTTCTTGAGATCGCCTGAATAAGAGTTCAGCGTTCTCCAGTGTGTATTTAGTTCTTCGATTTGTTTTTTATATTGATTCACTAAAGCCGTGTCAGTTTTTCCAGAAGCTTTCAACTGTTTCTCCAGTTCTTTCAGCTCCATTTGAGTTTGAGGTATCTCTCGCTCTACCTTTCTTAACTCCGAGCGAATGCGAGCCATATTCACTTCTTCCAGTTTCTTTAATTCTTCGGAAACTACAGTCTGTTTATCAACGATTTCTGTAGTTGCAGTTCCTTTAAAAAGAGTAGATACATTGCCCGTAAAATCATTTTGTCCAGTGGTAACCCTGTTTCTTTGCGTTACAAGAATATTTCTTGTTCTCCCTTGTATTTTGCGAACCTCTTCTTGAGCCTCTACGAGCTTTGCTTCTTCCTCTTTCACCTTCTTTACCCACTCAATGATTTCCTCCTGAGTTACCTCAGCCTTTTCAACCACAGAAGCTTTAGATTGTGCTGAAGCCTTAATTACTTCTTCAACTTCTCTAAGGACTTTTTGGGCACGAAGAACTTCCTGATTGGCCTGAGTTTTTGCAGAGCGTTCGGCTTCCGTTTCAGTCCGTACACTCTTTTCTAAATTTGCTAGCTCTACTATCTCAATCATTAACTTTGTAACCTCATCTTCAAGTTGAGTTTTTCTTAGGGCCTCGTCAATTTCCCTGTTTTCAGCATTTGCCTTTTCAATTAGCTCCTGAGAAAGTTCTTCCCTTGTTCTTTGGTGCTCTTCAGAAAACTTATGGATTTGATAATAAGCGGTTTTGTAAGCTTCATACTCATCTCCAGTAATTTCTTTTTTATCATTCAAAATCATTGTTACCGCGCCAGAAGCATCAGTTTTAACCGTCACTTTAGAGTTTGGGTTGAGTAATTCGAGAATGGCTTTATTCACCTTGGTGGTGTCTTGAAGCGCTGGGTCTTGCATCAAGTTTTCGATGTTGTTTTCTTCCAGCTGAGCCATGGTGGGTTTGTCTTCTTGGCTTGCATTCTGACTCATGAGGGCAAAACTCAAGACGAGAATTCCTAAGGATATAAAACCACTAAGCCAATTCATTTGCGGTTTGTGATAAGCAATTCTTTTTACTCTATTCAGTAATTGATTTTTCTTTCCAGCAAAGGCCAAAGCAGGTTGAAATTTATGCCCCTGATATTCGGAAGCATTTGTTAACGCTCTGATGAGGGTTAGTTTTTTACCCAGTTGGTTTAGTGCAATGTCATCGCAGTGGAATTCCCTTTCGGCATCAAGCTGTACTTTGAGCCACCAAAAAGCGGGGTGGAAAAAGTAAACCACTTGCAACAGGTTGATAACTATGTTGATAAGAAAATCTTTTCGTTTGATGTGGGCCAATTCGTGCACTAAAATGGCCTCGATTTCATCGGTAGGAAGGGCTTGAATGAGACCCATAGGAAAAATGATTACTGGCTTAATCACCCCCATGACCAATGGAGAAGAAACCCTTTCAGATTGCTTTAGGAGCACTTTTCCCTTTATTTTCAGAGAGGTGCAAAGGGCGCTCATTTTTTCTAACCAAGCCTTATCAGTAATTAGGTTGGCTCCTGATTTTAAGCGATTTAGAAAATAGAAACCGCCTAACATTCTGACTGTGAATAAGAAGGCGCCCATGAGCCAAATGACTAAGGCCAAATTGGCGTTCTGTGACGTCCAAACTTTCCATTTTGCCAAAATTGTAGGGGGAACAGCAGCCTGCTCAATTGGCGCGGAAATTTCACTGAACTCTAATGAAAATACGGAGGTATTCTCGAAATCAAGCGGGCTATTAAGCGTTGAAGTTGCCGCGCCATTATCTAAATGCCCCAGAAAAGTTGTGATCGAAAGTAAGGGTAAAATGAAAATGGCGACAAGCACTACGGCATAACGTTTTGCAGGCGAAGCTTTCTTCATAAAAAGCAAAACAACAAAACTGGCGATTAGTACTAAGGCTCCTTGCCAAAGCGAATCGAATAGGGTTAAGCCCAAGGCTTCGGCCCATTGAGAGTTGATGAATCCTTTCATTTTTGTTCTCCTTCTAGTTGTTCAATGAGTTTTTTGATTTCTTCGAGCTCGGCTTTCGAGGTTTTTCCTTGCCCCAATGCCTGCATGACCAATTGCGAGGCAGAACCGCTAAAAGCGGCATCGACCAATTTATTAAGTAAAGTATGCTGTACATTTTTCTGCTCAATAGCGGGCTTGTACACGTGAGTACGTGACGATTCATCTCTAGTAACAATACCCTTTTGCGCCATAATCTGCATCAGTTTTAAAGTAGTGGTGTAACCCGTTTCCTTTTCCAGACTGAGTATTTCATTGACTTCCCTCACCGTACTTGGGCCTTTTTCCCAAAGCACTCTGAGTATATCTAATTCCGATTCGGTAGGTTTATGTGTCATGTTACCCAATTTATATATTCTCTCTTTTACAGGTACTTTTCTTTTTTCAGTTTTTCGGATGGCCTCTTACCTTTTGATGTAACAAATCAATGCTCCCATACCTAAGGCGCGTTTCAAATACTTTGGATTTTCTGGATCCAGATCAATTTCAACCACTAGGATTTCTTCAGGGGAGGGCGCAGGTATAAGCAAGGCGCCTTTTTTTAGTAACTGAACTTTGAGTCGGTATTTTGAGTCCTCTTCCGTTTTATAAACGATATCCTGAATATTACCAAAATCATGAATCATTGACATATAGAAATTCACATGATCTTCAAGGCTTTCCATTTTTTTGAGTAAAGAAGGGTCATAGTAATTTTTAATAAAATGCTCCACTGCTGGTTTTGTACCAGTATTCTGCATTTCCAACCAGGCCTTTAAGACTCTTTCTGTATTTGTATTTTCCCTCAACGGTTTATTGTTAAAGAACATTAAGGCAGATAAAATGAGTAAATATTTCATGTGTAACAATTTGACTACGACAAGTTTCGTATCAAACATATACGAACGAGTTCGTAATAACAAATTTTGTTACGAATATTTTCGTAGACATGTATGGTAATTTGAATAGGTCCATATGATTTCTACCATAAATGTGAAATCCTTTTCCTCTCATCACCTTTTTAGAGTGATTATACTATGTGTCTGTACGTAATACGAAAGGAATGCTTAATTTCATTAACCACTAAACCTACCAAAGAGATGAAACTACTGAAGAATTTAAAAAGATTTACAGGGCTTCTGGTCTTGGCCATGCTATTGAACTTTGGTTCGATACAAGCCCAAGATGCCAATATTGGCTACCAAAGACCTCCAGAAGAAATTGCTAAACTCATTGATGCGCCTTCTACGCCATCGGTGAGTATTGACTCTAAAGCAGAATGGATGCTGCTGATGGAAAGACCGGGTTATCCTTCTATTGAAGAAGTAGCTGCGCCAGAACTCAGAATTGGGGGAACCAGAATTAATCCTGCCACCAACGGCCCAAGTAGAGAAAGCTTTATGACAGGCTTGAGCTTAAAGAACATAGCTTCAGGCCAAGAATTTCAGTTTTCGGGAATGCCAAGCAAACCTCAAATTGGCAATGTTAGCTGGTCGATGGACGAAAGTAAAATTGCTTTTACCAATACCACCGAAAACGGAATTGAGCTTTGGATGGCAGATGTAAACAGTAAGTCAGCCAAAAAATTGACTGGCGAAATTATCAACAATGCCTATGTAGGTGCATTTGAATGGATGCCAGATAATGCCACTCTATTGGCAAGCACAGTGATAGATAACCGTGGCCCTCAGCCTAAAAAACCTTTGGCACCTACCGGACCAGTACTTCAAGAAACCTCTGGTGCGCTTGCTGCTTCAAGAACCTATCAGGATTTGCTTGAAAACCCATATGACGAAATGCTTTTCGAGTATTACACCATGGTTCAGCTGAGAAAGATTGACATGAATGGAAATAGTCAGAAAGTAGGGCAACCAGATATTATTAAGTCTGTGAATATTTCGCCTGATGGCCAATACATGTTGGTGCAAACCATTCAGAAACCATTTTCTTATTTGGTGCCTGCATCTCGCTTTCCTTTTCAATATGAAGTATGGAACAATACAGGAAGCTTGGTAAAAGTAATGGCCAAAATTGATTTGGATGAAGTTCGTCCGAATGGCTTTGACGCCACAAGATTAGGAGCAAGAAGCATGAACTGGAGAGCGGACAAACCTAATACTTTATACTGGGCAGTGGCCAACGATGGTGGCGATCCGAACAAAGAAGTAAAAGAGCGGGACATTGTGTACATGCAAAGTGCCCCTTTCAACGGAAATCCAACCAAGCTTTTTGGAACCAGTTTACGTTACTCTGGCATTCAGTGGGGCGATGAAAATCGCGCCATATTAAATGAAGGTTGGTGGGCACAACGCTTAGACAGGGCTACTTTGATTAACCCTTCCAAACCAAATACTCCTGGCCAGGTTTTAATTGATCGCGCTACCACCGATCGATATAATGATCCTGGAAACCCAGTAATGACGAAAAATCAATATGGCTGGAATGTGCTTTTGTTTGACAAAGACGACTTGTTTATGCGGAGTACGGGTGGTTCGCCAGAAGGTGACAGACCCTTCTTGAGCAGGTTCAATATGAAAACTAAAAAGGCAGAAATCCTTTTTAGGTCTGAAGCTCCTTATTACGAAAGAGTAACTGATCTTCTTTCTAAAAAAGGAGACATGATAATTACCATTCGCGAGTCAGAAAAAGAGCCTCCTAACTATTACATCCGTGATTTGAAGAAAGGCACAATGAAGGCCATTACAGACTTCCCTCATCCTCAACCTTCATTAATGGCCATTAACAAGGAAATCGTAAAGTATAAAAGGAAGGATGGCGTAAACCTAAGCGCCACATTATATACGCCTGCTGGTTACGACAAGGATAGAGATGGCAGGTTGCCAGTAATTATGTGGGCTTATCCAATTGAGTACAAGTCGGTAGAAACCGCTTCTCAAATTAGAGGTACGCCTTATTCGTTTACGAGAGTAAGTTCTGGTTCACCTTTGTTTTGGGTACTACGAGGTTATGCAGTTATGGATGGTACGGAGTTTCCTATTATTGGAGAAGGTGATAAAGAGCCGAACGATACTTTCGTAGAGCAATTGGTAATGAATGCCGAAGCCGCGATTGACAAGGCAGTAGAAATGGGCGTGGGCGACCGTAATAAGTTTGCAGTAGGAGGCCATTCTTATGGTGCCTTTATGACGGCCAATCTTTTGGCGCATTCCGATTTATTTGCAGCCGGAATTGCCCGAAGTGGTGCTTACAACAGAACTTTGACGCCTTTTGGTTTCCAAAGAGAAGAGCGTACTTACTGGGAAGATCCAGACCTTTACAACACCATGTCGCCATTTATGAATGCCGATAAAGTGAATGAACCATTGCTTTTGATTCATGGCGAGGCCGACAATAACTCTGGCACATTCCCAATCCAGAGCATTCGTTTTTATAATGCCATTAAAGGCCATGGCGGCACCTCTCGTTTGGTTATGTTACCACACGAAAGCCATGGTTACAGGGCAAAAGAATCGATTATGCACATGCTTTGGGAAATGGATACTTGGATGGAAACGCACGTAAAAAGTGCGAAAAGTCAACCAGAAAACGCTGCGATCAATACTAAGAAGTAATTGATCCGCTATGATTGAAACAACGAACCGCGCTTGAAAGAGTGCGGTTTTTTTGTTTAGGGTTAACGGTTATAAAATTTGATATATTTATGGATATTAGTTGAAAAGTGAATTATTTGTAATTTTCACACTCTTTAAGCTGAACATAATTGGTATTATGAAGAAAGAATTAATAACTGAGCTTTTTAAAAAATTCGAGGAGGCATGCTATGACCTTGATGGGCTTGAATGTTGGAGTGGTCGAGAGTTACAGGAGATTTTAGGCTATTCAGATTGGCGCAATTTTACCAATACAATTCAAAAAGCAGTAAAAGCATGCGAGAACTCAGGAGAAAAGGAGCATGATCATTTCGTTGGCGTCACCAAAATGATAGAGATTGGTAAAGGTGGACAAAGGGAAGTTCAGGATGTTGCGCTCACGAGATACGCATGTTACCTTGTCGCTCAGAACGGAGATGCTCTAAAACCCGAGATTGCTTTTGCTCAAACATATTTTGCCGTTCAGACAAGAAAACAGGAGCTCATTGAACAAAGACTCTTGGATATTGATAGAGTAACCGCTAGAGAAAAACTGTCTAAGTCAGAGAAGAAATTATCTTCAATTATTTACGAAAGAGGGGTTGACAACCGAAGTTTTGCAATCATTCGTTCAAAAGGAGATCAGGCATTGTATGGTGGAAACTCTACCCAGTTTATGAAAAATAAGTTAGGTATTCCTACAAGTAGACCTCTTGCTGACTTCCTTCCTACTTTGATGATAAAAGCTAAAGATTTCGCTACAGAATTAACAAGCCATAATGTTATCGAAAAGGACTTATCAGGTGATCAAGCAATTAGCAGGGAGCATGTCGACAATAATAAAGAGGTCCGGAATATACTTCTAAAAAGGGGAGTAAAGCCGGAGAGCCTACCCCCTTCAGAAGATGTGAAGAAAGTGCAAAGAAGAATTGATAATACAGAAAAGAAAATCTTGAAAGACATTAAAAAGGACAAAAAATAGATACACAATAATGCCTCCAAACCGCGCTTGAAAGAGTGCGGTTTTTTTGTTTAGGGTGAACAGTTTAAAATTCAATATATTTATGGGTGGCCGCCATAAACGTAACTGATACATGACGTAACCAGCAAGCTGAAAAGAAACCTATGATAAAAAAATTAACTTTTGTTTTATTGATTTTAACATCAATGGCAAGCTGGGCTCAAGAAAGCGTTGTTTTCAAGACCAAATTCAAACCAAACAAAAAATATAAAACCCAAGTCAAAACAACTTCATACACCGAAATTGAATTCATTGCTGACCAAGAGATAATGGATAGGCTGAAAAGCCAAGGAGTTGAATTGCCAATAATTACAGAAAGTGAAACTAATATGTCGACTGACATTATTACGCACGAACTTGACAAAAATGGAGAGTTTACCGCAACAATGGAATATGGAAAAATGATTTCCAACACTACTATTAATGGAAAAACAACGACAGAAGAAAAGCCTTATTCTGGAATGAAAATTTTAGGAAAATATGATGTTGATAATAAATTCAAAGTAGATTCTATTATTGGAGAAAAAGTTTCTCAACAAATGAGAACCGTATTGAAGACAACTTTAGAAAGTGTTCAACAAGCAATTAAGTTTCCAGAGAAACCAATGAAAGTCGGAGAAACTTTTACAAGTGAAATTCCAATGACAATACCAATGGAGGGTATGAATCCTATTTCTGTGAAAATAGATATAGAGTATTTACTGACCGAAATTAAGGAAGGTAAAGCATTTTTTGATATTAAACAGACAGTTGGGTTGGATATGAGCCAAGAGCAGTTAAATATCATTGCAAGTGGAACTGGGGCTGGAACAGCGCAATTTGATATTAAGGAGAATTTTTTAACAAAGTACCAATCTGAATTGCCAATGAGTATGACAATTAAGATTAATGAAAAAATGACTATGAAAATGAAATCGACTACTACTTCTGAGCAAAATGTAGTCATTGAGTAAAAGCCTACCTCTCGCGCTCACTTGTCCGCTGAAGTAACTGGTGCTCACCTGTGGTGAGCACCTATTTTGTTTATTATTTAGAATACCGTAGAAAGACCAGTCCGCACTAGATTACGAACTAGGAAACGGCTGAGGGCTATTAGAGCTCTTGAAGTTCGGTTGAGCAATCTCCTTGACTTAGGTCTCACTGAGATCATGGTCCAAATGACCAAGAAGTTTTCCCTAATTTGTAAGAAACCTCATTTTATATTTCATAGCAATTTCAGAAACGGTTCGGGGATCTGGTGGGCCATTTTGTGAAATGGCGGCTATTTCATCGAAGAATTTCTCCAGTCCTCCGGGTGTCATGGTATTTAAAGTAATGCCCGTGGTGCTTCCAATGTTCTTAAAACTATGGGGTAAGTTTTTTGGCAATACCACCATCGCGCCTTTATTGGCGGTTACTTTTCTATCGCCAAAGGTAAATTCAAAAGAGCCTTCCAATACATAAAAAACCTCTTCTTCGTTTTCGTGTACATGCAAGGGCGGACCACCATTCGCTGGGGTATGACTGATAATGGTGGAGTAGGCGCCATCGGTGTCTTCGCTCATGATCTTGCCTATGATTTTGAGGCCAAACACATTCCAAGTTTTGCCTTTCTCCGCATCAACAAAAAGGGGTGCCTGATTGGCTTCAAGCAGGTTCAACTCAAATTCATTTTCAAGAAGACCGAGTGCTTCTTTTTCAAGTCCTTCGGTCATGATTTTTACGTTTTTCCACTTGATCTGCTTGCCGGGTTGGTCATTGGCACCTATCCCGTGTACTTGCAGCGAAATAAAACCAGAAGCATCTTTATCGTCCTGCATGGCAGCCGTAAACACTCCATTTACCCACACCCGAATGGAAGTGCCAATCGCCTCGATGCGGTATTTGTTCCAAATGCCATTTTTAAAAGCGGTTCTCGCTTTGGGGTTATAGGTGAGCGGATATAGCCAGCCCCTTCGGCTTTCATCATAAATGCCGCCACTCCAAGCGCGTTCGGCTGGGTCCACCTCAATCTGATAACCAAAAACCCGTTCGCCTTCATGACTCCTGATTTGAATGCCCGAATTCATGGAAGGGTCGACCAAAAGTTCGAGTTCGAGAATGAAATCGGAGTATTCTTTTTGGGTAGAAAGGAAAGTGTTGTAGCGTCCTTTTGTGGTGCCGATGACCATTCCGTCTTTAGTTTCATAAGAAGCTTCGCCCCCTCTTTTTTCCCAGCCAGAAAGGTCTTTGCCATTGAACATGGGCTGCCAACCTTCTTGTGCAGTGCCTAAAAAGGCAATGCCGATGAATGCGAATATCAATAGGGATTTCATAAGGCTAGTTTTTGATTTTAAGTAATTCTTCTTCGGTATAAGCACCGCCTGTTTTGGATTTTACCGCCCGCAATTCTTTAACGGTTTCGGCATTAATTCCTCGGGACGAATTGCCAAAGGCATTGCTCAAGTAGGTCATTAAATCGGTAATGTCTTGGTCGGTCATCGTTGGATTATTGGCAATGCCCGGCATTTCACTATTAAATTCATAATGAATGTCATTCACGTTGATAGGCCCTTTTAAGCCGTGTAATAGAATAAGCGCAAGCCTTTTGGGCGACCCCGTAATGTATTCTGAATTGAGGAGTGGAGGGGCCAAACCTTCGATGCCGTTTCCGCCTGGGCCATGGCAGGCACTGCAAATGTTTTTGTAGAAGCGAAGGCCTCGCGTTCGGTCGTCTTCTGGTAAAGAAAGACGTTCGTAAATTCCATTTTTGGAATTCTTGGCCCTGTTTTCCGTAGCGGTTTCGAGCATAGCAACAAGCTCTGCTTTGGGCGAGAGCTTTAGCATTGCCGCCTCATTATCTCCTAACCCACTGACGGCCGCCTCTTGGTAAATGGCTTCCTCATGTCGCTCTGTCAATTGATATAATAGAGGTAGAAAAGTGTCGCCATCCATTTGCGACCATTTTCCCAAAGCGATGGTTAAATAGAGATCGATGTTGGGGTCGTTTTGGGCGATTAAACTTTCCGATAGTGCTCTGAGTGATTGAGTTTGGTTCTCAATTTCTGATTCATCGAAAAGCATTAATGCATGCGCAACCACTTGTGGGTTGCTGGCTTTGGCCACGTTGAGCAAGAGCTCAAAAGTTAGTTTTTGCAATCCATTCAAAGTATGCAAAGCATGAATTTGAGCAATCGGGTTTTGATCGTCTTTTGCCTTCGCCTCCAATGCAGAAACATCCTTATCCGTTCCTCTAAGAATTAATAAATGCTGGGCTTTGTCTCGCACCCAACCGTTTTGGTGACTGAGTAAATCAATTAAATCCTTGTTCGAAGCGTTGTCTAACTCAGGCAGTTCTAGCAAGGGGCTGTTTTTGTTTTTCACCCGAAGAATTCTGCCCATGCCAATCACCTTGTCTAGGCCTTTTTCTTCTAAATGCTTTCTTAAATAGGGACTCATATAAGCGCCATGCTGAATTACTCCTCGGTGCATATCCACCACATACATGGCTCCATCTGGGCCGTTGAATAAATTGACGGGCCTGAAGGATTCATCGGTGGAGGCCAGAAACTCCTTGTCCTCCCAAGCTGCTTCTCCCGTGGTTTTTATCGATTCAAAATTTAGAATGTGTCGCTTTATAAGGTTGACTTCGGGCGCACAAATAAATGCGTTTTCGTCATAATCATTGGGGAATTGCCCACCGCGATACACCAAAGGCCCGCAGGCAGAAGTAACGTTTACGAGCATACTGTCTTGGTCGAGCACTCCTTTTTCATAGCCCCGATTTACCGAAGTAACGTGTAGCGGATATACCCGCTGATTGGAAGTGAGCACTTTGCCGATGGCGTTTCTTGGACTGTAATACTCGTTGTTGATAAGAGTGTTGGGCAATACATAATCGCCCTGAAGCAATGTGGAATTATTGTTATGGTATAGTCGCCCAAAATTGTCTTTTGTAATTCCCCATTGGCCTCGGTAAGAAGTAGGTTCTTTGATCCACGCTCCGTTTTTGCGCTGGTAGCGAAAGTTTGATTTGGCATTGTAAATCCAGTTATCAATGTTCATCATTAAGCCGTTGGGCTGATGCTCCACATTGCCATCGTCTGCATATAATGAGTCTACAAGCACCTTCTTTCCGGGCTTGTCATTCTCTATTTCCACAAACCAAAGTTTTGGTGGTTCGGCATAGAGCAAACCATCATACACCAAGGCCAAAGCCCTTGGGAGCACAAGGCCGTCCATGAATATTTTAGCGTGATCTGTCACTCCATCGCCATCCAAGTCTTCCATAATGGAAATGGTGCCGCTTGGTTTGTCTTCATCATCCCCATTAATATTGGTCATGTAGCCCCGCATTTCGGCCACCCAAATTCTGCCTTGGGTGTCAAAATCAATCGCTACTGGGGCTTCCAAAAATGGCTCGCTGGCAACCACTTGCAGCTCAAAGCCTTCTTCAATTTGATAGGCTTCCAATGAAACTTCTGGCTCTTCGTATTCTAGTTTTTCTGTAGCACAGGAGAAAACAAGTAACAGGCTTAGAAGTAGAAAAATGCATTTGTTCATTAGCTAAAAATGAGATGTCAACTTACAATTTATGAATTTCTGTTTGATCTCGGTGCTTCTAAATACCCATCCGTTAAAATCTCCCAACCTGGATATCTCTATACTACATCTCGTTTTTTTAGCGACTATTCTCATGAAAATTCTATATTTATACTCGTTTGAAACGAGCAAGAATTTTATAATACGATCGCATAATGGAGTCTCAAATCATAATATATAATACTCAAGATGGCAAAGCATCTGTATCTCTATATGCTCGCGATGGAGATGTCTGGATGAACCAACAACAATTGGCAGAACTTTTTGACACCTCTGTGCCTAACATCAGCATGCATGTATCTAACATATTGAAAGACAAAGAATTGAATGAAATTTCAGTTGTTAAGAATTACTTAACAACTGCCGCTGATGGCAAAAAATATGAAGTGATTTTTTATTCTTTGGCTATGATTTTAGCCATTGGTTTTCGGGTACGTAGCACGCGTGGAACACAGTTCAGGATTTGGGCCAACCAAAACTTGCGAGAATACATGATCAAAGGATTTGTCATGGATAATGAGCGCCTGAAAAATCCTGATGGCAGACCCGATTACTTTGATGAATTACTCGAAAGGATACGTGATATTCGGGCTTCTGAAAAGCGATTCTATCAGAAAGTAAAAGACCTTTTTGCTTTGAGTAGTGATTATGACTCCTCTGACAAAGCCACACAGATGTTTTTTGCCGAAACTCAAAATAAGTTGCTTTATGCAGTGACAGGCCACACGGCAGCAGAATTAATTGTGGCTCGAGCAGATGCTACCAAACCCAATATGGCACTTACTTCATGGAAAGGGACTATTGTTCGCAAACAAGATATAACTACGGCTAAAAACTATCTCAATCATGACGAGATAGACACACTCAACCGTCTAACGGTGATTTTCTTAGAGACAGCAGAACTTAGAGCCAAAAATCGAGAACAATTGAATATGGAGTTCTGGAAAGAAAATGTGAACCGAATTTTGGAATTCAATGATCAAAAAATATTGGCAGGCCCAGGAAGCATCAGTAACCAACAGATGGAGGAAAAAGTAAAAGAGCTTTACGAACTATTCAACAAAAAAAGAAAAGTGTTTGAAGCTCAACAAGCAGACTTAAAGGAAATTGAAGAGCTAGAGAACGAGCTAAAAAAGAAGAAGTAAAATCAAAGAACCGCGATTGAAAGGGGGCGTTTTTCGGTTTAGGACTTACAGTGATGAAATTCAATATATTTATGGAGGTCAGTCTCATTTACGACTGACACTTAATGTTTCTATCTGTTAAAAGAAAACGATGTAGTGAAGCAAAAACGACTAGTCATATCGACATTATTACTCTTTTTAATAGTGAATACAATTTCCCTTTGGGATGGTAAACTTGGGTTTCTAGCTTTTCCGTTCTTCCTTTTACTTGTTGTGGTTTATTTGATACTGGTAGTTCTTGTTTTTAGACAACTGTTTTTCGCTATCAGAAAAAAGTTGAAAGACAAACAAAAGTTAGGGGTTATTGGGGCATTAACTATCGTTTTGACATTAACTTTTTTAAAACCCAACGGACTAATAAATTTTGACAAATTCCAAGGTAAGGACTTGTTAGTCGCTGAGAGAGAAGGGGCTGCAAACTGTATGACGACTCTTAAGTTGAAAGAGAATAATACTTTTACAGAAAGATCTGTGTGTTTTGGGGTGACAGAGATTAAAGGTCATTATGAGCTAAAAGGAGACACTGTTTTTTTTTAGAAATGTTCGGGTCTCCAGAAACAAAAAGAGCTACTACAAATATGCCGTCATTTATAAATCGGAGACTAATAAAATAAAATACTTGGGAGATATCGTATTGTACGACAATTCAGATCACACAACAGGCCATGAACTTTGGATAACAAAAAACGAATTGACTAAATAGCAATCAACCCCTTCTTAAAACAACCCCATCTGCCCTTTGTTGGTTTTCACAAATAAGTCGGTGCGAAGCTTAGGCCTAGGTTCCGTATTTTGAAAGTACTTGGCTTTAGAAAGCTCAAACAGTCGGTTGATGGATTGCACCATCAAACCCTCGCCTCGCATTCTGGTGCTGTAACGGCTATCGTTTAGTTTGCCTCCGTGCGCTTCCTTTATTTGGTTCAGAATTTTACTCGCCCTGTCGGGAAAAGCCTCCTGCACCCAATGTTCGAACACTTGGCCAATGGCGCCATTTAACCGAACCATGGTATAGCCAGCGCTTTTAGCTCCAGCCTCAGAAGCAGCTTTCATAATGTCAGGAATTTCATGATCGTTCAAGCCAGGAATAATAGGGCCAATCATAATGCTTGCTGGCACGCCACGCTGGGTCAGCGTTTCGATGGCCTTCAATTTTCTAACTGCCGAAGCTGTTCTAGGCTCAAGTTTTCTTCTTACCGATTCATCCAATGTGGTGAGACTGAAATAAACACTAATCAAGTTGAGGTCGGCCAAAGGGCCAATAACATCGAGGTCGCGGGTGATGGTAACGTTCTTGGTAATAATGCCCACAGGGTGTTTGTACTTGAGAAAAACAGCCAGCAGCTTTCGGGTAATTTCAAGCTTCTGTTCCAAAGGCTGGTAGCAATCGGTATTGCCAGAAAGCACGATGGTAGAAGGCTGCCAATTGGGGTTTTGCAAATGCTTTTCCAGCAGTTGAGGTGCAGACTCCTTGTACATAATTACTTTTTCAAAATCGAGTCCAGCATTGTAGCCCCAGTATTCATGACTGTTTCGTGCATAGCAATAAATGCAGCCATGCTCGCAACCTTGATAAGGGTTGAGAGAATAGGTCATGCCGACATCAGGACTTTCCACTTTGTTGACAATGGTTTTTGGGAAGATGGGGATGTATTTGGTGTTCGGGTTTTGGCCGTCAAATTCATCGATTGCCTCTAGGTGTTCTTGCACATATTCGTGCATCAAGAACCTGTTCTTCACCTGCTTTTGAGCGCCTCTTCCTTTAATCATTAATCTAGTATTTTTAGTAAAACTAAAAATACTAGATTAAAACCAAATATTATAGCTAATAGATTGAGTATTTCTTGTGAAGCCTTATTTGTGCCCTTTTGTTTTCTGGACTATTAATTTATATTTTGGAACATAAAATTATACTTAAGCTATAATGAAACTCCGATCTCAGGCATTCTCAATTTTTAGTTTCCTTCTTCTTACATGCTGCCTTATAACAATGGTGGCCTGCAATGGCAATGAAGAAAACTCAGAAAGTAAAATTGCGAGCTTTAAAGCTGAAATTGTTGACTCTTTGGTGATTGATAGACTTTCGGTCTTGGAGTTATTTGATTACCAAAGTAGTACGGGAGAGCTTCTATTTTTCGATACCCAAACAGGGGAACATCTAATTATAAACGAAGAAGCTGAAGTTCTTTCTTCTTTTAACCCACTAGTGGAAGGGCCAAGTTATATGGGTAATAGCTATGGCTGGAGTTTCTACGGTAAAGACGAACTGGCTGCTTATGGTCACGCTTACTTTTATCGTTATTCTAAATCGGGCGAAATACTTGGTCGATATGAACCCCCAATAGAAGCGGGCGGGGGTATTATTTTAGATTTTAAGCCGCAGCGCATAAAAGCCTTTGAAACAGAAAGAGGAACAGAAGTGTTGGCCATGATTTTAGACCTCTCGAATAGAAACCGTAAGACTCAGCAATTCCAAGATTCGATCGATGATGTTTTTCGAATGAATTTTGAGACAGGTGAAAACACTACGGTAATGCACAAGCAACCTGACAATATTTACCGCACTGCTGGTGAGTACATGGATTGGGGTTATCCGACTTTCACACTATTGTCAGGAAGTACTTTTGCTCTTACCCATCAAAGCGATAATCACCTCTATATTTTTGACGCAGAGAAAAATGAATACCTTAATAAAATTGCGATTCCTACCGAGTTTTTGCCTGAGTATAAAGCGGTAGAATTTGGAAGTAAAGACGACCCTGAGCTGTTGAAGATAAACTCACACGTCTTTTCTGTAGGGAATAAAATTCTGCTCCTCAGTTTGGGGAAAATTCCTAACGCTGTAATGAAAGAATTGCAACAGCTTCCTAGATGGTGGTACTCGCCTGAATTTGAGGCAGCCACGAGAAAATACATGACCACTGATTTTCTGTTGTTCGATCAAAAGCAGTTTTTAGGAAAAGTAGACTGGGATATTAACCTTAATGAGCCCATGCCCAAAGGCACAGAAAACGATTTTCTTTGGCTGAAACGCACCTACAAAGATGAACGTGACTACCAGACTTTTTTAAAGGTGAAGATTGTGAAAGAATGATTTTCTACCCAAAGACAGAAACCTCTTCAATGGCTTTTTCCATGGCTTCTTTTTCTGACAGTACTTTTTCAGCAGACCAGCCAAAGTGATTTTGGAAATCTTTAAGGATAACCTCCAGCGTAGGCTTGATGCTGTGAATATCGAAATACAAACGGCCCGTTCTACGGATATAGAAATCTTGAATTGAAAAGACCATTTCATTTTCTAGGCAATACCTCAATTCTGAACGAATCAATTTAAGATGGAGTGCTTTGCTGTCAAAAGCATTCATGCCTTCAATAATTTCGTCTGTTACTTTTCCGTAATTGCTCACCAAATAACCCGCATAGTACTTTTCGAGGCCAATGGCCTCTAATTGCTCACGAATGGTTTTTCTATATTTCTTTACCGCTTTGGCATTTTTAAAAGCGCCATTATCCAAATCAATATGGGTGGTTTTGGTTTCCACAATGGGCAGATCTTCCTCATCGTTCAGTCGATCATACAAGCGATCAACCACTTTTTCGGCCATTTTTCTATAGCCCGTAAGTTTGCCACCAGCAATAGAAATCAAACCAGTTTCCGATTCGAAGATTTCATCTTTACGCGAAATTTCTGAGGCAGACTTTCCGTCTTCATGTATAAGTGGCCTTACTCCAGCCCAGCTCGACTCTACATCTTTGGCCTTCAGGTTCAGCCTTGGAAATGCATGATTGGTGCCTTTAATAAGGTATTCTACATCGGCTTTTGTGGTTAAAATTTTATCCTTGTCGCCAGAGTAATCGGTGTCGGTTGTGCCTATATAAGTGATTTTTCCTCGTGGAATGGCGAACACCATTCGCTTGTCGGGGAAATCGAAATAAATGGCCTGCTTAAGTGGAAATTTACTGTGGGGCAACACAATGTGTACGCCTTTGGTGAGGTGGAGGTGTTTGCTGGTTAAAGAATGGTTTTTCGTTCTTAGCTCATCTACCCAAGGGCCAGCCGCACTGATGGTAGACGTGGCCTTGATCTCCATTTTTTCACCCGAAATAAAGTCCGTAGCAAAAACTCCTGCTACTTTTCCTTTCGTATAAATGAATTCATCGGCTTGCACATAATTAAGGCAATGCGCTCCAAATCTGGAGGCGGTTTTGATGATTTCAATGGTCAGACGGGCATCGTCTGTTCGGTATTCCGCATAAATGCCACCGCCTTCCACATTTTCTGCGCTTAAGAGGGGCTCCTTTTCCAAGGTCTCTTCAATGTCCAACATTTTGCGTTGATCCACTTTTTCTACGCCTGCCAAAACATCGTATACCATCAAACCAATGCTGGTCATGAGCTTTCCGAAAGTGCCGTCCTTAATGAGTGGGAGCAACATTTTTTCTGAAGTCACCAAGTTGGGAATAAGCTTGTGCAAGGTGGCGCGTTCTCTGCCTACTTCACGCACGAGCGCAATTTCAAATTGCTTGAGGTAGCGCAAGCCACCATGAATCAGCTTGGTGGATTTACTGCTGGTGCCCGAGGCGAAATCGTTCTTTTCAACCAAAACGGTTTTAAGTCCTCTCGAAGCTGCATCGAGCGCAATACCTGCCCCGGTAATTCCTCCACCAATGATCAATAGATCATAGTGCTGCGTTTTTGCAGTATCGGTTAATGCTTTTCGGTTGGTGGAAGAGAGGAAGTTCATAATGTTAATTTTCTACCCAGTCCATAGATCTCTTCACCGCCTTTTGCCAAGTCGCGTAGAGTTTTTCTCTGAGCTTGGCGTCCATTTCTGGTTCAAACTCACGCTCAATAATTCGATTATTGATAATGTCTTCTTGTTTCCAAAAACCGACAGATATTCCAGCCAAGTAAGCGGCACCTTGGGCGGTGGATTCAATAACTTCTGGTCGTTCCACCCCTACGCCAAGAATATCGGCTTGAAACTGCATAAGGTAATTATTGGCTGCAGCACCGCCATCCACTTTCAATTCTTTCAACTTTAGACCCGCGTCTTTTTGCATGGCTTGTAAAATATCACGGGTTTGAAAAGCCAGAGAGTCTAGCGTGGCCTTGATAATGTGTTCTTTTCCCGTATCACGAGAGAGTCCGAAAATGGCGCCTCGAGCATACATGTCCCAATAAGGCGCCCCCAAACCTGCAAAGGCTGGTACCACCACCACTTCATGGCTGTCTTTTAGCTTTTCCGCAATCGCTTCGGAATCGCTTGAATCCTCAATGATTTCAAGTGCATCGCGTAGCCATTGTACAGCTGCACCTGCCACAAAAACACTTCCTTCCAAAGCATAATACACTTTATCGTCAATGCCCCAGGCAATGGTACTGAGCAAACCGTTATAAGAATGTTGAAGGTCTTCGCCTGTATTCATCAGCATAAAACAGCCTGTGCCATAGGTATTTTTCGCCATGCCAGGTTCAAAGCAAGCTTGGCCAAAAAGGGCAGCCTGTTGGTCGCCAGCAATGCCTGCGATAGGAATTGCCACTCCGTCAAGTTCATAAGTACCGAAATTTCCGCAGCTTGGTCGGGCTTCGGGAAGCATGGATTTTGGAACTTCAAGCGCCTTTAAAAGCTTGTTGTCCCACTTCACGGTTTTGATATTGAAAAGCAAAGTGCGGGAAGCGTTGCTGTAATCGGTGGCATGTACTTTTCTATTGGTCAGGTTCCAAACCAGCCAAGTGTCTATCGTTCCGAAGAGTAAATTACCAGCTTCGGCACTTGCTTTTGCACCTTCGACATTGTCTAAAATCCATTTGATTTTGGTGCCCGAAAAATAAGAGTCGATCACTAAACCTGTGTTTTCTCTAAGGTAAGCTTCAATGCCGCTGTGCTTTAGGTCTTCGCAAATGCTGGCTGTCCGTTTGTCTTGCCAAACAATGGCGTTGTAAATAGGCTTGCCCGTTTTTTTGTCCCAAACCACTGTGGTTTCCCGTTGGTTGGTAATGCCTATGGCCGCTACTTCTTCACCTTTGATTTTGTTCTTTTTAATAAGTTTGGAAAGGGTTTCCATTTGGCTGGAAAGGATTTCCATAGCATCATGTTCCACCCATCCTGGTTTAGGGAAAATCTGGGAAAACTCTTGCTGTGCAATGTCAATGATTTGTCCTTTTTGATCGAAGAGCACCGAACGAGAACTCGTGGTGCCTTGGTCTAATGCGATGATGTATTTCTTTTCTCCCATAGTTTTAGAGGTAACAGAAAAAATTGGTTTGGCCTTCTTATAATATTAGCGACAATTGAGCGGAAAGCCTAGAGGCCTAATTCAATTCTATATGTTTCTCATTCGGTATTTATTGGTGCTTCTCTACCTATATTTGATTCAAGTCTATTTTTACCTTTCCTGTTAAAGGCTCAATACTTAGCTTTACCGCGATGAATTGGTTACAACTTCTTTCTTTAGATACTCCTGATGTTCAGCAAAACCAGACGAGAACGGTTTTCGATCGTGATTTTGATCGGATTATCTTTTCTCATCCGTTTAGGAAATTGCAGGACAAAACGCAGGTACACCCCTTGCCAGAGCAGGATTTTGTACACACCCGATTGACGCACAGCTTGGAAGTGTCTAGCGTGGGCAGATCTTTAGGAAGGTTGGTAGGCAGTAAGCTGATTGAGAAGTATGATTTTCTTCAGAATAAAATAAGTGCACATGATTTTGGTGCCATAGTAGCGGCTGCTTCTTTAGCACACGATATTGGGAACCCACCTTTTGGGCATTCAGGAGAATCATCTATTTCGGATTATTTTAAAAATGCCGAGACTGAACTTAAATCGGAAGTAACGGAAGCCGAATGGGCCGACTTGATCAATTTTGAAGGAAATGCACAAGGGTTTAGGTTACTGAATCGGCCAGGTTATCAGGGTTTAAAATTGTCTTCGGCTACTTTAGCGGCCTTTACAAAATACCCGCGCCCCTCATTGGTAGAGAAGCAAGACAAGGCCAGAAGAAGCCAGAAGAAATTTGGATTTTACGATACAGAGAGAACGGTTTTTCAGGAGTTGGGAAAAGAACTTGGCCTTGAAGTTTTAGGAACTGATCAGTACTGTCGCCATCCGCTGGCCTTTTTGGTGGAGGCTGCCGATGACATTTGCTACCATATTATAGATTTAGAAGACGGCTGTAATTTAGGCTTGGTCAGTTATGAACAAACCGTGGAATTGCTTGCCAATGTGATTGGCGATAAATTTCAACCTGAAAAATTAGAGGCCATTCATAGCCTAAAAGAGCGAATTGGAGTGCTTCGTGCTTTGGCCATTAATCAGCTAATTGGAGAGTGCGTAGATTTATTTATGAAGCATGAAGAGAAACTACTGACTTCTGAATTCGATATTTCTTTGGCAGATGAAATTCCTTCGAAAGTGGCTATGGCCGAAATTATTAACGTTTCTATAGAAAAAATTTACCGTAGCCGCGATGTGGTAGAAACCGAGGCTGCGGGTTATCGTGTATTGAATGGTTTGTTGGAAACCCTTGTGCCTGCTACTTTGGCTGGTTTTAAAAATAACCTTTCCGCAAAAGATAAAACCTATTTTAGGTTATTACCCACCGAAACTCAAACGGAAGTGAAGCAAGCGAATTCTGCTTACATTGCCCTAAGGTCTGTGCTCGATTACGTTGCTGGAATGACCGATTCTAACGCTTTGAATTTGTACCGAAAAATTATGGGTATTTCCTTACCGGGCCGATAGCCAAATTAACCTTTCTGTTTATAGGATAAAATGGTGAGAATCAATTTACTGAGAAGGGATTTCTATTACCTTTGTGATCTTTGAAAAAAATGTGGTCTAAACTTCCTCATATCGTACTGAAATACAGGCTCGCCCTGATGATTCTCTTGCTCCTTTTTACGGTGTTCATGGGCTATATGGCGCGCGATGTAAAAATGGCATTTAACTTCAATACGGCCGTTCCAGAAACAGACGAGAACTATAAGTACTTCCAAGATTTTAAAAAGAACTTTGGTGAGGACGGAAATATTCTAGTACTCGGTATGAAAGACAGCAGTCTTTACGAGCTTGAAAATTTCAATAAGTATGAGGCGCTGAACAAAAAATTACAAAACGTGGAAGGAATCACCAATGTGATTTCGTTGGCTACACTTCAGAATATTACTAAAAATCAAGATAACCGCAGTTTTGAACTTTCCCCTTTAGTTGGCAAAAGCCCTACTTCTCAGTCCGAATTGGATTCGTTGATGGCTGTGGCTTTGAACTTAAAATTTTACAGTGGTCAGTTGATGAATGTTAAGAATGGGGCTACACTGATCCTGATTACGATGGATCGTGAGGTGCTCAATTCTAAACTTCGAAACGATGTAGTTGGCGAAATCCAAGGTATTGGTAAGGCGTTTTCGGCAGATACGGGCATCGAGCTTCATTATTCAGGAATGCCGTTTGTGAGAACGGTAATGCAAGAAATGACAGCCAAGGAGCTTAAGTTGTTCATTGTGCTTTCCATTGCCATTACTGCCCTTATTCTCTTTCTCTTCTTTAGGTCGTGGACAGCAGTGGTTTTTCCGCTGATTGTGATTGGCGTAGTGGTGACGTGGGTAATGGGAACCCTCGGAATACTTCAATACAATATCAATGTGCTTACGGGTTTAATCCCGTCAATCATCATTGTAATCGGTATTCCCAATTCGATTTATTTACTGAACAAATACCATCAGGACTTTGCCAAACATGGCAATAAAATGAAGGCACTTAGCCTGATGATCAGAAAAATAGGCTTAGTAACCTTTATCACAAACTTTACAACGGCTATCGGTTTCTTGGTTTTGGTAACTACAGACATCACGCTATTGAAGGAGTTTGGTTTGGTTGCTGGAATCAACATTTTGGCCACTTTTGTGGTAAGTATGGTACTCATTCCGGGTATCTTTTCTTACTTGCCTGCCCCTAAACCAGCCCAGCTGAAGCACCTAGAATTCAAGATAACTGGGCGCATGCTCACATTGCTCGATTTATTGGTACATAGACACCGCTATCGTGTTTTCGCAATTACCATTGTTGTTTTAGGAGTGTCGCTTTATGGCGTTTCTAAACTCTATTCTGTGGCCTATATGGTAGACGATATTCCCGAAGAGTCAAAATTGAAGCAAGACCTTTACTTTTTCGAAAACAACTTTAGCGGGGTAATGCCGCTTGAAATTATTATTGACTTCGGAAAACCAAGGTCATCACTGAATGCCAGAAACTTAAGAAAAGTGGAAAGGCTTGAAATCGGTCTCGATTCAATCGACTTTGTTTCTCAGCCCATCTCCATTGTCAGTTTTGCAAAGGCCATTCGTCAAGCCTATTATAACGGTGATTCTAACCGATATAGCCTTCCGAGCCCAAGCGATAGAAATGCAATTCTGAACTATTTGAGTAATCAAAAAGATGAAGATGGCTTACTGAATAGCTTTGTAGACACAACAGGACAGGTGTTAAGGGTTTCTCTTAAAATCTGGGATTTGGGCTCTGTTAAAATGGATTCGCTCATCACCCAAGTAGTTGAACCAAGAATTGATGAAGTGTTTGGTGATGATGAAGATGTTCATACCAGTGTAACAGGGTCGACCTTGTTATTTGTGAAAGGCAATAAGTTTTTGATCGAAAACCTACAAATGTCGCTATTACTGGCTTTTGGTATTATAGCCATCATCATGGCAATCCTATTTGCTAACCTCAGAATGATTATCATTTCTATGGTGCCGAACTTAATTCCATTAATACTTACCGCAGGCATCATGGGTTATTTTGGAATACCATTAAAACCAAGTACGGCCTTGATTTTCAGTATAGCTTTTGGTATTTCTGTAGATGACTCTATTCACTTCTTGGCCAAATACCGCCAAGAGCTGTTTGCCAATAAGTTCTTTGTGCCAATCGCCATAAGTAAAAGTATAAAAGAAACAGGGTCAAGTATGCTCTATACTTCCATCGTGCTGTTTTTCGGTTTTGTAATCTTCGTGTTTTCCGATTTTGGTGGAACCGTAGCTTTGGGTTTGCTCACATCGCTTACATTGCTTTTCGCCATGATGACCAACCTTACTGTATTACCAGCATTGCTTATGGTGTTTGACAGTGGAAAAAGAGATACTAATTTCCGCCCACTTATTGAGCATTATGAGTTTTATATTGAAGACGAAGACGAAGAAATTGATACTCAAAGCTTATTGATTAAGAGTAACGACCCGTTTGTTGGTTCAACAGACAAAGACAATAAAGATTCCTAAAAGCCAATTCGGCTTAGCCCATAAAACAAGGAGTAAAGTGAAAAAGTACAACGAATACAAAAACCCGAATTATGCTGAAATAGGTGAGCAAATGCTCCAGTTCTGGAAAGAGAACGGCATATTCGAAAAGTCAGTAGACACCAGAGAAGGGCAACCTTCTTTTACCTTTTACGAGGGGCCTCCATCTGCAAACGGAACCCCAGGTATTCACCACGTAATGGCGCGAACGGTGAAGGATATTTTCTGCCGTTACAAAACACAAAAAGGCTTTCAGGTAAAAAGAAAAGGCGGTTGGGACACCCACGGCCTTCCTGTTGAACTTCAGGTAGAAAAGGAATTAGGCATTACCAAAGAAGACATAGGCAAAAAGATTTCGGTTGAAGAATACAACCAGAAATGTCGTGAGGCGGTAATGAAATTCAAAGATGAATGGGATGATCTTACCGAGAAAATGGGCTATTGGGTAGATTTAGAAAACCCATACATTACCTTCGAAACCAACTATATTGAAACGCTTTGGTCGCTTTTAAAACGACTTTACGATAAAGACCTTATTTATAAAGGCTACACCATTCAGCCTTATTCTCCTGCAGCAGGTACTGGTCTGAGTTCACATGAACTGAACCAACCGGGCACATATCAAGATGTGAAAGACACATCTATGACTGCCATGTTTAAGGTAGAAGGCACTGAAAACGATTTCTTCTTGGCTTGGACCACAACGCCATGGACATTGCCTGCCAACAACGGTTTGGCCGTTGGCGCTGGTATTGAATACGTAAAGGTGAAAACCTTCAACCAATATACCTTTGAGCCTATCAATGTGATTTTGGCCAAAGATAGAGTAGCTTCATTCTTTAGTGATAAGGCGAAAGAAGTTAAGCTTGAAGATTATAAAGCTGGCGATAAAATTATTCCTTTTGAAGTAGTTGAAAGCTTCAAAGGCCGCGATATTGCAGGCAAAAGCTATGAGCAATTGATGCCTTACATTCCTTTAGAAAAACCAGCTTTTACTGTAGTGATTGGTGATTTTGTAACTACGGAAGACGGTACAGGTATCGTTCACATTTCAAAAACATTTGGTGCAGACGATTATCGTGTTTCGGTAATGAATGACATGCCGGGAATTTTTGTAAAGGACGAAGAAGGCAAAAATGTTCCCATTGTAGATAAGCAAGGAAAGTACGTGAAAGAGATCACGGACTTTGCTGGCATGTACGTAAAAAACGAATACTATTCTGATACAGAGCGTCCTGAAAAATCGCTCGATGTTTTGATTTCGATCAAACTGAAAGAAGAAAACAGGGCTTTTAAAGTAGAAAAATACGAACACTCCTATCCGCATTGCTGGAGAACCGATAAGCCGATTTTATACTATCCGCTAGATTCTTGGTTCATTAAAACCACGGCTTTTAAAGATGATTTAGTAGCCTTAAATAAAACCATCAACTGGAAACCAGCTTCAACAGGCGAAGGCCGTTTTGGCAACTGGTTAGAAAACCTAGTGGATTGGAACCTGAGCCGTTCGCGCTATTGGGGAACACCACTACCAATTTGGGTTTCGGAAGATAAAAAAGAGCAGAAATGCATTGGTTCATTGGCTGAACTGAAAACCGAAGTTGAGAAATCAATTGCGGCTGGCTTTATGACCGAAAGCATTGGCGAAGACTTTGATTTGCACCGCCCTTATGTAGATGATGTGTATCTGGTAAGTGAAACAGGTCAGAAAATGACCCGTGAAGCTGACTTGATAGATGTTTGGTTTGATTCAGGAGCCATGCCTTATGCGCAGTGGCATTATCCGTTTGAGAATAAAGAAATTTTTGAATCGAATTTCCCCGCAGACTTTATTGCAGAAGGTGTAGACCAAACCCGTGGTTGGTTCTTTACACTTCACACTTTAGCAGTAATGCTAGAAGGTAAAGTGGCGTTCAAAAATGTAATAGCAAACGGTTTGGTGCTCGATAAAAACGGCAATAAAATGTCGAAGCGATTGGGTAATGCGGTGAACCCGTTTGAAACCATCAACAACTTTGGCCCAGATGCCACACGTTGGTATATGATTTCAAACGCCAACCCTTGGGACAACCTGAAATTCAATATTGAAGGCGTGGGCGAAGTACAAAGAAGGTTCTTCGGAACCCTTCAAAACACCTATGCTTTCTTTGCGCTTTATGCCAATTTAGATGGCTTCACTTTCGAGGATGCTGAAATTCCTTTGAACGAAAGACCAGAAAGCGACCGTTGGATCTTGTCTCGATTGAACAGTTTGATCAAAGAGGTAGACCAAGCCTATAATGATTATGAGCCAACCCGTGCTTCGCGAATGATCATGGACTTTGTAACCGATGAAGTGAGTAACTGGTATGTGCGTTTGAACAGAAAACGTTTCTGGAAAGGCGACTACGATCAAGGAAAAAAAGCAGCTTACCAAACTTTATATACTTGCTTGGTGAGTGTGGCCAAATTAGCCGCTCCTGTTGCTCCGTTCTACATGGATCGTTTATATCAGGATTTGAATGCCGTTTCTGGTAAAGAGAACTTCGAGTCGGTTCACCTTTCCGATTTCCCAGAGGCCAATGAGGCTTGCATTAATGCAGACTTAGAAGCCCAAATGATTTTGGCGCAAACCATTTCTTCGTTAACACACTCCATTCGTAAGAAGGAAAAAATCAAAGTGCGTCAGCCTTTGACCAAAGTGATGGTGCCTGTGCTAGACGAAAAAACCAAGCAATATATTGAGGCGGTTCAAGACTTGATCATGACCGAAGTCAATGTAAAAGCGGTAGAATATATAGATGATGCTTCGGGCATTTTGGTAAAGAAGGTAAAACCGAATTTCCGCACATTGGGCAAAAAATTCGGTCCACAAATGAAGTTGGTGGCTGCGGCCATTGGCCAGTGGACGAAAACTGAAATTGCCGAAATCGAAAAGAACGGATCGATCAATATTTCGCTTGAAGGCGAACCTGCTTCTCTTTTGTTGGAAGACGTAGAAATCTCTAGCGAAGATATTCCGGGCTGGTCAGTAGCTTCTGAAGGCAAGGTAACCGTAGCGCTAGACATCTCAATTACCGATGAGCTTCGTGCCGAGGGTATTGCCCGTGATTTCGTGAACCGAATTCAGAATTTGCGAAAAGACATGGGACTGGATGTTCAGGATAAAATCAACATTCAAGTAGCCAAGAATCAAGCTTTGATTAACGAAGCTTTGACGGCCAATGCAGCTTACGTTTGTGAAGAAACCCAAGCTTTGAGTTTAGATGTTGTGGAGTCAATTTCAGATGCGCAAAGTGTTGAAATTGACGAGTGGACCCTTGAAGTGAAAATAGCAGTGGGCTAATGGCTGCGCAGTTCAAGCACTATAAATATTTTCTCCTCACTTTGGCGGTAATCGCCATAGACCAGACGGTAAAGCTTCTGGTGCATTTTAAAATGGTTTTTGGCCAAATTGGGGAGATTAAGGTTTTTGGTGATTGGTTCAAGCTACATTATATCTTAAATGAAGGCATGGCTTTCGGCCTTCAATTTGGTTCGGAATGGGGAAAGTTAGGACTTACTATTTTCAGAATGGTAGCCATGACTTTTATTGCGGTTTACCTCTACAAACTAGCCAAGAAGAACTATAACTCAGGATTACTCTGGAGCATGGCCCTTATTTTAGGTGGCGCCATGGGCAATGTAATAGATAGTATTTTTTACGGAGTTTATTTGAATAACGCACCGTACGATGCCGTTACGCCTTGGTTCCATGGCAAAGTGGTAGATATGTTTTACCTCGATGTTTGGGAAGGATACATTGCAGATTGGGTTCCGTTTTGGGGAGGTAAATACATAGCGCTTTGGCCTATTTTCAATGTGGCCGATGTTTGTATTTTTTTAGGGGTTGCCATACTCCTTATTTTCCACCGAAAATTTTTCAGCCGCCAAGCTAACATCCAAAATGAGGTAATTGCTGATTAGGCAGTGATTAACAGCGTTATAGTATCACCTAGCTTATTACTTAACATTTTTTAATAGTTTAAAAATGTAGAATCATTTCTTATTTCAATCATAATTGATATATTTAACTAATTGAATAGTTTTAATTATCAGATATGACACAACGACTTCAAAAACTCAGTATCTGGGCAGTACTATTGCTCGTCCTTCCGCTATCATCATTTGCCTTTCAACAACTTGAAAAGGATCCGTCTGTTAAAATAGGCAAGCTAGAAAATGGCTTTACCTATTATTTAAGACAGAATGCCAAACCAGAGAATCGTATTGAATTTAGACTGGCTGTAAATGCAGGTTCAATTTTAGAAGATGACGACCAGCAAGGCTTGGCTCACTTTACAGAGCACATGCTTTTTAACGGTACAAAAAACTTTGAGAAAAACGAACTGATCAGCTTTCTTCAGAAAATGGGGCTTGAGTTTGGAGGCGACCTTAACGCCTACACAAGTTTTGATGAAACGGTTTACTTTTTACCTATTCCTACAGAAGACAAAGAGAATGTTGATAAAGCCTTAACCGTTTTAAGTGATTGGGCACATAACGCCACTTTCGATAACGAGGAAATAGACAAAGAAAGAGGCGTGGTAATGGAAGAGTGGAGGCTCGGCCGAGGTGCGTCTCAAAGAATGAGAGAAGAAACTTGGCCAGTAGTATTGCAAGGTTCTAGATATGCTGAAAGACTGCCGATTGGTAAGGAAACTGTATTACAGAATTTTAAATACGATGCAGCCAAAAGATATTACCGTGATTGGTACAGACCAGATTTAATGGCAATTGTAGCCGTAGGCGATTTTGATCCAGCCGAAATGGAGGCTAAAATCAAATCGTATTTTGGGTCGATAGAAAACCCTAAAAAGCCAAAGGAGAGAAAATACTATGATTTACCACCTTTCAAAGGAACCCGCATTGCAGTAGCTACTGATGATGAAGCTACTGGAAGCTCAATTGCAGTAGGCTTTATTACCCCAGGAACTCACAAGCCAGAAAATACACTAGAAGATTTCAGAAAGAGCATTCTGAACGGTCTGTATGGTCAAATGATCAACCAACGATTGCGAGAAAAATTACAATCAGAAAACCCGCCTTACTTATTCAGCTTTAGTGGCTATGGTGGCTCGCTAGGTAAGTACAAGAAGGAATACAGCATTGTAGTGAATGTAAAGGATGACATGTTCAAAGAGGGGCTTAAAGCTGCTATGGTAGAGAATGAAAGAGTGAGAAGGTACGGTTTTACCAATGGAGAGCTTGAACGAGTGAAAGCACTATACCTTAATTCATACGATAGAAGAGCCAAAGAAGCAGACAAAGCACAATCGGGTAGTCTTGTAAATACTTATGTGCAGCATTTCTTGAATGGAGGAACACTGTTGAGCGAAAAACAAATGTTAGACCTCGTAAATCAGATACTTCCAACCATTAAAGTTGAAGAGATTAATGAGCTAGTAAAAGGATGGATTACGGAAGATAACCAAACCATTGTTATTACAGCCAAAACAGATCAAGAAGCGAATATTCCTTCAGAGAATGAGCTGAAAGCAATAATGAAGGATGTGCGAACTGACGAATCGATTGAGCCTTATGTAGAAGAAAAATTGGCAACTACTTTAATGACCTCTGCACCAAAACCAGGCAAAATTACAGGTGAAAGCACTAATGAACCTACGGGCATTACCAAGCTCACGCTTTCAAATGGAGCTACAGTTTATATAAAACCTACAGATTTCAAGAACGATGAAGTGCGGATGAGCGCTTATAGCGATGGCGGTGTTTCGCTCTATTCTGCCGATGAATTTATTGATTTGACCAATGCCAGTCAGGTTATAGCTGAGCTGGGGCTAGGTGAATTTAGCCAGGTTGATTTGGGTAAATTTATGACTGGGAAAACCGCATCCGTAGGCGCAAGTATTGGTCAATATGAAGAAAGCATGTCGGGCTTTTCGAGCTTAAAGGATTTGGAAACGTTTTTTCAAATGGTGCATTTAAAGTTTACCACGGTACGGTACGATGAACAAGCTTTCAAAAGCTGGGTCACTAGAATGAAAACACTTTATTCAAATTTTGGCTCTAGCCCAGATATAAAGTATCAGCTAGAATCTCAAAAAATTATGTTCGGAGATAACCCTTGGGTTGGAGGACTGCCTACTGCGGAAGAAATGGATCAAATTTCGCTGAAAAGAGTAACGGAGATTTACAAAGAGCGCTTTGCCGATGCCAGTGATTTTAGCTTTGTGTTTGTTGGGAATATAGACATGAAAACCTTTAAGCCTTTATTGGAGAAATACATCGCAAGTTTGCCGGCAACCCATAAAAAGGAATCAAGTAAAGATTTGAATTTAAGACCTTTACCTGGAGTAATCACTCAAAACGTATATGCTGGAGTAGACGATAAAAGCGTAGTTACAATTACCCTGAGCGGAGATTACAACTACACTTTAGATAATAATGGGCTGATGAACGCGGCAGCCAGTATTTTGACCAATAAAATGATAGAAACGCTAAGGGAAGAACTGGGCGGAGTTTATGGTGTTAGTGCTAGGGCTTCAATGAGTGAGAACCCAAAGGAGACATTCACTTTTACAATTTCATTCCCTTGTAAACCCGATAATGCAGAGGCTTTAGCAGAAGCTGCCATGAAGGAGCTAGAGAAACTCAAAAATGGTGAGTTTACGGAGGAAGATTTGCAGAAAGTGATTACTGCCCGTATGCAGAACTTTGATGAGCAAATTAAAACAAACGCCTACTGGCAGGGTATGATAAAAAGCTATTCAAAATCTGGAGATGGCTTTGAAGAAATCTTGAAATCAAATGAACGCGCCAAGGCCATTACAAAAGACCAAGTGGTAAAGGCCGTAAATCAATATTTAACAGGCGAGAACATTATTAGAATCACCAAGCTTCCTGATGGGTATAAAGGCGATACCAACCTGAAACAGGAAATCAAAAAGAATTAAGGAAAGTTGAAGTTGAATAGAAGGGGCCGGCATATTGTCGGCCTTTTCGCTTTTTAGGCGTTTAAAGCAGGATTACATCATTTACGATAGGGCTTCCAAATTCTTTGGCCAGCAAAACCAAAATCTTGTTTTTGGACATATTGAGTTCGTGCCTTAATGGGGCAGAAGTAAGGTGTACGTAAAGCTTTTTGTCCTTAATGTAAATCTTGCTGGTACGTTTGGCAATCGCCACGCCCATAACTTGCTCCCAAGAATTGATCAGGTTAGTTTCATGGAATTTCTGTTCAATATTGAATGACTTCAACATTTCTTTCACAGCATCTCCAATACTCTCTGGCTGTCCTTTTCTATTGTTGGGGTACGGTCTTTTATTCACTATTACTTTGTTCGAATTATAAAAGTAGGTATTTGGAAGGGTCGTTTTTAAGAAGCACTCGGATTTACTTATCAAGACGGTTATCCACAAACAGAGTTAAGCGTACAATCCTGTCAATCTTCCTTGCTATAAACGAATAAATCAGAAGCTATTTTATCGGCCAAAAGCTTTCCGTTATTGGTGAGTGTAATGCAACCCTCTTCTACCTGAATCATGCCCTTGTAGTCAATTCGCATCAGATAGTCTTCGTGCATTCTCAATAAATCTACCTTGTGCTTTTGTTTAAGCCATTCGGTATCACAACCCCATTTAGTTCTTAGGCTGGTGAGAATATACTCGTTGATTTGGTCTTCTTTTGAAAGAATAATTTTCTCGAAAGGAATTTCCCCTTCACTTATTCCTTTAATGTATTTGGCATTGTTCGAAACATTGGCCTGCTTAAAATGACCGTTGAATGAATGTGCCGAAGGGCCTATGCCCAAGTATTTTTCCTGTTTCCAGTAATTACCGTTGTGTTGCGATTCGTAACCGGGCTGGGCAAAATTTGAAATTTCGTATTGCTCAAAGCCGTAGCGGTCGAGTGTTTCGGTCAGTATTTCAAACTGTTGGGCAGCGTATTCTTCTTCTACATCTTCCATTTTTCCTTTTGAAACCAGATGGCCAAAAGCCGTTTTAGGTTCTATGGTAAGGCAATAAGAAGAAATATGTTCAGGTCGCATGTGAATCACCTTCATTAAGTCCCTTTCCCAAATCTCATGGTTATGGTGAGGCAAGGCATAAATCAGGTCCACGCTTATGTTTTCAAAACCAGCTTTTCGGGCATTATAGAAGCACAATTCTGCCTGTTGGGCTGTGTGTTGGCGGTTCATCCATTTTAAATGCGGCTCATGAAAGGACTGAATTCCCATGCTTAATCGGTTAATGCCCGAAGCATAAAGTGATTTCAGTTGGTCTGCGTCTAGGTCGTCAGGGTTGGCTTCCAGTGTAATTTCAGGGTTGCTAGCCAGCCTAAAAGTATACTGAACCTGCTTCATGATTCTTTTCAGCTGATCCTCATTCATTAATGATGGAGTACCACCACCAAAATAGATTGTGTTTATGGCGTCTCCATTCAAATAATCAGCTTGCATTTCCAGTTCTTTACAAATGGCATTTACCATGCTGTCCATTTGCCCAACAGATTGAGTAAAATGGAAATCGCAATAATGACAAGCCTTTTTGCAAAAGGGAATATGTATATATAATCCGGCCAAAGAATCGTTAATTTGAAGCTTAAATTCGCAGAATGCCCAAGATATACTTAAAGTATATTTATTGCTTATTCCTTTATGGTTTTTTATGCCTTTCCGTTGAGGCGCAGGAAAAGTATGTGTTAAAGATTGAAGCTGTTGCCGAAGAGGAATCGGTACTTAGAAAGTATAAATACCCTGCTGAACATACGGATTCTTTGAGTACTGAAAGAGCAATTAGGCAGCTGATCAATGCCCTTCACTCCGATGGGTATTTGCTGGCCAGTACCCTTTCACGCTCCAGTGTAAGTAACGAACTCAGGGTCAAAATTTCGATTGGAGAAAAATTTACATGGTTAAGGCTGACTTCTGGTAATGTAGAAAACTCACTTTTGAGAAGAAGTGGGTATAAGCAGGCTCAATTTGAAGAAAAGCCTTTTCGGTTCAATCAGGTGGCACGGATGGAGAAATCTATTTTGTCTTTTGCAGAAAGAAATGGTTATCCCTTTGCAAGCTTGAAATTGGACTCCCTTCGGATTGAAGCAAATCAGATTGGTGCTTCATTGAACTTAGACTTAGGGCCGCTGATTGTTTTTGATAGCTTAGATATTAAAAGCGATTTTGCCATTAAAGCCCGCTTTCTGGGAAATTACTTGGGCATTGTTCAAGGGAACCATTATGACCAGAAAAAAATAGATTACATCTCTCAACGATTAAGAAATTTGCCTTACCTAAGGGTGAGTGAAGCTTCCACTTTAACATTTCAGAACTCTGAAGCCACCGTACACGTGAAAGTTGAGAAAAGGCCTGTAAATCAAATTGATGGTATCATTGGTTTTCTACCAAACTCTAATCGTTCGGATGGACTTTTGGTTACAGGTCAAGTAGATGTGGATTTACTAAACCCTTTTGGTTCAGGGAAACAGATTGGGTTACATTGGCAGCGACTGAGTGAAGAAACACAGAATTTGAACCTTCAATATGCTCACCCTAATGTACTAGGCAGTCCACTTAATTTTGATTTTGCCTTCGACTTTTTAAAGCAAGACACCTTATTTACGAAACGTATTTTCGACTTAGAAATAAGCTATAATCTTGGAGGAAACAGTTTTCTGAATGTTTTTTCAACAAGTGAAGGCACCGACTTAATTGGCACGCCAAAGGTTACAAACAATCAGCTTCCTTCTGTTATTGACTTCGATTTAACTTCTTATGGATTGGGCTTTGACTGGAACAATTTTGATGACCCATTTATAATTTCTAGAGGTGCGGGCTTGAGTATTAAAGCTTCAACAGGAAATAAGAAGATTAGCCGTAATGTTAGTTTGCCTGCAGAAGTCTATCAAGGAGTAGACCTAAAAACACTTCAATATACATTCGAATTGGGCTTTCAGAATTACTTTAGGTGGAAGAACAATTTTGTTTTAGTAAGCAAACTGAGCGGAGGCTTAAAAGCTAATGATCAACTTTTTCAGAATGACGCATTTCGTTTGGGCGGGCTTAAATCGATTAGAGGCTTTAATGAGAATTTCTTTTTTGCGACAAAATATGGATTAGCTACGCTTGAGGGTAGGTTGTTATTTGATGAAAGTTCATATTTGCTACTGTTTACAGACCTGGCTCATTTAGAAGGAGAGTTTAAAGAATCTCCAACATCGGAATGGGCTTTAGGGCTAGGCACGGGATTAAGTTTTGCTACCTCATCAGGTATATTTAACTTTATTTATGCGCTTGGGAGTTCGCAAAGCACTGGCAGTTTTAATTTTAATCAATCTAAAATACACTTTGGTTATACTACCAGATTTTGAGATAATATGATCTATACGCAATTGGTTAGGGCAGAAGGCAGAGATGCATTTATTGTAATTGCAATTGTTTTGCTTTGTACCTATGCCGTATCCAGAGCGGTTTTCCCCAAAGTGTTTTCAGGCATTATTGCTCCAAACAAACTTTTTGGTTTTAGGGTGAGAGAAGATTTGGGCAGCAACCTAAGGCCTTTTAGTTCGGAACACCTATACTTTACTGCCTTAAGCTCTCTGTCACTTTCGTTTGTAATTTTATTTATAGCCAATGGCCTTTGGAAGGACAACGGCCTACCAGAAATACTCATTGTCGATCATTTTGGCTTTGCTATTCTGCAATGGTTAGGTCTTTTTGTGGTACTCAATGTACTGGTGTATGTTAAGTTTTTGTTGATTTTAGGTTTCGGATTGCTCTTTGATTTGCGTTCAACTATCTCTCGCCACTTTGTAGATATGGTCAACGCTTCGCTGGTGTTTTTTCTGATTGTGCTTCTATTTTTAGCTGTTATAAGCTTTTCTTCCATCGTGTTTCCTAAAAACCTGATTCAGTTTACATTGGCTGCATCGATTATCTTTTTCTATTATCGGGGGTTTTTAATCTATATGAGAATGCTCAATGATAGGCCTCATAGCAAGTTGTTTATATTTTCGTACATTTGCGCCACGGAACTCACGCCACTGACCATCGGGCTAGTTCTAATAATAAACAGCCAAATCTAGAAGAAGAAGTAGGGAACTTATGTCTAATAGTACACAAGAGGATAGGCTTAAACAAGTAAAAAGCATCCTAGTATCTCAGCCAAAACCATCTGATGATAAATCACCTTATTACGTTTTAGCGAATAAGTATAACATCAAGATTGATTTCAGGCCTTTCATTCAAGTAGATCCAATTAATGTTAAGGACTTTAGAAAGCAGAAGGTAGATATACTTAAACACACAGCCGTTATTTTCACAAGTAGAAATGCCGTTGATCACTTTTTTAGGCTTTGCAAAGAGCTTAAAGTTGAAGTGCCAGCAGACATGAAATACTTCTGTATTTCAGAGCAGACGGCTAACTACCTTCAAAAGTATATTGTTGTTAGAAAAAGAAAGATTTTTACAGGCTCAAGAACAGCTCAAGATTTAATAGAGATTCTTAAAAAGCACAAAAACGAAAAATACGTTTTCCCTTGCTCTAACATTCGTAAGGAAGACATTCCTGTGTTTTTAGAAGAGAATAATTATCATTTCACAGAGGCAATCATTTACGAAACCGTAGCAAGCGACTTGTCGGATTTGGATGATGTACTGTATGATATTATTGCCTTTTATAGCCCTAGCGGTATTAATTCCCTGTTTGTAAACTTCCCTGATTTCAAACAGAACGATACGAGAATAGCTGTTTTTGGCCCAACAACTGCGCAAGCAGCAAGAGATGCTGGTTTGATCATTGACATTGAAGCTCCATTACCCAATGCCCCTTCTATGACGGGTGCTTTGGAGTTATATATAAAAAAGGCAAATAATCTGGATTGATTTAACCTTAGCTCTAAGGGGAGAATCCAGTTATCTTGTAATATATTCGAGCCGAATGAATAATTCGGCTAAATTTGTCGTTACGAGATTATGAAAAGAACTTTTCTGTTTTCATTGGCTCTTCTACTGGTTGCCATTTTTCAGGTAAGAGCTCAACAAGATGCTCAGTTTACCCAGTACATGTTCAATCAACTGTACTACAATCCAGCTTTTGCGGGGCCATCAAATGGAACAACATTAACGGCTATCCATCGATCACAATGGTTTGGGTATGACGGTACTGTAAATCAAGGAGGGGCTCCAAGCACACAATTAATAAGCTACAATTCAAATTTACCTCAAATTAAATCTGGGCTCGGAATATATTTGAGCAATGACAATTTAGGGCCTACCAACAATTTACAAGTACAAGCAGCATTGTCTCGAAGCTTGAACTTACCCAATGGAGGAGTACTAACTGTAGGATTAAACGTAGGTATGTTTTCAAGTTCTATAGATTATGATAAGATCGTGGTAGTGGACCCGTCTGATCCAATCTTTAATGCTTCAGGAAAAGAAGGGCAAATCCGACCTGATTTGGGTGTAGGGCTTGTATATAGAAAAGGAAATTTTTTTGGTGGTTTGAGTTCAAATCACTTACTTCAACCAAAATTTGACTTTGGAGAAAGTCAGGTTTCCAATCAATTAAATCGACATTACTATTTGACAGCGGGTTATGATTACTCATTTACCCCTCAAATAACTATCACACCAACTGTTTTACTAAAATCTGTAAGTTTGAATACTTACAATGTAGAAGTGAGCGTTATTGGCGAGTACAATAATAACCTCAGGGCTGGTTTGGCTTACAGACAATCAGAGTCGGCCTCCCTAATAGTTGGATACAAGATTTTGAGTGATCGTTCTTTAACATTGGCCTATGCCTTTGATTTTGTTGTTGGAAATCAAAGTAGTAAAAAGCCAACATCACAGGAGTTGATGTTAATTTATAATTTCAAGTCTTCCCCAAGAATAGGAGGTCAAAGAATTATAAGAACTCCTAGATTTAGGTACTAAATGAACGTTTTGCCTAAGTTATGATTTCGATAATTTTCGGTCATGGACTGGATTAATGAATAGAAAATACTATTTTTCGCGCTTTATTTAATTGATTGGCAATAAGATAAGCAGGCGGTCAGTTAAATAAAAACAAGAATTAGCTATCAATGAGGAGAATATACGCTGGGTTTGCGATTTTAATGGTTGTCTCTTTATCTACTGGTTGCTCTATGTTTAAGGGCTTTCTAGGTGGTGGAGGCATGAGTAAGGTAGAAAAACTTAATGCCGAAGGGCAGTTAATGGGGGTGCCTGATAGAGAAGGATGGTACCAAGAAACACCTTACGGAATGGTTCAGATTCCTGGAGGAACATTTTTCATGGGCCAAGCCGATGAAGATGTTGCTGCATCTCAAATCAACTTCAACCGACAAATAACTGTCAGTTCATTTCTGATGGACTCAGAAGAAATTACAAACAACGAGTATCGTCAGTTTTTGAATTTTATCGATACCATTTCCCAAGACCCTAACGAACAATACTGGACACAGCAAGTAAAGCAAGATGTTACTCCAAACCCTAATGTTTGGGATACAGAATTTGCTTATCATATGGGTGATAAAATGACCCAATACTATTTTAGTCATCAGGCTTTTGATGATTACCCAGTAGTAGGGATTAGCTGGGAGTCTGCATCTAAATTTGCTGAGTGGAGAACCGAACACTTGAACATTGGTCGTGAAGACGATTATTTTGGAACTGGTGGCGGTGGCCTTTTTGGAGGTAAAAAGAACAAAAATGCCGACCCTGCTGGAGTTCAAGGCTTAGGTGGCCCAGGTCAATTAGGTGCACAACCTCAAACGAATCAAGGACAGGGAAATCAAACAAATACAACTTTTAAAAGCACACTACCTGTAGAAGCACGTTACCCTAATTTCAGATTGGCCACTGAGGCCGAATGGGAATATGCTGCAAGAGGAGGACGTGAAATTATTAAATACCCTTGGGGCGGCCCATATACTAAAAACAAGAGCGGTTGCTTTTTAGCGAACTTTAAACCTGGAAGAGGTAATTATGACGATGACGGATATCCGTATACTGCTCCAGTTAACTCTTTCCTTCCAAATGGTTTTAACCTGTATAATATGGCAGGTAACGTTGCCGAATGGTGTTTAGATGACTTTTCACCAATATATAACCCATTGGTTTGGGATTTGAACCCACTATTCCTTTATAAAGACAATGAAACAGGCAATCCGCACTACGGTAAAAAAGTAGTAAGAGGTGGCGCTTGGAATGATATATCTTATTACCTGCAAACAGGAACACGTACTTACGAATACAGAGATGTAGAATCTGCCAGTATTGGTTTTAGATGTGCAATGGACTACCTAGGACGTGCAGGTGATGACTTCGGAACCAATTAACCAAATTTTAACCAAATAACTTCAACCTTATTAATACGCATATGGCTAACAAATCATTTTCAGAGAAATTTTATGGCGACATAATGCCCAAAATATATGGGCTAGGAGCTGCGGTAGTAATTGTAGGAGCAATGTTTAAGCTAGAAGGCTGGGCAGGTGCAACTCCAATGCTAATTACAGGTTTGAGCGTAGAAGCATTAATTTTTGCTTTTAGTGCTTTCGAACCAAAATCAACAGATTATACTAAAAAGTTATATGAGGCAAATTCAGCAGGAGTTAGCCCTAGCGATCAAGGCGGTAAAGACGAGATAAGTCTTGGTAAAATTCTTAAAGAAGCTGCCGTAAGTAAAGAAAGCCTCAAACAATTTGGTGAAGGAATGACCACCCTTGCTGCCAATGCTAAAGGAATGTCAGATATGTCAAATGCTGTTTCTGCAACAAATGCATATGCTGATAGTGCGAAAAAAGCATCTGAAAGCTTAGGTAAAATTAATCAAAGCACAACAGTAACAGCCACTGCCATGGCGCAAATGGCCGAAGCAGCAAAAGGAGCAGGTGAAATTCAGTCGCAGTTAAAAACTTCGGTAGGATCTTACCAAACACAATTGCAGAATGCTTCAGTTCAGCTAGACGCTTTGAATAAAGTATACAAAGAAGAATTGAACGATTCACAAGCGCACGTGAAGGCGATCAAATCTTTCTATGCAAATATTGATACTGCCTTAGCAGGTGTATCTGCTGCAACTAAAGAAGCAGAAGAATTTAAAGCTCAAATGGGCAAGTTGAATACCAATGTGAATTCACTTAACAAAGTGTATGGCGCAATGTTGTCAGCAATGAAATCATCAAACTAAACTGATCTATTATGGCAGGAGGTAAAGAAACCCCAAGGCAGAAGATGATCGGTATGATGTACCTCGTACTGACAGCTCTTTTGGCCTTGCAAATTAAAGATACAGTACTTGAAAAGTTTGTATTAATGGAGGCAGGCTTGGAGACTTCAAATGAAGTGTATGCAACAAGCAATGCCCAAGTGTTGACCAGCATTGACAAGGCAGCTAAAGATCAGGGAAGTAAAGACACTGATATTGCTGTTGTTAATGCAGCAAAACAAGTTCGTCAAAAGACAATCGATATTGTTGAGTACCTAGCAGGTATTAAACAAGAGGTTGGATTGAAATCTTCTGGTGGCGATGCAGAAGCTATTTATGAAAGAAGTACTCTTAAGAAGTATGAAGAACCATCTCACTATTTAGTGGAGCAAAAAAAGGCAGACGAAATTAAAACTCGTTTGGACGCTTATAATGATGAGATGAAGTCAACTTTGGCTCAAATAGGAATCAATAAGAATTGGCAATCACTTGCACTAGATGCTAGCGAAATCGAATTCTACAAGAACAATCCTGAAGAAAAGAACAAGGATTTTGCAAACTTGAACTTTTACAAAACACCTTTGGCAGCTGTTTTGGCTCAACTTACTTTCTACGAAAATCAAATTTATGCACGTGAATCTGAGGCGTTAGGTTTGTTAGGAGGAAGAGTAGGAGCAACAGCCGTAAAAGGATTTGACCAAATTACAGGAACTGTTTTGCCAGTATCAAATGTGGTTACCGCGGGAACTGAGTTTGAAGCCGAACTTTTCTTAACAGCATCTAACTCAGCGTTAGAGCCTACAATGACTTACAACGGATCAAAACTGACAGTTGAAAACGGCAGGGGAAAAATCAAATTCAGAGCTTCAGCAACAAACTATGTGGATAACATGTCTAAACAAAAGTTTGAAGCTAACATCCAGTACAATGATGGTGGAGAGATTAAAACTGTACCAATTGTACATGAGTATATGGTAGCTAAGCCCGTGATAGAGGTAAAGGCTGAAGCGATTCAGAACTTATATCAGAACTCTGCAAACGTACTCCAAATCAATGTACCTTCATTGGGGCCTGCCTATAATCCTTCTTTTACGGTAAAGGGAGCTGAGCAACGTGCGGGTTCAAAAAAAGGTGAAGTAGTAGTAATTCCAACTACAGGTACTAGAAACGTAACAATTGGCGTTAGTAGTGGTGGAGCATTTATTGATAACACGTCTTTTACTGTGAAATCAATACCAAGGCCTAAGTTTGAGGTTAAGGTTGACGGGAAAGACTATAATGCCGAAAGTGGTTACAATGGTATTCCCAATAAGCTTAGTTTGATTTTAGTGCCTGATGAGGACTTTCTAAAAAACTTCAAATCTGATGCTAACTTCTTTATTTCTAAAGGTAAAGTAATGTTGATTCAGAATAATCGTCAGAGTGGTACTATAAATATAGACGCAGCTACAACAGATGTTGATTTAGCACCTTTGAAATCTAGAATGAGAGCAGGCGATAGATTGCGAGTTATTGTAGAAGAATATACGCGTTTGAACTTTGCCAATCAGAAAGAAGTGGTGAAGTACAGCGATGGACAAGAAATAAATATTAATTAATTATGAGAACTCTCTCAGCAATTTGTTTTTTACTCTTAGTGAGTGCCAGTAGTTTTGGTCAAGCCAATTCCAATGGAACCGCACCTATTGATAGTGTGCAAAACTCAAGAAGGTATAATATCAACTCCGTTAGACCCATTAGAAGTGAGGACGTAATGTTCAGCATTCGAGTATGGTCTAAAATGGACCTGAGAGAGAAATCAAACGAAGGCTGGAATTCTAGGTATTCTAAAATTGTTGAAATCATTTTCGAAGGGATTGATCTTTGGTACAATTCTGCAGAAGGAGAAGGAATTGCTCCTTACAATCCTTTAACGCAAGGCTTTGATGATTCAGACTTATTATCGGATAGAAATGCTTATACTGATAGAGTAATCATTGATGGAACCAAAGGTGAAGATGCTACTTTAGATGAGATTGACAGATGGAAAACTGAAGCGATAACTCGTGGTGTTGAACCTGATGCTTATGTGCAACAGAAGACGCAAGAGAAACTTGCTCCAGATTCTATTCCAAAAGATAGGATTTCAATGCTTGAAATTGAGGAAGACTTAATTTTTGATAGAAACCGATCTGTACCGATTTGGGATGTTCAGTCTGTAAAGATTGTTGCACAGTCTGATATTGCTGGAGGTGTTGAAAAGGAAATGGTAAGAGTTAAGTACAAAGACTTAGTAGCTTACTTGGATAAAGTGTATCGTGAGAGCGTAGCAAATAAAGAGGCGAACGTTAGAGCGTTTTGGTTCAACCCAAGAAACCCAAGAAACTTTGATATTAGCTTAACCAATGCTTTTGATATGCGATTGTTCAGTTCAAATATCGTTAAGTTCTCTAACCCAAGTGATGCAGCCATGGAACAATTCTTTGAAGCACAGATTACGGCAGGAAAGAGAAACTTGATGGAAATATCAAGGGATTTCAGATACCAACTATTAGAAACAATGCATAACCTTTGGGAATACTAAATAAGGTTTGATTTATAAATTGGAAAGGAGGCTTAGGCCTCCTTTTTTTGTTGGAAGAAGTTCTGGATTCTTCTCGCACGACTCTCTCCTGCAATAGCTGATAGTTCTTCAAAGCTGGCAGCCTCAATTCCGCTCATGGTGCGAAACTCTTTGAGCAGTTTGTCTACCGTAAACCTTCCAATCCCCTTTACATTTTCAAGCTCAAAGTTGAAGCTGTTTTTACTTCTTAAGTCGCGGTGGAAGGTAATTGCAAAGCGGTGAGCCTCATCTCTAAGTTTCTGAATTAATCGGAGTGATTCTGATTTTTTATCGATGTGGAGCGGGAAGGAATCCTCTGGAAAATAGATTTCTTCAAGCCTTTTGGCAATACCAATAATGGGTATTTCACCATAAATGCCTAGGCTTTTCAAGGCATCGCAAGCGGCACTTAATTGACCCTTGCCTCCATCTATAACAATGAGTTTTGGTAAGGGCTGTTTTTCCTCCAGAAGACGTTTGTATCGTCTGCCCACAACTTCAGTCATTGATGCAAAATCATCTGGGCCGATAACGGTTTTGATTTTATAATGGCGATAGTCTTTTTTTGACGGCCGTCCCATTTTGAAACAGACCATTGACGCTACTGGGTTTGTTCCTTGTATGTTTGAGTTATCAAAGCATTCAATGTGCACAGGCAATTCTTTCAATTGAAGATCTTTTTGCAACTGCTTCAATACTCGGTTGCCTTTGTCCTTTACATTGTCTAGCGATTGATATTTTTCCTTTTTAGCGAAGAGCGCATTCTTTAATGATAACTCTACCAATTTACGCTTGTCGCCAATTTGAGGAACTACAGGCTGGAAGGTTTCAGAACCTAAATCCAAAGGCTTATTGGTAAGAATTTCTTTGGTTATGCTTTGGTAGCGGTCTCGCATATCCACCAACATAAGTGAAAGAATTTCTTCGTCCGTTTCGTTAAGTTTCTTCTTAATCTCGTTGGTTTTGGAAAGGTTAATCATTCCATTTTTAATACGGATGTAATTAACAAATGCATACTTTTCGTCCGATACAATTGTGAATACATCTACATCTGTAAGTTTTGGGCTTACTATAACCGACTTAGAATGGAAGTCATCTACTAACTCCAGCTTTTCTTTAAACCCTTGGGCTTTTTCAAACTGCAATTGGGCTGCTGCTTCTTGCATTCGCTCTTTGAAATAGCTTTTGGGAAGCCCCAAGTTTCCTTTCAGAATATTTAATGCTTGATCAACATCTTTGAGGTAGTCTTCTTCACTTTGAAAACCTTCACATGGGCCCTGACAGTTTCCTAAGTGATACTCTAAGCAAACTTTGAACTTGCCTTTAGCGATATTTTCTCGCGATAAGTCAAAGCGGCAAGTGCGTAAAGTGAACAAAGAGTTAATTAGCTTCAGTACATTGTTCATGGCCTTTACATTGGTGAAAGGGCCAAAGTATCTTCCCAGAGAAGGAATTAGTTTACGAGTACTATATATTCTAGGAAACCGTTCGTTGGAAACGCAGAGGTAAGGAAAAGTCTTATCGTCTTTAAGCAGAATATTGTACTTAGGTTGATTCTGTTTGATGAGGTTATTCTCTAGCAAAAGGGCATCAAATTCTGAATTGACGAGTACAATTTCGATACTGTCAATTTCACTGACCATACGGATGGTCTTTCGACTGTGCTGTGCCGATTTATTGAAGTAGCTCGATACGCGCTTCTTTAATGATTTTGCCTTCCCAACATAGATAAGTGTGTTTTCAGCATTGTAATACCGATAGACACCCGGGTTATCGGGTAATTTTAAAATGTCTTTTGTTGAAAAGCGTATCGCTTCCATTTACCAGTTTAATAAATTTCTGGATCATAAATTGTGGAACCCGAAGTGGTATCCTGTGGTACAAGTATGTCTTGAAACTTCTGACAGTCAATTTCCATTTGAAGATTGGCAGGGCGTTCAAAAAGACCTTTTTGAAGGTTTATGGAAGTATCCTTGTATACTTTTTCAAAGAATCGACCTACAATTGGAAGGGCGGTTCTTGCTCCTTGTCCATCAGGCCAATTTCTAAAATGGATAGCGCGATCATCTCCACCTACCCAAGCACCTGCCACTAAATCTTTGGTTACGGCCATAAACCAACCATCAGAAGCATTTTGTGTAGTACCTGTTTTAGAACCTACTGAGTTTTCGGTTTGGTTAAAATTGGTGATTTTGTATTCACTCCAAAGTCTGATACCAGAACCATTTGTAGTATTTTCTTGAAGCATATTTAGCATTACATAGGCTACATCTTCGCTAATCGCTCTTTTCTTTTGAGGCACCTTGCTCCAAATAACGTTACCAAAGCGGTCTTCAATTTTAGTCACATAATGAGCTTCTATATGCGTTCCTTTATTGGCGAAGGTACCAAAAGCCGAAACCATTTCTTTTACCGAAACATCTACAGTGCCAAGTGCGATAGAATAGAATGGGCCTATCTCCGATTCAACCCCTAACCTTCCCGCCATTTTAGAGACGTTATCAGGTTTAACAATGTCCATTACCCGTGCAGAAATGGAGTTCACGGATTTTGCCATGGCGGTTTTCATGGTCATTTTTTCGCCACTGAATTTGTTATCAGAGTTTTGAGGAGACCATGAGTTCTGCCCAGAGATTTTAATTGTTATGGGCTGGTCTTCAAATTCGTAACATGGAGAGAAGCCTTTTTCAACGGCTGTTGCATATAAGAATGGTTTAAACAAAGAACCCGCTTGTCTTTTCCCCAATCTTACATGATCAAATTTGAAATACTCGTAATTTATTCCTCCTACCCACGCCTTGATTTCACCATTGTGTGGGTCGGCCGCCATAAAGCCTGCTTGTAAAAAGTGTTTGTAATATTTTAGTGAGTCCATTGGGCTCATAAGCGTATCTATCTCTCCTTTCCACGAAAATACTTTCATTGGAATCTTCTTATTCAAATAGTAATCAATAGAATCTGAACCCTTACCATATTCTTTCTCCAAGCTTCTATACCTTTCGGTTCTAGGTAGTATCGTTTCTATAAAGTCTTTGATTACTCGGCCTTGATCATCAATCCAAGGCTCACGCATTTTTCCATTACCGTCCTTTAACGAGTTGAAGAAATTGGCCTGCACTTGGCGCATAGTACTGTCTACAGCTTGTTCGGCATAGCGCTGCATTCTGCTATCAATAGTGGTATATATTTTTAGGCCATCGGCAAACAGGTCGTAGCCCAAATCTCTGGCTATTACGATAAGGTCTTTCTGTACTTCAGCTCTAAAATATTGGCCAGGTCCAAAGTTTTGATCTTGGGCGTTGTAGTCAAGTACAATGTCTTGGGGTGCTAAAGTGTCATAAGCTACTTTATCTAAATAACCGTACCTCACCATTTGGCTTAGCACTACATTCCTTCTCGATTTTGAGTTTTCAGGGTTCCTTAAGGGGTTGTAACGGGTTACTGCTTTCTGAAGGCCAACCAAAACTGCTGCTTCTTCAACATTGAGTTGTTTTGGCTTTTTATTAAAGAAACTTTCCGCAGCCGACTGTATTCCAAATGTGTTGTTTCCAAAGCTCACTTGGTTAAAATACATGGCCATCAGTTCGTCTTTAGTATATGATCTTTCTAAACGAACTGCCAAAATCCATTCTTTGGTTTTATATATTAATTGATCTAAAAGACGGTTAACACCTTCTAACTTTCCTTTTTCATCTTCTTCAATAACACGTGTATCAAATAAGTTTTTGGCCAATTGCTGAGTTACTGTACTTCCTCCTCCTTGGCGGTTGAAGGTTATTACCCCAAAAGCTGCCCTTAACATACTGCGCAGGTCAATTCCTGAGTGGCTGTTGAAGCGAATATCTTCTGTTGCTTTTAGGGCATTAATTAGGTTAGGCCCCAGTTGGTCGTAAGTAACTGGATTTCGATTGTCTCTATAGTAGGCGCCTAGAATTTCATCATCTGCACTAAAAAGCAGGGAACTTAGGTTTTGCTCAGGATTTTCTAATTGGCTATAGCTAGGTAGCTCGCCAAATAAATCTCCAGCATTGCTGCTTACCATCCAGATGTAGACAGGGAAGCCCACAAAAACTAGAAAGAAGCCTACCCAAAGGAGTATGGTTAATTTTTTGAGAATTTTTTTGTCACCTTTATTTTCTTCCTTGGCCATGTCTATTGATAGAATGTATTATGAAATCTGAGGTAAGCTTCTAACTCTTTGGTTTGAAAGAGCATCTGAAAGTTATCTCGTGATATTGCAAAATTATTAAAATTTGAATCGACTTCTATTGTGAAGTCTGTTAAAGCTTTTTTGAAGGCCCTATGATAGGCCTCTACTGTTTTTTTATCTTCAAATGAATTGATGAATATGATACCCAGCTTTTTGCTAGTATCAAATTCTAATTGTCCAACGCTCAGTTTTAAATGTGAGAATGAGCTTTTGTTGAAGTTTTCAATTGCCGCTTTTAAATCTGCAGATTTTGTTACTTCATTATTATAAACAATCGCTACGAGATGAAGTTGTTTAAAATCTTCGCTGTATTCAAAATCTTCGCTCCTCACTATGGTTTCTTTTATAGGGTTAACCGCTATTAAAAGATCCTTGGCGTAATTGGTTAAACGGCCTTCTGGGTATTTGTTTACAAAAGCTTTTAAGGCTTCTTCATAAGAAAATAAGCTTTCTGTTTTGCCCTTTAATATGGCTGAAAATAATTCCACTGTAGGAAGAAAGTCAACGTCTTCGAAGGATTGCAAGGCGCCTCGTATAATTTGATCTGCCTTTACATACTCACCGTTTTCATAAGCGTTATAGGCCGATGCATATACTTTTTGCAATGCTTTATTTCGTGCTTCCTTTTCAGCCAAATAGTTTGGGTTGATAAGTGTTTTGGCAATCAATGATTCTGGGAAAGCATCAATAATTTGTTGCTTGTAGTTTTGGGCTTGGTTGGGGTCCGATTCTAAGTAAATGGTATACAGTGCAAAAAGAGCATCTAGCTTATATTCAGTATTGGGATATTTTTGAAGAAGGGTTTTGTAGCTTCCGGCTGCTTTCGCATCTTTTTCTAGCCCAAACCTATACACTGAACCAAGCTTGAAGTGGGCTTCTTGAATTTCTAAATTCAATTTTTCTTTGGCTTCTGGTGTGGTTGGAATATTGGCCAACAGCTCTTTTTTCTTAGCCGCTCTTCCTTCATCAGTTGGAGCTTTATCTTCCGATTGCTCAGTGCTTTCGTCAGTAATATTTTCTTCTGTAGAGGTTTCTGTTGGCGAAGAGGCTTCTTTTGAAGAGCGTCTCCAATTATCTTCCAGCTTTCTGTTGCCCCAGCGTCTTTGAAATTCTATCGTTCCTAATTCAACGGCCGCATCGTTATAGAAGTACCATTCGCTCGAAGGCGTACTTGATGCAAACCCACCCCCGCTTGATGGAGAAATAACGGAACCTGTAGAGGCTGCATTTCTTCTTTCTTCTTTTTCTAGAGCCTTGGCTTCTTTTTCTTGCTGGTTTAAATAGCTGTCAACAAAGGCATCTAAGGATATGGCTGGAAGTTCGGCCAAGGAAAGCAAGCTGTCATTTGTCTGAATAATTTTGAGCTGTGTTACAAAGTCAGTGAGCACTTCTTTTCTTTTCACATGAATTGGATAACCGTCAATATCTGCGGGCATAATGGAAACCGCACTGTCATAATAATTACTGGCTAGCTCGAATTTCTCATAGGTGTCAAAATAGAGTTGGCCGATTCGCAAATAAGAAAGCGACTTTTGACGGGGCGAAGGTTCTTCAACCGCTACTGCTTTCAAGTAATTACCAATGGCTAAGTCATAATGAGTTTGCTTCTTTTCAAACTCTCCCATTTCATAATAAATCTTGCCTTGGTATTCTTTGTTCTTACCGTCTTTTAAAAGTTGGGCATAAAATTTCCTTACTTTTTCAATTTCCGCTGCACCATTTACCGAACTAACCTGCTGCATATTCAACTTTGCGTGAAAGGTAAGGTCATAAGGAGGAGACCCAGCAAGTGATGCTTTATAATATTCGTAAGCTTCAGCATTTTGACCTTTCTCTTGTTCTATTTGGCCTAGAATAAAGTTGATTCTCGATTTGGTTTCTTTTTTGGAAATAATTTCGGCTACTTCTTTCAAGTTGGTCGCCATGGCCTCAAAGTCTTCTTCTTTTTGATGGAAATAGGCAAGCATTACTTTATAGTTTGCCATGTTCTCATCGTCCAACTCTTCAGTTTCTAGGTAATTAGAAACTTCTTTGGCTTTATCTTTTTCGCCAGCATCCATATAAGTTTGCATTAGAGCAATAAGCGAAGCGTGCCTAGTTGGGTCATCTTCGCTAGTTTGGTTAATGTATTGAAGGGTTTCAATGGCAAACTGAAACTGGGCTCTCAAATGCCTAATTTTACCAATTATTAAATAATTGTCGTCCGTCCAGTCACTTGATCCGTACCATTCAATTACCTGAGAAGCTTTTTTGAAAGCATCATCCAATTTGCTTTTGTTGCTTTGAATAATACTTGAATCAATATCAGGATAGATTTTTAAAATTTGGTCGTAATTATATTGGTATGAATCTTCGATTTGCTGATTTACTTCATTTAGATACTGGTTGGCATAAAAGTACCCATTGTAGCGAGCGTTCATGTTTTGGTACCCCTTGGAATTACAACCTATAAAGAGCGATGTAATGGTCAGCAGCCCAAAAAATCTGGCGATATGTAAAAATCTAAATCTCAAAATCTCGTTTACCCGATTAAGGAACGAAATTAAATCTTAATTAATACAAATAAAGGAAGTGGAATATCTATTAATCTATAATTTTGTTGTCCTTATAAAATAACCGTGGCGAAGAACAAAAAAACACTCTCTAATTGGTTGAATAACAGGCACATTCTGATCATTCAGAATGAAGAGGACTTTTCGCATAAAGCAACCTATAATTTTACATATGCTAGGGTAGTCTTTTTTAGCCTAATCGCCTTTATTCTAATTTTTGTAATCAGCTTTTACTTGGTAAATACTGTTTTGGCGCAATGGTTCGACCCAACGCATGCCGAAAGAGAAACAAGAAAGGATTTGGTGACTATGAGCCTTTCCTTAGATTCATTAGCTACAGAATTGGAGAACAGAGATCTTTTTATTCAAAGTATGAAGCGAGTGTTGGATGGAGATCAGCCTACAGATGACGAAGCAATTGATGATGTAAATACTTCAAAGGTTCAGCTTTCACAAAGTTCCAGCTCTCAAGAAATTGATTCACTTTTTAAGTCTGAGTTCGAAACGGGTGGTGATTTTCTTCTGGGTCAAAGAATTGATAATATAGAGTTGAGGCAAACCTATTTATTTTCGCCTATAAGTGGTTATGTTTCTCAGCCTTTCGATCCAAGAAATGAGCATTTTGGTATTGACGTGGTTTCAAAGAAGGACGAACCAGTAAAATGTATTGCGGATGGCACTGTAATTTTTGCTTCGTGGACGCAGGATGCAGGAAACGTAATAGCCGTTCAGCACAAAGAGAATTTAATTTCTGTTTATAAACATAATTCTGCCTTAACGAAAGAGGTGGGCAATTTCATCAGCGCTGGCGAAATTTTGGCCATTATTGGAAATACAGGAGAGCTAACTAACGGGCCACATTTGCATTTTGAACTTTGGTACAACGGAAGTGCTGTGAATCCTGAAGATTTCATCGTATTTTAGACCCACCCAACTCAACCATTATAGTAATATGTTTACATCTAAGGAAGAAAAAAAGGCTACCGAAGAACAAAGCAACACCAGTAATATTATTGGTAAAGACACCGTACTCGAAGGCAGTATAGAGTCGATCGGTAACATAAGAATTGAAGGCAAAATATTTGGCCACGCAAAAGCCAAGGCAAAATTGGTGATGGGCACAGAAGCCACTGTAGATGGTAATGTTACCGCCAGAACTGCTGAAATTGCTGGAACCATTAAAGGAAACATAGAGATTTCTGAGCTGCTGATTTTAAAACCCACCGCAGTAATTAAAGGCGACATTCTTACCAATAAATTGGTAGTAGAGCCTGGTGCTACATTTAATGGTGGTTGTAAAATGGGGCACTTGGCTAAAGAAATTGAAATAGGAAAGCCAGCAAGCCCAGCTAGAGAAGCCGCCATTAAAAGAGCATAATCTATCTACTGGGTTCTAATTTCTTACTTTAATATATGAAGCCTAAGAAACCACCTTTTGATAAAAAGCCAGTTAATGTTTATCTCAAGTATTCGCAGTTAGGCTTACAGATGTTCCTAACCATCGGGCTTTGTGCTTGGCTGGGTTTTAAAATCGATCAATGGTATTTCGATGCTAAACCTATTTTTTTCATCATTCTATTTCTCTTAGGAGCTTTTGGTGCATTTTATCAGTTTTATAGACAAATAAAGTCGGACTGAAACCAACATAATTCGCTACCTTTGCGCGATGAATTCGATTAAAACGCAGTTACTCAGGCTTTTGGCATTTTCTGGGGTTATTCTTCTGCTAATTCTCGTGCTCGACTTTATACCATTTACCACAGCTTTAATTCACGAGAAGGCTTATGGGTTATATATATATATGACCGTTTTGAGCTTTATTTTGAGCTTTGCTACATTAACCATTATGAAAAATACTGACCAGGAGAGCTGGACAGGACTTTTTATGGGTGCTATGGTGGCAAGACTATTATTTACAGCGGGTTATATAGGAGTGGTGTTGTATTTAGGGGTAGAGAATCGACTTCTGTTAGTTATAAATCTTTTTGTTGTCTATTTGTTTTACATGGGGTTTGAAATCATGGGGTTAGTGACTAACTTGCGCGCGATTTCAAAGAAGGCTGGATAAGTAATGTTCAAAAAAAAATCAGTAGTACCAAACAAAGCGCTTTTCGTTAGTTTTCTAGCGCTATTCCTACTCTTAGTTCCCGCATTGTCTAGTGCAAAAGCGTATTCTGGCGGAGGTGAAGAAAAAGGAGCAACCGACTTTATCCTGCATCACGTTGTTGATGACCATGTTTGGCATTTCTTCGATGGTGAATACGGAACACTTTACTTACCTATTATTCTTTATTCTGAAGACAGGGGTTTAGAAGTTTTCTCATCGCATCACTTCTATGATGACCACCACGAAAAAGTAGCATATAACGGTTATGAGTTAGGTGAAGATGGCCACATTGCTGCTTTAGATGCGGGCAGACACGCCATGGACTTCTCTATCACAAAAAATACGGCCATGCTTATTCTTACAATGATTGTATTGTCATTCATTGCCTTAAGAGCCGCAAGCCACTACAAAAAGAATCCGAAAACAGCACCCAAAGGTGTGGCCTCTTTCTTAGAGCCTATTATTATATATGTAAGAGATGAAATAGCGAAGCCAAACATTGGTAAGAAGTATGAGAAGTTCATGCCTTATTTGCTCACGCTTTTCTTCTTTATTTGGTTGGGTAACCTTTTGGGCTTAATACCTGGAGCCTCTAACCTAACAGGAAACATTGCAGTAACCTTTGTTTTGGCAGTATTTACCTTTATTGCTACAAACGTTAACGGAAATAAAGAATATTGGAAACACGTGTTTGCAACACCAGGTGTTCCAAAACCATTATTGCTAATTATGGTACCGGTAGAGTTCATTGGTCTTTTCACAAAGCCTTTCTCTCTTATGGTGCGTTTGTTTGTAGCCATTACGGCAGGTCACATTGTAATCTTAAGTTTGATTGGTCTGGTATTTATATTCCAATCGCATGCGGTAGGAGTGGCCAGTACTGTAATGGTAATATTTATTAATATGATCGAATTGTTGGTAGCTACAATTCAGGCGTACGTATTTACGCTTTTCTCTGCAATGTATATTGGAGCGGCTGTAGCAGACCACGATCATCACTAAGAAACTTATTTGTTCAATTTTATAAAACACGAATTATGTTAACTACAATTTTACTTACTGCAGGTTATGCTCTTATGGGCGCAGGTATTGGTGCAGGCATCGTTGCGATAGGCGCGGGTCTTGGTATCGGTAGAATCGGTGGTCAAGCAATGGAAGGTATTGCTAGACAACCTGAGGCTGCAGGAAAAATTCAAACAGCTATGTTGATCATCGCTGCTTTGATCGAGGTAGTTTCTCTGTTTGGTGTAGTAGTTTGTCTTTTGATTGCTACTAACCCAAGTGTAACAGCAGGATTCCAATAAGAACTAATCGGAGTGGCGTTAGGCCACTCCTTTTATTTGATTTGAACACAGATTTTAAAATATAAATTATGATTGCTGCGGATTTATTATCTCCAGGTCTTGGCTTAATTGTTTATCAGGCGATAGGTTTCTTAGTCCTATTGTTTATTCTAGGTAAATTTGCTTGGAAACCAATTTTAGGAGCCTTAAAAGAAAGAGAAGACAGTATTGAAAGTGCTTTGCTTTCAGCCGAGCAGGCTAAAAACGAAATGCAAGCTTTGCAGGCCGATAATGAAAAACTATTGGCTGAAGCAAGGGTAGAGAGAGATAGCATTTTAAAAGAAGCAATCGCTACTGCCAATTCAATTAAAGAAGGCGCTAAAGAGGAAACCTCTAAAATTACTGCCAAAATGATTGAAGAAGCTAAAGCGGCAATTGAAATCGAAAAGAAAGCGGCACTTGCAGATGTTAAGAATCAAGTAGCCATGCTGTCTTTAGAAATTACTGAAAAACTGCTTAGAAAGCAGTTGGCTGATCAAAAAGCTCAAAAAGAGTTGATTGACGGTTTCGTAAAAGATTTGAACCTTAACTAATAGGTATAAATGTCAGAATTCAGAATTGCTTCCCGTTATGCCAAGTCACTGCTAGAGTTAGCAAGTGAGCAAGGTAAGTTGGAAGATGTGAACAAGGACATGCTACTTTTCTCTGATGTTGTTTCAGAGAACAGGGACTTTCAGTTATTTCTGAAAAACCCAGTAGTAGCACACGACAAGAAATTGACGGTATTGAATCAGGTATTTACAGGTAAAGTTAACGACCTGACCTTGGCTATCTTTAGAATTCTAATCAAGAAACAAAGAGAGGCCTATTTACCAGCAATCGCTACAGAGTTTCATCATCAGTACAATGCAAAAATTGGAGTAGAGGAAGCTACGGTAACAACTACTTTCCCAATTGATAATGAACTCCGCAACGAGTTTAAAGAAGTGGTGAAGAAAATATCTGGAAAAGAAGTAGAGTTAACCGAGAAGATTGATGAAAATCTGATTGGTGGCTTTATCTTAAAAGTAGGTGATCGTCAAATTGATGATTCTATTAACTCAAGGCTAAAAGCCTTAAAATTGAAATTTAGTCAAAACCCTTACGTAAAGGAGTTTTAAATAATTAACACATAACTGTATCATAAAATGGCAGATGTAAGACCTGATGAGGTTTCAGCAATTTTGAGAGAGCAGCTCTCGAACTTTAAATCAGAAGCTGAATTAGAAGAAGTAGGTACCGTATTGCAAGTAGGTGATGGTGTAGCCAGAATCTACGGCTTGTCTAAAGCGCAATCGGGAGAGCTTCTTGAATTTGAAAACGGACTGAAAGCCCTAGTATTGAACCTTGAAGAGGACAATGTAGGTGCTGTATTACTTGGTGAATCAGCTGAAATCAAAGAAGGCGATACCGTTAAAAGAACAGGTAAAATCGCATCTATCAATGTAGGTGAAGGAATGGTTGGCCGTGTGGTTGACACCCTTGGTAACCCAATTGATGGTAAAGGACCTATTTCTGGCGAAACGTTTGAAATGCCATTGGAGAGAAAAGCTCCAGGGGTAATTTACAGACAGCCAGTAACTGAGCCTCTTCAAACTGGTGTTAAGGCAATTGATGCCATGATTCCAATTGGGAGAGGTCAAAGAGAATTGGTAATTGGTGACAGACAGACAGGTAAAACTGCTGTAGTTATCGATACTATTCTTAACCAAAGAGAATTCTACGAAAAAGGAGAGCCTGTATTCTGTATCTACGTTGCCGTAGGTCAAAAGGCATCTACTGTAGCAGGAGTAGTAGCAGCCCTTGAAAAAGGTGGTGCAATGGATTACACTGTTGTAGTATTGGCTTCTGCTTCTGACCCTGCTCCAATGCAGTTCTTCTCGCCAATGGCGGGTGCTGCTATCGGTGAGTACTTCAGAGATACAGGAAGACCAGCTTTAGTAATTTATGATGACCTTTCTAAGCAGGCAGTAGCTTACCGTGAAGTTTCTCTTCTTTTGAGAAGACCTCCGGGACGTGAAGCTTACCCAGGTGATGTATTCTATTTGCACTCTAGACTTTTGGAAAGAGCCGCAAAAGTGAATGATAACGATGATATTGCAGCGGCAATGAACGACCTTCCTCCTTCATTGGTAGGAAAAGTAAAAGGTGGTGGTTCATTAACAGCCCTTCCAATTATCGAAACACAAGCAGGTGACGTTTCTGCTTATATTCCAACCAACGTAATTTCAATTACAGACGGACAGATTTTCTTGGAAACTAACCTTTTCAACTCTGGTGTGCGTCCTGCAATTAACGTAGGTATCTCAGTTTCAAGAGTAGGAGGTAACGCTCAAATCAAATCAATGAAGAAGGTTTCTGGAACTTTAAAGCTTGATCAAGCTCAGTTCCGTGAATTAGAAGCTTTCGCGAAATTTGGTTCTGATTTGGATGCATCTACTAAACTTACAATTGATAGAGGTAGAAGAAACCAAGAAATTCTTAAGCAAGCACAGTTTTCTCCAGCACCAGTTGAAGAGCAAGTGGCAATCATTTATGCTTCTACAAAAGGTCTTTTAGATAAAGTGCCAGTTGAGAAAGTGAGAGAATTTGAAAAAGAATTCTTGACTATAATGAGAACTTCTGAAAGAGCAGCACTTGATTTATTGAAAGCAGGTAAGCTTGACGAAGCAGCTACTTCAGCAATCGAGAAGACGGTTAAAGATTTAGCAAGTAGGTATTAATTTCATTAAGCCTAAATCGTAATAGATGGCGAATTTAAAGGAAGTAAAGGAAAGGATTAAGTCGGTATCTTCTACCCAGCAGATTACCAGAGCCATGAAAATGGTTGCTGCTGCAAAGTTGAGAAGAGCTCAGGATAAGATCATTCAGTTGAGACCTTATTCAGAGAAACTATCGGCTATTCTTGCCAATGTATCTGCTGGTAACAGCGATGAGTCTATGACCACTTACGCCCAAGAGCGTGACGTAAAAAATGTACTTATTGTACCAGTAACCTCTGATAGAGGACTTTGTGGAGCGTTCAACTCAAATATCAACAAAGCATTAAATGTAGTAGTAAAAGCCCATGAGGGTGCAACTATTCACGTAATGCCTATTGGTAAAAAAGCGTTCGATATGTCTAAAAAGCAGAAATTCACTAACGTGACTGCTTATTGGGATATTTTCTCGAAACTGAGCTTTGAAACGGCTCGTGAGGCAGCAGAATACGCTATGAACGGTTATGTTGAGGGTAAATACGACAAAGTAATATTGGTATATAACGAGTTCAAGAACGTAGCCACTCAGGTTGTAAGAAGCGAACAGTTACTGCCTATTGTTCAGGTAGAACAAGAAGGCGAAACAACCGCTACTGGAACGGATTATATCTTCGAGCCTTCAAAGGATTTTATCATTGAAGACTTGATTCCGAAATCGTTGAAAATTCAGTTTTACAAAGCAATATTAGAATCTAATGCTTCTGAGCATGGTGCTCGAATGACGGCCATGGGTAAAGCAACCGATAACGCTGGTGATTTGCTGAAAGAACTGAAATTGATGTACAACAGAACACGTCAGGCAGCCATTACCAAAGAAATCCTAGAGATTGTAGGTGGAGCAGAAGCTTTAGCAGCCGACAACTAGAAATTCAATTGTAATAAGTAGAGAAAGCCCTTATGAGAAATCAGAGGGCTTTTTTGTTTGCTTTCGCTTCATAAGTTTCTATAAATTGAGGCTAGATAATATGAGAAAGCTTTTGACTCTTATACAGAACCTTAGCCTTGATGTTACGGCAGGCGCAGTAATTTGTAGCCTGTATGTGGCTAAGCTGTTTGAGGTACGGTTAGAAAGCTCAATGCTGGTAGGTTTGGGCGTAGCTATCTGGCTCATATATACCATAGATCATCTATTTGACGCTAAAAAGGATGGTGGCAACTCGACTAACCAACGTCATGCTTTTCACCAGAAGTACTTCAAACCAATTATATATGCTACTGCTATTGTCTTTCTTGTAGGAGTATTTAATCTGTATTACTTGCCATGGGTTACTACAAAACTTGGTTTGATTCTAGCGCTTTTGGTTTTGATTTACATTGGCTCTTTGCACCTACTTAAGCTCAACAAGACTTGGCATAAAGAGTTTTTGGCGGCTATAATCTACAGCTTTGGAATTTTTGTAGCACCGCTGAGTTTATTGAAACACTGGGATGTTTTTGTGCTGTATGTATTCGCTGTGTTTTTTCTCATTGTAGTTACCAACCTACTTGTATTTCCCATATTCGAATATAATAATGATAGAAGTAACAATACTCAGTCTATCGCAACGCTTTACGGTAAGGCTTTTGTGAGAAGGCTGGCCGTTATCATTCTGGTTTTAAATGTACTGCTTATTGTTTGTGGAATGATTTATCTAAACCCGGTTATGACGGGCGCGCGGTGGCTGAACTCAGAGTATATACTGTTTATGATGACTTTGGTCTTGGTTGTACTTTTAAGGTACCCGACCTTTTTTCAGCATAAAGATAGGTACAGATGGATTGGTGATGGCATCTTCTTTTTTCCTCTGATTTTTCTTTTACTGTGAAGAACAATTTCGATCTTATTGCTCCTGTATATGACGGCTTGGCGAAAGTTGTTTTTGGAAGAAATCTAAAGAAGATTCAAACTCATTTTTTACCCTTGATTCCGGAAAATACCAATGTTTTGATCATCGGTGGAGGCACTGGATGGATTATCAACGAACTGTTCAACACGGGTTTTAAAGGGAGGCTTACTTATGTAGAAGCCTCTGAGAAGATGATCTCTCTATCGAAAAAGAACTGTGTCAAGGACTCGGTCAACTTTATTCATGGTGATGAAAGCGCTATTCCTCTTGGTCAGAAATATGATGTAATTATCACCAATTTCTTTCTAGATGTTTTTTCTGAACCGCGTTTAGAACAAGTGATAACAACGCTTTCGGAGAAATTGGATAAGGATGGAATATGGATTTGTTCAGACTTTCAGAATACTGGTCGATTTAGTCATCAGTTGTTACTGTGGCTTATGTTCAGATTTTTCAAGATAACTTCAAAGCTAGAGTCAAAATCACTCCTCAATTTTGATCTTAAGTTCAAAAAAATAGGCCATTCAAGAAGTGAAAATTTCACATTAATGAATGGCCTAATATTTTCTTCGGTTTATTCTAGCGAACAATAACCTTAAAGGTTTGTCTCTTTTGAGTCACTTTATCGGTGATAACAACCATTATTAAACCTCTACTTAACTCTTTTGTTTCCAGCTCTAGGTTTCCTGTTTCAGGTTGAAGTATTACAGATTGGCTATTGATAAGTACACCCGCACTTGAAATCATTTGCACAAGTACTTCACTTTCTGCTTCAACGTTGTATTCTAAAGTAATCAGCTCTCCTCTATTTACAGGGTTAGGAAAAACGCTGAAGGTTTGAGTCGTAGTCTTTTTCTCAACAAATACCCTTTTAATTTCGGAAACAGTTGAAGTTCCATTGAAATCTGTTTGTCTAAGGCGATAGAAGTTATTACCAGATTTAGCCTCTTTGTCGATAAAGAAGTAGTTATTCACTTCGTCACTACTACCAGCCCCTACTAGTCTGTGTATGCTTTCAAAGTCTTCTCCATTTGAACTTCTCTCAATTGTGAAGTATGCATTATTGAACTCTGCTGCTGTACTCCAATCTAGTCGAACATAATCCTCATTCGTTTTTTGAGCGTCAAAAGATAATAAAGTAATAGGTAACGAGGCAGCCTGTAATGAGCCTAAGGTGAAGAACTGCGTGTCGCTTAAGTTGACAGTAAAAGTGACCGTTTTGTTGGTTGCATTGATCGAAGCTGGAGCCACCAAGGTTGCTCCTGAAGTAAAGTTACCGTCAGCATCAAGCATTAGTCTTACTTGGTTCAGGTTGTTTGTACCTACACCACTTGGCCCCATTATGTCAGCGAGTTCAAAGGTTAAGTTTACATTTCCAACGGTTCCAGTTTCTTGCACATACCATTCTCTGAATAGTCGACCACTTACTTGAGAAGAATTGTATTCTGTATTACCTTCTGCTCTAGTGCCCGTTTTGGCCACATTGTCATTTCCCCAAATTAAGAATGAGTTATCTGCTGAGAATGCTCCGGCCATTTCCATAGTCACAATAGCATCATCGTTTTCACTTTTTGATTTCCATTGTTGGAAACAAGAGTCATCATCA
>TARA_R110000796_G_scaffold181330_1_pt1 | contig 93766 bp, 110 predicted proteins | sample TARA_R110000796 | Tara Oceans TARA_R110000796 (sample SAMEA4397815) | marine metagenome | biome: Polar Biome; feature: [SRF] surface water layer (ENVO:00010504); material: water (ENVO:00002006), including particulate matter (ENVO:01000060) such as... | depth 5 m
GTAGTATTGGTAGCACCAGCATCAACAATTACGCTGGTTGTAAATTTCCCTGTACCATTAACATCAAGTTCATTATCAGGTGTAGTTGTACCAATACCTAAGTTTCCTGATGTGTCAAATACAAAGTTTGGATTACCAGCAGCTGTTTTAATACCAAAATTTATGTAAGCTGAATCTGCGGCATTTCTAGACTGTATGTAATTAGGTGAATCCGTATAAGAAGATAAAGAACCTAATTGCACTGATCCATCGCCATTTGTGGCCTTAATTGGAATAATATCCCCCGTATCCGCATGTATAACCCCTGTTGACGTAAAAGCACCAGTTGTTCTACCGAATGTGAATCTTGTAGAGGAATTGTCCAGAATTCTATAATCTTGGTTAACTAGATTTAGCTGGAATTGAGAACCTGTTGAACCTAAAGTTGCATGAGTTGCACCAAATCTCAAGAAAACATTCTCTGAAATAGATAAATCTCCTACTGTTTTAGTGTCAGCTACATCACTCCTTAAATACTTAGCATCAACTGACGATGCATCATCGCTTAATATTTTTTGCCAAGAACCCCAAGTACCAGCTTCTTCATGTCTAAAGTACAAATTACCATTTCTACCACCTATTTGTTGGGTATATAGGCCACCAGCTATACCTTGTGATTGAATGAATGAATTAGCTGACGGAGGTTGATTTGTACCACCGTTAGAATAGAATGCACCCGTAAATGACTGATTTAAATCGGCTGCTGATTGTACGTTATCCACCACTACCGCACCATTTCTTAAATAACTAGCAGCTAATACAACCCCTCCATTTGAAATGACATCTCCTGTTGCGGTAACTTTGCCTGTTAAATTTACATCTCCTCTAAATATACTATCTCCATTAACTACTAATATTTTAGTTAGGTCAGAACCGGCAGTTTCGCCAAATCTGATAAAACTGCCTGCATGTGTTTGTATAAAACCATCTGATAGATCTCCTACAAATTGAACACCCATTTTGACTTTTTCAGTAATGTCTATTGGGTTTCGTACCGAAACGAATGTGTCGTTTGTTAGAGTCCCAAGTGATAATGTCTCACCAATGTAATCAGTAGAGTATTGGCTAGATACAGTTCCTGAGTCTCTTACTGTTTGTCTGAATAACCTATTTCCTCCGTTATTAAACCCCTCAATATCAAAGTTTGTTTGTATCCCGTTAAATGATGCGAACCCTTTACTTATTAAATTATCATTAAAAACAACTTGTTCTTTGAATAGTGTTGCTGTGTTTGAAACTGCTGATTCCGAGTAGTTATATAGACCTACGTTATCTACCCAAACTTGATTTGTACCCCCGCCATCACTTGTATCCCTATAATATATAAACTGTATTGTTTGACTACCTATACCATGTATGTAAACATCGTTAGTAGTCCAAGCGTTAGTTCCACTATGTCTAGCTACTATTACACCGTTTACTTTTACGTGTAGATAATCAAAATCTGCTTCTGTTGATGTCTTATAGTCGTACCTTAACAAAGTTGAGAACTGTGTTGTTGTTTTTACTAGTTGTAATATTGATTGTTCATTATGTGTTATAGCTCCCGACCTAGCAGAAAATAAATCTCCATTACCTTCGTCTATAACTCTAGTCCATACTACATCTCCGCTAGTCGTAAAATCACCTAGAGTAGTTGCAAAATCCTCTGAGTAAAAAGCAGTCGGAACTGCGTCAGTTGTTGTTTCTGACTTTAAAAAACTGTTTACTAAATATTTATCGAATATACTCATAATTAATAATCTATTGCTATAAAGTCTCTCTTTCTCATATCATGCGTGATTTGAGCACCTATTCTAGCTATTTTTATTTGTTTGTTTACTGTGTCGAAAGATACAACATTTATACAATCTTCACTTCTTTTTCCTACTTGTCTTTGTACATCCCCATATTTATTTCTATTAGAGTTTGATGTAGAACAAGTTAATACTAATTGTGTTTGATCTGAATAGGCAGGAACAGTTGCTATTACATCTACATGTGCATGTCCTGCCATGTAGCATATAAACTCTCCTGCTCCTCTTGTTGTGAAATCAGCATCAACAGTTAAATTTGTTTTATATGATGCATCTCCTGAGAATGCATACGAACCTCCTACTATTGTAGTTCCATTGATATAAGCATTTACTATGTCTGGTATAATAGCTTCATCAATTGATGTGCTAGAATCCCCTATTGCTATTCCGTTTATATCTGTAAAGATTCCAGAAACCCAAGTCATTTGATCTTGAACAATCTGATGCATTGCTATTACAACCGAGTAACCTGCAGGAGTCCCTTCTAGTGTAGATATAAGCCAATCTATTTGAGCTTGACTCCAAACTCTAGTTGTTTTTGCTACTCTATACAAAAGTGGATCACCTGGATCTACATCGTCATTATCATCATACTCATAAAGCATAATCATTCTAATATTATAACTATCCCAATCTTTATAGTAATAAGATTTACCAGCATGAGTTCCAGCAATTGATGCTTCATAAGGTTGTACAAACCTAGTGTAAGCTGCAGAGGTTGAACCCGTACTAGCTATTGTGTATCCTAATCCTTCATCATGATTACCAATTGCTATTAAGACAGGTTTACCTATTGACATAAATGGATCAACAAAAGTAAAGTCATCTGCCCATGTATTAACACATGTATCACCTAGATTTATTCCTCCGTCAATAGTGCTAAATTCATTCATCATGGTTACAGCATTTTGTGTAGCTGTAACATCTCCATGTAAATCAGTAACAATCATCATCTGCAAGTTTCTTCGATCTGCTATTGGACCATCTTTATAATATGCATTAGTATTGATGACATCATACATGTCAGCATTTCTTATCTTTACTTCTGAGTTTGGATCAGAATACCCAGAAGGAGCTTGAGGAAGATTATAATGTATTATATGCTTCTCATCTACATCTATTGGAAGTACTGGGGATAAGTATGTAATAGTAGCTCCTGAGATTGTGTAATCAACCCCTTCATCTAATAATATTAAACCACCACCAGAAGTTGTACCAGCATATAATCTATGTGGAAATAATACTGAAGGTGTTGCTGATAAAACCCAAGTAGCTTCTCCTCCTGCAAAATTAATCTCTTCTTCTTCTGCAGAACCTACTAAAGTTGTTGTAGCGTACTCTGTACTATCTAAAGTACCGTCTCCTTTAACAAAGTCGGACGCAGTTCCACCTGCTGTTATATGGGCGGGTGCTGTTAAACTACCTATCATAATATCCCCACCTACTAAAACATAATCTTGTAAATCAGTTATATCAGACTCAGTGTGTGTATGGGCTGTTGGTGCATCTCCTACGAATAAGAAGGTACCATCTGTAAGAGCTGTATTAAATTGAGCTTTAGTTCCAGTGATTCCTACAATTGTAGTTTGATCTGCCGTGGATCCATCTTCTACATTCAATAATGCTCTAACTTCTGTTGCTGTTAATTCATCAACTATTCCACCTGCTCCAGCATTATTCCCTAGTAATACATTATTTGCTACTACATTCTGGATCTTAGCATAAGTAACTGCATCGTTAGCTATTGTTGTAGCTCCGTCTGCAACAGATGTAACATCTCCTGAATGATTAGGATGCACATATACTGTATCTGTATCTGGTGGAGTAGCAGAAGTAAATAGTCCTGTTACAGAATCATAAGATGTAAAGAACTCAGTTGCAACTAAAGTCTTTGTAACTGCTAATTGCTGAGATGAAAGCATGTATGCCTGAAGATCACTAATCTGTGACTCAGTAATACTTATATCTGCTTGAGTAAAATGTATTGTAGCATCTGCTATGTGTGAATCTTGTGTAGTTCCGTCTAATGCAACATCTCTACCGTCAAGTAATCCTACTAAAGCAACATCACCTTCTCCTGTAACAGAAAATACTGAAGTTGCCGCTAAGTTTTGTAAATCAAATCCAATATCAGAATCAGCCCCAGAACCTACTCTTAAAGTGAATGCACCATTTGTAGGATTAGTAAGTATCTCAGGATTTGGTGTAGAGTTATCATAAATAGCTTGAAGATTAGAGGATGTGCCTCCTCCACCTCCACCGCCAGAGAAATCACCAAATTTATTTCCTTCCACTATTCTTGATCTAGTATCATCAGCAATTAAACTTGTAACACCTTTACGTAAAGCTATTGAAGCTCTAGCAATTGGACCTGCAAGAGCAGGTCGCTCAAATGGATCATTAGATACACCTAATATAGTTTCATCCATATTTTGATAAATCTTCTGTCCGTATGCCACCACTACTAAGTTTGAAGAAAAGTGATACAGTCTTTGGAACGTGTATTTATTATTACCTACTGTTTGTAATGCACCACTACCATCGTCCCATTGTGTTGTGTCTATATTCGTAGTAGGTGTTCCAACCGAAATTCCCCCTAAACCATCTCTCCATACTGGAAGAAACGTTAGTCCGGTTAATGGGCCTTGAGTAGAAGAGTGTGGATCTTTAGGGTTTATAATCTCGTTAGATCCAATAGAGAATTGAGTACCTGCTATTTTATCCAGAGTCAAATTAGCTCCATTAAATGAGAATGTATTACCAGTCGTATTAATACTACCGATGGCTTTAGCTAAATCAATAGTAGTTAATAAAGGATTTATTAATGGTATAGATAGACTTGCTGCTTGAGTAATAGTAGCATTGTCAATATGCCCTAATCTACCAAGTATAACATAATCTCTTCTATCTGATGGAGTAAAATCAGCACTCTGTATTATTAAGTTGTTGTCAGCATCTATTGCAACGTAAGATATAACTGTTGTAGCTATGTTTGGTACAGCAACTCCGATGAAGTTATCCCACCTAACTTCTTTTAGAACAGGTACCAAGGGATCAGTAGTATTATCTATAACACGACCTGTTCCAGCTTGAACATCAAATAATGCTGGATTACCACTATTAACTGTAATTTCCCCACCTAAACCTGGCCCTTTACCAGTAGATCCTTCATTCAAGATATAATTCTCGAATGTTCCACCACCTATATTAGTCTCTTTTGCTATACCAGATCTTGCAGCTTCAATAAATTTAGCACATTGAATATTTGATAAATCAGTAGCATCATGTTCTACTATAAGATGTGCTCTAAACAATGCATTATCACGAAGGTTTGGTTCTTCAACATAACTCTCTAAAGCTGCATGAGCTTCAGCGTCAGATAGGCTGTCATACAGATTTTGACCATATTGTATTCTAACTGTCTTAGAAGGGAATATAGAAATTCTCTGTACTGTATATTTGTTATCTGGAACTGCAGTCTTAATACCATTAAGGTCATAGAAGTTAGTCTCAACAACTGTTGTGTCTCCTTCTTCTTCTGATCCTCTAAGCCTATATCTGAATGTTAATGCTGTTTCTGATGTAAATGATTGTGTATGAGGATTATTCTTATCAGTATCATAATTGATACTTGTTTTGAATACTTCACCTGCAGATATATCCATACTAAGGTTAGCACCGTTAGGGCTAAGTATGTTACCTGAAATATTAAAGTAATCTCCTTGTGCATTCCATCTGTCATACATCTGAGCCATTACATTATTGGCTACAACTGGGAGGTTATTTGTGACAATAACATTTACATTATCCGAATGCACTACAACTCCTAAGAATATAAATTGCCTTCTTTCTTGCTCTGTTGGGAAAGTAGTAGATTGTATTATATTATCATCCTTATCAACTGAGATATAACTTACTGGATGAGTGAGTAAATTTGTAATAGCTATATTTGTTCTACCTGCTATTACTACTGCTTGAGCTACTACGTTGGCAAAATCCGTATTAGCATCTATATAAAACCCTTCACCTGATACGATATCAAATGTTCCTATCGTTGCTCCAGCTTCTAAACCACCACCAGTGTAAACTCCCGTAGAAGCTAATCCTAAATAATGAGGCCCCATTTCAAGCTCAACCTGTTCATTGCCAGCTTCATTCAGGGTTGTCTGAACGATTCCTTTTCCATTAGTTATTTTGTCTTCCAAATAACCTGAAGTAGTATCATTAGAACTTACCTTTATAGCTGGGCCTAAATCAGCCAATACTTCTGAAGGTGTTCTGAATCTAACAACACCAAGTCCATCTAATGTAAGAAAGTTTCCTGTTCCATTCAATGTGCCTAGGGTTAAATCACCTAATACACTTACGTTGTTATTGAATATATTTGCCATTACTGATTTCTATTTTATTTTTATATTTTTTATTTGGTAATTGAAAAGTTCAAAATCTTCCTTATATATTTCTTCTACGTTTCTTTTAGTTTTCTCTGTTAATATAAATTCCCAATTAGAAGACTTATTAGGTTTTGTTATGTGTGTCCTCGTAAGGTCTATTTTGTTTTTATTAAGTTCCTGTACAAACTCTTCAAATTTCTCGTATTTACCAATATAGTTTACTATAATACCTTTGTCATCTGTTACAAAATGTTTCTGAGTAAAGAAGTGCTCTCTGTGCTTAACTTCAAGTCTCTTTCCTTTTAGTATTGACTCAGACAAACCCTCTATATCTTCAACTCCATTGAATCTACAAGCACTTAAAAATCTTTCGTAAGGGTTTCTAACCATTGCGAAGGTGAATCTTTTTCTATATTGCTCTCCAACCATTTCTCTTACAAGTTTAGCTGGAGTATGTACTGCTTTGGAAATTATTATATTATTCTTTACTAATTGCTTTTTTAAATACTGCCCACCTGTTTTAGGTATATGTATATAAATTGGCAACATTTGAGTTAAAGGCTTTAACAGCCTTTGTCTTAATCCCTTTTCAAATTCTACCATGCTGATGTTAATGATGCTCTAATCCATGTATTTGTAGCTGTACAGATATAAACGTGTGAAGCATCGTATCTAGTCTCCCCATGTGTGCCTGCGGAACTATTTGTAGCAGGTACAGAAGCAGTAGTTAAGACTTGAAGCTTACCAGCTTGATTAGGTAATTCAAGTTGTATTGCTACCTTTGTTATATCTACTGTTTTTAATACTACGTAGTCAGTTCCGTTTGCTGCAAATATACTTGGTTCAGATAAGAATTGAGCACCATCCATCTCTAAATTACCAATTACTTTCACAAGTCCATTACCATCTAAGTTTACTTCTATTCTTGATTGACCATGTGTGCTATCAACATCACCAATAATAACTCCACCACCATTGTAAGCATAGTACCCTTCTTGAACTCTAATACCACCTTCTGAACCACCAATATCTATCTGTTGGTTGTTGTCATCAATTTTAATACTATACCCGTTGTTTGAGGCATCGTAGTCTCCTATTTCCAATAAAAGATCTCCCCCTGCTCTAGTTCCTGTTGATGTGGCCCATTCTAAAGACGAATAATTTGCCTCTCCATATTCTCTTGTAATTAAAACCCTTCCTGTTGACTCTCCAGAAATTAAAGCCTCTGTAAGAGAAGGAGCTACAATTGTTCTGTCTGTATTTAAATTTAAAACTTTATCTTGTTGAGCTTCTGTAATTTGATTAGTAGCGGTATTTCCTAATGAAAATACAATATTTCCAGTATTATCACCAGTCATGATTTTTATATTCTTACCAGTAATTAGACCAACCTCTCTAAGCCAAGGGGCATAATAATTAGGCCCTTGAATACCTATGTAAATACCATTTCCAAAAGGATCACTTCCAACAGTAGCCCTAAATCCCGCTAAAGCTACGTTTCCAGCACCAGTATTGTTTGCTAAATATCCGGTTGCTTTATTATTTCCAGATACAGTATAAAACCCATCATTAGCTGATGTTGGTCTTAATCTAGTTCCAAAATAAGAATCAAGAGGATTTGTAATAGACGTTAATAGATCTGTGTGATTGCTTGAAATAACACCACCTCCATCTATCGTTATAGTTGTATTATCAATCTTTACCCCTCCGAGTATTATATCAGTTGCAGTCGGTAAAGAATATCCACCACCACCAACATCTCCTAAATCTATCCATGTAGTACCATTGTACCCATACCAAGAACTAAGACCAGTATGCATAATGATCTGGCCAGTGTCAGGTGTGGCTGGAAAACTCAGAAGGTTTTCTGGACGAAGATGTTTGAATTCATTTCCGTTAAGATCTATATCAGTACCAAATATATCCATTTAGTTTAAATATGCTGTTCCTGCAAATGCAGTATTAAAGGTTATTGTTAAATTGTTTAAGTCAGTATAAGTAATATCTCCGTGGACTCTATTTCCAGATCCATCTTGAACCATAACTGAAGGAATCTTTCCTAAACTATGTGCTATAACCCAAGAAGCACTCGACGCTTGTACGTGAGTGTAATTTAGATCATTTCCTAATGTTCCGGGATCTACATATTCATGAACAGTCTCATCTAAACTTACTCTAACGAGTTTTAATGATTGACCTACTTTATTACCTGGTGTATCTGTTAATTCATCGTATGTTCCCCCTTGACCAGTTGGATCATCACATGGCAAATTGTCATCTAATCTTGTTACCGTAAGTGTATAAAAGTTGTAAGGATCAACTGTTGTGTCATCCCATACTTCTACAATAGTCTTAAAAAAAGTACCTGGAGTCCCAGAGTTTCCTAAAGAGAAAGAGAAATATAAATCAGATCCATAAACCACTGTTACATCTGTTCCATCCCACGGAGTCTCGACACCTAATATAGTATAAAAGGAATTATTGAAATCAGTGTATGTGTTATCCAGACTTATTCGTATATCATTACCTGCTGTTGCAGACACCTTAAAATTAAAGATGGTTGCACAGTCTGTAACTACGTCTGGTAATTGCTCAACTTTAAAAGTTGAATCTGTTATGTTGAACTTAAATACTGCCATTTTATCCTATATATTCTCCTGAACCTGCGTCAGAAATTCTAAAACTAAATTCCTCATCAGAGATAGTTGCTAACCCTATATTGATGTAGGTGAGGTTTCCTGCATCTATATCCGCGAAAGATACAACTTGATCATCCACTACTAGAACACCGCTAAGATACATGTTTCCGTAAACAGGAACAGTCTCTACCAATAAGTTTAATGCTGCATCACCCTCTGGATCCGAGTAAGATGGATTCAATAAGCTAGTAAGCATAGCTCTTGTAAATATAGTTGTTGATCCAACAGTTACATCTAATTCCCCATCTCCTACTGATGTTGGAGCTTGGTTTACATTACCTGCCATAATAAGTGTTACAGTTTTTGGAGTAGTAGTGAAAGTGGACGAGCCATCATCTGATACTAAAAACTCCATAAACCCGTCTGAGTATCCGTCTGTATCCGTACCGTCTGATACGTAAGTTAAATCTCCTGCCGTTAATTCAGCAGAAGTTATTTCTTCGTTAAGTATTACATCTGTCACTCCTTTTTTAAGAGTCCCTTGTGATGGTAATGTTGTAATTTTTATTGCCTCTAAAGCATCTCCCTCTGGATCAGCAAAGGCTGGAGTTGTCTCTGTCGTGAAGTTAGCAAGGGTAAAGACATGCGTTGCTCCGAAAGCTACGGAGATGCTTTTCCATCCTGAAGCTGACGGTGGCAAGTTATCCCTTGCAGATAAATCTAAAGTTATGATACCCATTTTGTTTTTGTTATATAACAAAAATACCCTTTTTTTTCAAAAAGGGCACTTTTATATTATAGCTAAAGCATTGATGCTGTTTATTTACTCACAGTTGCTTTATTTGCTTGTTTATTTTTAATATCTAATTCTCTGTCTTTTCTACTCATAACATCGTTATGCTTAGACATGTCATTAGCTAAACCCTCTTTCTTGACACCTAATTCTTTTTCGAACTTATCGAAATCATCATCATCATTCTCAACACCTCTATCATTATTCTCAGCAACAAGTCTTTTAGTCTCTTCTTGCATCTCAGCTATATAACGCTTAGTTTCATCCTCTCTGTTGAATTTCTGTAAGTCAAGATTCTGTGCTGTTTGTTCGGCAATAGCTTGTTGCTCCATTTGAGCTTGTAATTGTTTTTGCTGATCCTCACCTGCCTTAGCTTGTGATTCTTTCATTTGTTTCTCATCCTTTTCGATAAGTCTTTGGATCTCTCTAACTGATGGAGAATTGTAAATCTTAATTGCAGTAGAGAAAGATAACATTTGGTTTTGTAATCCCATCTGTACCATTCCATCTAACTTTTGTTGCAATTGGTTTATCTCATCATCATTAGATACTTGTAATCCATACTCTTCTTCAGCAAACTGATCTCCATCTATCTCTGCAATTTGACGAGTCATATCGTCAGCAATGTAAGAGAATTTCATCTCCCTGCCTTTGAGTGCAATTTTTGCAGTTTCAATAAGCATCTGGAAACATCTCTTCTTACAATAATCATGCAAAGTAAATAATTCTTCAGTAATATGATTAGATTGTGATACAGCTCTTTCCACACCGCCAACAGTCTCCCTATTCTCGACTTGCCCTAAACGTTGTCTTGAAACACCTGTAATCTCATCCATTTGTGCTTTAGCAAATTCCATCATCTCAATATGAGTTTGAATGAAATCACCAACACGTTGTTCTAATACTCTTCCAGTTGTGTTACCAACTGATCCAGCTAATTTTCCTTTAGCCATTCCTTTCTGGCCCTCTTTGAAACTGTCTACCACTGAGATACCAGACTTACGTGCAAAGTATAACCATTTCGTAACAGACCATCCAGTTGGGACCTTTGCTAAATCTAATTCAACAATGGATCCTAAATACTTAGCCATTGTTTCGTTAACTCTGTGCCAAGAGATGTCGAATAAGTATTGGAATGGTTTTGCTCTGTCAACTAACGTTACAGATTCTTCATCACCTGAATTATATACTTGACCAACAATTCCACACGAGTTGAAACTTGGTTGATCTATTTTGTTATACTGAAGTTCTTTTGGCTTAATCTGTAAGTAAGTATCTTCACCTATCTTAACACCTTTCCACCATTGAGGGATCCACATTGCCTTAGCAGTTTCTCCCATAGCTTTATCAACTATGTAATCTTCAGCTCTAAATTTTGTTTGCTTCTTTCCTAGATCATCGAAGTAAGTTACCTTAAGCACTTTCTTCATACTTCTCCAGAACATTCTCAATACTCTTACGTTTCCGTATGTATCAGAATAACTGTTCTTACCTTCAGTTCCTTTCGAATCGTAGATACCAGTAGATTCTATATAAGAATCCATAGCCTCTCTATTCAATAATCTCAATCCTTCTTCATCATCAACAGCCTCAGTAACACCATCTAAATTAGTGGTACCACTGTTCCATTTACCTTCATCAAGTTTCTTAACTTCCATTTCACTTAGGTCGTTATAGAAAGTATCTTGAATTTTACCTGGACTCCAGAAATCATCTAATACGATTACATCTGAATCTTCAATTCTATTTGAGTATCCACCACGTAACGTGTGTACTTTAAGTGGATTTAATTTTTCGAATACAACTTCGCCATTAACAATATCAAACATGTAGATTTCTTCTCCCATGATTAAGGCATCTTTGAAACCTTGTTGGAATTGGATCTTCATATCTAACTTATTGATGTAATGACGCATCAAAAGATTAGCTCTCTTTTCTCTTATATCTTGGTAGTCAAAATTAATGTAATCACCATACTTGATTAATTCTTTTTCTAGCTCGTCATCAGAAACATCCGACTGGAGCATTTCCATTAACTTAGCATCTACAAGTTTTTTCTTATCTTCTTTTATTTTAGATATAGTGTCAGGATTGATGATCTGAACTGACCAGTCAAACTTACGTCTCTTCTCTTCACCCACAAGAACATTCACCCTTGGAGTTATGATAGGATAATGCTGGATAGCATCTGGTACGAAGAATTTCTCTAACCCACCCGGATTAAGAATTAACTTCATATCACGCACATCCACCTTACCGTTGTAAAGGTTAAGGTTTATGATTTTTTGTTTTAATTTCCTTCGAACAGCATTGTTACTTAAGTAACTATTACTGTCAGCCCAATCTAAATGGTCTTTACGCCATTGCTTACCCTTTTGTTTATAGGATAACTTTTGACTAGGAAAATTTCTTACTTCTGACATATCTTATGTTATATTATGTAAATTTAAGGAATATCTTAAATATTCCATCACTTCTATTATAGCTAAATCATTCCAAATCCATCGTTAGCCTCTCCACCCATCTTAGCCATTGCCTTCTGCCAGTTAGAGTCTAAGAACTCATCGTCATGAAAAAATGTTGCACTATTCTCATTTCTAGGCTCATCATACTTTTCAGTCATCTTGGCCCTGTCTTCTCTAAGTATCATTACCATATCCATTGCAGAAACCCTATCCGTATTTATGTCAGGATTCCACGCAATACATTCTTTAATGTATCCAATACTTCTTATTCTTCTCAAATTGGGAATACTCATTGTAGTAGTTTCATTGGTCTTCTCATCATACCTTTCTTCTTCGTATGGTGTAAGCATCCATTGTCTCTGTAATGTCTTCCCTAATTTAATTACCTCTTTAGTTGTACGCGTACCTTTGGCTCTATTTCCGTACAATGTACTTTTAACAATCTCCATATCTCGTAAGATATCAGGACTGTCTGCTAATAAATACAATGCATTGTGGTTGGAGAAGTATGAAAATAAACCCTTGAGGTTATTTTCGTAATTTGCTTGAGCATTATAAAATGTAGTAAGTCTCAGGCATGTTTCATAAAACTCATCTGCCATCATTGGACGACCAGTATATTCTGCTACAATCTTATCAGTCCATAAATCAAATACTAGAATAGAAGCTAAGGATCCACCAATCGTGTAATCATTATCAATTGGATCTATTCCTGCAATGTATCTGTTCTGGAATACTTTTCCATCTCTATCTTTATTGGGCATTTCGAATATTTCGATCGCTCCGTCCGAACCAGCACCACCCTTTACTTTAAAAGGAAAGTCTCTAATTGGTTGTTTTCTATTATCGTTTAACCATTTAGTAAATCCTTCTTCATCATAAGTAAGAGAACCTACCCAGTGAGAATCTACAAATGTATTAAGATCAGGAGCAATGTCTTCAAGATAATCTCTTAGATCTGCAACAGGAAAGGCTGAACCTTCTGTACGCATGATTGCTTCTTGTGGAGTGATCGGCTCCTCTGCTTTGGTTTGTACTATTGTATTAACATCTGATGATCCATATTTAATTATAGATCTCTTTTTGTTAATCCCTATTAATGCTCCAATGACATTAGAATTTCCATTCTTATCCATCTTACCATCATAGTTAAGATATGTTCCGAAAAAGAATGCACATTTACCTTTACCATTAGTATTCTTGTCAAATACATTTGGTATTGAGTGAATATTATAACCTGAAGAATTATAGAAGATCTCTTCTAATCCTTCGAATGCTCCACCTTCAACACCACCGGTACCACCTGCCATCATGAATCCAAATGCAAATCCTGCTGATGTTTCAACTGATGGTTGTGCAATTTTCCAAGCTGTAAGGAAGTCCATGAACTTTCCTGCTTCTTCCCAGAGTACTAACGCACCCCTTTTACCCCTTGCTTTCTGTGCGTCATTCTTCAATGTCACACCCATTACTTCATTTAGAACACCTATTTCAACACCTTTCACATTATCTTTACGTCCCATTCTCCAGTGCATATCATTCAAGGAATCCTTAAGTGATCTTATACGGGGCCATGGAGTATGTGTAGCACACCAGTCAATATTGTTTACAAACTTATTTAGAACACCATCCTTAATCAGATATTCTTTCTCATTTGCTATGGCGAATGATTTAACCTTTTCCCGAGCCTTCATTGAATCTCCAAGAATGAAATTCCTAGCCAACATACTAGATGCTTTTACTGAGTAACCACAACCCCTTCTTTTTAGATTAGCACCATGCATACCTAATGCACGACATTGTTCTACATAATGAAAGAACCAATAATCCGCATCCCATACAAATGGAAAGCCCTCTAGTCTATCTGCTTGTTTTGTACCAGATATAATTTCAGCTCTAAGTACTGGAGCATAATTTAATTGGTAATAAAATGTACCAGGTATCCATTCTCCATCAGAATGTCTTATATATCCTTCTCTACATCGTCTAGCCTCTTCAGCCCAGAACTTGTAGTATTCTGAATTAGGATTACTATTTGGAAATAATTTTGTATAAGTTCCGTGTGTTTCGAAATGTATCGCGGCAGGTCTAAAGTAATTCATATCTTCTAAGATATGTGGATTAGTCAAATTGACTGATATCCTTCCTGCAGGATCCTTAACTCTAATGTGCATGTCTGGATCATCAGATACTAAAGGTAGTAATGGGTTTTCCCATCTATCTAAATCCTTAGCATATTTCCTATTAGGATCAGCAAGGTTCTGTATGAATTGTATCGAATCAATACTATCAAGCAAATCTGCTTTCTCCTCGCGAGGCATCCCATTGAGTAATTCGTCAGTTAGTGGTGTTTGTATTGAATTAAATTTCCTCATTATATTCCTTTATCGTCAAACATACTCTGAGTTCTATTTCCAGATTGTGCCTTAAGTTCTTTCTCCTTAATTACTTCTTTTTCTATTTCATTCAAAGCTCTCACTAGCTTTGGCACCTTTTCCACGGTAGCTGTTATTTTACTGATATCATGGATAGGCTTCTTGGTCCTCTCATCCCTCTCATTCATATTCACATTGTCCATGAACTCAGAGATCTTCTCAAGTAGTAATCTAGTGCTTCTAAGTAATTTAGTACTGGTAGTTTCAGATAACTGTTCGTAATAATGTATAGCTCTAACGAGTTCTTTCCTTTTTCCAACCCAACCTTTAGGTAGGTTTACGAATTGAATTATTTCTTCTTCTCTCTCTTCTTTGTCGAGTATATGCATGAAGTCACTCCTGTCATCAGCCATATAGTAGATGTATGATAATTCAAGCATAGCCATTTGCTTATCCTCAGACTCATCTGCATCCCAGATTGCCTTGAATGGTTTTATAGCTAATGCTTGTGGACTGAACGTGACCACGTTGTTTACAATTTCAAATAAATTCATTTCTCTCCTTTTTGTCTAGTAGCGGGAACAGGACTCGAACCTGTGACCTGATGGTTATGAGCCACCCGAGCTACCAACTGCTCTATCCCGCGATATCCTGCTAATATACAACAAAAAAGCCCTACTGTCAAGTAGGGCTATCCTCATAAGTGTATGATATGTTTGTTTATTCGGTCATGTCTGGGGCTATTCCTTCTTGAGGAAGCAATACTTTCTCATCCTTAACTTCTAAATTTTCAAGTTGTTCTTTCTTTTCAGCAACCTCTCCTGGAGTGTCATGTGCAGTAGGTTTTAATGCATGCTTCTCTAATTCTTCTTCTGGCATTTCAGGTCTTGTTGCAGCTTTTAGTAATAATACTTCTTCAGTATGTTGAGAAATTGAACCATGTGCTTGCTTCAGTTGTTTAATAGCTCCGCGAACTTCAATTGTTTGTTCACATTCTTCTGCTAATTCTAATGCAGAATCGATAACTTTTAATAAATTTACTTTTAATGACATTATTTTGTTTGTTTAGGGGATTTCTTCCCGTTGGTATTTGAGATGTACTTTACATCTCTCTCTGATACGTACAAGTATTCTATGCCTTCGATTGTTTCTACTGGTAATACATACTCGAACTCTTTGTTTACTTTCTGAGCCATGTTAGACTCTAATCTTTTCTTGAAGTTATTCATATTTATAACAACCTCCATTCCTGCTGATGCCTGCTGTACATGTGGGCCACAAGACAATACTATCTGTGTTTCTGAGAAGTCAACATCCATATCTGTATCAGATCCTTTTCCGAATGATGCAGTTGGTAAGAATATTCCATTCTCTGACAATTTGTTTCTTCTTGCTGTTAAGAACAATCCTCCGAACATAGGAACCACATGAGGAGGGAGGTTATTTACCTTCATCGACTCCTCATATAGTTTTTCCTTTATAGCACTTTCATTGTTTACGGTTGCTTTAGCATCCTGAACTAATCCATCAGTGCCTCTGTTGTTTTTGTCCCTCTGAACAAAGAAGTCTTGAATCCCTAAGTCTTTAGCTTCCTCTCTCTCGATAACCTTAATGTCCTTAGTAATCCCGTCTCCTTTTACCATATTATTTTTTTATTACAGGTTTTGGTTTTACAGCATCTTCAATTTTTTGCTGAGCAGCAATTTTGTCAGCTTCTTGTTTTTCCTTATACTGTTTTACTACACCGCCTACCTGATCGATAGCTTGTAGAATGTTAGCAGTTTCCTCAAGAGTATATACTCCTGCTCTGGTTGCTTTGTCAATCGCTTGAATTAATCTTTGCATTGTTTAAAAAATTTAATTGTTAATAATTATTAAGTTGCTAAAGTATTAAAATATAATTTAATATCCTAGTTTTTTTTTCTTTTTTTCTGGATTTGTTCGTAAAGATAGTAGGAAGCATACAATTTTCCAAGTCCAGGTATATTGAAATTCTTCTTCATTTTATCAAACTCCTCACGAGTTAAACCATCTTTAAAGTTTAATTCCTTTGTCTTCTTTTGAATAAAGTCATAGGGTGAAGAGATAATCTTTTTGATTACCTCTATATCCAGTCCATACTTCTCTGAAAGCTCCTTTGCTTTTATTGTATCTGCTCTACTTAATCTCATCTTACTTTTTTACTTCAAAATCAAATATTAGTTTAAATCCGTCTTCAGTCATGTTTGGTATTAGTACATGATTGATCTTATTGTCCTTACTGATAATCTTCTTCTTTCTCAACGAAGTAAGTAGATTATTAAATACTTTTTGCCCCATCCCACCGAGATCCTCTCTAATTTTATTTCTAGTTTGGGTAGAGAATAAAATCAGATCCACCATGTCTGGATCTTTTATCTCCCTAGAAAGCTCATACCTGTAATAAAGCATTAGGCTTAAGGCTTCAATCTCCTTAGCTCTTAGCTTGTGGTATGGTTTCAAGAATTCCAGCCAAAATCTAAATATCGATTTCTTGTCTGTGTGAATTCTTTTGATGTTCATGTTCTGACTTTTTGCCATAATATTTTATTTTTACGATCATATCGTAGTTGTTCTCTTCTCCGGTTATTAGCGTACCAATAACATATTTGCTTTCTGTTAATGACGAATTCACTACTTCCACTCCAGTATGAAGTTCGGATGCATATATTTCTAAAGCTCTTAAACTTGAATCTCCTTTAGTAAAGTTTAATTCACCGTCATCAGTCCATCCCTCGAGTTGTAGAATATTTATCATTAGTCTTCTTTTTTTCTGGTTAAGAATCTCTCACCATATCTCTCTTCGTACATATCTTCCCATTCTGAAATGTGTGCAGTGTCTAAGTCAGTATTGCTACAAGATATACAGTAATCAACCTCCTGCTCTGTATCTTCAAATTCAACCGTCTTAATCTTAATGGAAAGACAGGTTTTACAGTACGTAATAGGCTCATTATTACTGTTGTCTTTAGATGTTATCATATTCAATATTTTTAAATCATTAATAATTTCTGTGTCATATACTGGGAACGGGGCCAGATTATTATAATACTCTCTTCGCTCAATCTCTTTTAAAAGTTCATCGTGTCTCATGTTATTTTTCTATTACTGCACAAGCAGTGGTTAGTAATGTTCCAGCTACACTTGAAGCACTTTCAAGGGCTATCCTCGTTACCTTCTTGGGATCTAGTATTCCTTTCTCCAGCATATCTACATACTTGTCGTTCTTAGCATCGTATCCCTTATTCTTTAATGCTGACTTATGTAATTGATTTTCTCCCATAATGAAGTCTAACTTAACATCAGCACTAACTCCTGCGTTCCCGCATATAGTTCTAAATGGTGACTCAATTGCTTTCATAATAAGTTGCACCCCTATCGCTTCGTCGCTATTTTCTAACACCTTCACTACTAAGTCTTTACAGTTGAGTAGTGCTGTTCCTCCTCCGATCACAACTCCTTCTTCGAGTGCAGATATTACAGCTTCCTTTGCATCGTCCACTCTGTCCTTGATTTCTTTCATATCAATCTCAGATTGAGCACCAACTTCTATGACTGCTACGCCACCACCTAATTTAGCTTTTCTTTCTTGTAGCTTATTAACTTCAAATTCAGTTATCTTGTTACTTTTAAGCTCCGTTTCTATTTCCTTGATCCTTTCTTCTACTTCTCCGTCATTTGGCACACCTCCCATTATGACTGTATTTAACTGATCAATCTTGACAGCTTGAGCTGTACCAAATAACTGATCCACAAAATCCTTTGTTATGTCAGCTACCATATCTTCTGGCACCACATTGGCACCAATTGTAGTTGCAATATCTATTGCTAATTCTTTTCTATAATTTCCAAACCCAGGTGTTTTCACTGCTACTATACTATGCCCACCCTTCAATTTATTAAGTGTAAGCGTCGATAATGCATCACCGGTAATATCTTCAGCAATTACCATTAAAGGTCTTCTCCTTTCAATTATGGGTGTCAGGATAGCTATTGCTTGCTCCTTTGTTTTGAGTACTCCATCCACAACTAATATTAATGGGTTCTGCATTGCAACTTCCATCTTTTCTGGGGAAGTAGAGAAGAAAGGAGTTATCATTCCACGATCGAACTGCATTCCGTCAACCTTAGTCCATGATGTTTCAAATCCAGTACCCTCTTCAACAGATACGGCACCATCAGTTCCTACACTGAGAAATGCTTCAGCCACTAATCTACCTATGTCTGGATCATTGTTAGCAGAGATTGTAGCAATCATTTCAATCATAGGAGAATCATAAGTAACTGGTATTGCAGTCTTATTCAATTCAGCTACGATAACTTGTGTTGCTTTGTCAATTCCTTTCTTAATGTCCAAAGGGTTAAACCCTGCTGATACAAGTTTTAACCCTTCATTTAATATAGCTTGTGCTAATACTGTCGCAGTGGTAGTGCCATCTCCTGCACTCTTATTAGATTTCTGGGCAACTCTCTTAACTACGTTTGCTCCTATACTTTCTAAGTCTCCATCTAATTCTATTGCATCTGCAACAGTTACGCCATCTTTAGTAACCTTATCATCTTCACCATTTAATTTGTGAATGATAACATTACGTCCCTTTGGCCCTAATGTTACTTTTACTGCATTAGCTAGAGCATCTACTCCTGCTTTAATTCCATTTCTGACCTCTTGGTCGAACTTAATATCTGTCATTATTCTTCTGGTTGTTGTGTTAAAAATTGTACTGTATAAACTCCAGGTGTATCTGTTTTCCTGTACCATGAGTTATTAACTATGAATGATTCTTCCCCATTCTTGTCTTTCCAGACTGTCCCAGTGTCCTCTAAGAACTTTATTACTTCTGGATGTAACTCCAATTTAAACATCATGATTCTTTTTGCTTTACTGTTCCTGCTCTCGATGACACTATGCCAAAGTACTCTGCGTATTCCTTCTTTGCTTCTCCTGAGAGTTTTGTATAGAAATCTAATATCTTAGCTTCTAACATTTGTATATCTGATATCATACTCTCTCTACGATATAGAACCAAGATCTCTGGTAGCATTTACCAAAGGTAACGAAATTAATTAACTTCTGCCACCATTTATTGTTTTTTATTCGTGGCTCTGATTTTACTTGTAATTTCAAGTTCTGATTCCTTTCACCGAAATCTAACAGATCTCCGTTGTTAACCCACCCTTCAGTGAATTCTATTTCAAATGTTTCTCCTGTTCCTTTTACCATAATTTCATTGGGCATTTACTTTTAAAACTTCTTGTTTTTGCTGCGAGTGGACAGCTACATTTTAAGCACCTATCCATAGCTGACTTAAATTGACAAGCATCACATATCTCTCTACGAGCTTTGAATACTTTTTCATCCTGAGCACTAGACAAGCCTAACTTAGACTTGACTAGATTAGTGTACCCTTCGGCAATCTCTTCTGCTTTATTTAATAGGCTCATAATTTACCTTTTGCTATTCTGTCTATCACTGCGTTATTCTGCATAGTGTCCCATTCCTTTCGAACTAACCATTCTGCGTAAGGACAGTATAGTTCTTCATCTCCTACTTTAACAGTTATCATACGTAATAATCTATTGGTTTTAATTCTATCCTCATTTCTTTAATGAGGAAGAAGGTTGATCCTCCTAGTTTTACTCTCCCTATTCCTTTATGTTCAAGAAAGAACTTAAATACTTCCATGTGCCATGCTCTCTCTGTCATGATTACAATGTTATTAGTCTCTCTTAACTTAGCAGTATCAAGGATACTCTTAAGTTTATTCTTTAGATCCAACTTGTTCGTTAGTACTATTATCATCTGTTGCGGCTTTTATTAGCTCTCCTTGTATTAGAGCGTTTAACTTATTAATCTCAAATGCTACCTCTTCTGGTTTTATCGTATCATTGTTTAATCCATAGGCAACTCTATTCTGAACCATCTGTCTCTGCGTAGAAGGTAGTGATGAGCCTTTATGAAAGATAAGAGCATTGTGTTTTAGCAATAAGTCTTTAGGCAATTGTAGTATCTGCCTTTTAGAAGGAGCTATTTTTAAACTACGTGCGATGGCACTTGGATCAGAACCCTTCTTTCCGAAGGCTTCCTTAATTTTTTCTAAATCTTTTTCTTGAATGTTATCCATTAGATGTGTTTGTTTCGGCTAATGTAAGAATAAATTAGATACGAACCTAAATATTTTACAAAAAAAATACCCATTAGCGAGCTAACAGGTATCTTTTCAAAGCAAATACTATATAAACAACTTTATTACTGTAATTTCTAAATACGCAAATCCCTTGAGTATCACTGGGTTAGTGTACTCTGGAACAGTTTTTATTATAATTTCCTCAAGACAGTGTAAAATTGCCAAGGACTGATAACATCTGTTAATTCAGGAGGATCTACTTGTTCCGTATCCAGTCCAATCTTGAGCGTATGTATAAAAGGTTTCCTGCGTTACTCAATATTATTACTTAAACCTCTCTGGTCGTCTGCACCCTATCAATATGCGTTGATTGATTAGCTTCAGATTTTATACCAGTTAAAACACTGTAATAATTATGTTGAGCCAAATGTACGACATATTCGGCTCAATAACAAATATCTATGTCATTACTTTTTGTTACACTCCCATGGGGCTTTCCTACGGGCAATCTTTTCATGTATCTTTTTCTTCTTAGTGATATTCTTTAATGTAGAGTTGTAATCTCTTGGAACCTTGGACTTTCCGAATACTCCGTTTAGTGTTTTCTCCATTTCTTCAGAAGACATTGGAGAGTATTGGATTATGTTTGATTTATTTATCTGTGCCATTATGCCTTCTCCAATTACCGGGGAACTGTCTTCTGGTACACTTTTCTTTCTCTTCTTCATTTCCGAATTGTAATATGTCAAATCTATAACTCTCTGTTGGTGGTTTAATACCTGGAGTCCCGAATGGGTTCTTTAATTGTTGAAATGCTTCATCAGGTGAGAGAGGACTCTCTGCCAAAAAATCAGACATTGTCTTTCCGGAATAAAGCTCCATCAATTTCTGTATGTCTCCTGCACCTGCACCTTGCGTTACAGACTGTTGCATATGATTAGCAAGAGGATTCTTACCTCTAGACTTCTCTGGTTCATCCTTAAGTTTGATCTTCTGAATGTTTGGATCTTCTACACTATTATTGTATAGAGCATAGTTAGTCTTTCTCTGAGCTTCTTTCTCAAGATCAACTATACCTATATTCCTAGCTGGATCCTCAAGGTACACACCTAAAGTACTCAAGTGTCCCATTGTCCAGAAATCCTTATTTGAAGATATCTCCTCTTCTGGATTTAATTTTTGTTCTATCGTTTCTCTTCTCTTCTTCAAACTTCTCTATTGCTTTACCTACTACAACTGCATCTGGCAGTTCGTCTTTGCTTAACATTTCCTTGATCTCTTTCCAAGTATTATCTGCATCTCCCATTAATGCTTAGTTGAAAAGTTCATTAATACTGTTACACAAATTACATGGAATTGAACCATGTGTAATCTGTAATACTCAGTGTCTCCTCCTTCTTTCCTGTCAACCTTATAGTCTAACTTGTCATAATGTATTCCGAAGACTACACCCCAGTAGAGTGCATAATCCACTGTTCCTTTAAGCAGGCCCATAATGATCGGGAATGCAACTAATCCAATACCAATAATAATTTCTAAAAATAATATCATAACTTTCTATTTGAATGCAATGTACAAAAAAATCCTTACATTTCTGCAAGGATTTTACAATAATTTTAATTTTAATTTTCTACTTTAGCATATAGGTGTTGAAATATTCAACAATCTTAGCGTAGTTCTTGAAGATGAATGCTCCAACAAATCCTGCTGGAATACCACCCCATCCAAATAGGAAGGTAAGCCCAAGAGCTACTCCTAGTAATCCAATTCCATAGAATCCAAGACCAGTAGTAAAGTTGACTAATCCTTTTAAAAAGTTTTTCATAAATATATTTTTATCGTTATTTTGCTAATATAGTTCATTATTAGTTAGAAACCTAATAAATCTTTCTTAATTTAAAGATAATTACTAAAAACATTGCTACACATATCCCTGTAAGATGGGACTGCCAAGCGATTCCTTTGATTGCTGCAGTTGGTATTGCCATCTGTAATGTGGATCCATAAAAGAATAACACCGCTATTGCTGCATAGAACTTCTCTTTTAGATTAGAGGTTAGTCCTGATACGATTACAAACCATATTACTGTATAAGCTAATCCACTAATTCCAAGAGATCTTAACCCTGTTGCATACATAACAATAGCAGGACAAAAATATCCTAAGAACATTACATAAGGATAGGCTTTAGGGTAAAACTTAACTAGGAGGGATACTCCAAGTAACATACATAATAGATTCCCTAACATGTGTGACCAACTTCCATGGAGTATTACTCCAGTGAGTATAGATGTTATGCCGTTATCTAGGCTTGTTACGTGATCAGCAGTTGGTATTAATCCAATTGTCTGGAATAAAAAGGGCACCAGTGTTAGTAGTGCCCAAAATATTGTATGCTTATAATCATTTGTGTGGCTCATGAGATGAAGTTAAGGAATTATTAAAATAAATTTATTTATCTATTATAGCAGTTTCCTTCTCTTTATTTTCTCTGGAGGTATATCCATCTTCTTTATTATCATAGATTTTAGATCTGATATCTTATGCTCTAGTGTCTGGATCATAACCATGATCTCAGCTATTGAGGGTTCTTTCTGGGGTAACATTATTTTTCTAAAGCTTTCTATATTCGGATCTTGAACTAACCAGGGATTATTTGTATTGTCACCTATCCATGATTGTCTTAAGAAGTCGTTCTCTCCGGATCCACTAACAAGTACTTGCCCTACTATTTTTGATTTGAATTCTTTTTCATCTTCCATTATTGTTCTGCTTTTTTAATTTCTTCTTTAAAATGTTCGAATGAGGTTATATAGTGAGAAAAGGTAATGGTTTTGTCTTTCTTTATTTCGAATAGTCCTTTCACTAACATGCATACCTTAATACTTCTCCCGAAGCCTAGTCCCTTGCGATAGTCATCGTTTGGTTCTGAGTACATAAACCCTTCTCTCACTAAATATTCTCTCCAACCCATTATATGTATTCTAACCAGTCAGTTGCTAATGCGTCTGAAGTACTAGGGCTCCATCCTGTAATATTGTTAGATGGATCCACCAATGCTAACTGGTTGTTGTATTTGATAGAGTTAAAATCTTCTTCATTCTCTAGAACCACTCCATCGTCCACTGTTTCGTCGTATCTCTTTTCGAACTCATCCTTTACGGCTTGAGGTAGAGACTGCATAACTGGTACAGTAAGTATTGAGATCTCTGCCGGTACTTGCATAAATACGAATAAGCCTCGTCCATTCCATCCAGCTCTCTGGATCATCTTGCCTTTCTTTACTAAATTGATTGCATTTCCAAATGTCATTGTAATATATTTTTAAATTATTAATGCAGCTAAGATATCAAAAGTTTACCAGTAATCCTAATAACTGGCATATTTATTTTTATAATAGACAACGAGTGAGGGAATTAAGAGAGTGAGCATACAAACAGGAGAAGCGAAGCTTCGAGTGTGTATGTGAAGCGAGCTTAATTACTGAATGAGATGTGTATTATAAATATCAACCCATACTTATATATATGCTTTTACCAGTATTAACACCCATATATGTACTTAGTGTTGGTAAAAGCCTGCATTATACTGCTTGTTCGTTCTATCATTACTGCTCATCTGGAGATGTATTGAGCAGGTAATTCGTGATTCGCGAACTGCAAATTGGTGGTAACTGGGGTAATTCTAGTTTCCTTGAGGTAAAAGTGGTTTGTCTATAATATATGCATATACGTATGAATATGTATAGATAATAGCATTTTGTATGCATAAGCATATCGTAGTAATAATTTGAGTAAGATACTGATAACTGGTATAGTGTGTTTATTATTACTAAGACTAACACACTATTAGTTTGTCTTTTAGGGATTATAACAACTAAAAGTTATGACTATTGGTGAAAATATTTTTTTATTTTTTTTTAAAAATTGGCGAGAGAACTAGATAAATTAACATTCACCCCCTACCCTTTTTATATTTTGGGGTATAGGGTATGGCTTTTCTGTAATGGGAAGTTTGCTTTTGTATCTCTACTCACTTGCTATGATGTTGACCGCAAGTGTTTGAAAAGAAGACATTAGCTTTAAACATATCATCATCTCACGTGTATGATGATGATGTGTTGAGCTTAACCATTAAAACAATTGGGTATGTTGCAATTAGATGAAATCATTATTCCTGTTAAGCATGTGCTTAGCACACAGAGATTTACTCATCATGTGTTAGTTACTTACACAGATGGAACAACTAGTACTAGGGCTATCATGTCCTAGTGCTATAAACAACAAGAGTCTTGATAAAAAGAATCTTAATTGCTATCGCATTAAGCTTCTGCATTTATCGCTTGAGCATGACTTACTCTTACGCAAAAACCCTTCGGGAAATTAAACTTTATAACCTTTATTATATTTTGGGATGTTTTATCCCACAATGGTAGGTTTGCTCACCATTTCCAAGAGCATTCGCTAAATTATATATTATGTTCCTAGCAAAGTTTCAACAAGTTACTTCTGACAAGTTCACTGCCGACAAAAACAACAACATGCCTTTTATTGGCGAAGTTATTGCTGGCAAAGCAACTGGTACCATTTATAACGGTACTATGTTCTCACGTGAAGGATTGGAAACTAACAAACTTTACTTATGTGATAACCACATTGATGAAGAGTATCCTGACAACGTTCAGACTCGTATCATCTCTGCAGTGTCGTTACTTGAAGTGAAAGAATTGCGTGACCAATTGGGTACTGCAAAACTTGAGGTTTCTACACCTGAGTAATTTTATTAACCCTGTTCTTAATTGAGCAGGGTTTCTTATTTGTCTAATCGTTAAAACCACTTATCATGAAAAAGAATCTTTATGTTATCAATGGTTCAGTTATTATGGCTGACTCATTGCAAGAGGCACTTACACAAGTGTTAGTTAAGTAATCCTTAGCACCATTGGTTCATTCCTTTGGTGCTTATTATTATCTACACATTGACTCGCTTCGCTCAAACATTTAATTTATAAAGCAAAAAAGCTTTATAAACTGTATCATGGGTGATGTCTGCTATCACAATACAAAACTTTTACCCAACGCGGCAATAGGAATACAGAACAAATGGTGAGATGACAATACAGTGAAATTAAAAGAAATAATATTCTTCCAGTCCACCAGTCAAAGGGTGAGCTAGAGTAACACTACATGCCCATCGCTTCGCTCTGGGAAATTAAACTTGAGAACCCTTCTTATATTATGCACTAATTATAATACAATTGGTGTAATGTAGTGTGATTGATTGGTTGAGTGAACACATGTACAAGGAGGAGATAATCCAAGAACACCTCTTTTGACATACTTTCCACAATTATATCTTTCACCATCATTATTATACATAGCTAAAGAGTAACTAATATTAATCTAACAAATAAACATTATGAAGAATTACGTACAAAAAATCAAGACATTTAACAAAAAAGAAAACACTGTAACTACTAAGAGAGTGTATCATGATAAACCATTGACTGCATTTCAACAGAAGTTAGTGAACTTCAGAAGATTTGTTATCAGACAAGGTAGTGATAATGTGAATGATCCTAAATTATCTATCTCAGCTAGAACTGATTTAAGAAAGAGAGCATTAAGTCATGCTAAATTATAATATCAATAAGAGGTTAAGTGTTGTCACCTCATCAAGTACAACACAATTGTAAATACTATTAAAATGTTCGTAGCAAAATTTCAACAAGTCAACAGTGCAAAGTTTAACACAGATAAAAATGGGAACTTCCCATACATCGGTGAGATAATAGCTGGTAAAGCCACAGGCTCTATCATCAATGGCACTATGTTTCAACGTGAGGGCTTAGAGCCTAACCGTGCGTACCTCTGTCAAAACATTACAGAAGAGTATGATGGTAAAGACCAAGTAAGAACAGCAGTTATATCTGCAGTATCATTGCTTGAGTTAAAACCTTTAATGGATCAGTTAGGTAATGCATCATTAGATGTAAACGCTAACTCTCCAGAGTAATTATTTGATTAGTGGTTAATTGAAGGTAATAGTATGTGAGAGTGGATGAGTCTGCTCTCACACTATTATTATTTAACAAGTGAATCAGATAAGAATACAAAGAAAGAGTAAAAACTGTTATTATTAAATAGCTAAAGAGATGATCACTCTTGAGTCAGAATGTACGCCTGATAATGCTATTATTTATAGATGTACACAACACTAAATGTTATGAAGTAGTATAGACAATGTGTGGAACCACATTAAAAGCCTAAAGAGGATCCATCGCTAAAGATGTAAATCACTCGTGGCCACCTAATATAAGCGAGGAGTAATTAACTGAGCGTTGGTGGTATAGAAAATAATAGTAATGCATTAAATTGATGTAAATATGATGGTTTAATCAAATGTAGTCTAAAAATAGAATATACCGTGGAGTCACCACACATTTGAACCATCACCCATACTACTGATGAGTAGAACAATACATAAGAGTGGTATATGTCCTGAGCTAACGCTTTGATGGATAGCATATACTAACAGCTCTAAGGTGGCAAATGGATGCAAGATAAGTTTGTGTTAACACCTTAAAGAAGTAACCTATCTTATCAGTGAGTCGAGCAAGGCTTCTTTATGACCGTAAATTGAGGTAACAGCTAATAAGACAGGTTTAAAATATGGGTTGAGGAAACTCTTCAACTAGGTGTGGTGGTTTACAGCCATGCCAAGATGTATTTGCAACTACATCTAAAGCGATCTATCTACTTGAGTGAGGTGGTGTGTTGGGTACAATACTATTTATAGTTTGTAGGTAGCTCATTTAGGGATCAGCATAAAATACTTAGATAAATATGGTCAATCTCAAACAAATGTTGAGTGTCAAATCCTTGAGAAAGATAGTGCAAGTTTTGTTGCAGCTCAATAACATATTTATTTATACTCTCATCCAGTCGTAAAGGGATTGCTATCTGTATTAGTCAGGTATGAGAGGAAATATAATCATGAGGAACCTTGAAGCGGGGATACGTCAGAGCGATAAGAGTTAAAAGAAAGCCTATAATACTCTACGCCCTCATGATTACAATACACAAGTGAAGACTTGAATAATACTAAAATCTATCAGTTCGGGCTCTGATGTTAACCCAAAGGTCCACCAACACAAGAGAAGTCTTGAACAATACTAGTCATGCAATTATAATCCGCAAATAATTGTGTGTCCCCGAAAAGAAAGGGGATAAAATGCCTATTACACCTTCAATAAGTGTAAGGCCGTCGGACGAGAGAGAATGCTTCTCGAATATAACACACAAGGCAATGCAGTTGCATCCCATTTTGAGGGTGTGAGCATGTGAACTTGGCACTGGATGAGTCTCCGTCTTATGTGCAAAAAGTAATTGAATATTAACCTTTAATTATATAACCATGAAAAAAGTAATCATTATCTTATTATTATCATTATCAGTACTAAGTTGTAGTACAAGAATAACAGTTCAATCAGTTGATACTGGAAGAGTAGAAAGAATAAACGAAGCACATAGAGTCACTAAATTAGGTGATACTATTGTATTAAGAATTAGTACTAATGGCTATGGATCATCATTCTATGGGAAATATGTTGGTAAACTACCAGAACCAATAACTGTTGGAGGTATATCAATATCTTATATAAAATCTGTAAGAATCAAATAGTATGTTCACGATATATAGATTAGAAAGAGAACATAAGACGAGAAAAATAGGCTTAGGAGCTTATAGATTTAAATCTAATTTTAGAATTAGATTATCTAGTGCTCATAATAATCCAGATACACATCCAAATTTACATGGAGACTTTGATTCTCAATTAATAAGTACTGATATGCATTTTGCATGTCAAAATACACTTAGGTTTCATATATGGTTTGGAAATGAATTATTAGAAGAAGCGTACATGAATGGATTAACGATAGCTAAATATGAAGTACACAATATGTTGGTTAGTAATTCTAAAAGACAATGTGTATTTTACAAAAAAGATATTATAAACAAAGAATATCTATCATTAGAAGAATTTAACAAATCATAAAACCACTAATTATGAAAACATTTATTATCCTAACCGTTTGGTTACTATGTATTACTATTTTAAGTTTCTGTCTCAATGAACCAAAGATGGAAAGCGTTGTAATACTATTCTGGTTCACAATGTCACTATCATCAACTGTTCTATTATACTCCCATTGTGAAGTGAATAAGATCAAGGATGAATAACAATACCCATATCAGCCCTATGATAGCACTAATTTATGTGCTTGGTACCTGTTAAATGATATGCGATACTCCAAACAGGCTATGGAGTATCATTTTTTTTTAACCTAACACCATAATACAATGGGACTAAAGAAACGTAGAGCTGTTAAAGCTATATTTACTATCGATGAGTCTTATAAAGAAGATTTACTTGATAAAGAGATTTTTGAGATCAAAAATATATTAACAGGAAAGAAGTTTACGCATAAAGAAACTGGTGATAGAGAATTCCTAGTTGAAGATGCTACTAGTGATTTTGAGTTAGTGGTATCTTGGACTGGTGATAGTGGAAGAAGAAGTCGAACCACGTACTTAGCAAAAGATGCCGCGAGGAATTTTACTTCAGGAGAATGGATAACAATTAATTAACAATAAAAACTATAATACAATGGCACAAGATATATTTCAATTTGACGAAGAACATGTAACAATAGATCAAGCAATCAAAATACTGAAGATAGCTAAAGCAAAAGGAAGTACAGGTTTCTTTTCAGTACATGCTGATGGAGATTATAATTACAAAACTAAAGATTGTAATAAAAATCTAAGACTAATATTCACTAAAAAAGAATGATGAAATTAGAGAAAAAACTAGGTATTTACCTAACGACTATAATACTATTAGCCATTATTGGGTTTGGTATTATGTTGTATCCATTTGAGTTCTACTCAGAACTGGATAAAATGAAAGAGGGTACAGAAACATCATTAATGATTATTGTATTCGGAACGAAAGCCATAGGTGTAGGATTATTATTCCTTGGATCGGAGATGTATCACAAACATTTTAAAGATAGAAATTATGATGAAATTAATTAGAGCATCTTTACAAGGGCTGTCAGTTATAATATTGTTAATAGCACATATTATACTAATAACAGTATGTCTCAAGACACTATTATTTGATTACTATGATCCTCGCGATGGTATTATTACATACGTGAATATTATAGGTGTATCTGGATTATTAATTATTATACGATGGTTAATCAAACCTGAATTCAAGCACATACATAAGAGGAGTACTGATTTTGGTACCTTATGTGGTTCGTGCTTTCAGTCTGCACATAGTTGTAAATGTTGGAATGATGATGTTACTGAAGAACAATTCAATGAGGCTGTAAAATTATCAGCATTTTGCAATAACAATAAGTGTGCTGAACAGCATTTTATTGGAGCTAAAGTAAGATACGATAAGAACTATAATGTATATTGTGATAATAACGAGTGTTCAGAAGGTGTTGCTACTATTGGTAGTACCATACTTGAAGAATGCTGGTGGAATCCTCATGCATAATGGGAGTCAGAGATAGTATCAGAGCATATAATGGAGTAATTAGCTGGATCAATAAGAATAATATTGAGCTTGGCACTCCGAAGAAGAAGTCATACAGAGCGTTAGATGAACACCTAAACGGCATTTGGATTAAATTCGGTAAAGATCATGATATAAAAATGACTCGAAACAATTCAAAAGGTTATAAAGGTTCATTTAGCCCTCAAATGGCTAACTGTTGTAGAATACAGGAGAACTGGAATGCATTCACTAAATGGATAAAAGAGAATTATGGGTGACATAGCTGATTATTATAGAGATGATAGGATGGAATTCGAACAGGAATTCATTGAAACCCAAACTGAATCAGGAGTAGAAGAATTTAAGTGGTGGGAATTAGGTAACGGCAATCGTAAGAAAGCTGTTGACATGGATGAAAGTCACTTAAGAAATTGTATTACAAAGATCAAGAGAGAGAGTTGGAGGACTGAATGGTTACCAACTCTCGAAGATCTATTAGCAAAAAGAGAATCTCGATGGAAGACACTGGCTAAAACCAAGATGCCTTTTAAGAGAAGAATATAGTATAAATTAAACTCTTTGATTGAAGATAACAATAATAAGTAATAAGGAGCAAGATAGCAATAGGGAAACCGCAAAACTAACCCTTATTCACTAAGTTGTAGGCTGTATCAGCAGTTGTGTTTATTGACATGTGTGTAGTTTTGATACTGTGCTAGAAATAGTAATGATGCATTGAGCATGACATATCCCATAGCTTGAATTGGGCAAAGAGTTTTTTTAAAATGGGGCCGACCGGTTTTGACATGGTGATAGATTATTTAGTATTCAGCCTGAGACAACAGTATAAACAAGGTGAATTTAATTTAAACGGAAACGAGCAAATTGAAGCAAACATGAGTATAGTACACTCAATCTTAAATGGTAGCTATGCTACTGTTGGAGAACAAGTACACGCTGAGTTGGAATACGCAGCATAGTTCTTTGCTAGTTTATTAGATAAACTAGCTGGTGGAGTATCAACAATCAGTTGATCCTATGTGTCTAGCGTAAAGACCTAAAACAAACGTGAAGCTGTATGAAATATTATTTATGACACACTTTTGGACGAGGGTTCGATTCCCTCCGGCTCCACAAGTAATTATTAACCATTAAACAAATCACAATGAAATCAATAAATTATTTAATATTAGGGTGTGCAGTATGTCTTTTATCATTGCTTTGGCTTCCTGTTATGGATAGATATCCTTTCTTTTTTCTAGTTCATCTATTAATTGGATTAGGATTAATGATTAAAGCAGTATATAAAATCTTATAAATAACACAAATCAAATGATAAAATCAGATTATTCAATTATGACAGGCATGAACTATTACAGTGATGTATTATGTGAGCCAAAAGATAAATTCATACTTCCAACAGAAGATAGAAAAGTTAAGCCACCTAGAAAAAAGAGGAGGTAATATTATATGTGTATAATCAATCCATTTACTTAGAGAGTTAGACGACTTCGTGTGCGTAAACCTGATCTGATGATATTGGTTAATATTATACACAATTGAATAGAGAGGTGCTTGATACGTGCGTTATGTGTACACATACAGAATAGATGATTCTATACCACGTTGTAACCCTAAACGGCCGAATTAAGTACGCCCAATAGGTATTGAAAGCAAGTTAAATGGTCAGTGCTCAAACAATTCAGCCTCTTTAGACCTAGGTTTTGACTAAACCGGTGGGTAATTGCCACGAAGAATGTCAATATGTTGTTCCCTTAAGAAAGGAAGGAAACGGTGGTTTAATCTTCACACAACATAGGTGTCTCAACACCAAAAAGTTACCCAGATGACCTATAATAACGATAGATGACCTGGCTCTAACAAGTATAGTTATTGCGACGAAGGTGTATAATTAAACGTCAATCAGTACATTGCCGAAAGGAGAAACAAGAACTGTAATTATATATGAATGGCAGGAGAGTTAATACGATACCCCGAAGTGCTTAGGCATAGGGGAAATTCCACGAACACCTCTCTAACTATATTATTAAACTGAAATTAACCTTAAACAAATACAAATCATGGGAGTACAAATCATTGGATTAGGAAATCCACAACCAAAGTTACATCAATTCACACAAGATGAATTGGTAATTGTTAAGCTAGGCTCAAACCCTAGTAAATTTGATAAACTAATCTTTAAATCTTTAAGATCAAAGAGAAGAAGAGATAAAAACTGAATAACATGACATTAGATGAATTGAAATATGTTCTTGATCAGATGTATGGTTATGACATAACCAGAAAGACAAGAGTTAGAGAAAGAGCTTATGCTAAGAAAGTGTTTATTACGTTAGCAAAAGACTTTGGATTTAGATGGAAAGATATAGTTAAAGTGATTGGTCAGAAACATGATGTTTGTATATGGCATCATAAAACTTTTGGTGATATTACACCAATGGACTTGATGATGTACAACGCGTGTATTGATTACTTTAATCTAACAATGACTAAGATACCAAATGTACAAGCTATAAATGGTAATCCAGTATTAGATAGAGTTTTATACCAGGTAAAGAGTTTAAGTCTTAAGGATCTAAAATACTTTGATAGTAAAGTGTTGGATATTTTCCTGAAGAAACTTAAGCATGAAGCATCATTAATTAAAGAACCGATAAAATCATGAGAACATCAAACGGAACAATAAGAGTTATAAGTAATGATGATATTGATGACAATGGAGTTATTTTAAAAGAAGTTGTTATTGAAGAGAGATTGTTATGGATGAAGTTTAGGAGAACATTCAGGAAGATTAAGGGAGTGTATTTCATATACAATAGTAAGAATGGTTTTTACACTCAAATATCATGGTATGATTCAGATTGTAGGAATTATTTTAAACTACCTGTTCATGGAAACTAAATTCAAGGAAACAAAATCCAAGAAAGCATGTATGGGTTGTCCATTCAAGAGATTGAATACGAATGAGAAACCCAATCCGGGTGGATCACATCCATTTGTGTATCTTGGACAGACAAGAGGACCATTCTGGTTACCTTGTCATCAAGACAAGAATTACAAAGGAAAGGGCAGTAATACAGAGACAGTAGGTCAATGTAGAGGTGCAGCGATATTTAGAGCCAACTGTAATGATGGCATTCAACGACCTAAAGAGTTGTTGCAATTGGAGGAGGATAAAGAGAATGTATTTGCTAATCAGGCTGAATTTGTAGCTCATTATTTAGATGAGCCAGTTGAAGCTCTTGAGCAAATGCTAATACCACCTGTATTAAATGCAATGATGTATAAGGAAATAAATGATCCATCTCCAACTAAAAGGTTTATGAAATGAGATTAACAACATCTGATCTAAAGCCTGAGAATATAGGAATGGATCCGTTTAAATTACATCTAAATGATTTTAATATAACCAGTGCAGAGACTAGATACTGGAACAACATAGAGTTTGTTGATGATAATAGTCACTCTCATTGGTTAAAATCAAGAGGATGTATTAAGAAACGTAAATATCGTAGAGTAAAGAGAAGAGTATTAAAATTCAAAAACAGTTAAACCCCAAAAACCAATTTATTATGAAGAATTTATTATTAGTGTTATTATTAGTTATTTCATTCACATCATGTGAAGACGACTGTACGCAAGAAGCGTATTGTCAATTATTATCAAGCCAAGATTATGGTAAATCAGGAGTATCTCAAAAAGGAAACGCTAAAGTATTTGTATGTCATAATGGTAACACATTAGAGATAAGTGAGAATGCATTACAAGCACACTTGAATCATGGCGATTACGAAGGTGAATGTGGTACATTAAGCTCTAATAACTTAGAGTTTAAGGATGGTGAGATAGTTGATATTCCTTGTGGATACGACATACCATTTATTCATGTTACCAACAATGGTACTCAATGGAGATATAGTTCACCTGGAGATAGGTGGTAAGATAAAGTCCCTAGAGGAGTACGCACAATACGGCTTGGTGGTGAAATGCTACGGTAAAGAAACCCATAGAGTATGATATAGCTAAACTTTGCATATAGAGTGCTCGTCCTGCAAAGATAGGGCTTTTAAAATATATTAAGAGTGTAGAATAGGAAGGACGATCAGACCACAGTTAAGACACGCCAGAAGTAAGGGCTATGCATTAGGTTGTATAGTATTTAAACCGAGAATTTGCCGGTACCAGTCTCTATTTGTTATAACCTACACTCTTAATTTTTTCTATTGCTAGACTCATCCATTCATTACTATCTGATAGTTAAGACTAGGAGTAATGTTTAGCAACGTAAGCTGTTCGTGAGACTTAAAGTGTACCAACACGGCACCTAATAGAAATGGTAGTTGAAGCTATCAAATAATAAAACCGATTGAGTGGAGCCACAATTGAGTGGGCGTAACACAGGATGTGTTTTCCAATGTATCTACTACCGATACAGCGTAAAAGCCGGATACTACCAATTTCTATTATAATGAGTAACAAAACTGAATATTAACCGACATCATAAAATGGTGTCATTAAACATTAAATTATGACACTAAAAGTAATGATAATAATAGGCATTATACTGCTTGCTATGTCACTGATAGGCAATGCAATACTGATTTGGGGAGCATTCTTTCATAATCCTGCTCCAAAATGGAGTGAAGTAAGTGAGCATGAATGTGCTTGCTGTGGTACAGATGTAACAAAAGAAGAAACTACTGGATTATGTTGTCCAGAATGTAGGTGCAGTAAACATAGGTCTAATCAAAAATGGTGGAGAAAAACTCTATAAGATATGGCAAACAAGAAAATTAAAATAGGCATAACTCAGCATGATGTAGATCAATTACAAGATGCATTATCATTTTACAATGGAGCAGTAGTCTTCAACTGGACTTATGATGATATAGATGTAGAAATATCTGTTGAGTAATAATTAAAAACAAAACTAATGACAGTATTCGACGTAATAAGTAGTAGTGACACATTGGTTGTGTGTAACCATTCAGGTGGTAAAGACAGTCAAGCAATGTATTTAGGACTGAAGAATATTGTACCACCACATAGGTTGGTAGTAATACATTCTCATTTACCTGAAGTTGAATGGGATGGAACTGAACAGTTCATTAAAGACACAATTGAACATGAACTATTTGTAGTTCAAGCAGGTAAGACATTCTTTGAAATGGTTGAGCATCGTAAGATGTTCCCATCTCCAAAAAATAGACAGTGCACCAGTGATCTTAAAAGAGGCCCTATTGCAAAAGAAATACGTAGGTTGTGTAACACTCGTGGATACACCAAAGTATTAAGTTGTATGGGATTAAGAGCTGAAGAGAGTTCAGGTAGAGCAAAGAAGGAAGTATTCAAGATGAATAAGACTCAAACCAATGGTAAACGTGACTGGTATGAATGGTTACCAATCCATGAACTAAGTACTAAGGAAGTATTTGATGTAATCAAAGACAATGGACAAGATCCTTTCTGGATATATGCTGAAGGAATGACTAGAAAAAGCTGTTCATTTTGTATAATGTCCAGTGAGAGTGATTTGTGTATCGCGGCTAAGTTAAGACCTAAGCTGTTGGAGAGATACAATGAAATTGAAGTCAGACTTGATAATGTTATGATGATGCCAACTAAGAAGAAAGGCAAGAGAACACTTAAACAAATAATAAAAGAAGCTAATGACAAGAAAAACATCAATTGATTGTTACAATCAAATAAAAAGAGAAGGTTTATTGTCTGAAAGAAGATTACAAGTATTATCTATTATGATGTATATATCTCCATGCTCTGCAGGAGAGTTAGAAAAAGAATTCATTCTAAGAAATAATATTAAAGGCGGATGGAAGCAGTTGTCTGTATTACGAGATCAAGGAGTTCTTAAAGAAGTAGGAACAAAAACTTGCTCAGTTACGGGTAGAAAAGTAATCAAATGGGATTTAACAGGGAATTTACCTGTTAAACCTAAGAAAAAGAAACCAGCAAACCTCAACAAATGTATCGACTATTTAATAGAAGGTATGGACATGAGGAATTGGGATACAATAAGTAAATCAATGTTAATTAAATTGAAAACGGATGTTAAGAAAAAGGAGACAACCACGGTGGGATCTAAAGTCTGAAATAATCCAGAATCATATTAATAACGATCGAGGACTTACTTGGACATCATCTAATGGCAGAGTACAGTCAATAGCAGTTATGGATACAAATCATATAAAGAATGCTATTGCTAAGTTTGAACGAGGTGAATTAGATAATAGAAAGAGCATTATTCCAGTTCTTAAGATGGAATTACAATACAGATCAGTCTGTGAAATAAATGAAACAAATGAGCAACAAGGAAGCAGAGAAGTCACCGATAGCGTTTACGGACTTCAAGTCTAGCGTTACAGTATTAGAGTTCGAATCAGTAATGGCACTTGCTGATGAAGAATACGCTAAGTTAAATAGAGTAGCTGAGAGTAAGATCAAGTTTGAAAAGAAAGCTGAGGAAAGTATGAATCAGATTAAAAGTCAACAAGCAAATATGCCTCCTGGACTACTTGAGAAGTTATTAGAGGGACTTGAGCGTAAAGCTAATAAAGAAGTATTCACTCAATTTAATAAAGAAATCAAGAGACACGTAGCTGTTACTGATTTCCTTAATAGATTCAGAGGTACTGATGACCAGTTGGAATATTTAGATTTTAAACCTAAAAACAAGAAGCAAGATGGGAATATTTAGTAGAAGAAAGAGTAATGATGAAGATAGACTTGATAAGATATCTGAAACACTTAAAGAGCTAACAAAAGAAGATTCAGGCTTATCAGCTTTATTCTTTTATAAGACTAAAAATGGAGGTTCTTCATTTCTTCAAGGAGAAGCAAGTGACGTCCATAAAATGTTAGCAGCAACAGCTCAGCAGGACAGTTCCTTTGCAAGTATAATAAAAATGGTTGCAAGAGAAATTGGAGGTGATGGACTTGATCCAAGAATGCCACAAGGATTGAAGGATGTATTGTTAGGTAACAAGAAGAGTGGTTTAGTTGATCTACCTGGTGGACACAAAGGAATGGCGATTGATCCAAAGAATATCGATAGTATGAGTGAGGAAGATATTGATGATATCATCAATGGTATTCTTGGTAATACTAAGGATACTGACGACGATAAATAATGCATCCTAAGAATAGGATACAATCTAAAGCTGTTCAATTAAGCAAGAAACATAGGTTTCTATGCTTAGAATGGGCTACTGGTACTGGAAAGACACTAGGAGCTATCAAGATTGTAGATGAGATTCTTAAAGACAACCCTGAAGCAACAGGATATTTAATCTGTAAAGAGAGTACACATAAAAAGAATTGGCTTTTAGATATAAAGAAGCATAAGAAGACTAAAGTTGGTAAATCAATGAAAACAGTCTTATATGCATCCTTGAAGAATCAAACAAAGAAAGCTGATTTCGTGATACTTGATGAGTGCCATGCATTGACACAATTAAGGATTAAAGCCTTAAGAAAGATATTGCAAAAGGGCACGAAGATTATATTTCTTTCTGCTACTATTCCAAATGAGAAGAAATTACTAATAAATGCATTGTGTGCAAACAGAATACATTATTATATAATTTCATTGAATAAAGCATTCGAGTTAAAACTATTGCCAGAACCTAAATTGGTTGTGCATAGAATACATTTGAATAAGGATATAGTTAGAGGGAAGTTATGGGAATATACAGCAAGAAAACCCAAAGGTAAGATCACTAAGTATTGTAAGCATAAAGACCTGTTCATGACCATGAAGAATTATCCTAAAGATATAGGTGTAGTTTGTCAAGGTACTGAACAGGAACATTATGATGCATTAACAAAACAAATGGTGTATTATCAAGGGTTATCTGAGGATATGAAAATTCCTTACCCGATCAGAACAGGATGTAGGAATAAGTTCCTAAACATAGCTTCAGGCAGGAAGAAATTCATAGCCGAAGTTAAGACACAGAATGTGAAGGATTTGATAAAGGAATTCAGACTAGATGATTCAAGATTTATTTGTTTCACTGGATCCATAAAGCAAGTTAAGGAACTTGGTGCAGACAGTGCAGTACACTCGAAGAATAAGAATGAAGTTAATCAAGAATTAATTGATTGCTTTAACGATGAGGTGTGTAATGAACTATTTGCAGTCAAGATGCTAAGAGAAGGCATTAATCTAACGAATATAGAAAGAGGTATTATCACACAATTAGATAGTGGTATTGGTTCTTTCTTTCAAATGTTAGGTAGATGCTTAAGACATGAGTTTCCAGAAATGCATTTACTTGTAGTTCAGGATACTCAGGATGTAGTTTATTTCAAAAAATCAATGAATAATTTTAATGATAAATTTATAACATGGCGTTAAAAAGAAGAGTAGAGAAAAATTACTCGCTAGATGAGATGATGTATATTATCAACAAGCATTTCATCGAGCAAGAGAAGAATAGACCATCAGACATAGAACCAATTAGAAAGTTCTCAATAGAACCTACATGCTTTAAGGGTGATGTACAAAGATGGATAGTGTGTGACTCAAGGTCAACTAGTTCAGAAGTAGATCATATAGCGGATCTATTGCCTACATATTATGGTAGTACTATCTTAGAATCAGTAACAAAATGCTTTATGGATAGAGCTAATCATGATAAGAAAATAGGTGGTGGAGCTTATATTGCAGGTGCAAACAAACCTTTACCAATTAAAAAGTTGAAGTTAAAGCAGTTGGATACAGGTGTAATAATAGGAGATTCTCCAACTAAACCATTAACTAAAAGAAGTCTATTCTGATGGATAATATCACAATCCCGGTTGATGATATTGTTAAGAACAAGATATCAATAAATGAATACTTAATACTTTATAATATTGCAAATGGGTTTGTAATCACTGGAATTTTAGAAACCAGTCTTCAAACCCTTTCGGGACTAGAAAGTAAAGGATTCATAAAGATGAGTAAAGAAGGTGTATTTCTTAGAGATAAGTCATCCATATTCTTTGCAATGAATGATGATCTATTCGTTAAGTGGTTAAGAACCTATCCTACTTCTGTTAAAAAGAAGTATGGAGGGAATAGAGCATTATCTCCAGCAGATGAGAGCACCATCCTTGGCAAGAAGCTAAGGAAGAAATGGGAAATGATATTCAAGAAGGATACGCAGAAGCAACAAATAGCAATCAGAGTACTAGAGTTAGAAGTCAAAGACAAAACTAAATCTGGTGATCTGGAGTATATGGTTGAGGCTACGCGTTGGTTGAATGAAGGTTATCATGAGAAGTATTCTTATTTAATAGATCAGGATACAGGAGATAATAGATATGCTAACGAAGATTATATGTAATTATGTATAAAATAGAAATATTTTTCCCAACTGACGGTAAAAGAATTAGTGTTCATTATTATGAGACTAAAAAACTATATCTTAGTTGGTTAATTAAAAGAAGAGAGCAACATCCAAACTATTTTGTAAAAGGTAGTGAGATGATTGGAACTTGGAAAGAGATAAATCTTTTAAAAAAGATGTAATTATGTTACAAAGAAAAGAAGTTAAACCAACAGAGAGAGAGTTGAAGATAATCCAAGGAAAAATAGATGCCAAAAAGTTAAGAGAAAAAGAAGAATTCGAAGTGCTCAGTTTAATGATGCATGAGAGTACTTATTCTAAAACTTTAGGTAAAGATATTGTCCGAGTTCAATCAGGATGGCTTTACAGCGATTGGGATACTGAAAAGGATATACCTTACAACACAGTCTTTGTTATAGATACAAGAGAATGAGAAATAAATGGAAAATAGGGAAATGGAAGAAAGACAATAGTAATTGGAAAACTTTTATGGAACTTAAGATTGAAGGAACCAATATTTGTATTGGTCATGCTTTTCCACATTATCAAGATGATAACATAACTGTTGTTGTTGGTAGATTATCAAATATCAGTAGTAAAGAAAGAGTAATGGTTAGTAAGCCAATAGATTCTATGACTAATGATGAGTTGAATACTGCATGGGAGAGATCCTTCCAGCAAATTAACGATAAATTACTTAGATAATGAGCAGAACAGAATACCATATTGGTAAATTAACTGAAATTGATCTAAAAGGCAAGACTATTGACCAGTTCGCTAAAGAATTATCAGGAAAGGAAACTTATGCTAGTTATTACGATAACTGGTTAGAATTCTTTAATGATGAGTACCGCAAAACACACTATTACCATGTAGCTTCAGGCAAACTATATTCTATTGAAGATAGAGAGCTTGATGAGCATTCAGAAATAATAAAAGCAAGGAGGCTTTCTCCTGATTCTATTGAATATGAATTGAAATGGTACAATGGAGGTGCAGGAATGGAAGAGTGTATGGATGAAGCCTTAGATCAACTTAAAAAAGAAGAAGATGGCAAGAGCATTTAGATGTAAAGAGTGTGGTACTGGTTACAGTACTACTGGTGAAGATGTCCCACCAAGCCCAAATTGGGATGATGGACATAGATGTGTAATGACTGAAGTTGAGTCTAAGATACCGTTATTTGAGCCTAGGAGAATGGATCTTAAGTCTGAGAATGAGTTCAAAGAAAAATGGAAGAAACAACAGGGTTTACCTAAAGTTGATCCTTCCAATATGAAAGTTGAACAAGATCCTTTTATGTTATCTCAACTCACAGAAGAGGAGAGAGATGCAAGAATGAAGAATATTGGGCAGAATGGTAATACAGGAGAACACTATGGATGAGAAGAATGAAAGTAAGCCAGTTGGAAAAGTTAAACGAAGGGTTGATGAGCTTAAGAATATCAAATCCAAGAAAGATTCAGGGCAAATCTTTTGTATTCCATTCACAAATTACCCTAAGTTATCATTATCAGTTCCAGGAGTAGTCCCGGGAATGATCCAAATGGTAACTGCAGGTTCAGGTGTGGGTAAGACGCAGGTTACAAAAGCACTCTATGTTAGAGAGCCTTTGGAATACGCGTTAAAGAATAATCTTAATTTAAAGATATTCTACTTTGCATTAGAGGAATCTGAACAAGAATTTATCGATACTATGATATGTAACTTCATATCGTCAAGATGTAATATTCAAATGGATCTATTAACACTTCAAGGATTTAGAGAACAATCTCTTCCTCAAGATAAAATGGATTTAATTGATACACATATTGACGATGTTGAGACGTTACTTGAAAGAGTAGAGATAATTGACTCAGTGTATAATCCGACGGGTGTTTATAAATACTGTCGTGATTATGCTGATAAGAATGGTACACATGTCTATGAAGACAGAGAGTTTATTAAGAAGAAGAGTGATGGTACAACCTTTAAAGAAATTGTAAAGGTTTATTCTCATTACATTCCTAATGATCCTTCTGCTTTCACAATAGTAATTGTGGATCACATGAGTCTATTAACCCCTGAGAAAATTAAAGGGACAACAAACATGATGAGTCAGCATCAAACTATGGCACATTGGAGTACGAATTATGCGTTAAAGCAAGTAACTAAACACTGGAACTGGGCTGTTGTAAATGTAATACAGCAAGAACAATCTGGAGAGAAGGAACAATTTACTAACAAAGGAGAGAGTATTCAGAAAAAGACTGAACCCTCATTGGCTAGTTTTGCAAACAATAAGGAAATACAACGAGATGCTAAAGTTATTATTGGTGTTTATTCACCAGACAGGTATGGATTTGATGATTATCATGGATATGATGTCAGAAGATTCAGAGACACGTTTAGAGCTTTAAAAACTTTAAAGAATAGGTTCGGAGCACCAAACAAGTATGTTCATTTCCTATTCGATGGTGCAACAAATAGATTTAAAGAGTTGCCTAAATCAGATGAAAGAGACAAGCTAGTGCCTTATGAGAATATGGCAGACAAATTATTAGGGAGAGTAAGTTCTCCAAGAAAACCAAAGAATTTCGGAGGTTAATTAACAACAATTAAACAAATTTAAAATGGCAATTTTTAGTAAAGTAACACCAGTAAACCCAGTAGCAAAGCATCAAGCAATTAGTGAAGATGCATTTTCATTATTCAGTGCAACAATTGATAAGTTGACTGATGCTGATTCTGGAATTCAAGCAGACATTGATGCAGCTCAGGCTAAAATTGATGCAGCTTCAAATGAAAAAGGAGCATTAGAAGTTATCCGTAAGCGTAACTCAGATCTTAATGCTAAAATCAGTAAATTCTTTGGGCAATAGGATGGATACGCTGTATAAGAAAGACAGTAAAGGGAAGTTAAGACTTCTCGATATTAGCACAGATGGTGCTACTATAATACAAGTTTCTGGATTAATAAACGGTAAGGCTGTAACTAGTGTTAGTCAGTGTGAAGGTAAGAATATTGGTAGATCCAATGAAACCACACCTGAAGAACAAGCGGAGTTAGAGGCTGAAGCTAAATTTATCAAGAAGCTAAAAGAAGGTTATTTCAAAACACAGCAGGAAGCTATTGATGTAGTAGTAATGCTACCAATGCTTGCAAAAGTGTTTGGAAAAGAAGAGAAGAAGGTAGTATATCCTTGCTATGCTCAACCTAAATTAGACGGAATGCGTGGTTTAGGAAATTGTGAACACGGAACTTTGACATCCAGATCTGGAAATGACATAACTACATTGAGCCACATTACTGAATCTATAAAAGAATCATGTAAGTTTGTGATTGATGGAGAATTATATGCTCATGGAAAGACATTTCAGGAGAATATGAGGATGATTAAGAAGTATCGTCCAGGTATAACTGAAACAGTTGGGTACCATGTTTATGACTTAATCTCTGATGCACCATTCTCTGATAGATTTGAAATACTTAAGAAAATCGTTATGAATAATCCTATGCTTCATTTAGTTCCTACTATTGTGATAAACAATAAAGAAGAGCTTATGAAGTTTCATGCTTACAACATATCTCAAGGATATGAAGGAACTATCGTAAGATGGGGAGATGAAGGATACAAGCTTAATGGTAGAAGTAGTAATTTATTAAAGTTGAAAGACTTTGAGGATTTATCTCTAACATTGATGGATGTAATACCTTCAGAGAAAAGACCTACTCATGGTAAGCCAATATTCTTCTGGGAAGGTGCAACAGACAACAGATTAGGTGCAGGATTATCAATATCTCATGCTGAAGCTGAAGATTTGTTAGCAAATAAGATTTCCCATATTGGGAAAACTTGCGAGTTGAGATTCTTTGAATATTCTGACACTGGAGTACCAAGGCATCCAACTATGCATGGATTTAGACTTGATAAGTAATGGCCGCTACATCTAAGACTATAACATTGAAAGGTGATAGCAGGAATCCAGAAAGTTCTGAACATCATATTGAGTTTCCGGGAGGAAGTGTATCAGTATGTAGAACATCTAAGGAAGAATATTGGGTACATGTATATGTAAATGATGGACAGGTCTTAGATGACACGGTACAAAGTAAACGAGGTAAGATTGAGGAAGTGAGAGATCAAGATCCCAATCATTTTGCCTATTTAATAAGTACGGACTGATGGAAGAGTTAGGGCCAGACGAACTTAGAACTCAATTGGCAGAATTTCAAGAGAAATCCAAGGAACTTTATAAGATGTGTTATGCTCGTAAGAGTCATTACAAGGATGGCACGCATAACACGTTGTTGGATGAAGGGCCGTTTAAGGTTAAAATCTATTTTGCAGATAAGTATAAAACATGGTCTGTTGAAGTTGACGAGATGAGCTATAATGCTTATTCTAAGGCAATGGATATGCCTATGTGTGCAGTACATGATCCACAATATCTTGATGAAATATTAATAACATTAGATAAGGTGATCTCCAGAATTAAAGGTGTTAAACGCAAATTAGCATTCATGGAATAATAATAATTTAATAATTAAAAACAAATGTTTACAATAACAACAGAACAAGAAGTTGTAACTAAAGAAGTTACAGAAGTAGAAGTAAGTTTATTAGGCTATATTGGTCACAAAATAAAAACAGCTAGAGAAGATCAAGGATTGAATATTGCTCAATTATCAAGAGTTTTATTCACTAAAGAGTATGAGTTATCTGGAACCACACTTAGTAAGATTGAGAAAGGTGCATGCCCAGTTAAACTTCAGGATCTAATTGCATTATGTGATGGGTTAAACATTAGCTTTGGATCAGTAATACCTGTTGAGGTATTGACTTCATGTCAGGAGGATTAAGATTCAATACAGGAAAACTTAAATGGGGATTGGTATCATGGAGAGCATTAGCTCCCATGGTACAAGTTCTTATGTACGGTGCTCATAAGTACACTACATTTAAGAGAGAAGACGGAGCTACTATTACTGGTGCAGACATCAGCGTTGATGATGCTAAAGGTTTAGAAGTAGTTACTTCAGGAGCTAATAATTGGAAATTAGGCTTACACTATGTTGGTATAACAGAAAGTCTAAAAAGACATTTATTTGCTTTTATTGAAGGAGAAGACAATGATGACGAGAGTAAAATATCTCACGTTGGTCATATATTATGTAATGCTTTATTTTTATCATATATGGTTCTCTTTAGAAAGGATATGGATGATAGGTATATTGATCCAAATTTTAAAGAAGAAAATAATGAAGAATAAAAATCAAAGTAGTTTTGGAAGAGGAGTATTGATACTTATCATTATGACATTAGGTTTTATGACATTTATGGGATTTATAGGAATAGTGTATCATTTCATATCTAAATGGTGGTAAGATGCAGATAAGAAAATATCTATTACCTTTCACTGCTATCCTAGCAATTGATTTTGACCTTACAATATGTATGAGTGATTATCCTGCACTTGGAATGCAGAGAAAGGATGCAGGAGTAGTTTTAAGAAAACTAGTCACAGAAGGATACGGAATTGTAATCAATACGTGTAGAGAAGGAGTGGCGTTGTATGGGGCTATTAAATGGTTAGAGGATAATGATATCCCTTACCACTATATAAACTGTAACTTCCCACATATTATTGAGAAATATGGAGCTGATTGTCGTAAGATATCAGCAGACATGTACATTGATGATAAAGGAGTAGATCCTTTAGATTCATGGTTAGCAATATTTTTGAAAATACAAGAAAAATTTAATCCAAAGAACAATGGCACAAGTTAAATTAGACATCAGTGAATACGAACTGATGAAGGAAAATGCTAAGCTACTTAAAGAATCTCTTGAAAGAGAGAAAGAGCTTAGTGACAAGTTGGATGTATCCAACAAAGAGAAGATTGATGCATTGAAGTCTAACGAGAAGATGGTGACTATTGTTAAGAGACAGAGTGTATCTACTATGGTTAAGACTCGAATGCCTGTTAGTGATATTAGAAGACATCTTAGCGTTAAGATAAATCAGATTATCAGAAAAGTTCTATCTGAGGCTAAAGGAGGGAATAGTCATGATCGTAGAGGTGATAGTTTCTTTAATAGTGATAGAGATCTTATGTTTGGCTCTAGTAATCACAGAGGTCATGAACCAATGAGACACATAACTAGAGATTTAGATAATCTTATTGATTATGTGAGTCGCGAATATGATTTTAAACCAGAGAATTTGCATGATTTATTCTATAAAGAGGATCAGGTTATTACATCTGATTCTCCTGAAGAAATCACAATGCAAGGTCTTGATCAAGTTTCTGCAGATATGAAAACTGAAGCACTTGATGAGTTAAAGAAAAATGCAAGAGAAGCGTTATCTCTTAATCCAATTTTGGAGAAGGAAGCAAGAGACGCGAGGATTGAATTAGAGAAGACTCAGAAGTCGTTGAAAGCTACTAAAGGTGTTAGCACTAAGAAGTCTCAAGAGATTGTACAACTTCTTGATGATAATGCTAGAATACAGGCACTTATCAAGGATAATGCAGTGAAATTAACTCATATTAATTTGGTGGTTTCACCAGAAATCACTACCTTTGGGAACAAGAAAAAGTTAATAGAAGTTAAACAAATTTTAAGCGTTAAAGATGAGCGATAAGAAAGACTTTTTTAAGAGAAAGGAAGTGGCCGATGTTGCCCTTCCTACACATGGAGAGTATGATCCAACTAATTTTGAGAATGACATGACTGCTTGTGGAATCACTGATATCGAAGGATTCCAAGCTAGACATGCAAAGCTATTCAATAATTTAGTTGTTGACTCAAAACATGAGAACCCAGTAGCAACTGTAACAAAGAGAGTTGAAGAGGCATTTACTCAGAGAGAAATAGCTTTTCTTCTAACTAAAGACTTATTACAAGTAGCGTATCAACAGAGTGTAGAATCATTAAAACAACAAAAGTAAAATGGCAAACAAAATTTTAGTAACTGGTTACAGTGGAACAGGTAAAACCTTTTCATTAGGAACCTTAAATCCGAAGGAAACATTTATTATATGTCCAGACGAGAAGGCTCCTCCATTCAGAGGTTGGAAGAAGAATTACATCATGAAGAATGAGAAAGGGATGTTTGATCCTAATACATGTAATTATCTGAAGACTACAAGTTGGGAGAAGATTAAAGGAGCAATGGCTTTTGTGAGCAAGAACAGACCAGATGTTAAAGTTATTGTTATAGACACAATTACTTATGCAATGATTGGAGAGTTCATGGAGAAAGCTAAGACAGTTGGATACGCTAAGTTTACAGAGATGGGTGATAATGTTTACAAGACATTAAAATCTATTGATGGACTTAGAGAGGATCTTACTGTTGTAGTTATGGCTCACACAGAAGTTAAGAGTTTCAATGGAGTTGACAGAACTGTATTTGGCGTACCAGGTGGTAAGTTAGTTCAGGATGTAGTTAAGCCAGAAGGAATGTTCTTATACATCTTAGAAACTGTTGTTGAGAAGAAAGGTAATGACGTAAGTTATGGCTTTATGACTCAAAACAATACAACTAATATGGCTAAGAGTCCAGAAGGAATGTTTGCAGGACAAATTATTCCTAATGATATGAAGGCTGTAATAGAAGCAATCCGTAAGTTTGAAGACGGAGAATAGTATTAAGATAGTTCTAGGACTACGTGTGTAACGTAGGACGGTGCCTCCTAATGTGGAGGATTAAATGGATTTGCCAAATCTCCAGCCATCAGCCTAGACTTAAACAAATAAACAATAATTTTAATTTTAATTTTAAATAACATAGTAAAATGAGCGTAACAATAATTTTTGGTACAAAGAGATTAGGTCAATCAGTAGCACAAGCTACAAGTGAGAAATACCCTGACCAAGCAGTAATCACTGTTGAGGGTGTAAAAGGAGCTAAGAAGTCTCGAAGAATTTTAATGAATACTAAAGCTGCAGAATTACTTGGAGCTGAAGTAGGAGAAGTTCAGGAGTTTGTATTTGCTTCTGTTGAAATGGGTGAAAATGCACCAAACCAAGTATTGATTGCTAACAGAAGTACAATTGAGGCTGATGTTGATGTAACTTACAAAACTTCTAAGAATAAAGTAGCCTATGGTGAAGATTCTTCTGAGAAAGGTAAGGCTATCACTTCTTCTCATGCTTGTAATGAAATATTCAGCTTCTTAGGATTAGATGATAAATCTAATGTTGAGTTTGAATTGAATGCATTCGAAGCTAAAGAATTAGAGGCTTTCAGTTTAGACGCTGTTGGAACTGTTGTAGAAGCTCCTGCTGTTGTGAACAACGAAGCTGTCGCTGATGCTCCTGTTTTAGAAGCTAACAATGGTGAAGTTACAGGTGCACAATTGCAAGAATCAGTGCAAGCTGAGGTTGCTAAGGCTGAAGAATTGAATCCAATATTTGATACTCAAGGAGACGCAGGAGAATCTGATGGTGCTGATGCATTAGCAGATGCAGTTGAGAATGAGCCAGCATTAGAAATTGCTGATGCAGGAACAGCACCTGGAGATTGGGAATAATTCAAAAATAATAATAATATAGGTTAAGAGGCTACACCTTAAGTAGCCTCAATTAAATATTTAGAAGACAATTATGAGTGGATTTGGAAAACAAGTAGAAGTAGGTGAAGGAAGTGCAAGAGCATTATACTCTGGAGCTGAAAATTTCAAAGTAGTGGCAGTAAACCCTACAAAAGTTGAGCTAGAGGCTCTTTATGGTCGTGAGATCAACTTCGATCCAGAATACATAGGTACCACGAAAGTATCTGATTCTGACGGAGAAAGAGAAGTACCTCAAATTAGACTTGATTTTTATCTTGCTAACGAAGAGAATACTGTAACAACAAAACTTCAGTTTTATGTTGCAGATACTCATCATAAATCTCAAACCGGAAAGTACAAAGTAATAAACTCTTTCGGAAGAGATACGTGGTTAGATCAAGATGCTATCAAGAGTAAGCAAGTGCCAGACAATATGTCTTGGTATAGTGCTGATGGTGTAAAAGTTGCTAAGAGAGGTGAGGTAGAATTAATCTCTTTCCTAGTGAACTTATTAAACCTTCCTTTTAACTTAGACAAAGTGGATGATGTATCTGAAGCTTATGCTAAAATTGATAAGGCTGAATGGACTAAAATCTTTACAGGAGATACAACTTTACTACGTACAGTAGTTGGTTCTACTGCTAACAAGATTGGAGTTTTATTAGGTGTTAAAACTAAAGGAGATGGGAAGTTAATTCAAACAACTTACAACCGTCATACTCTACGTCAGTATGTAATTGCTGGTACTAGAGCTGACAAATTCAAATATATCCTTAAGGATTTAGATGAAGCTGTTGCGGCAGGTGCTTTTGGTAATGTAAACTTTGGCCCGAGAGATTTATCTCTACGTGAGTTTGAGATTACTCCAACAGAAGTATCCACTGAAAATACCAGTCAATTAGATGTATTTGCCGTTGCGGAAGCTCCTGCAGATGGAATCACTGAAGGTGATGACGACTGGTTAGATGGCTAGGATTTAACATCAATATTATAATACAATGAGCTATAAATTAATTTTTATAGCTCATTTTTATTAACCTTAAACACAACAATATGACTTTTGGAAAGAGTAAAGATCACAAGAAATTACCTAACAGTAATGACATATTAAGTGCTGTTTCAGATTTAGAGATATTCGAAATGTATCTAGGTGGAATACCGAGAAAGGCAATTAGCAGTCCATTAAGAGAGGACTCTAAACCTTCTTTCAGTTTGTTCCATAGCGATCAACATAATAAGATATTCTTTAAAGATTTTGCAACAGGAGAAACAGGAGATTGTTTTCTTTTCGTGATGAGACTATTTAATTTACAGAGCAAGGTTGAGACATTCAACAAGATTGCTTCTGATTTTCAATTAACTCAATTCGAATTAAATCCTCCTACTTCTTATTCTTCCCCAAAAAAGCCCTATGTGTCTAAGAGTAACAGAAAGAAGTCTATTAAATCAGATAGAATCAGAATAAGTATTCGAACTAGGGATTGGAAGATCCGAGATAAAAATTACTGGAGTGGCAAATATGAATTGACAAAGGATCAATTGGAGTACTGTAATGTATTTCCAATATCACATTATTTCATTAACGGTTATTGCACCAAAGCTGATGATTTAGCTTACGCATTCGTTGAAGAAAAAGATGGGATACAGACCTTTAAAATATATCAACCTTTCAATCAAAATGATGAAAAGTGGATTAACAATAATGACTTTTCTACTTGGGAATTATGGACTCAGTTACCAGAAAAAGGTGACATCCTAATAATTACGAGTAGTAGAAAAGATGCCATGGTTATAAAAAGTCTTTTTCCTTCAGAAACTATTACAGCATGTTCACTTCAAAGTGAGGGAGTAAATCCTAAGATGAGTGTAATAGATGAACTGAAAGGCAGGTTTAAAGAGATCTTTGTCTTATATGACAATGATTATACAAATGATAAGAATCCGGGCAGAAATGCAGGTCAGAAGTTATGTGACATGACAGGATTCTTACAAATTGAAATACCTACGGATATATGTAGGCAATATGGAATTAAAGATCCATCAGATTACCTTGACGCGATCAGTAGTCCAGAATTAAAACACTTATTAGTGATATTAATTAAGGAAAGACTGAGAGAAGAAGAATTAAAACAAATAATATAAACATTTAAAAATTTAGAATCATGATTGAAAGACAAATTTCAACTAATTTAATGAAGAAGGAAGAAACCTTCAAAATAATGGCTTTGGGAGAAGCTGTAAACACGCCAATACTATTAATTGGCCCTCCAGGTGTTGCTAAGACTGCCGCTGTTATTGATTATGCAAAAGCTAGTCTAGGTAAGTTAGGTGGTAATGATTTGTTCTTATTAGAAACAGATGAAGGCACTAGGAGTAATGCTATCAAGGGTAATGTAGATCTTGAAGCATTGACTACTACAAATAAATATAAAATTAACTCACCAATCACACTTGCTAAGGTTGTTGTTATTAATGAGGTTGATAAAGGATCAGCTTCAGTAAGAAACAGTCTATTAGGTATTATGAATGAGAAAGTTTTATTTAATGGTACTGAGAAAGTTCCTTGTCAATGGCAAAACTTTATTGCTACTTGTAATTCAATTCCAGATGATGAGGTTGACTCACCATTTTGGGATAGATTCCTTATCACGCATGAGGTAACTAGATTATCTCAAGCAGATATGCTAGTTTATTATGCAAAAGGTGGTAAGAAATTTACTCAGAATCATACAATATATTTACCAGAACAATCTGATATTGATAGTATCACTTTAGATGCAGGTAAGCTAAAGAAGGTATTGGATGTGACTCATGCTGATTTATCAGATAGAGCTTTATCATTCTTACCAATTTTAGTTAAGAATGTAATGTGTGTTTGGAAAATGAATCAAGACAGAGCTTTGGTTAAAACTACTGAATTATTAGTAGGAAAAGCTGTTGCTAAGGAGTTAGCTAAGACTCTAGTACCTAAAGAGGTTAGAGCATTATATGACATTATCGACGCTATTGGACAGTGTGTTAGTACAGATGAGTACAACAAACAATATGATAGATTAGAAATGGCTTATGCTAATGCTAATGCTGCAAAAGTAATTACGACTCAGGATGAGGCTGATCTAAAACTAAGAATTGTTGAGGAGGAAAGTAAATTAAGCTTCCTTAAACCTGAAGAGGATGTAGATATTCTTAATCAATTTAATGATTAATGAGTTTTCTTCATAGAAAAACTGCTAAGGGTGAAGGTGGGAGTATAAAAGCTCCCACTTTTGATCCTTATGGTAGGTTCAGAAATACAGGAGATGGTATGTTTGGATTCAGGAAGGATAATCATATTATAATGCCAGGAGTTACTGGTTACGAGGAAAGAAAACTCGAAGGCGTTAAGAAATATGTAGAGAAACAAACTCAGAAACCTTGTACATTATCAACTGAGTTAATCAATGATGTTTACAGTGTTTACGTAAACAAAGATGTGAAGAGAAGACCTGAGACGGATGATAATTCAATCAGGCACCAAGTTATAGACAAAGTTTACGACTCGCTTACTAAAGTTGTTACTGAGGATTCTCCTTTATACACTCAAATACTAACGAGAGAATTAGCAATGGTTCTTCAGAGAGTAGATGATGAAATGAAAGAGGAGCAACAGAAGCAGAATGGTGATGGAGAAGGAGACGGAGAATCTGAAGGATTAGAATCTTCTACTGGAGCTGGCGGTGCTGGTAATGGTGATGGCGATCAAGAAGGTCAAGCTGGAGCACAAGGAGATGGAGATGGAGAAGGAGAAGATGGAAGTGCGGGTGATCCGAATTCATCTAACACTGGTGCGAGTAAAGATTCTGGATCAGGTAACAGAGAATCAGCTAGTAGTAAAATAGCTGAAGACTTGTTAGAGAAAGCTGAAAAGGATATTGAAGACGCGAAGTCTAAAGCTGATGAGAAGATTAAGGATTTAGAGGATCAATTAGGTAAAGAAGCAATGAAGGATTTGATGAATACCAATCCAGAGTTTCTTGAAGAAATTGATGAGCTGAAGGAGAATCTTAAGAAAGTATCTATCAATAAGGATAGCATTAGAAAAGTAATGGAGAAGATTCTTAATGAGTCTATGAACTACTTTTCTTCTAAGTTCAAAAGAATTGAAGAGTCACTGTTTGATTGTGAGGAATGTGAAGATCTATTTGGTCTTGAATTCTTACATCCTATATTTAGAAATGCAGAGATTATGAATATTGGTAATGAGACTAGATTATACAAGGGTAAGATGGATTTATATCTTGATTGCTCTAGTTCTATGAACAGTTATGAGACTTTTGAAGGTCACTCGATTAGAATGATAGATCTTGCTAAGGGTATTGCGATGGTTTTATACAGAATGGGAATGATTGAGAATCTATATTTCTTTGACGGATCTCTATATGAGATAAATAACGTTAATGAGATTAGTATCTTAAGCTTTTCTAAGACTGGTGGAACTAATTTCAATAAAGTAGTCCAAAAGATTAAGAATAATGGTAACAATTCTGTTGTCATTACTGATGGTTTTGATAGCTGTCGGGAATATACCAAGAGAGCTTTTTGGATTGGAATAGGAGGAACTACCTTCGACAGAAATGATGCATTTGCTAAGTACAGAGCCACTGGGCAATGTGTAGCGTATGACTCTTATTCAAGTAAATTTAACTATTGTAAGCAATGAAAACTTACTGGATAGATTTGTTTTGTGGTGCTGGTGGAACATCCACCGGCATACACTTAGCAGGAGTTAATACGGAAGTATTAGCCTGCGTGAACCATGATGCTGAAGCAATAAAGTGTCATAAAAAGAACCATCCTAATACTGTACATTTTACTGAAGACATCAGAGATTGGAATGTAATCCAGAAAATTAAAACTCTGGCTGATGCAATTAGGATTAAAGATCCAGATGCCATCATTAATATATGGGCATCGTTAGAGTGTACTCACTTTTCTAAAGCTAAGGGTGGTATGGCGAGAGATGCAGATAGTAGAACATTAGCTGAACATTTAATCAGATATGTGAAGGAGATTGATCCAGACTACTTGTATATTGAGAATGTGAGAGAATTCATGTCATGGGGGCCATTAGATGCTAACATGAAGCCAATGAGTTCTAAGAAAGGTGTGGATTATGAGAAGTGGAGAGATGGCATTATGAATGTTGGATACAACTATGATTATCAGTTGTTAAATTCAGCAGACTTTGGTGCTTACACATCTCGGGAGAGATATTTTGGTGTCTTTGGTAGAAAAGGATTGCCAATTACTTTTCCAAAACAAACCCACATTCGTAAAAAGAAATTGCAAAATTCAGGGTTAAAACCTTGGAAGTCAGTAAAAGATTTACTAGATTTGCAAGATGAAGGTCGTACTATTTTTGGATTAACCAAGATGAATAGACCATATTCTGACAATACTCTGAAAAGAATATTAGCAGGATTACATAAATTCCATAAGGAAGGATTGTTCATAAAGAGATACAATGGTGGAAACCCAAATGATAAGTCACAATCAGTAAATGCTCCGTTAGGAACAATACTTTGTAACAGAACTCATGGATTGGTTAAACCTGTATTCTTAACTTCTTATTACGGTAATGGTGGTTCTAATAGCGTTGATGAACCATTGAATACAATTACAACTAAAGAGCGTCACGCTGCTCAATTCATTGATTATGATTATTCTTCTCCAACTAGTACAGATCTAGATAGTGTTGCAGGTACAATAACAACGGTACCAAAACACAAACTTGTCTCTGCCCAATGGATAGTGGATACTCAATTTTCAAACAAAGGAAGGTCTATCGAACGACCTGCCCAGACATTAATAGCAAAAATGGATAAGAAACCATTGTACTTGATATCTGCTCCTGAGAAGAGTCAGACTAATCATACTAAGGTTTTAAGTACAGATTCCAAGACTTGCATTGAGATAAAGAATTTTATGACTCAGAATAAAATAGCTGATATTAAAATTCGAATGCTTCATGTAGAGGAATTGAAATCAATTCAGGGTTTCCCTGATGACTACGAGTTGACTGGCACCAAAACCAATCAACTTAAGTTTATAGGAAATTCAGTAGTGCCGTTAATGGCTCAAAAATTAGTAGAATCAAATTTTGATTCATTGTTTAACAAACCTAAAATAGTATGGCTTTAAAAGAGAGAAACCATGGTAAGTTTGCTAACAAATTCTGTAATGTAGTTGATGAGTTGATTACTCTTGAGGAATTAGGATTTAAGGAGGATGGATTCCATAATTGGAATTACATCATTCGTCAATCTGATGATAGTCCTCACTATTCTAAATCACTTGTTGCTGCTGGAGATTATTTATATCTTAGAGATCAGCAAGGAGATAAATACACGGACGTAAGTTTGTGTGCTTTGTGGAGTAGAGGTATAGGAGGTCCAATTAGAAAGGAAACTATTAAGCAATTTATTAACTTATTAGAAGCAGGAAATGTTAGACAGTAGAAAACAGCCAGTAGATATGATATTCATACCTGGTAATGTTCCTTCGCTAAAAAATTCAAAAGTAAAAACATCACGGGGGATATTTCATTCCCCAACGGTGTCTAAATTCATTAGAAGTCTAGGTATTCAGCACTTTAATTCTCGTAAGAAAGAGATTAAAGGGTATAAAGATCCCCTCAGACCTAATCAATTTGAAGCTTTTAGATTGGCGTTTGAAACTATGAGAAAAGGTAAAGGTGATCCATTAATAATTGGATATCACCAAGTAAGAAACAGTAAGAGATTATTTGATTTCAGTAATAGTGTAGAGTTGATTCAAGATTTATTGACAGCTCATGACTTTATTGAAGATGATAATGTTAAATATGTTTTTCCAGTACCTATGACAATTGATGGGCATTTGCCTGTTGAGGGTAAAATTAGAGATAAACCCTTATACTCAGTGGATAAAGACAATCCCGGAGTGTGGATTAAATTATTTTAATATGCCAGATACGAGAGTTGAATGTATAAGAGAATTACCTTTGGCTATTAAAGTCGGAGATAAAGCAACAGTTATTGTTGTTTCCTATAAGAAGGATACGCTTCTATGTAATGAAGTCAAGAGAAATGTAGGTACTCCAAAAGAGTATATACAATTCCCTAAAGTAATAGCCAAGAAAGGAACTTATAAAGATTCTTTCGTTAGGAAAGATGATGGTCACGAAATACCGGGATCCTTCTTCCATGGAGGCTATGAAAAATGGTTTAAAAAGATTTAATATGAAGAAAGTATATTACGCTCATTTTATGGGCATATATGGTACTCCTCAAGAAAAGAGAGATATACAAACACTAGTGGATCTAGGTTTTGAAGTTATCAATCCTAATAATTGGGTTATGAGCGATAGATTTACTAAAGAAATCAAGATTCATGGATATGAGGTTGCTTTTGATAGTGTGTTTTTATCTGAAGTTAGAGACTGTGAAGTATTTGCATTCAAGGCATTGCCTGATGGTAGAATACCTGGAGGTGTTGCTTGGGAATTACGAGAAGCCCAGAAGAGGGATAAATTAATTATAGAACTTCCGTCTGGAATGCATGCTAGAAGTATGGGTAAGGATGACACGCGGGAGTATCTTAAAGATATAGGACAAAGATAATGGCAATAGAAAAAACATTAGAAGTATTCGCAAGAATAGGATTCAGTGATAAGGTAGTACCTTTAGCTGATGCACAGGACAATGATAAACCATTAGTAAGTGATGAGTCATATTTAGTAGGATATGAAGATGAATCAGGTAGAGAGTGTGATTCAGATGGCGTATTCTTGACTCAAAACCATAAGACTTAATGGCAATACAAGATCATAACTTAAAGTTGACGGAACAAGAGTACAGAGACTTAGAGCTACCATCTTATTCAATGTTATCTAGTATAGATAAACAAGGATTAGATGTGGTAGGAGGCGTGAAACAGAGCTTTAATTTAAAATTTGGTAGCTTAGTTGACATGATGTGTTTCGAACCACATCTTGTTGAGAAAACCTTTCATAAGGGACTCTCGCCTAAGCCACCTACAACGAATGTAAAGAAAATTTGTGACCTAATCCTAGAAGGTCTTGATGGTGCAGAAGGACAAATCTCAGACACCATTACTGCTTTAGGGAGAAGGAAATCAAGAAAGATTACATCCAATATTAAACAGTACGAGAAAGATATTCTTGCATCTGCTATTAAATTAGATGTCTATAAGAATTATTCTGAAACTAAAACTATCGAGACGGTAGTTAAAGCAGGAGCAGAATACTTTAAGGACAGAATTAAGAGTAGAGGCAAGAACTTAATTAAACCTGATATGTGGGATCATGCAGCTCATACAGCCGCTACATTAATTACACATCCTTATACAGCTAAATACTTTGCCCAGAATATTCCGGGTATAGAGATTATTTACCAGTATAAGTTTGATACAGTAGTTGATGGTAGAAGATGTAAAGGGATGTTAGATTGTCTTGTAGTAAACCACAATGAGAAGTTAATATTTCCAATAGATTTAAAGACAGGTGAGGCTCCGTGTAAAGACTTCCCAATGTTATATACCGTTCATAGGTATTACATTCAAGGAGCTTTATATAGAGAAGCATTAAAAGCTATTGTTGATAATGATTTCGAATTAATGGGATACACTGTTAGAGAGTTTGAATTTGTTTACATATCCAAGATCAATCCAAATAGACCATTGAGATTTAAAGTTGCTGAAGACATGCATACTGCAGCTCTAAATGGTTTTGTAGATAGATATGGATTTGCTTACAGAGGTGTGTATGACTTGTTAGATGACTACTATTACAGTGTTCAGAATAACATGGCTGATTACACTCTCGAACAACAACAATCAAAAGGTTTGGTTGAAATGAATTTAAAATCTATAACAGAAGCGAGATGAAAGACACATTTAAAATCAATTTAGTTAAGAATAAGAGCTTGACTTACATGCTTCCTTTGGTTGATACCGAAGTGAAGTTTGAGTATGCTCAGTTTTTATTAAATTGTTATGTATCTTTTGATGATGGCGATGAAACTTTTTGTGTTATGTACGCTTGGTCTAGCAAACCAGACTTTCTGAAATATGAAGGTAAACTAATGAGCCACCCAATGTACCTTGGTCATTCTGACTTTGGTGAGAAGGTGGTTTACAAGTTTAAGCTAACACATGTAATGAAGAGAGGCAGAGAATTATTTGCCGAAGGGAAGTATAAAGATTTCTCAGATGCCCATAAGAAAGCGATAGAAGAGTACATGAAGAAGATGGGCTACAATAACGTTAGTAGGATTCGAAAGATTCTTGACAAAAAAGATCCAATTAAGTCCGATGCTCCTGATATGAAACTTGAAACTGTAAGTGAGAATATAAGTAAACTAATAATAACAACTAACTCACCTTTTGCTGATGATATACCTGAAAAACCATTTCAGGCTGTCAAAGGATTTGGAAGTTAGTTAAAAACAGATTCAATATATGAAGGTAGTAAAAAGAAACGGACGCTCTGTGATATTTAATCCTAGTAAGATTACATCTAGGATAAGAAATAGAGCAGAGGGATTGAAAGTAGATGCAGACGGAATGTCAATAAAAGTGATTAGTCAGATGGCTGATGGTATTACAACAACGGAGCTTGATACTTTATGTATTGAGATAGCCGCTAGTATGGTACCAGTGCATCCAGATTACTCAACTCTAGCATCACGACTGCTTGTAACACAATTACGTAAGAGTACACCAGACAGCTTCTCTAAGGCTATGATGCAGGTTGAATTATCTACTGAAGTTCTAGGAGATGAATTTCAGGTGTTTATTCATAATCATAAAGACGAGTTAGATGCTATGATTGTGCAGGATAGAGATTTTGACCATACAATATTTGGTTTAAGAACTCTTGAGAAGTCTTACTTATTGAGAGATGAGAAGCAAAATGTCATTGAGAGGCCACAATATATGTGGTTAAGAGTAGCCATTGAAGTAGGAGGTTTTAATATGAACGATGTTATCGGATCATACAATCTAATGAGTCAAGGGTATTTTACACATGCTACTCCTACATTGTTTAACGCGGGAACAAAACTATCTCAATTGAGTAGTTGTTTCTTAGTGGCAAATAAAGGAGATAGTATTGATGGTTTATTCGACACAATGAAAGATATTGCTCACATCTCTAAGTTGGCAGGTGGTATTGGATTACATATCCACGACGTAAGAGCTAAAGGTAGCCCAATTAAGGGTACTAACGGCCAGTCTGATGGAATTGTTCCATTGTTCAAGACATACAATGAGGTTGCAAGATGGATTAATCAAGGTGGTAAGAGAAAAGGTTCTTTTGCTATGTATCTTGAGCCTTGGCATGCTGACTTCTTCGAGTTTATAGAAATGAAGAAGAATCATGGTAAGGAAGAAATGAGAGCCAGAGATTTATTTTATGCTGTTTGGATGAATGATTTATTCATGGAAAGAGTTAAAGCTGATAAAGATTGGTCAATGTTTTGTCCAAATATTCTTAAGAAAAACAATATTGTTTTACAAGAAGTGACTGGTACTGAATTTTCAGCAGTTTATACTGCTGCAGAATCAATGGGATTAGCAACAAAGGTTGTTAAAGCAAGAGAGTTATGGGAAAAAATACTTGTGTCTCAGATTGAGACAGGAGTACCATACATCGGATACAAGGATAGAGTAAATAAATCTAGTAACCAGAAACATTTGGGTACTATAAAAAGCTCTAACTTGTGCATTGAGATTAATGAATTTTCATCACCAGACGAGCAAGCTGTTTGTAATTTAGCAAGCATTGCCCTAAGTAAGTTCGTTAAATGGGATGGAAGGAAATATGTGTTTGACTATATTTCTTTTGAGATAGTAGTTAGACAAGCTGTTAGAAACTTGGATAATGTCATAGATGCTAATTATTATCCTACAAAGGAAACTAGAACTAGCAATATGAAACATCGCCCAATAGGATTAGGAGTTCAGGGATTAGCCGATGTATTTGCTATGATGAAAATTCCTTTTGACAGTCCAGAAGCTAGACAGTTAAATAAAGATATCTTTGAACACATGTATTATTATGCGTTAAAAGAATCTTGTGATCTAGCTGACAAAAGAGGCCAATACGAATCATTTGAAGGATCTCCTGCTAGTCAGGGAATACTCCAATTTGATATGTATGATGATGTAGATGGAGAATGTTTAGGTCTTAATCCTGATTTAGATTGGGATGATTTAAAGGCAGAGATACAGGATTATGGATTGAGAAATTCATTATTACTGGCTCTTATGCCAACAGCGTCAACTTCTCAAATACTAGATAACAATGAGTGCTTCGAACCGTTCACGAGTAATTTATACACCCGAGGAACCTTAAGTGGCACATACGTTATCAGTAATAAACATCTCGTAAGAGATTTAGAGGCAGTTGATTTGTGGGACGATCAGATGAAGAATGACCTTATGCTAAGTAATGGATCCGTAATGAATATTCCAAGAGTACCTCTTGATATTAAAGAAAGATACAAAACAGCGTATGAGATCTCAATGAAGAAAATTATTGATATGGCGGCAGATAGACAAAGATTTATTTGCCAAGCCCAGTCAATGAATCTATTCATGACAGACATCACGTTCCAGAAGTTAAATGCAATGCATTTCTACGCATGGAGAAAAGGTTTGAAGACAGGTATGTATTATCTGAGAAGCAAATCAGCCGTGGATGCAGTAAAAGTCACTGCTAATAGGACTGTTACAGAAGATAAATTGGTTAATGAAGGTAATTTTGTGCCGTCAGATTTAAAGCCAGTAGATCAGAATGACTTTAAAGCAATGATTGAACGAGGCAGATTAGCTTCAGAGAATGATGAGGACTGCGAAGCATGCGGTTCTTAAATTAACATTGGGGAGTGCAATAGCTCCCCATTTTTATTAACAATTAAAATTAAATCACATGATATTAAAAAGAAGACAACCTAAACCACCCGGAATAGGTTCAATATGCATGATCAAATCTAAAGTATTAGATAAAATGGTCAATCAAGATTCTTATCTTGAGAACTCAGCTCCTTATATTGAAGAAGTAGAAGGCAAGAAAATTGGTCGGAGAAGTATTAGAAAGAACCGAGGTAGTAATAATAAAATAATGTGTGCTGACCAACTGTTATTATATGTTGCTGGATCATCACCATTCAAAGGAATTATTGAGGCAATACCGTTAGTAATTCGTTGCGATTCTGGAACAGGTACAGGCGTTAGACATCTACTTGACGAGAAAAAGACTTTCTTGATGAGAATGGATTCCTTATCAATACCTAGTGAACAAACGTTGATTGATGCTAGAGATTCCTATGGAAGTACAGCACAAAGCTATATTGAAAAAGTGATCCAGAGTGAATCACATTATAATAAACCACAATTCTCATGGGAAAGCAGATAAGTTTAATCGACATGATAAAGGAATGCGAAGATGAACAAAAAGAAATTAACTCCAAAGCAGGAGAAACTACAAAAAGCAAAGATACAAAAGGAGATTAATTATAGATATTTCAATAGGAACATTGAAGCAATGAGCTGGTGCAATAAACAAGGTTTGACCATTTATGTATCAGCTCAATCGCAAAATAGTACTATGGTTAAAATATTTGTCCAGAAAGGAATTCCTTTTAAACCTTTAAATAACATATTATACAATCAAAATGATTATGATGATGTTAAAAAGTATATTTCTGTAATAGATGCAGAATATGAACGACTCTACGTCAAGATGAAGAGTAGAGTGTAGAGTCATTAAAATATTAATTTTTGTGATTTGAAATTAATGTTTATGTTAGTTAGAAAGCCCTACCAGTTAATTCTGATAGGGCTTTTTTTTATAGCTTTTTTTTATCTAAATATGCTACATATTCATAGTTCGTAAGAAATCCAATGATTGTTTAAAGTCATCATTATTCTTGAATCTAGGTAATAATCGTTTAGATTTATGATACAATTTCAGATCACCTTTATACGGGCCAACTTTATATCTATCTCCCCACGCCCACGGTGTCATGTAATTCATGGTCTTGAAGATCTGCTTCAAGTTACCTACTGCTGCAGTTGGAGTTTGTGCAATCTTAAATGCTTCAACAGGATTAGCAAATGTTGTTAATTCAGATTGCTGTCTTCTTAATAAATACGCTAAGAATATATCTTCATCATCAATATCTCCATCACCTTCCATAATTCCGTAAGCTAATGTTACTGCTGTCATTAAGGCTACATCCATCATAGTCTTTCTAATACCTGCTTGTTGCTTAGGTGTCAATTCTTTCCATGACTTCGCGATGTTAATACCATCTTCTCTTGTATCTGATACAACTTTAGATAAGAATCTAACGGTTGAAATGTAATACCCTTCCATGTGTTCTTTCTGATCTGCAGAATAGAATTCATCTGCCTCAGCTAATTCTGCATCTGCAGGTTTGAATGAATTTTGAATACCACGAAATCTACGCAGGTATCCAGGTATCATCCATTTTCTCAAGAAGAATCCCATCTTACCTAACATGTATCTCTGAGCGTGAGCTTGGATGTCATTAGTATATTGCCCGTGTAATTCATCCACTTTACTTCTGATTAAATTACGTGTCTCTAAAAGAATTGCTCCCTGTCCTCCTCCAGTTGTGAATGATGTGTTCTGTACTGCTGGATTTAATACCATTTCTTTACCACCTTTATCATTAACCTTAAAAGTAATCATGTCAACTAAACTGGCCGCTTTAGATTTAGATGTTGTTGGAGCACCATTAATATCTAGCCAAACTCCTTTATCATTCTGAACTTTGATACTACTCAATATTGCATACATTACTTTTGACTGCATCATGTGTTCACCCATATTAGCTAACGGACGTAAGCTATCTTGGTTCATTAACCCTTCCATTCTGGATCCTTCCTCAAAATTATTATTAAGATGTCCCGGCCCCATTGTATTAAAATTAGACATAAGTAAATTAGTCTTAGACTTAGATACGTTAGCTCCCATATCAGCCATGATATTTTTCAGGTCAAAATTGTAAAGCTGTTGTGCTTTCTTGTAGTCTTTTAAATTATAAGTATCACCTCCGACAGCTTCAATTAGATTTGAGAATGTACCAGTAGTTGTGTTCACAATACTATTAGCATAGTTAAATACAAGAGATACAGTTCCAAAATACTTTAAACCAGCTTTAACTACCTGCTGAGTCTCAACAGTTTTACCAGCTATTTTAAAGCCTCCTGCTTGCTTTGTTGTAATGCTATATAATCTATTCTCTAATATAGATAAAGCCTTCTTATGTTCAGCCGAATCCTCTCCAGATACCCATAGAGGCTTCTTTGTTTGTGCGTCAATCTTTTGCTTACCTGTTACGGAGTCTAATACAGGATATTGCTTCTTAGCCATAACCTCCGTCAATACAAGTAAAGTAGATTCAATTGCTTTCTTTTCTTCATAATTCTTACCCATAACAGAATGTAATAACCCTATTGTATGTAAGTCAAATGATTGATCATTTTCCTGCAACTTGGCTCTATATGGAGAAGGAAGTCTTAATGTCTCGCCTTCTTTGAAATCTGTATAAGTTTCTACATCAAAATCATCTTCCTGAGTTTCAATCATTCTGCTTATTGCATTTTTTCCCATGGTCATTATAGATTGTCCCTCAGCAATTCTTGAAGTTGTAGTCTTCATAACTCCAGGTAGTCTCATAAATTCAGCACTCTTATATTTCTCAATGATAGAATCCTTCTTATCATACATCTGATCGGTAGCTCTGTTATTATTTTTTAATCTTTCAAGCTCAGCAAATTTAAGTGGGTTATTTTTCTTAAGGTCATTATAACGCGAGTCCTTCCATTTGTCAGTAGGTAAAGTTCTCTTAACCTGCTTGCCATTAATAGTTTCAATTTCAGTCTTGGTATTGGTAGCTTTCCAATGAGCATACTCACTACGAGCAATAGCTTCATTGATAGGAATAGTCATTCTCTTACCATTAGTCATTTTATAAGATACATGCATAGCTCTCTCGCCATCTTTTAAATCCGCAATACCTTCAACTCTAACTTCAGATCCACCGGGAATACTTATTTTTCTCTTGATAGGTTTTCCAGTCTTAGACGAAACAACAGTAGATTCATAATAGTAATCCTTTGAACCTTCTCTATCTTCTTTTTCAGCAACTTGAATATCTTTATATTTTTCATCATAAATTTCTTGATCACCCATTTCACGGGCCATTTTATTTTTATTTTCAATAAACTCTGGCTTATATTCACCAGTATAATACGATACTCCGTCTTCAGATGTTACGAACATCCCAGAGTATTTCTTTTTCATGTTTCTACTATCAGAATGTTTTCTGAATGCTTTATTCATAGCATCTTCATTAGTAGCTTCTTCAGTAGCAAACTTCTCTATATTACGAGAAGCCTCGTCCAGAAGTTTTGAGATCAGTTGAATATCTTTAGCCTTCATCTCTTTCTCAGATAAAAGCATCATAGATAATTTACTCATCTTAGTTAATGAAGTTTCAGCTCTCTCTTCAGCTTTAATTAATTTAGCGTCTTCAATTTCAGCTTTATTCTCCTGCATTTTCTGGATAATATACTCACCCTCCTGCATTCCAGTATCACCAACAGCTTCTAATTCAGCATACTCTTGCTTAAATCCAAGTTTATATCCTTCTTCAGTTTCAGTATCATGCTTAGCTAATAATTCAGCGTAAATCTTTCTAGATCCCTTAAGTAATTTAACATCTATTTCTTTATGAACACCATTAAGTTCTTTGAGAAGATTTCTCATAGTGTTTAATTCTTTACCATCAACTATGTCAGTATCTTTTAAATCCTCTAATAAAGATTGTATCTCTTCTAATACGCTAAATGATGCACTCCAGTTATATCCTTTTCTTAACGCGTTGTTATCAAGAATGCCTTCAGTCTCTCTTCTATCAAGTTCATTCTTCATGAAGTACAATTCTTTACGTGCCCAATTTAGGTACCGTACAAATCCCATTTTCTTATCAGAGTTCTCATATTTTTGTAACTTCTCTTGAAGATCTGTGATAGAAGATAATCTAGTAACTTTACCTTTCTTTACATTTCTACGTTCTCTTGCCTTGGAAGATGCAGTAGTCTTTACTTGACTCCTGTATATTTTAGTGATAACACCTAGTAAATTATTGTATCCTTTCTCAACTTTAGCTTCTAAACTATCGAAATTTTTATCAGCTTCAGTTTTAGCTTCTTTCTCTTTGTTAATAAATAACGGACGCATCTCTTGAGCAGTCTCTTCTATTTGTGTAGCACTGATATCTTTCACCCTATCATTCAATAGCTCGCGTGATAAGCTCTGCACTTCATTTCTGTTAAGCCCAAAAGCTCTATTGATGAAATCTGAGAACCATGCTACAAATGATTCCCATTTACTTTTATTCTCTCCATCTTCCCATATTTGTGATCCTTCTCTACCGATAGCTGTCACTAATATTTCTTTATGAAGCATGCTTTCAGATAAATCAGGATACAATGCCGTAATTTCTGCCCACAATTCTGTGTCACGAAGTTGATCCAGTGCCCTTTGTAATCTTTTATTATCCAGTCCACCTGGAAATGCATCAATAAATACATGCCCAAACTCATGAATTGCAGTAGTCTTGAATAATTGGTTAGGATTAATTAAGATAACAGGCTTTCCTGCAGCTTTAGTTCTTGGATCATTACGCCCAAGCAACCTAGATGTTTCAACAGTCTCATCATATATGACTTCAACATTCATAGTCTTCTTTAGAGCATCTACTTTCTGTTCGAAAATGATTCTATCTTCTCTTTCATAGTCAGAACCTTGACGCTCCTCTTGAGCTTTGTAAGATTCTACTATCTTTGGATCAATCGACAATACCTGAATAAGTTGTTCCTCATTCAATTTTTGTCCTTTATATAAATACGTTGTACAACTCATAATATTTTATTTACATGGGATTTTCTTATCCGCAATGATTTGTGTTAGATTATCTTTTATAGTCTGAATGTCACCAGCTTTCTGTTCTATGATAGCATCAGTGATAATATCATCAAACTGCTTCCCATTATTATCTTTAAATGTTTCTTCATTCTTAAGAATTTCATTTAACTGGTCTTGAGCTTTCACTTGAACTAATGGAGGTACGTTGTTTTCTGAAACTTGGGACTCAGTAATCTTTTGTCCTTTTGCGTATTCAAAACTCTTATATTTACCTTTGGTAGATCCCAATTCGAATGTTCTGGAATACACTGGTACTCTAATTTTAGCACCATCAGCATCAATCCTCTGTACTGTTCCTACTTGTTCAAATAAGTGATTATCAACCTTAGTCCAACCTGTTTGTGGATTATAAGAAGATACTCTTCCATTTACAAATTTAGGGAAAAATCTTGAATTACCATCAACAGATCCGAATTCTTGTGATTTATTTTTAGCAGGAGAATAAATGAATAGGTTTTTATTACCTTCCATCTTACCTACATTCAGTGATTTAACTACCTTAGAGTTATTCTTACTGTGTCTTTGAAATTGGGATACAAAATTATTATCAGTAGCCATCTCATCAGCTTGCGTAATAGCATCTCTAATCTCACCACTAATATTAAAGTCTTTCAATATTTGGTGAGGTATATATGAAAAGAATTGAGACAGGTTGTTCTGGAATCCTGAGCTTAAGAATGCATATCTAACTAGATCTATTGCTAATTTCTTATCAGGATGTATAGAATTAGTATCTAATGATCCGTCTTCCTTATAATTGTAACTCTCATATAAATCCATCCAACCTCTGTAAATTTGGTTCTCATAATACGTTGGCTTATTCTTGTTATTAATACCAAGATACTTCTTATCCTTCCATGTGCTCACTTCAAATTCTTGTATTAAGAAATTTTGTTCAGCCTTACCATCAACAATATCTTGTTGTCTTTCTAAAATACTATCAGGAACATTTTCAGTAAGAGTTTTGTACCTACTGTTATTGTCTTTAAATAATGTAGTCCCAGACATGATGTAAGAATAGAATGCTCCATCGATAGCTTTACCTAATTTAGCATCTGTAAGTAATTCTCCATTTGCTGTTTGGTAGGATACAGTATTGTATGTATCAATTGCTCCCTGAGTCCCAGATAAAAATAAATTAGAAGCCCTTACAACATCTTTAACAAATTGTAAAGTGTTCTTAGCGTATGTACCTAACATAGTTCCATTGAACTTAGCCTCATACCCTTCAATATTTTTATCTTTATATACTTTTTCTATCTTGTTTTCATTCACTAATCTATCTACATTGGATCCACCTGCACCTGCAGTATCAGATTTAGATGCTATTACAGCCTCGCCAAATATTTTACCTTGCTCTTGCAAGAATGACCATGCCTTCAATACCTCATAATCTAAATTAGCATCCCGGGCACTAGATCTTATATTTTTCTCTAGTGCTGCTTCAGACAGTCCTGCAACAGTATGACCAGATACATTAGAAGGAATTGGAGCAAACCCGTATTTCATACGAATCTGATCTAATGCATTTCCTTTACCTAATTCACCATCAACACCTTTAAGCATGATGTCATTTGCAGTAATACTTAATTGCTCTCTCTGTAAATCAACGAGTTCTTTTAAGATTGGCTGACCTATAAATCTATTCACCCATTTCATATCAGCACCAGCTCTTAACAACATGAATGTTGTATTAGCTGTAACTGAATTATGATTAGCTCGGGCAATATATGGATCCTTAGCAATATCAACATACGCGTTTAAGAATGCAGATAGGTTATCAGCTATTGAATGAGTTCCAGTCGTTTCGGAATCAAAGAATGTTATTAATTTCTTCTTTCCTTTCTTCCCCGTTACTTCTCTCTGGTTACCAATACCGATCCATTTAGTTAATCTCACATCTAACATTTGATTCATTACATGATCCACTAGATGATTTGCAGTTTGACCTACTCCCATTTTACCTGACAAATAGTCACTCTTAGTTTCTAATTGAGTAAGAGGCGAGAATAATTCCATATTCTTCATTGGTTTAGCTTCGAACAATCCTTTTATGTTATTATCTTTATTTCCAACAATGTCATCTTTAAGTTGAGCACCATCAATAGATCTCATCATAGCATCATACGTATGAGGAGAATTCAATACAGCCTTGTAGTGAGACACAAGTTCATTCTGAGTCACTAACTTATCAATCTGAGCCTCTGATAAAGGATTACCTCTTTCATCAACTGCAAGATGCTTATTTTCATTTGTTAATTTAGTCAATCTCATTATTTCAGGATCGAATACTAAATTGTTTTGCATAGCAAATAGTTTATCAATATCAAAATCACTACCAGTCTTGGCAGGTAATCCGTCATACACTACAATACTATCTCCAACTCCAGGTGGCAATACTCCAACAATCTCTAAATAATCATTAGAAGACATCCCTTGGTTTGGAATACGATAGGTAATTAATTCTAGGGCACTTGGATCCAACAATGCAATTGCAGAAGTTAAATCTTTACCATCTATCTTAACACCATGCTTCTTAAGGATTTTCATCGCTTGAGAATGAGATATAAATGCTTGGCCGGGTAATACTTTTCCTTTCTCAATACGAGGAGGAAGTAAGGCTTTACCATTGTAACTTTTAGATACTATTGTGATACCAGATTCTAATACTTCAGTTGGTCTAGCTTTAAATTCTTTAAATCCTGAAACATCTTTTTTAGATCCTAATACTAATGTATTCTTTGCATCAGATAAAGATACATCATAACCATCATCAAAAGATTGGATACCATTATCAGCTCTTTCTTGATCTAAAAGAGTTTGATCATGACGCTTCTCATGTTTGCTAGTATTTATTATTACTGGTAAAACAACACCTTTTCCTTTAGCTCTCTTTTCAGCAACTTTATCACTTAGATTAGCTAGATACTTATCAATATAGGCTATTTTAGCATATCCTTTAACCTCTTCAGAACTTCTCTTAAAGTAAGCTCTACCTTCATCAAACTCTTCAAATTTATCAGCAGTCCCATGGTATAATATATCCTTAACTTGACTATCAGGAAATACACTATTCAAATAAGCAGAATACTCTGCAGGAGTTCCAAGTTTAGATAACTGAGGATTCTCTTTGAATAATTGCTCAACACCTGCTCTTACTTCAGTTGTACTAGTGTTTTTAGAACCAACTGTTTCAAATCCAAATGGAGATACCTGAATAAAGGATCCACCTTGAGTATTAATCTTGGTCATCTTTCTATTCATGATAGACATGAAGATGCTCTCGACCTTACCTTTGATTTGAGGGATAGCATCCAGAGGCATTTGTTTACGTAATGCATCAATCACATTCTCGTTGCCACCTCTATCATTAAATTCCTCAATTAGTGCATTATAAATATATTGCTTATCTGTAATGATATTATTCTCATCAATACCAAACTTGCTTTTAATTTCTTCTTTACCTAAGTTAGATAACTTGGATACAGTATCATGTATTTGCTGAGCAAGATTCTTACCAGTAACACCATCATACTTCTTTCTCATATCTAATCCTTCAAAGATATTCTTTTGAATTTGAGATCCAACATTTGTTTCCTTCATTAATTTAATAGGAAGATCCTGTTGTAATTTCCAACCTCTGTTATTTAATACTTGAGGATTCAATACAATATCAGCTTCAGGTAACATATCAGTAGTACCATCCACGTTAATACGTGTTGGTTCAACAGCTCCTACTTTAATTCCATCGATAGTAATTACTTCGTGAATTTCTAAGTGTCCTTCTTTATCTCCATAAGGCTTTCCAGTCTCAGGATCATTTGTCATTTTATTATAGACAGCTTCCATTGGAGTGCCTTTTACAAGAGAAGGAATCAATACAGCTTGAGAGTATTTTAAATACACTGGTCTACCTTCATTGATTTCAAAGTAAACTCCTTTTAATGGCTGAGCTGCTAATTTCATTTCTTGTGGAGACATTGTTTCTCCAGTCTTCATTTTAGAATAGACCTTATCATGTTGTGGCCCCCATTGTCCTAACTTCTGTTTAAGGAATCTCCATCTACGAGGAGTTATCCATGCTTGAGCATCAGTAGTATTAACTCTATCGTATGCTTTGGCAATAGATTTATCTTTAACAGATGCTCTAATCTTATCTACATACCTAGAAGCAACCTCAACACCTTCTATGGTAGCTTGGTTAAATCTAAGTGCATCCCCAGACTCTAATCTTAATTGTAATCCATCAGTATATGTAGCAGGAATACGCTTGATTAAATCTGCGTTATTTTTATAGTAAGCAGGATCTCCAGAAAATAGTTTAGTATATTCTACTGAGGATATTAATCCATTCATAAAGTAATCTCCTGCGAGAGCTACTACTGGATCACCTTTAGTAATTCTTTTATAGTGACTCACCATGTCCTCACTAAGACCATCAAGGTTCTTTAGTTTTTCAGCATGCTCACCAACTCTAGCCATTAGATCTTGCTCAATAAATTTACGAACAATTTCTTCTTGCTCAGATGACATCCCTTCATGTTTGTCATCTTTGAAAGTCTCACCGTATATTGCAGCTCTTAATTCTGCAAATTCTGGATCTGAATTATCTTTATTAAACTGAGGAAATATTTGTGACTTCAATCCGTTACCTTTATCACCATGATAATGAACTACTTTTTTGATATCGTCATCTTTATTCTCACGATTAACACGTTTCATTCTGTTATATTCATCGAGGAAGTATCCGAAAGCAGTATCGACGGCTTTGGGAGAAATATATATTGAGCCATCATCCCTAGATTGGATGTTAGATTTGAACGTTGGTAATCCTTCGAATAAAATTCTCCTGGACTTATCTGCAGCAATGATTGTTGGGAACATAGATTTCCCACCAAGATTAGTATTAAGCATCTGTACCAAATTTGCATTAATCTGGTCATTAGTTGTGATTGAGGTGTTTTCTACACCATCATTCTTACCTTTAGATTTGAATGATGCATCTAATCCTGCCTTAAATGAGTCCAGTCTTTTAGACCTTTCATTACTTCTTTCTTCTCCCTTATCTTTATCAAGTGCTAATAAGTAACTTAACCATTCAGAATTCTTTTTAGAAATATCCAGCATCATATCTTCTAACTGAGTTGGATCTTTCTTCCATTCATTTATTTTGTTAGATATATAAGTTGGATTGGAAACCGTGTATCCAGATTTACCTTGATTAAGTAATACAGAGCTATCACTCATATCAGTCATTCTAAAACCAACAGCTTCAGCAAATGCTTTAGTAAATATTTCTCTGTTAAATACATTTTCAAATGCACCTGCATCACTTGTGAATTCATGACCTTCTTTTAAAATATCATTAAGCATAAATCCTAATGACTTGTAAAGGCTATCAATTGTTTGGGCAACTTTTTTATCACCACCATTCATGATTATCATTGTATTGACATCATCAGTAGTAATATCTGTCGCTCCTAATCTCTCAAGAATACTGACTAGACCTGTTGCTGAAATACCTGCATTATCATATAATCCATCTTGGTAATTCTCTAAAGCCTCTTCCATTGCTTCTTCGCGACCAACACTATCTTCTTTATAAAGTGTTTCTGCAAGACCTTGAGCATCCCTATATTCTTTATTTACCTGAGCATAGTTTTTATTCCATTCCTTGAATGAAGTTCTTGTATCTTTTAATACTTGAGCCAAAACTCCTCTTTCTCTATCAGCTAAGTCTCCTTTCTCGCCAAGAAATCTAGCTACGAATGAGTTGCTCCATCTGTTAGTGATCTGGCTTTGTCTTGAATTTGTAGAAGTAGCATTGATTACAGTGTAGTCACCACCATCTACCTGAGTTACAAAGTAGTTTAGGTTAGTCTTGCTGAATGCTTGTACAAATTCAGTTATCTTATTTGTATTACCGGTATCTTGGTAGAATTTAAGTTTATCAAGTAGATCATGCATCCATAGTTTAGTTTCTTGGAAGTCACTAATCTTGTTAAACATTACGGTGAATATGTCAACAACGTTTTCACCGTGACCATATCCAACCTCATCTACTAGTATTTTATTTAATGTGTTCCAGACATCATCGAATTTAGCAAAGGCAGGAGTCTCTAAAAATCCAGACTCAACCGGAGCAGATACTTCGTTCCCATCAACATCCTCAGTATATACTCTCTCTTCAACTTGAGAAAGAAATATCTTAGTATTAACTGTTGCTGAATCTTTTGAGTTAGTCTCAAAGCTCTCTTTAATATTTACTCCGCCACCTTTATCCTTCTCAGCCATCTCTGTAATAGGATTGCCCTCGGCATCAGTGATTCTTTCTCGAACCTTAAGTCCTAATGATTGAATAGAAGAAATGAGTTCATTCTTAAAATCAACTCTGTTCTTACGAACTAATTCAATATTAGCTAACAGCTCATCCTTGTTTTCTTTACCCTGAATATCTTCAATGTAAGTTGCAATTGCTCTATCTATTGACGCAAGAATACGTCCCTCTTCTAATTCAGATGGATCATATTCATTGTATGACTTCTTGCCACCCTCTAATACAAACCTGTACAAAAGATAGTCAGTCACTTCCTCTACTTGTTGTGATGTGAATTCGGAGAATTTATATTTATCAATATAATCTCTATCTCCATTCTTATCAGTGAAGAACCACATATTAGTGGTTAAGTCTTGTTTAAGCATTGGTTCGCCATTAGCTTCAACCAATCCTATTTTTTCCAGATTCTTTGCTCCTGAGTTCTTGTAGTTATATTCCCAGTCTCCGAATCTTTTCATGAAAGAAGGGCCGATTACTTTTGCGTAAGCAATTTCAGCAGCCTGTTCATCTTGAAAGATTTCTAAGAACTGATCATACAATTCGGATTTTTTCCCATTTGCGATGTTCAGTACATTACATTTCATTCTATGTGATATTAAATATTATTTCTTACATTTAGGTTGCTTCTTGTCATCTTCTTTGTTGACAGCATCATCCTTTTGAATTTTAGTTTGATTTGGTTTAGCTTTGATAGTTGAACCAGATCCAACAGATCTCTTACGAGTTCTTTTAGTTCTATTAGGTACCGAAGGTAAAGCTTTTTTAGGAGCATTACTAATTCCAGTATCATTATCTTTTGAGGATAGATCATATCTATCATTTATCTCTTTAACTTTAGCTTGATATCCTTTATCAGTGTATTCGCCAGCATTTCTTTTCAATTCATTTAATTCAGCTTCTCTACTGCCTTGCGTTTGTGTCAATCCAGAATCTTTTTTTATACCAACTATTGCACCATCAACATCCTCTTTGTATTTTTTAGCAGATTCATAGTCAGCTTGAATCATAGCAGATCCGCCTAATACAGACTTGCCCTCTTTCTCAGCCTTTCTTGCATCAACAGCTTTTTGTCTAAGTTGTTTAACAACACTAGCAAGCTGATCTGTATTCATATCACTTAAGTCATTCTTGATAGTTGATAATTTAGGAACCGGGATTCCAAGATCATCAATTTGAATTTTTGATGATTCAAATTCAGCTTTCATTTTATCAACAGCTCTCATTGCAATCTTCTTATCCATTTCAGGTGCAGGCTTACCAAGTGCAGTAACATCCTTTCCGTCATAAATATAAAATTTACCAGGGAATGCTTTCTTTAATTCTGCGTTGATATCCATTAAAGATGGACCTGCTTGATCAGTTATAATACTCTCAGATCCAACTAAGTTCTTAGCAGGTTCTACAACAGTCTTAACTGGTGCAGTCTTTTTAACTTGAATTGGCTTAGCTGGAACTTTGCTGTCAACTGGCTTAGCCCAAACTTGAACTCGTCTTGTCTTTGTTTCACCAGTATCTTTATCAGTAAAAGGTTCTCCAGTCTGGAATTCAGCCTCACCAACTACTACATTAGTATTGATGATCTTGTTATCCATAACGAAGTCACGATATCCCGGAAAGTTTGTAGTATCATTCCACATATTGATATTAAGCTGTCTTCTCTTAGTGTCTCTAAGGAATTCAACTAGCTCAGCCTTTTTAGCTTCTTTATTCTTTGGGTTAATGTTGTTTCCTTTATCGCCAAAATACAAATTAACACCACTCATGTAAAGTTGAGAGGTAAGACCTTCAGTCTTATCACTCACATACACAAACATGTTGATTATATCTTTCAGAGATGGATCTCCTTTAAGAAACTTAACTTCTGGACCTAATTCTTGACGAATTTGAGCCTGCAATTCAGGATCTACCAATGATAATGGAGTAGCTAAATTATATTTCTTTTGTAATGACTTCCCGTCAGCTTGTTTACCTGCGTCTGGCACAGCAATATCAATAAGCATTTGAGCTAATGTCTCAGCTTGCTCATTAGTATTCTTTAAGAAATTCAATCTAACTGGGAATGGAGTACCATCAGCTTTCCTTAGTATAAGGAATAAGCCACCACGATAAGGCATAGGCTTACCATTCTCATCTTCACCAACAGATAGTGACTTATCAGCAAACTCTGGATTACGAGTCTTCTTATCCATTTCCATTAAATCACCATCTAAGTTAGAGAAAACTACGCGTGGACGTTTCTTACTTTTCTTAACCTGATCTAAATCCTTAATATTATTCTCAGCTACAATACCATTCTCATCTACTTGAGTTTGTAATTGCCCGCCTGCAGAATGTTGTATAACTGAAGTCACCTGCTCATCTCTAGCAAGTCCATCAATGATGTTCTTTCTTTCGGTAGCATAGTTCTCTTCGTATCTTTTTTTCTTTATAGCAGTATCACTTGATTGAGGTTTCTCTGGCAAGAATGTATTTATCTTGTCACCATCTCCAATAAATACTTGCAATGGTAAATGATCATATACACTTTGAGGAATTTCAGTTCCATCCTTCTTAGCCTTATTGAAAGCCCTAACAGCTTTGGCACCTCTACTATCCTTATTACTAGGAGCTAAATGAAATCCTCTTTTAGCCTGTTCATATCTTAGATTAGTACCAATCTTAGAAGTTCCATCATGAATCCACTCTCTGTAAGCCTTACTTGTTACATTATTACCATCAAGTAATGCGATACTCTTACCGTTATTTACTTTAACTTCTAATGCTTCTTCTTGCTTCTCTGCAAATTTTTCCTCGAACCAAATCTCTTCTTCCCTATGCTCATCTTCTATTGCTTCCTTAACAGGAACTACTACATTATTGGCAGGAGTTTTAGAATTCTTATTCTTATTATTAGTTTTAATTTTTAACTCTTCCTTAGCTTTCTCAGAAGCTTCTTTTGCCAGTTTTGTTTTTTCTTCTTTTTCGAGAGCAACTATTCTTTCACTTACTGTCTTGATTATAGCTTCCTTCTCACTAGCTTTGGAGTATCCTACTACATCACCATTTTCAATTCTTTCTTTGAAAGTCTTAAGAGTGTCTATATCAGTAGTGTTATTAACTAACGCTGTGGTTTGCTTATTAATAAGTGCTTTCTGAAAGTTCTTATCATTCAATTTTGTTAATTGAAGATTGTTTTCAGTCATGGCATCATTAAGTTCCAACTGTTCTAAGTAAGCATCAGCTATTTCAAACTGAGTATTTTCATCATAGACTTTTGCAGCTCGTCTATCACCTTCTTTTTGGTCACGACTTTGAGTCTCATCTGGAGTGGATAGCTTCTTTGCTTCCTTCTCCATTTCAGATAAATCATAATTGTGGTTCTTTATGATTTCACTTTTAAGTTTCTTAGAATCCTCATCAACTGCGTTCTCTAATGCTTCTGTTTGTCTTCTTATTGCTTCTTTCGTAGCAAGTATTTTAGACTCTACATCCTTCTTAGCTTTAAATTGGTCAGATGGCTTTCTAATACCATCATACTTAATATCTTTTATTCTTTTATCTTGCTCCTGCTTAGTTTTCTCAAATCTCTTTGCGTATTCATTGTTTTGATACTCAATACGAGACATTGATTTAACTATACCTGCATCAACATTTTTATTCTTAGCTTTACCTAAGTTTTTGAAATGGATTTCCTTAACTTGTTCAGCAACTTCAAGTGCTCTTTTTGCATTTGTTTTAGCTAACGTAGCATCCCATTCGTATCCATTATCTTCCTGAAATTTAGCTTGCTCCTCTTCAGTCATAGCAGGGCCATCTTTGATAGCTTTCATAACCATCTCTAGGTTATCACTGTCAATACCGTCAAGTACCATATCTAATATGATATCATCTTGAGCTAATTCTATTTCTCTTTTATTACCACCTTGGTCAGCTTTATTCTTTTGAATTTGTAATGCTGCAAGTACTTTATTTCTATCGCCTAATGCAGTATTAAAGTTATCTGAAGCATTAGCCTCAAATTCTTTTTTATTCTTAGATTTAAAAGCGTCATTTACTTTTGGCCCAATTGCTTGAAATACAGATCCACCAAGACCACCAAATAACATTGATGTCATAGCCTCATCAGAATTCATTACTTGAGATAACTGATTATCGTACTCTTCTTTAGAAATCAAACCTGCTTGTAAATCACTACGTAATCCAGCTCGGGATGCAATATAGTGTTGATACCCCTCTTCACCTGCCTCAGATGCAAAAGTACCTCCAACTGCAGCAGCTTTCTTTGCCCACGCAGGGACATTAGCTTTAGTAGTTAGTTTTCTTGCAACCTCCATTTGTCTAGTTACAGGATTGAATACCTTACCGATCGATAAGTATTGTAACATATCTTGAGCTAACATTGCCCAACCATGTTTATAGTTTTCTGAAGCAGCACCAGAAGCACTTAATCTAGCCTCTTCGTCTGTGTATGGTAATCCAGTTTCTTTATTTATTTGGGTTAATCTTTCTTGGTATTTTTCTTCGAAAGTTCCAGATGCTTCCATTGAGTTTTCAATATGTCTTGAAACAACAGCTTGAGTGATACCTTCAGTCATCCAGTCAGCACGAACACCCATTTGCTTAGCTACATCAAAAGCTTCTTCTGAGATCTCCCTACCAAGTTTCTTACCAACTCCTCTACCAGCTTTTCCTGCCACTTTGCTAAGACCTCGGCCAATCATGCCTAATCCTTTTGTTGCCGCCATAGAAGGTAACATCATTGAGAGAGTAGATGCAACAGATACAGAGTTCTTAAACCAGTATCCTGAATCCAATAGATTCATCTCACCTGGAGTTTCTTCATATATTTGAGTGGCATCTTGAGTACCTTCTCTAATTCCTTTACCAATATCTGAGAACCAGTTAGAGAATTCTCTCTCATCACCAGTAACAAGATTAGCAACTCCTTGCCAATCTAATAGATAACCAACACCTTCGATAGTACCACCAACAATTTCACCAACAACAGCTTGAGTAATTGCATTACCCAACTGGTCAGTCCATGGTTGTAATTCAGCTCGTCTAGTATTTAATCCATTTTGGACCTCATCGATAGTGGCACCTTCATCCCATTGGGAATCACCTAAGCCAGTATCACCAACATCAGTTCTTCTATTCCATTGAGCTTGATTGCCAACTTCTCCCGGTAATACAGAGTTAAATTCCTCTTCAGAAAATAAATTTCCTTCAGGACTATCTACTATATCTAAACTTCCGTCTAGTAAATCATCTAATTCATCCATAATATACTATTGATTTTTTGCACTCTTGCCAAGTACTTGACCTGTTGCTGGAGCTTTATCGTAATATGCAGTAACGTTATTAATACTTCTTTGCATTTCATCGTCATACATTAATTTATATACTTTTGGCATTACCGGAGTTCCGTCATCATTCATTGCTAATTGTACGGCACCGCTTCCTGCAACTCTTTGGAAATTTAATTGATCCAATTCATCTTTAGTATATTCAGTCTCGCTTCTAATTGTAGCAGCTTCATAAGACTTACTATTTGGATTAAGCTCAGTAACTACCATCTCATTTATAACTTGACCACCTGCACCACGTACTTGCTGTCTTTGATAATTAACACCTGTCTTGATTGCTTCATTCATTCTTGAGACAGTACCTAACATTTGTTTAGGTTTGCCATCATTCTGCATATATACAATAGGAGTAGATCCATCTTCTAATTCAATTTGTACAGCAAATGCTCCGGGCATTTCAATATGTCCAGGTGCAAATCCTATTACTTTACCAGTCTTTCTAACTATTGCATTAAATTCAGCCGTGTCACTTAAGTCAAGCTGACTAGCAATAACATCTTTACCACCTGAAGGATGTCCAGCAATCTTCATGTGCTTAGTTGCGAAGTTACCATTTCTATCACCACTACCAATAAGGTCTTCTCCAAGTTTTACAAATGTACTTGAAGGATTAACTGGCTTGATTACTTTAGACATTGTTTTCTCTGCCTTTAAAGTTCCATTTTTATATATGTCATAAACTTCTTTATCACTCCATGGTCTAGCTGGTTCTTTTACAGATCCGTCAGGATTCATAACAGCAGGCTTAAGATCATTTAATACAGGATTATTTTCCCGTAACGCACCTAGATTTTCTTTTAATTCCCTTTGTTCTTTATTTAATGTCTCATAAGATTTATTGTTCATCCCGTATGACATTAATTGCATGTTCTTTTCTTTCCAAGAGATAGGTAGTTCTTTAATTAAAGCTATATCTTTTGCAATTTGTGCTTCTCTAGCTTCATTATATTTTGGATCTTGATCTGGCAACATACCATTTACAAAGAATTCATTCGCCTTCTTCTCGTCTATAAGACTGAATGCGTGATTCCAAATACCATCTTGATAAGGAATATCTTGTGTGTCCCAAGGTTGATCTGTATCAATCATTCCTTGATTTGGATCTAATTGAGTTGGTTGCATTTTTGAAGACAGTAATGTTGATTTCTCATTCGTATCTTTTCTTTGGAATACATTACCAGCCGATTGAGCTGACTTAAGAATTTCTTCTTCAGCATTAGCAATACCTAATCTTTCTAATTCTTTTGCGTAAGCCATTAAATCTTGATCACCTTCTAATGCTTGCTTGATTACTTTCTCTATATGATGTGCAGGTAATGTTTTGTAAACATAACCATTATCACGGTAGTATCCATTCTCATCAATAGTAACACCTGTTGCCTTAGCAATCTCTTGTGGTGTCATCTTAGCCGCGATATCTCTACCCTTAGCCATAATATCTATATGAGAGGCACCAACGAAGTCTTGAAATTGTCCACCACCTGCAGCTCCACCTGCAGTTTCGTAATTAGTAAGAGCTTCCTGTAATCCTAATCTTTTCTGATCAGAAGTTAAATCTTTACGATTCATTATATTCTTCTCATTAGCTTTGTATTGATTATAAGCAGCAGCCGCCTGACCAGTTTTACCTTCTAGGCTTAACTCGCTAGTCTTTCTGTTGCGTAATCCTCTTACTTTATTGATAAGACTTCTATCAACACCACCTGTCATTAGTTGATCTGATAATGCTCCTGCTTCTTTCTTGAACGCACCAATTTGACCTGATACATAATCTTTATCAGAGCCTAATGCTTGAGATTCAAGTGCTGCAAATTCATCTAATGCCAATTGAGTAGTGTCCTCTTGCTTTTGCTTAGCGAGTGGCACCATCATTATCTCATCAAGAGACAATGGTTTGAAAGATGAAGTACTAATATCTGGGTTTATTCCTGCCATGATGTAAATATATTAATTTTTTTGTTTTCTTTTAGCTTTTTTTGCATCTTTTTTAGCTTTTTCTGAAGCAAGATGCCTTCCTTTAGAATCGTATGATAATCCAGCTAACTCAGGATACCTTTTAAATAACTCTTCTTGACCAATACCACCTAAGTCATCTCCCAATTGAGACATAAGTTTAGATTTGTTAGTCTGATAACCTGCTTGTAACTCCAGATTTATACTTTTTTCTTTATTAGACTGTCCAATATTAGCTTGATCAACACCTAAATTAAATTGTTGAGCATTTCTTTTATCTTGTCTATTCTCTCCAGTAGCTTGTTGTTGAGCCTGTGATAGAGCTTTTGTTCCCTGTAATTGAGATGCTAGTAAATTAGCCCGAGCTGCAGATCCTGAACCTCCAGATGAACTTAAAATAGCATCACGTTGATTAAGTGTTCCTTCTTGTATAGTGTTCTGTAATCCTCTCTCATCAACTCTTTGCTCATTATACCTATTACCAAGTCTATCTAATCCTACTTTGTCTGGTTTCTTTAAGTTAGCAAGCTGAGCTATATTCATAGCCGCAGGTGCATATCTTAATAACTCTGCTGGATTAAATTTAGCTGAATTAGTATCAGTGTTAGTATTAGTATTAGTTACAGGATCAGAATCTATTCCTTCTGTCTTAGTAAGGTCACTTGCAAAAGAAGTATTGAATTGATCTAACTCAGCTTGTTTGTCTCTAAATTCAATTCCATCTAAAGCATTTTCACCAACTCCTATCTGTGCAAACTTTGCATCCCTAATACCGCTTCTCATCTGAGTTAGTAAATCTTCATTATTAGGATCTGTGTGAGGATGTGCATGACCACCTTCGTCATACATATTAGCTAGTAACTTACCACCACCTTTGTATGAATTAGATGCTTGATTATGTTGGGATAGATCGTAATTAAATTCAGCCTCCTGTGCCTCCTTTTGTGCCTTTCCTCCTCCAATCAATCCTGCAGCACCACCAACGACACCACCTATTGCAGCTCCCCATGGACCAAATGCCAATCCTGCTTGAGCACCTTTCATAGCACCTGAAGCTGCAGAAGCACCTTGAGATGGTACATCTGGTGGAGCACTAGCACCACTCTTATCAATACCAGTAGGGCCAAATGCCATGTTAGCAAGATCCATTGCGGTAGATGCTGCACCTAGATAAGCTCCTGCACCGGGGCCACCTGTCTTACCTGCTTCACCTGCTAAATCTGGATCAACTTGGGTTAAACCACCCCCGGGAGCAAACTGGTTAGACGCAGGCTCAGAGCCTAACGGCTCTGCACCCTCTATCCCGGCGGGGATAGAGTCTGCCGACTGCTGTGGGTGTTGAGCACCATTCATAACGCTACCATCTGGCATTTGATGAGTTGGTTTTGTTCTAGCTTCTTGAACAGACTTAACGTGCTCTTGAGCTTGCTGTAATCTTCCTTGAAGGTCATTTAACGTAGCAACATCTTCAGGACTATTTCTATCCTCAAATCTCTTTGCTATTAATGCACTAGCTTCTGAAAAGGATTTCCCTTTTACATAAGCTGGTAGGTTGAATTTTTTAATTATATCCATAATAAGTTGTTGTTACGCTAATTTATAATCGTCAGCACTTGTTTTATTCCCTTGATAAGCTATTGTGTTTAAAGCCTCTACTACTTTATCGTCATCAAATACTCTGATAAAGTTTTCATTAGAAAGTCCTTTAGCTTTTATTCTTTTATTTAATTCTTTTGCGTCTATTTGTTCACCTGGTTTAAGTTCTAGTTTCTCTCTAAATTCAGAGAAGTTACCATAAGCCTCGTGAGGTTTTCTTAAATACCTTAGAGTATCTGGAGACTGTTTTTTCATGAAACTTCTAGTTTCCTGTTGGAAAGGATTACCTAATATTTCCATCAAGTTTTCTCCTTGAGCTGCATCGAATAAAGATCCATGAACTCTTTCATGAGTTTCCACACCTGCTTCATCATCATGATCTGCTCCTACACTAAGAAGATTCTTGTCAGGATCAAATGATGCTTTAGATCCTTTAACATTTCCGCCAATCTGCTTATCAACATTAAGACCTTTTAATATCATGTTATCAATATCTTTATCAGATAATTGAGTTTGCTCCTTCATTGTTTCTCTAGTCCATGGATCATTGTATCTATTCAAAAACTCTTGAGCACTTTCATCTTGAACTGCTCTGTCAAAATTAACAGTATCTCCTTTAACCGTACTAACTGAATTTGGATACATAAATGAATCTCTAACATCAGGAACTTCAAATTCTTCCGATACTTTATACAAACCTTGACCTCTTTGTTGCATTTCAGTTTTAGTGAATGTTAATGGTTCTTCTGGAGGAATAGGCCCAAATACCGGAACATCAATAGCAGTACCATTCTTTTTAGATTCTTTAATCTTTTTCTTTTTAGGATCTGTTGGATCAGTTAAGTCACCACCATTTTCGAATACATTACTTGCATTACCGTCCTTACCTGTATAGGTGCCATCTAATGAGAAAGAATTGGAAAAGATATAATCATTCCACTTAGTCTCTCCTTCTTCAACGAGATTAGGTTTGCCATTTGCTCCTATGCCTTGTGGAATACCACCGATAGGATTCTGCTCATGCGAACCTCCATTTTCAAATAGAGTTACTAATTGATCAGCTCCGCTTAATCCATCTAACTGATTCTTTTGACCACCTATTTGACCACCTTGCTCAAACTCATTACTGTCAAGGAAATCTAATCCCTCACTAGTAGGTATATTTTTTATTAAGTTTTCTTTTAAATTAACATGACGAGGTGCTTTGAATTGCTGAGGTTTTGCTACTTGTGTTGCATCCTGCTTAACTACACCTTGACTTCTTTCCGAAGTAGGGACTTTGTTTATTTTTGAAACAGGTTGACCTTCTTGAATATTTTCTGCGTTATACTTATCGAAATGCTTTCTAAATTTCTGAAGATATTCATCACCTGTTAAGTTTACAGCTCCAGGTACTCTGAAGTTTTTTGGATCTTTAAGAAACTTACGAGCATTTCCTGCTCCTAAGAAGTGTATTATTGCAGATATGTCATTAACATCTTTGTCAGATCCAAACTCTTTTATTAGTTTATTGGCGTAATCTTCTCCGTAAGTATATCCAGTAAGATTACCACTAAGAGCCTTATCCATAATAGCTTCCTGAAGGTCACTATTATTCATAAAGTCTCTCTTGGAAATACCTTTCATAGAAGGATCCTTTTTGATAAGCTGATATAAAAAATGATACTTACCAGCAGCACTAGAAAATCTTTTACCAGTCTTAGGATCTATTCCAGTCTGTAAATATTTACCACCAGAAGATTCAATCATACTTATAGCATGCTTGTAAGCCTTAGAGTTAAACCCAGACTTTTTTCCTTTATCTTTATCTTTATCGTTATCTCCTATTTCCAAGGTTTTATCTTTTGAAATTTAACTGTTAATACGTATGATTTAATATCGTAACCAAGACTAGTTGTTCTCCAGCCTTTCCAGATTCGAATACCGAATATTTTATACGTTACTATCTTGCACTGACTGTATCGAAACATCAGTTTATCTTTTCTCTTTGCGTAGAACCACATGAAGCCTTCACCTATTATAGAAGTCTTATAAGATATCTCATCACCTTGATTAACCTGCCACTTATCTTCCCATGGGAATTTAGGTATGAATTTTAATCCTGCACTTTGGATCCATAAGCCATCTTGGTTTAATCTTGTTTTATGACTTCCTCTTAACTTGTCATCATGATTGAGTCTAAATAATTTATCAGTTACAACGTTAGCTCTCTCTATATTATTGTTACCAATTTCTGCAGGTGTAGAATTTACTAAAAATTTAGATCTCTTCAGATTCCATACAGCATTTCTTGTATGCCATTTATAAGCAATCCAGAAATTCTCTTTCTTATTATTTGGGTGACCACCTTTTCTTAATATAAAAGATGAGTAGTCTGGTGCCCAGCCTTGATTAATTTCTCTCTCATCATCCATCCACCACCATAACAAGCTGTCAGCTCCTTTAGATTTATAGAGCCAAGCTAATGGGAAGATTAACCATGCAGTAGAAAAGCCAAAAGCCCCTACTAATAGTGAGCCTTTGATCCAATGCCATATACTTTTTCTTTGTTCTTTATTATAACGCATAATACAAATATATGAAATAACACTTAATTTGTCAATATTCTATATCACACACTATTAAGGTTGAGTATAGAATATTGTTATGTCATGTAAGATTAACTTTCTTCCATCTGTATTTTCGAATATAAACTCAGCAAATCCCCAAGCACTACGGACTCTCTCGCGAGTACTAGCTTGACGAGGGAAGTTTATCTTCCAATTCCTGAATTTCTTCCACATATTCTGTCTCATTACTAATGCAACTTCACCTGAGTCCTGATAATCATTATATACACGAACCTTAGTTAAGCCTTGAGTTGGTAGTTCAATACCATTCCTAGTAAGCTCCAGCTTAAATGTAGCACCATTGAGTATGATTTCATTTCCTTGAGGAGCAACATGAAGTGTAATTGAACTTCTGAATGCTGTACCATAGAAATTATTAGCATCACCTTTAAAATGTTCCCATAAGGAAACGCTCGAAGGGTTTGTAGATATTAATACAGAACCTTTGTTTATATACCATGCAGGTTTATATCCATAGAAACTAACGAAGGCACTTATCTTTTCATTGAAGCCTAAAGTAAACGAATCTGTTGACTGCAAAAATGTAAAGTAAACGTCATTGTTTACAGGATTGTATCCTAATGATACTCCAGTACCTAATACAGCGTTATCATTTCTTAAGTCATCGAAGTTAATTCTATTAAGTAATTCATGATGGAATCCATGTGCATCAGATAGTTTACCTACATTAGCTCCGTCAAAGGCCATAATACCTCTATTGATTAGATCTATGAAGTAGAATGCTTTGTCAGCAGTAATTACACCCCATTTATTTAAACATCCAGAAGTTGTGCTCCTGTATGTATAATCATGTAGTATTCCACCAACACCAAGCTCTAATCCAACTGCATCATCTCCTTGAACTTGAACTCTAGGATTAATAGCAATGTGAGCAACAGCAGTATCTTGCAAACAGAATATTTCATCATTTAAGTTTACCACGGCATTAATTGGCCCAAACTTTCCATCAAGATCCATAGTTTCATTCTCAAGGAAATCAGTCCATGAGTCAATAAATTCTCCCGGAATCTTTTCTTTAGAAGCCATTAACCTGCCATCAAACTCTTGTATTTTCTTTATCTTAGTTCCCTGACTAACCGACTTAATTAAAGTTGGTTGTTGAGAATATACTGTATTGTAATTTTGATACTCCTCGTATCGTGGTTGCCATCTGTTATCCCAACTACCAATAGATAAGTCATTTCTGTTCTTTAAATCAACAGTTGTTTCAACTCTAACTGAGACTATTTCTGATACTACATTAACATCTTGATCAACAATTTCTGTATCACCTTTAACCATTTTAGTAAATGTGAATGTGTTCACAAAAGTATCACCTGGAGATGGAATAAATACAGAAGTAGTAGCAATCTTTGTGAATTCTCCTATTTCTATATAAGATGCATTAGCTTTAGATTCAAATGACATCCCTCCGTACATTCCGCCAGTGTATAATAAGTAATCTTCTTTTACAAACTCAGCAATAAGAACACCATTAGTAGCTCCTGTTGCTGCGGCAATATGCATTTGTTCAATACTTTTACGAGAATCTATTGGAGCTGTCGAGTCATCATCGCCTTCAGCAAATGTGATACACTTAGCACCAATTGTATTACATCCTTTTATTCTTTGCTCTGAATCATCATGTACTGAATCAGACTGAACCCAATTATCAACTCGCATTGTCTGCAAGTTGTTAGCGTATCTAAGTTTGAAATCATTATTATATGCCGTAAAGTCTGCACCTTCCTGAGTTAATTCAGGAGATCCATACACTTCCCATTCTTTCTGTCCAGTTGCAGGATTAAAGGTTCCTTTAAATTGTCTATATACTTGATGTCTTGCGTGATTGTGATCTGAGTTAGTTGGCCCATAAAAACCTTGATCAGATAACTTTCCAGGACTACCAGATATAGTTTGAAAGGTAACACCTGCTGTTGCATTAGTAATACCATTCAGGAATTTAACTTCTTGACTACTCTCTGCTGTATTTGGATTAGTTTCAGTTGACCAGTTAGCCAAATAATCCTCCTCCATCAATCCTCTGATTCTTAATTTATAACTAGAATCTATTGGGTTGTCTCTGAACATTACTTCAGGACTAAAGAACTGCATTAATCTATTATGTTGAAAATTCTGTGCTCTCCAATCTTTGGATGAAGGAGCTTTAAATGTTTCATAAGAAGTTCCTCTACCTAAATCATCGAAACTACTGTCGCCTGTACTATCCCATGCAGTCTCATGATAATCTTTACATGCTACAAATGGTTTGATTGTTTCAAACACTCTTGTCATAGATGGTAAGATATCAGAGTCATTAGAATTAACTGCATCTTTTCTTGAAGCTAATGAAGTGTGTTTAGATCCGTGAACAAAATTTGCTATCATTGGATTGATAAATCCTTGAGCAAATATTGTCTGATCAACTAAAGTTCTGTCAGCTCTTAATATTTTATATCCAACTGGGACATCATCTGTTGTTGCAAAGTTTGATCCAGTGTTTAACCACACATAGAACTCAGCAGTAAGAGTGACTCTTAATTGATTGTAATTTCCTTCCAAGTTTCCTTCAGGTGCACGTACATCCATAATCCATGAAGGATCTGATGTTTGCCCTCTTCTGTTGTAAAACTTAATACCTAATCTGTAAAGCTCCCTATCTTTCAAGAATTGTAAATCTGCAGCAGCATCGTCGGATAAATTACCTTGAACTACCTCTACTTCTACATACTTCCCCGTTGCACCTAAAGTGGATCCATCATCTTGATACTTCTGAGTATCATAATTCTTATTCACCGCATCATGTCCAGTAGGTAATACGAAATCAGGACCAGTTACAGTTGAAGTGGCTCCTAATATATTTAAGTAATCATCTACATACGCGTTATCTAATACTTGACAAACAGGGCCAGAAGTAAATGAATACGCTCGGGTATCCAAATCAACTTCAAATCTGCTTGCAGTAATATTGATAGGAAATAATCTATTATCTTTTGTTGCGATATGTTTTGGTACAATAGGATCTGATCCTAAAAATACAAACGCCTCTAATGAGATAGATTCTTGAGAGGATCCATCATCTGTAATAAGCATAGATGAATAGTTATCAATCTGCTTGTCTGCTACAATGCTTATTTCAGGAGCCTGATTAAGCGAAGTGTATTTTATAGAGTATAATTTTATGTTTGTAAACTTGATGTCAATATTTGGAATATTAACCTGAACGGATTTTCCGAGTATTTCATTAATGTCACCACCACCTAATCCATTACCTTTATCAATAGATACCAACTCGGAAATAGGAGATATAGTTGTTTGTGCTCCATTAAGAATATAAAGACCATAAGCATATTGTATCTTACCTGCTGTATGTGATCCACCTGCAATTACACCATCAATAGTAGCTTGGGATAATGTAAATGTAGATACTGTATCAATAGAGCTTGCACTTAAATCAATTAAGTTGTCTCTATCTCCATTAGCAATGCTTTGTCTTAAGTTTAAGAATCTAAGTTGATGAGCACCATCAACGAAATATATTTTTTGTATAACTGAATTTTCGTAATTAAATAATACTTGAACCAGATTATTTTTAGATAAACCTAAATCGTTCATATATAGTAAAACTAAATCGAATGTACCATCATTAAGGTTGGTAAGTTCCCAGAAGCAATCCCATCCATTATCATCTGTTGTGACAATCAACGCTGAATCTCTAAGCTCTTTTGTACCAATGATTATTTGAGTCCCAGAAGTTAAAGCTACTGGAGATCCAGTAGTATCTACATAAGTCTCTTCTAGCTCACATCTTGGAACAACATTAGTTACAGTTGCATAGTTTAAATATTTTGTAGTTGAACCAACTGTATATGCAATCCTAGCATTATCGAAATCAAATACCGGAGTAGGAATAGAAAAGACTATTTCATTACCTGCCTCGTTTGTAACTGCAAACGAACTCTTTTGATCCGTTGCTAAAATCCTTATGTTCTGGGCATCAAAGTATTTGTCTGTCTGGAGATCACTCGCCAAGTCTTTAGACATACCTTGATAGCTTGCCTCGTGCTTTTTTATCATCTTAGTTGATTCTCATTTGTTCCTGAGCACCTAAGAATTCAAATCTTCTTTTGAATTCAGTAGTACTTGGAAGGATTTGTGTAATCATATTTGTTAATGCTTCCATCTCATCTGCACTTGGCAACTTAAGATTAGCATCTGCTTGTGCTACATTGAAACAGTAATCAACTTCAGCTTTGTGTAGCTTTCTGTCTGACACCATGTCCATGTCATTTAAGATATCAAACCATTTCCATTTAATATAACTCTCAACACATCTTAATAGTGTTTCATTATCTAATACAAGTGGGTAACATTCGTCATCAGTAGCAATAGCTTTGTAGATAATATGTATTGTTCCTGTTTCAAAATTAACACTAACGTATTTACTATTTAATCCGTATGTATAATCTATTCTACTAGGAAGTTCATTACCAACGTGAAAGAATTCTTGAGAGATATCTTCTGTTGCTGTCAATGGAATAGGTGCTCCGCCTTGATCTGTTCTGGCAATACCTTCGACTGTAATCATGTCGATAGGTTTAAGTGCTCTGTAATTAACTACATTTAATCCTTCTCTTCGTGTTACAAAGATAGAAGGAGCTTCAAGTATTCTTAATACTTGTATCGCGTTATCTACAATAAACTCATAGCTTAGATCCTTCATTAAAGGATTTCTCATAAGCCTATCAGCTACCATTTTTATACTTACTAAATTACCTGTGCTTGCCATGTTATGTTATTTTAAGAATGCATCAATGAGTCCTGCAAATATAGATCTTGATAACTGACGTTTCAGATCTCTATTAAAACGCATCTTATAAATGCTTTTGTTTTTAAAGTTTGCTTTAGATCTCTTATAGAATATTCTGAATGTGTGACCATCAGTATGCTCATTTGTGTATCTAATTTTTGTTTTCTTTTCTCTAGCCCTTTCATTTTCTGCCCACAACTCGCGTGTAGCTTTCCAATTAATCGGTAGGTTGTTTATAATGTTACCTTCTTCATCAATTTTTACTTCGCTTTTAACCTTTCTTAATTCCACTTTTCCTACTTTAGAAGGAAAGAAATACTCAGCTCCTTTGGTAGAAATTCTATCTCTTACGTGTCCATTGAATTCTCTTAATACTTCTCCGTAAGCAACTCGTGATACTAATGCTTTCATTTCTGGATCTGAAGCAAAGTGCTTATAAAAATCCCCACTACCAAAATCAGCTTTCACTCTATGTAATCTTACGTCTGGTTTATTCTCTATCATCTGAAGCATTATTATTTTTATCACCTGGAATACCAAATGACTTGGTTAAATCTTTTACTATCAAATCAACAACTGTATCAGCCATTGCACCTTCAATTGGATAATCAATATCCCATATATCTGTTGTAAGGTTGGTAGTATCGCATGACAGGTCATTTGCCGCATCAGGATTCTCGAATATATCAGTAACCTTTATAGTCTTAAGGAATCTATGTTTATTGTCCTTAGAGATGAGATATAGCTTTCCACTAAAATCCACTGCACAATAAGTTAAGTGTTGAGTAAACTTATTCTCGAAGAGAAATGGTACTCTTTCAATAGCAACAATATTTATTTCTATTTGAGTACTGTCAGACTTACGTACATTAAGAGGGCCTTCTTTTCCTTTAATCTTTATAGACTTAGGTAAAGCAACAGTGGTCGCAAGTATTTTGCCACCACAAGAGTATCCGTCAACCTTATTGACTAATTCTAAACTCATACAGAGTTCTTGCTTAATTTCAATTGGCATGTGCCAGCCATTTCTAGCGTACTGTTGTTTCAGCAACATTGCTCTTTTGAGGTCTATAAGAGAGGACACAAGTTCCTCAGATATCTTTGTATCATCGCTGATTATATTCAGCTTCTCATAAACGTTATAGATTAGTTCTCTTTTAGTCATTGTGTTTATTAATATAATCTACCACCAAACCAGAATGTTCCATCTGGATTAACGTAGATTTGTGTTATATTAGATCTGCCTTGCTCATCAATCATGTTGATTGCAAAACCATTTGCCCATTGTGCCTTCATTGGACGAGTAGCATAATTAAATGCTGTTGTTGTAAAATCTGCACATGAGCCAATATTGAATGCAGACATAAGACCTTCACGATAATTCTGGATCCTATGTGTATGTACATAAGCACAAGATGCTCTCAACTTATCTAAGTGAGCTTTAGCATTATGAATACTAAAGTATATCCCGTGAAATATTTGGAAGTCATTCCCGAGTATAAAATAATCTTGTGACCATTTGTTCTTTACTTGATAACCTCTTTCTTCTAATAACATCCCATCCATAGGAGATAATAATGGAGTCTTTGCATTGTCCATATTATTCATCCAACGATTATGTCTGTCCTCATGATTACCATACATGTAAGTCTTCCAAACATCGTCAGGTAATTGTTGCTCGAACAAATCTAATTCTATGTTACAAGCATCGTATTCCATGTCAAGTGTTAATCCCGGGACTGCCGTAAACCTTCCTTTATCATGTGAAGACAAAGTATTGATATCAGCAAAATCACCCATTAGGTGAAATCCTTTTATGTTGTACTTATAATCACGTATTAGGTTTCTAATACCTTCGTGTAATCTTTGATTATGGAATGGTACATGATTACATCCAAGTAATATATGCATTCCAAATTGATCTTTGATTGAAGGAGCAATACCAGACTTTGGATTTTTCCTTTTTGAAAGAGTCGGTGCAAACGATATTGCTTCAAATTTCTTTCTGTTCTCTTCAACACTATCTCGGAAATCTTCTACTACTGATCTACTTAATAATGGTTTACTTTTTTGATGTTTAATTTCATTTTTTACTGCTTTCTTTGCTTCTTTGATAAGGTCAAAGGAAAATGTTTTGCCTTCTTTGTTTAGTAGTGCATACGCACAAGCTTCATTTCCTTTTTTCAAATAACCTTTTTTACTACGAAGAAAGATTTTAATAATTTCTAAATCCTGCATCTAATATTTTTTAGTTAAGAATTATGCTTAATTACAAATATAGTTTAAATTGTAATACAAGTCAAGTTATTGTGTCATTACTTTATGATACATTAGCATTGAAAACCACTTGAGAATCTTGACAATATAACAGAGTCAAGCACTGTACCCCCTTCTGAGTCTTTTAATGTAAATGTTATTTCAGAAAGAAGTTCGTTTGATCTTTTATCGTATGATTGAAAAGTATCCACAATTGCACTATAAGTTGTATCTGCGTTTAATGTTTCTCCATTAATAGCTGTCCCAACATCTTTAGTAACGCTCCCGAATCCACCAACTATATTCCATTCAATCCATACACTAGTTGTTGTCTTAGCTGTTACCGTCCAATCACTAAAGCAATTAGTTATCTCAGATATTACAACACCAAGTACTCCATCTCCTGCAGGATCAGTGTATTCTTCTCCAATTTGTAATGTCATTGTTGCCATATTATGTAGTATGTGTTCCTGATCCAGCGTCTGCCACTGAGAAATCAAAGGTTAATGATTGTAAAATTGTTATTGCTAAGTCTGGATTATAAACAAGATATCCTGATGCAATCTCCGAGACTGTCATCTCCTGGTTTACTATCACATCAATTCCATTAAATACTAGTGTACCATCTGCAGGTAGAGTAAGTATCTTAACTAATGATGCTGCGTCTCCTTCGGGATCTGCATAAGAAGGAGTAGTCTCGCTAGTGAAATTAGCTACTGTAAAAGTAATTGAATCTCCATAGGCTGCTGCAAGTGTATTATCACCAACAGCACTTGGAGGTAAATTAATAGCCGTAGCAACACTCATTGTAATTATCCCGGTTGATAATCCGCTTAATGAATTAGAACCAACGTCAGCAGCATCAAACTCGAAAGTAAAATCTCCTGCACCTGCACTAACATAAGTAAGATTGCCAGTTGATATTTGACCAGAGGATACTTGATCTCCTAATATCGCATCAACACCATCTATTTTCAGTGTGCCAGTAGCAGGCAATGATAATATCTTTATATAAGATAATGCATCGTCTTCTGGATCTGAATACGCTGGTGTAGTTTCTGTTGTAAAATTAGCTAACGTAAATACATGAGTTGCAGCAAATGCAATACTTATCGTGTTAGCTCCTATTGCTGTTGGTCGTCCATTTTGAAGACCACTATTTGTTACTGTATATAACATTTGTTCATTTGTTTGTTATGTTCATTATTCATGAACAGTGATTATTATTGAACCCAAATTAATGAGCCAGTATCTCGAACACTCGCATTAAAGGAGTCAGTTGAAATTCCATTAGCATCTGGAGCAATATGATAAAAGGCTCCTGCAACTAGTTCTGCATTGGTTATAATTTGTCCTGCTACAACTTGAGCACCTAAGTAATAATATACTCCTGTGTTTGCATCAGATATTTCATCAATCCTAATTGCATCCAGATCATTTGTCTCTGGATCAAAATAAGGTGCGATTGCTTCTGTTGTAAAGTCTGCAACTGTAAATATAGTTGTCACTCTGTTTCCTGAATATTGTGCTCTATCTCCGATGGTTGCTGGTTCATTTCCTGTTGTTATTGCATCTACTGTAACTGTACAAGCTACTGTGTTAGATTCTAATGGTAATTGAGAATCTCTATCATAAGCAGCATAAGTAAATGAAGTTCCATATCCAGTATTTACATTTCTAGTGTAAGTAAGTAATGTAGGATCCGCGTATAGTGTTTCTATTACTGCAGTAACTCCATTGTATTTTAATGTTCCTTGTGCCGGTAAAGTTTTTATTACTAAGTTTCCCGCAAGACCACCCGCATCATCAGAGTATCCTGATAATAGGTCTGCATAAGAAAAAGTATAAACGTCATCTGGATCTGGAAGTGTAATTGCACTTGCAGTAATTGTTGGTGCAGTGTTACCATTTGATCCTATAATAACTTCTGGTACAGTAACAGTACTATCTATATATCCTTGAACTGCTTGTTTCTCTAAGCATATAAAAGGACTAGTTCTTTGTAATTCTGCAACCATAGAATCAAGCCTTTGAAGACATGGGTATGTTGGAGAATAACACGCGTACTTATAGATCAACTTCAATAAATGAACCTGATCTGTATTCGCGTCTCCGTAGTGCTCCAGTCTTGCTGAAACGTTATTTACGGATGTGATATATATTCTTGCATCTTTCTCTTCCATTATACTGCGGCTAATACACAATCAATAACTCCTACTGAAACGATATTACCTGCTGTTGAAACGACAGCTTCTATGTCATCACAAGCATCACAATCAGAAGTCTCGATAGTAATTATTAAGTTGTTAAGGTTTGTAATTGCATCTTGAAATCTTCCTAGTATTAGAGCATTCTTTGTTGCTTCTAAATACAGATCAAATAATAATGCATTTTGGAAATTTCCATTACAAGCAAGACAAGACAGATCTATATTTGCTATAAGTTGTGCTTGGACTACATAATATTGTGTAAGGTTGAATGTTGCTGTCATTAATGCTTCAGGTTCACTTGTAGTGATCTGAAGAAAGTATATACCAGTGAATGATGAAAGTCCAGCGTCTGCCGCTGTAATTGAAATACTTTCCACCTCACTTGTTCCTGCTAATAATGCAGATAAGTCAACTGATGTAGAAGGATCTTTATATGTCGAATCTGTCCATAGTAATATCTCTGTGACAGTTTGGCCAACAGTTATATTTACGTCCAGGTCAATAGTAGCGAGATCAGTGGCTACTAAAAATTTTGTTACATTTATAGACATTGTTTTGTTTTAAATTGAGTTAATAAAAAAAGGGACTGGGAAATAAGTTTCCAGTCCCTTAGTTATCTTTGTTACTTAGTTACTCTACGATGCTTTGATAGTGTCAACTGAAGAAGCACCTAAGATAGTGTTCAAATCAGCAATCACTCCATTCACATTTGCATTTGGTATTGCAGCAGTAGGTAAAGCTATTGTTAAAGTTTTCTTAGACTTCTTAGCTTCATCTCTTCCTTCATCGAAGTAAGAAATCTCTATGATGTCATAAGATCCACCTGCAGTTGAAACTAAAGCTGGGCCAACAATGTTGTGTGGGTATCCAGACTCTCTGTTACAGTCTCCTCTTTCTCCAAGTAAGAACCATTCCATTTCTACTACTTGATATCCTGTTCCTACACCAGAAGTGAAAGGAGTTGTTACAGTTACCGTTGGGTAAGTAGTAGCAGCAATATCAACAGTGAAATCATCATAAACTTTGATTTTCTTATTACCATCAAAATTTGTAGCATCAGCTTGTCCAGTAACTACTAATGCAGCAGAAGCTCCAGTACCAGTTTTAGAAAAAACAAATGAACGGTTAGTAGTAGCAGTCGCTCCAACCTCACGTTTAAAGTTACGATTCAATGATGTAATCAATCCATCTACGATATCTTCTTGATCATTTCCTGCAACAGCTTGGTAGTATCCTTGCTTTAAATACTCATCTTCTGGAGACAATGAACCGTGTCCTGAAATTAAGATATTCACTGTGTACAAAGTTCCAGCATCTACTGTTAAGGCAGAAATAGTAACCACTTTTGGTGTTGCAGCAGTATAAGCTACTGATCTTACATCTAATACATTATCTGTTTTGATGGTATCACTAGAGATAATGTTTCCTAGTGCATCCTTTTG
>TARA_R110000796_G_scaffold77584_1_pt1 | contig 88324 bp, 75 predicted proteins | sample TARA_R110000796 | Tara Oceans TARA_R110000796 (sample SAMEA4397815) | marine metagenome | biome: Polar Biome; feature: [SRF] surface water layer (ENVO:00010504); material: water (ENVO:00002006), including particulate matter (ENVO:01000060) such as... | depth 5 m
TCAGTCACTGAATTACCAACTATTTTTGGCCATTATATCTTTTTGGTTTATAATTGTAAAGGGCAACTGTGAAAACGGTTGCTTTTTTTATGTCTTAGTGATTTTGGGATTACTTACCTCCCTGGCCCTCCTCGAGGAGGGAATACTTTTACGGTTGTAATGGTTGGTGGATGTTTGCTTGAGTTAGGTCGTAGATGCTTTAAATTAATGATGAACTAGGTATCGTCCTGACAGGTTGACGAGTATATGTCTAGTCTCAAAATATCAACTCGAAGCTAGTTCCTTCACTACTTGATTTAACCGCAATACTGCCCTTATGTAAGCCCATAATCTGTCGCGAAAGAGAAAGCCCAATGCCTGAACCGCTTTGCTTTGTGGTGTAGAAGGGAACAAAAATATTATCCAAAACTTCATCTGGAATTCCTGGGCCGTTATCTCGAATAGACAGAGTTACTTTGTCTTGTTCAATCCGTGTACTCAACTGAATGGATTTATAAGGTTGATTCTTAATTGCTTCAATGGCATTTTTCACGAGGTTAATCAGCACTTGGTCCAACAAATTGGGGTCAGCATTGATCTCTATAGTCGAATCTACATCTATCTGAAAATCAATATTTTCTGCTTCTAAATCAGGTTTAAATAAGTTTTCAATCCGTTTGACCAAGGGAAGAAGCTGTACAGTACTTAATTCTGGTTTAGATATTTTGGTGAGCTGATCATAAGTTTTTACGAAATGTGCTAAACCCTTGCTTCGAGCTTCAATGGTTTCCAGTCCGCCCACAATATCCTGATAAGCTTCTACTTCGATTTGACTACTGTTTTTGGCTTGCACTTCTTTTTTGAATACCTGAAGAATTACTTCTGAAAGCGTAGAAATTGGGATTACAGAATTCTTAATTTCGTGAGTAAGTACACGAATTAGTCGTTGCCAAGATTCTATTTCCTTTTCCTCTAGCTCGCTCTTAATGTCTTGGAAGGACACGAGCTTGTAGTCTTTACCCTGAAGTTTAAAAGTGGTTACTTGAAGAGAAAGGTTGAGCAGTGTTCCCCCAACCTTAACTTTAACCAATTCTCTTTCTCCTGATTTAAGCTCTTCTATTTTGCTAGCAACCTCTTGAGATACTTTTGCCAAAGCAGTGAGCGAAGTGATATGGTCTTTTTGAAAAAGTTCTTTGGCAGCTTTATTCGAAAGCTCCACTTTGTTGTTTTCATCAAAGCAAAGCACCGCCACGCGAACATGCTCTACCACAGTCTGCAAATAGAGGTAATTCGATGCCTTTTCATTTCTCAGGCTTTTCATTACCTGATTGATTTCATGAAAAGCAAAATTCAGTTCATCGGTTTTTTCATAGGGAAATGAATTACTGAAATCATTCTGCTTGATGGACAGAAGAAAGTAAGTTAAATCCCGTCTGGACCGCTCCACATAGCGAATAAGGCTAATCAATACAATTATAAGTGCGAGAAAGAGCCAGAAGGAAACCAGCCAAAAATGAGTTTGGGTAAGAACATAGAAGCCTGAATAGCCCAAAACGAGTAGGACCAAAATACGCAGTACTACGTTTAATCGAAAGTACTTATACCTCATTCAGTTTCCTTTGCTTGATAAAAGACCAAGAGTTTTAGTTTGGTTCGAAGCATTTTAGAACAGCCCCATCTCACTCCAAACCGAATGACCATGGTAGCGTCCTTTTCAAAAGTATAAACGGCAGTTGTGGCTTTAAATCCATCAACCTCAGTTTCTAAACTGTTCTTGTCACTCGAACCAAAAATATACCTAGTTTCTGGGTCACGAATATCAAAGTAAGTAATACAGTCTGTTTTTGCCAGTAAATACATTCTTACCGTAGTTCCAGCTTCAATGTTCAATCTATAGTCTCCTGAGTTTTGCGTACCCGCTACCTCAAAATTAAGCGTACCGAAATGCTTCCATTTAAACTTCTCGTCCGCCAATTGACTATCCTTAATTCTATCGTGTATTTCTTCTAAGCTTCGCTGTGCATTGGCATGGAGGCGAAGCCCAATCAGGCAGATTAAAATTAGAAGAGTACGCATATTTCCTAATGTCACTCAATTCTTGAATTTATTTAATCTGTACAACTATCTATAAATAAGTTGGTTGAATAGGTTTGATTAAACGTAATTCTAGTTAATGGAATTGGTGACTTAATGTTTTGGTTTATTAAAATTGGGGTGAATCTAATCTAATTATATTGATTATCAGAGTCCGTACTTGGTCATTTTCCGATATAAAGTACTCCGCCCAAAACCCAATTCTTTTGCGGCTTGCGTTAAATTACCACCTGCCTTACGTACCGCATTTTGAATAGCAGTTTTCTCCATGGCCTCAATATTCAATGATTCTGATTGATTATTGCCTAAAGTACCATCTTCCTTTAAAAGGAAATCCTCTGGGGCTAAAAGGGGAGAACTGGCCATAATCACAGCTCTTTCAATGGCATGCTGAAGTTCACGTATGTTTCCTGGCCAATTATAGCCATGCAGTTTATTCAGCGTAGTCTCATTTAGTCTCATTTTTTCCTTTTGATACTTTTTAGTGTAAACCGCCAAAAAATGCTTTGCCAAAGGAGCAATGTCTTCTTTTCTTTCTCTTAAAGGGGGAAGCTTAATTTCTACAGTATTTATTCGATAAAGTAAATCTTGCCTAAACTCATTGTCCTTAACCATTTCGTAAAGAGGCATATTGGTAGCGCAAACCAAGCGGATGTTCAATGGAAGTACCTTATTGGAACCCACTCGACTAATTTGTTTGAATTGAAGCGCTGTAAGCAGTTTCGCTTGTAGGGGTAAAGATAGGTTGCCTATTTCGTCTAAGAAGAGTGTTCCGTTAGAGGCCAACTCAAAGCGTCCTGGGCGATCTTCTCTTGCATCGGTAAAGGCACCTTTCACATGTCCAAATAGCTCAGATTCGAAAAGGGAAGAAGAGATTGCGCCCAAATCTACCTTGATGAAATTTTCATTAGCGCGTTTTGATTGGTTATGAATCTCTCTGGCGATTAATTCTTTACCAGTTCCGTTTTCACCCAAAACAAGTACGTTGGCATCTGTTTGAGCCACTTTTTCGATGGTATGAAAAATGGGCTTCATTACGGGGCTTACAGAAATGATATCACTAAATTCTTTCTGCTGATCCTTCATCAGAATCTTTTGACTCGACTTTAGTTCTAGAACCTCTTTTCTGCTTTTACTCAGCTCATAAATGGCCAACACGGTGGCGAGTAACTTTTCTTTTTGCCAAGGTTTAACCAAAAAATCGACAGCCCCTTCCTTCATGGCTTCTACCGCAATATCAATATCGCCATAGGCGGTATTCATCAATACATGTGCTTTTGGATCTTTCTCTAATACTCTTTTCAAAAGCTTGATGCCTTCTTTTCCTCCAGTTAAACCATAGGAGAAATTCATGTCGAGTACAATGACATCATATTCATGTTGGTTAAGTAGAAAGTCTAGTTTGGCTGGGTCTTTTTCTGTAATTACGGTCTGAAAGTATTGCTTCAAGATCATATTGGCAGTGTAGAGTACTCCCTGATCATCGTCTAGTACTAGAATTTTGGCGTCAATTTTTGACATTGGTCTTAATGGTTCTGTGATGGATGATAAAGGTAAGAAATGTATCATTATGGCACATGAACTTGCTCCATTTTGATACAAATTAATTGATAAACGGAAAGTTGAGACTTGTAAGGTGTTGTTATTTAATGAGTTAGTGTTTCGGCATGGTTATAGGCTATTGCTGTATTATAAACCAATGAGATTTTAAAACCATGTTTAGGGTATAAACAACTGAGAAATGATGATCAGAAACCACCTTAAAATGTCATTCAGAAACCTTTCGAAGAGAAAATTATACAGTGCTATAAACTTCGTGAGCTTGTCCATCGCTGTGATGATCGGTTTATTGGTTTTTGTGTTTGTGCAAGACGAGTTGACCTATGATGGATTTCATGCCAATGGAGACAATCTCTTTCTTCTCTATAAAACGGATTTTAAAACAGACGACCCAAAACTGGAATTAGGGTGGTTTGACGCCACACCCGACAAAGGGGTTGAAAATAGCATTTCTCATAACCTCCCATTTTTGGAATTGGTAAGAGAAAGCGTACCAGAAATAGAGAAGCTAATTAGGGTTGAAGGAAATTATATAAGTATCAAAAAGGATGAAAGACAATTGTCAGAGTATGTAAACTATGTTGATTCAGACTTCTTTGAGTACTTCAGCTTTACTTTTCTATATGGCCAACCAAGCACTGCACTGAAGGAGATCAAAAGCGCAGTAATTACAGACGAAATGGCAATGAGGCTTTTTGGAAGGGTAGATGTTGTGGGTGAAGCGTTTTTAAGTGGAAGTGAACAAAGTGATGTTTACCAAATCTCAGGAGTAGTAGAAAAGCCGATAAACTCATCTCTCGAATTCAACATTGTTCTTAACCTAGCTAATTCCAATTACTACAAGGAACACCCTGATGACTGGTACTACAATGCGATTTCAGCCTTTATTTTTCTTAACAACCCTGAAAATGCTGAATTAGTAAGTGAAAAAATAAGCAAGATTTATACTGAAAGGTTTGCAGACGAAATCTCCAGTAGGCGGGAAATGCTTAAGCTTTCTGCCTCTAATCCTGTTGTACAGTATGGCTTAAAGAACATCCAAGGTCTGTACCTCGACCCAAGTATAAGTTATGGAAAGAGTTCCTCTCCGCTTTATTCTATTATACTAATTGGCATTGGGCTACTCATCTTGTTGATTGCTTGTATTAATTACCTTTCGATCAATGTAGCCTCTTCGGGTGGCAGACAAATGGAAGTTTCGGTGAGAAAAGTAATGGGAGCAAGCGGAGGTCATTTACGGACACAATTCTATTTAGAAGCACTTATTGTTTCAGCATTCTCTGTTCTTGGTGGCTTTACATTGATGCAATTGTTTTTACCGAAATTCAATTTGCTAGCAGGTAAAGCAATAGAACTAAGCTTATTTGAGAATATCCAAATCCTTGGGTTCAGCCTCCTTTTTGCTCTGGTGTTGGCTTTTCTTGCGGGTATTTATCCTGCGCAAATTTTATCTCGATTTAGAGTGGTGAATGGACTTAAAGGAAACACTACCTACAAGATTAAACCTGTTTTAATTAGGTCTATGGTGGTGTTTCAATTTGTGCTTTGTCTGTTCTTTATTTCAATGGGGCTAACAATGAATCGCCAGTTCAATTATATAAGCAACAAGGATCTAGGGTTTGACAAAGAGCAAATAGTTTATGTTCGAGGTCTTTGGGGAAAGACTCAATTGATGAAGCAGGAGTTAGCTTCGAATACAGAAATTGAATCAGCGACTGGTGTAAATGGGATTTTCACTCCATCTACAAGTAGAGGTGGTATTGTGATTAACAGTGTACAATATTGGGTGCAAAGCGCCCGAGTTGATTTCGACTTCTTTAAAACCTTTAACATTCCGCTTTTAGAGGGAGAATATTTTAGTGAAGAGATGGGGGTAGAGGCCTTGGAAAATCGAACGATCATGAACAAAACACTCTATGATCTTTATAAGTCTGATACGGCAATGTATAATTTTGTGCAAAAGGACATTCAAGGTGTTGTCAACGATTTTCATTTTGAATCTCTTCAGAAATCTATCGGACCTTTTCGTTTCAATGTAGCCAATAGCAATGGCCTTTCAGATTTGTTTGTGAAAATCAGTGCGGGAAAGACTGAAGCTGGAATTGCTGCGATTAAGGCTGCCGCAGAAAAGATTGTTCCTGAAAAGGAAATTGAGGTGAGTTTTCTTAACGATTACCTCAATAGCCGTTATAAAGACAGCCAAAAATGGAAAGAGATTATTAATGTGGCTTCAGTACTGGGTGTAGTTATCGCCTGTATTGGACTCTTTGGGTTAACGGGCATTAATATGGCCAACCGAACCAAGGAAATTGGCATTAGAAAAGTATTAGGCGCTGGTTTTTCTGATGTGCTCATGCTTTTAAACCGACAAACCATTTGGTTGATCCTGTTGAGCACAGCCATATCGCTACCAATATCCTATTACTTTATGGAGCAGTGGCTTTCGGGCTTTGCCTACAGTACTTCTATTACGGCCGATATCTTCTTGCTTTCCACATGCATATGCCTTTTGGTGGTGGCCATAACCGTTTCTTTTCACTCGGTCAAATCAACCTTATCAAACCCAATCGACTCACTTCGTTACGAATAAACGCAAAACAGCATGGTCAAAAACAACATTCTTATCGCTATTCGTCATTTAAAGAGAAACAAGGTTTTCTCTCTGATCAATATGCTTGGCTTATCGCTTTCTATGGTTGCTTGCCTGTTGATCTTTAAATACGTTTCGTTCGAAAAGGGCTATGACAGTCATATTGAAAATGCTGAGAGGGTATTTAGAATTTATAGAATAGCGGAAGGTGAGGCGTCTGATGACGGAGTAGCCTCTGTGTTTCCGCCTATGGCACCAGTAATTAAAAACTCTATTCCAGAGGTTGAATATATTACCCGGGTAATTCAATCTGATAAAATATTCCAGTCGTTTGCTTTTAGCTATTATGCTCCAACTGGAGACATCAAAACCTTTAATATCCCTAGGGCTTATTTTGCTGATGACAATGCGCTGAAAATTTTCACCATGAATTGGGAGGAAGGGGCTAATACAGCCTCTCTAGAAAATCCATATGAAGTGGTGATTTCTTCTTCTTATAAAGAACGGTTTTTCGGTAAAGAGTCTGCCATTGGTAAACTGCTCAGATTTAAAAACATGGAGCAAGACTTTAAAGTGACTGGTGTTTTTGAGGATCTTGCTGAAAACACACATTTCAAATATGATGTGCTGGTTTCTTTTAAGTCGCTGCCCAGCGAATGGGACTTAGACAATAATTATGGATGGGGTAACTTTTTCACTTATCTCAAACTCAATAATTCGGGTGATCCCAATTTGCTTGAAGACAAAACCAACAGGGCTTTTGTAGGCATTGAAGGGGCTTGGTTTAAAGATGAGGGGGTGACTTTTAAACTGCAAAACATTCAAGACATCCATCTAACCTCGCACCATTCTTTCGAAATGGAAGTGAATGGCAATAAGTCGACTGTGGGCTTTCTGAGCATAGTAGGCTTGTTTATCATGGTGATAGCATGGGTGAACTATGTAAATCTGAGCACCACTAAGTTGATCGATAGAAGTAAAGAAGTGTGCATTAGAAAGGTATTGGGTGGTGTTAAATCACAACTCATAGGTCAGTTTCTAATTGAGGGACTCATCATCAACTTCCTTGCAATGCTCTTAGCGCTTACGCTATTGCAATTTAGTAGTGTATTCTTTAGAAATTTATTAGGCATACCCCTTGATTTTTTTGATTCAGACTCACTAAATCAAACCTTGGTATTACTTGTGCTCTTTACATTGGGTTCTCTGTTTTTTGCGCTCTATCCAGCTTGGTTGTTTTCGATACAGAAAGTCACGGTGGTTTTAAAAGGAAAGACAAAAACCAGCAGTTCTGGCTTAGCCCTTAGAAAATCGCTTACAGTGTTTCAAAATGTGGTGGCTCTGGTTTTGATCTTGGGGACGATGGCTGTTCAATCGCAGTTGAATTTTATGCAAAACCAATCTTTGGGGATGGACATTGACCAGACTTTGATTGTCAAAAAGCCCTTCATGGATGAAGCCAATAGGGAGTTTACCAAATCTGCGTTTGTCAACGATGTAAAAAGCATGAGCGGAGTACAATCCATTGCAGCCTCTTCTGAGATTCCGGGCTATGAGATTTCAAGAATGAGGTTTGTAGCACTTGGGCCAGCAGAAGATGATAAAGCCTTATATGCCAAGGATATTTCTGTCGATGAATCATTTATAAGCCTCTATGATATTCAAGTCCAGTATGGCAGAAATTTTAGTAATGATTTTAATGATGATCAATCCGTAATACTGAGCCTGTCGGCAGCTAAGGATTTATTACAAGGGGAAGAACTTGCAGACTGGATTGGCAAAACCATCTATTATGAAACCGAACCTTACACGTTAGTGGGCATCGTGGACGATATCAGTCAAGAGTCATTAAAGTCAAATATTGAACCTCATATTTATACCCATCATGATAGGGTAATATACTATTCTATAAAGTTAGGTTCTGAAGATATACAAAACACTATGGGTCAAATTGAGCAAGCTTTTGACCGAAATTATTCGAATAGCTACTTCGAGTATTTCTTCTTGGATGACTACTTCAATAGACAATACAAATCAGATCGCCTTTTCGGCAGTATTGTGAGCTTCTTTTCAATATTGGCGATCGTGATCACCGTACTCGGCCTGTTTGGATTATCACTTTACAATATTAATAGAAGGTCTAAAGAGGTAAGTGTTAGAAAAGTGTTGGGCGCTTCTGTTCGTCAGCTTGTAATTCTACTAACAAAGGAATATGCCTGGTTGATTTTATTAGCTTCCTTCATTTCTATACCCATAGGCTACATTTTTCTAAATAAGTGGTTGGCTAATTTTGCAAACCACATAAACATTGGAGCGACCTTATTTCTAGTTCCAATCCTGATTGTTTTTGTACTCACCTTGGTTACGGTGGGCTATCAAATTTTAAAAACTGCCAATACGAATCCTTCAGACTCTCTTCGTTACGAATAAAATCAAAACCGATGTTTAAAAACTATTTTAAAACAACATTAAGGTCATTAAGAAAGAACAAGACCCTTTCCGTAGTGAATATTTTAGGCCTTTCTATTGGCCTAGCTGCTTCCATATTCATTTTAGAGTATGCATTTTTTCAGCTAAGCTTCGATAAATATCATAGCAAATCTGACCAAATTTATCGGGTAATAAATGAGCGTTTTGAAGGCGATCAATTACTTCAGCGAGGTCAGATTACCTACTCGGCCGTTGGGCCGCAAATGGCAGAAGATTATCCAGAAATTCTGAATCATACAACTATAAACCCTTTTGTAGAAAATGTATTCCTATATGATAATAAGCCTACGAAAATAGCTTCATCATTTTTAGTTGAGCCCTCTTTTTTCGAAATGTTCGATGTAGAGGTATTGGCTGGAAATCCAGAGACAATGGTGAGTGAGAATTACCAGATTATTTTGACAGAGTCGATGGCAGAAAATATATTTCAGACTACGGATGCCAATTGGACGAGCTACTTGGGTACTGTTATAGAGATGGGTTCACAGAGGTCTAAATGGCAACTTTCTGGAATTGTTGCTGACCCACCAGCTAATTCGAGTCTTCAATATGAAGCACTTCTTTCGAGAGTAACACTTTTCAGTCTTTGGGGAGAATCTGCCCGTTTTAGTTGGACTAATTCTGACTATTACCATTATGTAGAACTGGCCAAGAATGTTGACTACAGGAGATTTCAAGAAAAGTTCGTTTCTTTCTCAGAGAAGTATTTGAAGGCCGATGACGTAACCCGAAAGGTTGAAAAATTTCACCTCCAACCATTGTCAGATGTCCATCTGTATTCTGATTATGAGTATGAAATTCATCAGACATCCGATGGAAGGATGATGTGGATTCTTATCATCATTGCGAGCTTTATTATGATTATGGCTTGGGTAAATTACGTGAATTTGACCACCTCTAAATCATTGCAAAGGGCAAAGGAAGTTGGGATAAGAAAGGTAGTAGGCGCGAGCCGAGTTCAGTTAATTAGACAATATCTTACCGAATCAATAATGCTGAATCTATTGGCTTTTATATTGGCCATTACACTTGTTCAAGTGTTGCAGGTTCCGTTCAATAATTTGATTGAAGAAAAGCTGTCTTTGTTGGAGTTTGCAACCATGGAGGTTGGATCACTTTCTATGATTTTTTGGATGATCCTAGTTCTATTACTTGGTGCACTAGGCTCGGGCATTTATCCAGCCTTTGTGCTCTCTGGGATTAAACCACCCGAAACACTAAAAGGACAGTATGGAAAAAGTACGCAGGGGCGGATTCTGAGAAAGTCCTTAGTCACTTTTCAATTTATTCTTTCCACAGCCTTGATTGCAGGTACTTATCTGGTAATGAAGCAAACACAATTCATGAAGAGTCAGGATTTGGGAGTAAATATGGAGCAGGTAATAACTGTGGAAGGGCCTTCATTGGCGAATTTCGATACAACTATTGTATCTCATATGAATGCCTTTCTAAGTGAACTTGAACAAAACGCACATATCATAAAAGCAGGTACCTCTTCTAATGTGTTTGGAGGGCGTATGCCAAGAGTTTTTGATGTGAGAAGGCTGGGGCAAACGGAAGAGCATATGCTTAACCGGCTGGGGGCTAACTATGGATTCTTTGATGTTTACCAAATCAATTTTTTAGCAGGAAGACCTTTTCGGCCAGAAGATCATAAAGAAGATCCTAGGCTGATTGATGCCGCAATAATAAATGAGAAGGCATTAAAAGTTTTAGGGTTTAAAACTGCGGAAGAGGCTGTGAATAAAAAACTATTGTTCTTCGGACAAGAGTGGACAATTGTAGGCATAACAGATGATTTTCATCACCGCTCGCTCAAGGAGTCCATCGAGCCTATGCTAATTCTACCTATTTACTTTGGCTATAGCGACACTTATCAAATCAGGGTGAGTACCGATAATATGCCGCAAACAATAGCATATATTGAGCAAACCTACAATGAGTTCTATCCAGAAGATGTTTTTGAATATGGTTTTATGGACGCTCGATTCAATAACCTTTATAAGTCTGACGAGCAATTTGGAAAGATTTTCAACTTGTTTTCATTGTTGGCGATAGCCATTGCTTGTCTTGGTCTTTTTGGTCTTGTAGGGTATACAGCCGTTCAGCGAACAAAAGAAATAGGAATCAGAAAAGTGTTGGGGGCTTCCATTGCAGATATTTTACAAATGCTTTCACGGGAGTTTTTATGGATGATTCTATTGGCCAATTTTATTGGTTTGCCTTTGGTATATTTTGCTGCCCAATCTTGGTTAGAAGGGTATGCTTTCAGAACAAATATTGGTTGGCTTTTCTTTGTATTGCCAGTAGTAACAGTGGCAGTTATTTCATTAGGAATTGTCATTGGGCAAACCCTCAAAACTGTCCGTATGAACCCCATTAGGTCACTCCGTTACGAATAAACCCAAACAACATTATTACATATAAAAGTTATTACCATGTTCAGAAACAACCTCATTGTTGCCATCAGAAATATAAAGAAGAGAAAGTCATTCGCTATCATAAACATCTTTGGTCTTACCGTTGGCATGACTGTCTGTTTTCTAATCTTGACTTATGCTAGGTTCGAAATGAGCTATGATCGATTTCACCCTCATGCAGAAGATATCTATAGAGTAACGGTGGATTTATATGCTGAAGGTACTTTTCAAACTGCCGATGCACAGTGTTATCCGGCAGTTGGGCCTATGGCAGTGGAGGAATTTCCAGAAGTAGAAGACTTTGCTATGGCGCGCCATATTGGTCGTTTTTTGTTTAAAAATGAAGAAAAGGCCTTTAATGAAGATCGCGTATACTTTGCTAATTCTGGTTGGTTAACTGTTTTTGATTGGGGAATGATTCAAGGCGATAGCGCTTCGGCATTGAATGAAGTGGCTAAAATTGTAATAACTGAAAGTGTTGCGAAAAAGTATTTTGGAGATGAAAACCCAATGGGCAAAGTATTAACAGCCGTGCCTGGTGGAGCTGAAGTGCCAATGCAGGTGACTGGAGTAGTTAAAGATGTTCCAAAAAATGCACATCTAAAATTCGATATTCTTATTTCTTACCAAACGGGAGTTCAATACCTAAAGTGGGACTATAATAGTTGGAATGGAAATAATGAGTTCATGTATTTGAAAACCAACGGAGCAAAACTGGATAATGCTTTTGCAGAACGTTTTAATAAGAGTTTTATAGCTAAAACTGAAGAGGACCGGGCTGAAAAACTGATTATTCAACCATTAACCGACATTCATTTAAATTCTGACAGAACTTTTGAGGCAGACGTAAACGGTAGCCAAGCTACAGTGAATATTTTGTTACTAGTAGCAATGTTTGTTCTTGTAATTGCATGGGTAAATTATATCAACCTTTCTACAGCTAAAGCTTTAGAAAGAGGCAAAGAGGTAGGGGTAAGAAAGGTTTTGGGTTCTAACAAAGTGGCATTACTTAACCAGTTTCTAACAGAGTCTTTTTTGATTAACCTCTTGTCCTTGGTGCTTACGCTCACTTTAATTCAAGGTGTTCTGCCTTTCTTTAATCAGTTTTCTGGGCTTAGTCTTAGCTTCAATATTTTTTCTGACCCAATACTTCTGAGCTTTGTGTTGGTATTTCTGTTAATAGGAACATTGGCTTCTGGAGCATACCCCGCTTTGGTGCTGGCCAATTATAAGCCATTGGAAGTATTGAAAGGTAGTCTTGGCAGCTCCAAAAAGGGAATAGTACTCAGAAAAGGGTTAGTAGTATTTCAGTTTATGATTACAATGGTGCTTTTGGCAGGAACCATGGTGATTTATGCTCAAGTACAAGAAATGCGGAGTCAGAAATTGGGAGTAAATATTGATCAAACAGTGGTAGTACGTTCACCATTACTTGCTGATTCTGACGAAACTCAGTTATTAAAGCGTCAAGCTTTTAAGAATGAGCTACAACAATTACCTCAAGTATCGTCTATTGCCTATTCAGAAACCTTGTTTGGTCAAGGCACTAGCGAAATGAATTCAGCCACTGGTGTTTATGCACAAGGTCATGAAGAAGGAAAGAGTAGCGTTTTCTTTTTCTATAGAGTGGATGCCGAGTTTGTTCGAGCTTTTGACTTTAAAATTTTGTCAGGAAGAACTTTCGATGATCAAAAAGACCCTTCAGCCAGTGTTAATTTTACTTCGATTATGGTAAATGAAACCGCCAGAAGAATGTTAGGCTTCAACTCAAACGAAGAGGCGATAGGTGCTAAGGTTTACTTTTGGAGCAACGAGGTTCAGGTATTAGGTGTTTTTAACGACTACAATCATCATTCTTTAAAAACCAGCGTTGACCCTACTATTTTTTGGTTCGATAAAAATGGAGGTACCAGTAATTATGCTTCTGTAAAATTGAATACAGAAAACTCAGGCAATTCATATAAAGAAATGGTAACCAAAATTGAAAGCGCATATCGAAATGTCTATCCAAACAGTGATTTCGATTACTTCTTCCTTGATGAAAAGTTTAATGAGCAATATAAGGCCGATCAGCAGTTTGGTACTGTTTTCGGAGTTTTTGCTTCCGTCACGGTCTTTGTTTCCATATTAGGTTTGTTTGGGTTAGTGCTTTATGAAGTTCAACAAAAGATTAAAGAGATAGGGATCAGAAAGGTTTTGGGGGCTAACGTTTCAAGCATAATCAGAATGCTTTCTACTAACTTTATGAAGCTTATTTTTCTTTCTGTGTCCATAGCCCTTCCAATAGCATACTTCGGTGCGGAAAAATGGCTTCAAACATTTGCGTATCAAACAGACTTGGCTTGGTATATTTTTGTGTTGCCAGCACTTTTAATTATTGGGATTGCCTTCTTAACTGTGGTGCTTCAATCTATAAAAGTAGCCAGACGCAACCCTATTGAGGCATTGCGTTATGAGTAATTGAAATAAAAAAAAGAATTAGATGAAGCCTAGCCTGAGAGTTTATTCTCAGGCTGGGCTTTGTTAGTTTTAAGCCTAAGTTATATTTTTTCAGTAGGCTGTCTATCCAAGGAATGTTCAGAAATAATGTAATAAATTTCGGCCTAGATAGAATGAGATGGATATATATGAATCAATGGGTTTACTAGGAGCAATTTTGAGTAGCCTCACCTTTCTGCCGCAAGTTATTAGAACTTGGAAAATAAAAAGCGCTGAAGATCTGAGTATGGGGATGCTCGTGATCGTTTTTTGCAGCACTATAGTATGGCTAGTTTATGGTTTTGCTTTGTGGCTTATTCCTGTAATTATTGCCAATACGGCTATATTTACCCTCAGCCTTACATTAATCTATTTTAAAATCACCTTTAAGAGAAATAAGACGAAGATGGGTAGTTAGCAGCTTTTATTGAGCATAAAAAAACCCGAAGCAATTAATGCAACGGGCTCTCTATCAACTTAAAAAACAAACTCTATTATTTTCCGCCTCCGCCTCTTCTTCCTTGGGTTGGAGGATTTTCTTTTTTCCATGTTTCATAAGCAGTCCATTGGGTTGCACTGAAAATTTTCTTCAACTCTTTATCTTGATCTTCTTGCATTTTGGTCATGGCTGCTGTCATAGCCTCACGATCCATTGAACCACTGCTTCTCAATTCAGTCATTTTAGCTGTACGCTTTTCATTTGAAGCAATCAGTAAATCATAAACTTTGGTATGCTGTTCATCGGACAAACCGAATTTTTCTTGCCAAGTATCGGCCATAGTTTTGGCTTGTACTTTGGGGTCAGGTCTTTGGCCACCTTGACCACCACCACGCTGAGCGAATGCTGTTGCTGCTACAGCAAAGAATATCGCCACAATTAATAGAGTTCTTTTTCTCATTTTGATTCGTTTCAGCATTGGACATGCCTGAGATGTAATGGTTTAACGAGGGGAAACGATTTATATCAAGGGTGAGAATTGGATATAAAGCGCTAATATTTTATTTAAAACCAACCTCAGTATCCTTGATGTTCCGTTCATAGAGCATATGCATAACCCCATCTTTCAGTCCAACGTCAGGAACCAGAATCTTTCGACATTTGGCAGATCTCATTACATGCATATAAATATGAGAAGCAGGAATAATTACATCAGCCCTGTCGTGGTTGAGCTGCAGTTTAAAAATACGTTCTTCTAGAGTAAAGCCTTCAACATAGGTTTGAACATCTTGCACATCTTTTAAGGTGAGGCTACGATCTATTTTACGTTTATTAGCAAGATCATGTACCTTATTAATGTTGCCACCAGTGCCTATAGCGGTAATTACTTTATACTTACCTGTGATGTATTGACGAATCCAGTTATCAATATTATCAAGAATATCAGTAGACTCAATTTGCTCTATGCTTCTGACAGAACCGATTTTGAAAGACTTTGAAGCTAATTTCTTTCCATTTGAAATAAGGTTGAGTTCTGTGCTGCCCCCACCTACGTCTATGTGTAGGTAATTCTGTGGGTCTAACTTTTTGAGTACTACGCGATTGATTAACTCAGCTTCCGTTTCTCCACTAATAATTTTGATTTTAAGCCCAAACAGTTGGTTTACCTTTTCTGCTATTTTATACCCATTTTCAGCTTCTCGCATAGCCGATGTAGCGCAGGCGTAATAGTCATCTACTTCATAAAGGTCGAGTAGTAGCTTAAAAGAATGCATTAATCTCAAGAACTTATCTTCTTTTTCGCTGCCAATTTTTTTGAGTTTAAAAACATCCTCACCCAAACGAAGAGGGAAACGGATGTACTCTAGTCTTTTAAAAATATGTTGACCTTCATAACTCAACACGTTGGTTACCTGAAACCTAATGGCATTTGACCCAATATCGATTGCGGCTAATCTGATGTTACTCATAGACAAGCGTTAAATTAGATAATATTCTTGTTAGAAGGGGCATAGAGTAAATTTTTGTGCAAATTAGAAACATAAGATTTTCTTGAAATAATAAGGCCAACTATCTTCGGTTTAATCTTTATTTACTTTCTTTGCATCACTTATCAAGAAAGACTGAGGGACTAGGCCCTGTGATGTCTTAGCAACCTGTAAAAGCTGGTGCTAACTCCTAGCCTCGAATATATTCGAGGAAAAGATGAGCTTGCAAAACTCACCCTGCCTTTCTTGATAAGCATTCTAAATGCGAAATATGTCAAGAAATATTAAAGAAATACTCAAAGAACGAATTTTGGTTTTAGATGGTGCAATGGGCACCATGATTCAAAGACATCCTTTGGAGGAAGAAGATTTTAAAGGAGAAAGATTCAAGGATCACCCACATTCTTTAAAAGGAAATAATGACTTGCTTTCTATTACTCGCCCCGAAATTATTAAGGATATCCACCGTCAGTATTTTTTGGCAGGAGCAGATATTGTAGAAACGAACACTTTTAGTGGAACCACTATTGCCCAAGCTGATTATCATTTGGAAGATGCCGTGTATGAAATCAACTTTGAATCGGCAAAAATTGCCAAAGAAGTTGCAGATGAAATAACTGCGCAAGAACCGCATAAACCTCGCTTTGTTGCTGGCTCAATTGGCCCTACCAACAGAACGGCTTCTTTATCACCTGATGTAAACGACCCAGGTTTTAGGGCTATTACTTTTGACGAACTGGTTCAAGCCTATAAAGAACAAGTAATTGCACTTACAGATGGCGGTGTAGATTTGCTTTTGGTAGAAACCGTTTTTGATACCTTAAATGCCAAAGCTGCACTTTTTGCCATTGAAGAAGTTTCAGAAGAAAAAGGAAAGGAATGGCCAATCATGGTTTCAGGAACGATTACCGATGCCAGTGGAAGAACACTCTCGGGTCAAACTACTCAAGCTTTCCTTATTTCAGTGTCACATATGCCTTTGCTTTCTATAGGTCTTAATTGTGCTTTAGGAGCAAAGCAACTTCGTCCTTATTTAGAAACCTTATCCGAAAAGGCTGATTTTTTCACCAGTGCTCATCCAAATGCTGGCCTTCCCAATGAATTTGGACAATACGATGAAACCCCAGAAGAAATGGCCGATCAAATAGAAGACTTTCTTTCAAACAACTTTTTGAATATTGTTGGTGGTTGTTGCGGAACTACACCAGACCATATCAGAGCTATTGCTGATGTGGCTGCTAAATATCAGCCGCGAGTGATTAATGCAGAGGAGTCCATGGTCGATAGTCTATAGCTAAAAAGTGTACAAATAAATTATTGGAAATGGCATTTAAATTTGAAAATCTCAAGGTTTGGCAGCGAGCAATTGAGTTGTCTGGACTGATTCATGAATTGACTTTGAGTTTCCCAAAGGATGAACTCTATGTTCTTTCTTCCCAAATCAAGAGAGCAGCAGATTCTGTTTCTCTAAATATTGCTGAAGGAAGTACAGGGCAAACGGATAAGGAGTTTAATCGATTTTTGGGTTTTGCTTTAAGGTCGGGTATTGAGGTGATTAGTTGCTTATACGTAGGAAGAAGACGGGGTATAGTAAGCCAAGAGCAGTTTAAAATGCTCTATGATGAATTAACTGAAATCATAAAAATGATTCAGGCATTAAGAAATTCTCTAAATGTAATCTAGTGAACTATGGACTATTGTCCATTGACTATTGATTTAAAATAAAATGACTAAATATAATTCAACCTTAGAACTTTCAGGCCTAGAGCCACTTATAGTAACTCCTGAATCTAATTTTGTTAATGTAGGGGAACGAACCAACGTAACGGGGTCGAAGCGTTTTGCTAGGCTTATATTAGAAGAGAAATTTGATGATGCGTTGGAGGTAGCCCGAGATCAAGTAGATGGAGGTGCCCAAATTCTGGATGTCAATATGGACGAAGGAATGCTTGATGGTAAAGAGGCCATGGTCAAGTTTTTGAACCTAATTGCATCTGAGCCAGATATTTCTCGAATCCCAATCATGATTGATTCTTCAAAATGGGAAATTATTGAAGCTGGATTGAAGTGTGTTCAAGGGAAGTGTGTTGTGAATTCAATTTCTTTAAAAGAAGGAGAGGAGCAATTCATTGCACACGCTAAGAAAATAAAACGTTATGGGGCGGCAGTTATCGTTATGGCTTTTGATGAAGAAGGCCAGGCTGATTCTTACGAAAGAAGAATAGAGATATGTAAACGTTCATATGATATTCTAGTCGATGTTGTCAAGTTTCCTAAAAACGACATCATTTTCGATCCCAATATTTTTCCAGTAGCTACTGGAATTGAAGAACACAACAATAACGCAGTAGACTTTTTTAGAGCTACAGAATGGATTAGGACTAATTTGCCAGGAGCCCATGTGAGTGGTGGAGTGAGTAACGTATCTTTTTCATTCAGAGGCAATAATCCAGTAAGAGAAGCAATGCATTCAGCATTTCTTTATCATGCTATTCAAAAAGGAATGGACATGGGAATTGTAAACCCGACCATGCTAGAGATTTATGATGACATTCCGAAGGATTTATTGGAAAGGGTAGAAGATGTGCTTTTAAACCGCAGGCCAGACTCTACCGAGCGCTTGCTCGATTTTGCTGAAACCGTAAAGGGCGAAGGGAAGAAACAAGTAAAGGATGATGGATGGAGAAAAGAATCAGTTGAAAAGCGTCTAGAGCATGCTTTAGTCAAAGGAATTATAGAGTTTATAGATGAAGATACAGAAGAAACTCGCCAGAAATATGTGAGTCCTCTAAAAGTTATCGAAGGGCCCTTAATGGATGGGATGAATGTAGTCGGTGATCTTTTTGGCTCAGGGAAAATGTTTCTGCCACAAGTAGTAAAGAGTGCCCGAGTAATGAAAAAAGCTGTGGCTTATCTTTTACCTTATTTGGAAAAAGAAAAGGAAGCCAAACGTAATGACCCCAATCAGGACCAATCAAAAACTGATGCTGGTCGAAAAATCCTTATGGCCACAGTAAAAGGAGATGTTCATGACATTGGGAAAAATATTGTAGGAGTGGTTTTAGCATGCAACAATTACGAAATCATCGATATGGGCGTAATGGTACCAGCTGATAAAATTCTGGACAAGGCCATTGAGGAAAATGTAGATGTGATTGGTTTAAGTGGCTTAATTACACCTTCGTTAGATGAAATGGTGCATGTGGCTAAAGAAATGGAAAGAAGAAAAATGACACTTCCTTTAATGGTAGGTGGAGCAACTACTTCTCGAATCCATACAGCAGTGAAAATTGATCCTGTTTATTCTGGCCCAGTTATCCATGTTTTAGATGCTTCTAAAAGTGTGCCTGTAGCCGGAGAACTGATAAGCGGAGAACGAAAAACAGAGTACAATGCCGAAATTAAGAGAGAGTATGCCAAACTAAGAGAGGAGCATGCCAATCGTAAAGAAATCAAGCATTACATTTCTTATGAGAGGGCTTTAGGAAATAGACTGAAAGTAAGCTGGGAAGAAAAGGAATACGTGACACCGACTTTTATAGGCAATAAGGTGTTCAAAAACTTCGACCTAAATATAATTAGAGAATACATCGACTGGACTCCTTTTTTCCAAACGTGGATGCTAAAAGGTAAGTATCCACGAATTTTCGAAAACGAGACCATTGGTAAAGAAGCTAAAAAGCTATTTGATGATGCTCAACAGGTACTCGATGAAGTAATCGAGAAAAACCTGTTACAGGCCAATGGGGTAGTGGGGCTTTACCCAGCAAATAGTGTTGGTGATGATATCGAAGTATACACCGATGAAACTCGTTCCGAAGTGAAAACTGTATTCCATAGCCTAAGACAGCAAGGTAAAAAAGGTACAGGAATTCCCAATTTGTCATTGGCCGATTTTGTTGCGCCAAAAGTTTCAGGCAAAGCCGATTATATTGGTGGTTTTGCGGTAACGGGTGGGCTAGGTATAGAGCCTTTAATTGAAAAATACGAAAAGGATCATGATGATTACAACTCCATTATGATAAAAGCCATTGCCGACCGATTGGCTGAAGCCTTTGCTGAAGCCATGCACGCGATAGTTAGGAAGGAACTTTGGGGTTACTCCAAGGATGAAACTTTAGACAATGAATCTTTAATAAAAGAAAGTTACCAAGGAATTAGGCCAGCACCAGGTTATCCTGCTTGCCCAGACCATACCGAAAAGCCAATACTCTTTGACTTACTGAACGCTCAGGAAGATACTGGAATTATTCTCACAGAATCAATGGCAATGTATCCAGCTTCTTCTGTAAGCGGCCTTTACTTTATGCACGAAGAAGCGAAGTATTTTGGCTTAGGTAAAATTGAAAAAGACCAAGTAACCGACTACGCCAAACGAAAAGGAATGACTTTGGAAGAAACGGAGAAATGGCTAGCTCCAAACTTAGCATATGATATTTAGACCTGATTCTCTGATTTACTGATAACTGATCTACGAAAGAATGAAAGTAACCCAACATATAAAAAGAGCCAAAGGCAAAACGCTCTTTAGCTTCGAAATTCTCCCACCAAGAAAAGGAGAAAATGTAAATGGTATTTTTGATGCAATTGACCCTTTAATGGAGTTCAATCCACCGTTTATTGATGTTACTTATCATCGAGAAGAATACATATATAAGCAACACGACAATGGCTTGCTTGAAAAAGTAACCACTCGTAAACGTCCGGGAACCGTAGGGATTTGTGCGGCCATAATGAACAAATATGGAGTAGACGCTGTACCCCATATTATCTGTGGAGGATTTAGTAGAGAAGAAACAGAAAACGCACTTATTGACCTTGATTTCTTAGGGATTGATAATGTATTGGTTTTGCGTGGAGATGCCATAAAATCAGAAGGAAGGTTCGTGCCAGACCCAGACGGACATTCGTATGCCACTGAGTTAATGCAGCAAGTGTTGGACTTAAATCAAGGAAAGTATCTTCATGAAGAAGTAGAAATGGCTAAAACCAATTTTTCTATGGGAGTGGCTGGTTATCCTGAAAAACACTTTGAAGCACCAAGCTTAAAAAGCGACATGAAGTACCTGAAACAAAAAGTAGATATGGGGGCTGAGTATATCGTAACCCAAATGTTCTTTGATAATCAAAAGTATTTCGACTTTGTAGAGAAGTGTAGAAAAGCAGATATCAATGTGCCAATTATTCCGGGTTTAAAGCCACTGACTACCCTCAATCATAGTACTATTTTGCCGAGCATTTTCCATGTTGATTTGCCAGATGACTTGGTGGACGAGCTTGATAAATGCAAGGATAATAAAGCAGCAAAAGAAGTGGGGATTGAATGGTGCGTTCAGCAGTCTAAAGAATTAATGGAGGCAAAAGTACCATGCTTACATTACTATACTATGAGTAAGTCTCAAGTAGTAAAACAGATTGCAGAAAAGTTATTCTGATAAACCGACTTTAGGCTGGTTCAATCTGAAGGCACTCATATACTTGGTTGATACCTTCTTGGGTGTCGGAAAGAACCACTAGAGTGTCTTCAGCAAAAATTTCTGTAGCCCCACTTGGTGTAATAAACTTGTTATCACGGTTAATCATTGCAATAAGTGCTGTCTTGGGAAAATGAAGATCAACGATCTTTTTGTTTACAGCAATACCATTTTCTGGCATTTTAATTTCTACCATAATTGCCTTGGCTGTTTCTGAAAGAAGGTCGTCCAAGGGCGACTTCGGTTTAGAATCTTCTGGCAAAGCTACGTTAAGCCATTTTGCTATTACAGACAGGGTGGTGCCTTGAATAAGTACCGAAGACAGTGAAATAAAGAATACGATATTGAAAATCATATTGGCCTTTTCTATTCCTGCAATTAATGGGTAAGTAGCAAAAACGATAGGAACAGCACCTCTAAGCCCTACCCAAGAAATATAAAAACGCCTCCTCATCTTCATTTTAAAAGGAGTAAGGCTTAAGAATACACTGATTGGCCTCGCTATAAAAATCTGGAAAAGTGAAATGAGCAAACCAATGCCTAATATTGGAAGTATTTCAGTGGGGTAAACTAATAAACCAAGCGTAAGGAAGAGCACAATTTGCATAAGCCAAGCCAAACCATCAAACATTTTGAGAATGGTTTTTTTATGGATTAAGTCCTGATTGCCCAGATAAACAGCGCATAAATAAACAGCCAAAAATCCATTGCCACCTAGCGCATCGGTACCAGAAAAAGTGATGAACATTAATGAAATTACCAATACAGGATAAAGCCCTTCAAACCCAAGTTTGATTTTGTTAATTACATACTTACTGGCCATTCCGAAGAGCAACCCAGCGATTCCTCCAATAATCATCTGTTTCAGAAACAATGGAATAATAGAGAACAAACTCTGGTCTGGATTCATCACTAGAGCCAAGAAAGCAATGGTCAACACATAAGCCATTGGGTCATTACTTCCACTTTCCAGTTCTAGGGTGGGTCTTAGATTATTTCTAAGTGCAAGGTTTTTTCCTCTTAGAATGGAAAAAACAGCTGCAGCATCGGTGGAAGATATAATTGCACCAAGTAAAAGACCTTCGTAAATAGTAAAGTCAGTAATGGCCCAAACAAAAGTGCCCATGGTTACTGCTGTGAGCAAAACACCAAGAGTTGAAAGTGAAATCCCTTGCCATAATACGGGTTTAATAGAAGACCAATTGGTATCGAGCCCTCCTGAAAAGAGAATGAAGTTAAGCGAAACCACTCCAATAAACTGCGCCACTGAGGGGTTATCGAAATAGATTCCTCCAATACCATCAGAGCCAGCCAACATGCCTATAGCCAAGAACAATACTAAGGTGGGTACACCAAAACGATAAGAGGTTTTACCCGCAATAATGCTGATGAACAGCAATAGCGAGCCAATCAACATAATGTTCTCTATGGTTAAACTCAACTAGTAGTGGTTTAATTCTGAAAATGGTTTTGAAACAGCAAAGATAACTTTTGAGCGTGGTTATTGATTCAATCTTATGAATTCCTTTTAGAAAAATAGTCTTGTGAGCTTTAAAACCCACAAGACTATTATTAGAAGCTTATGTTAAGCCTGAAGCGCTTGATTAATTTGTTTTTCCCATTTGGCAACCAGTGGCAATTCCGTTGTAATCGAACTACTTTCATCTGCATTATAAAACTCTATATTTTCAACTTTACTTTGAGTGTTTGAAGGTGTTAGAGTTAAATGTAAACGCTCAATTATAGCTACTGGACCATCATTAGTTTTTACCGTCCTCACAGTTTTATTGACACTACATTTTTTAAATGGCTTTAAATCTATAACCCGAATTTCAGGTGTTTCACCCTTCTTTTTAAAGTGAATAAGTTGTTTCGATTGAGTGTCAATACCCAAACAATAGACATAATTCCATACCTCACTCAGGGTAACTTTTAAGCCCTTTTCTTGAGCTAGCTGAAGAAATTCAGCGAATAATACTTTTTCTTTTCTCTTTTGTATCCCTTGTAAATAAACAATAGGGAGAACAAATACAGCCATGGCAGCTAAGCCAAATAGCGTTGATGATAATTCCATTTTCTTTTTGATTAAATAATGTTGAAGGCTAGAGAATTGTAGGTGTGAATTCTGAAGCCAGACTAAGATGATGTGCTAACCGATTGTTAGCTAAGAAGATAAATGGAGTGCTTTACGAAAAACTATGAAAAGGGAAGATGATGTCTTTTACCGAAAGGCTAAGGTCAATCCGTCTAAACCTCAAGAGATCATTTCGCCAAATGCTTTGCTGACTTAAACCAGAGATAGAACTTTTAACAGTAGCCCATTGCGGTAAACAGATTTGTTCAGACTCTTGAAAAGAGGTTGATGTTTCGCTGACCAACTCACTGTAAGATGGCAAATGAAACAAACTAGAATAAAGAGGAGCAAAATCATTTTTGACCTGATCGGTCTGTTGATGACTAATTTGAGCTTCAATTAAAGCACTATGCAAGAGGTTATCCACACCAATGCCATAGACCAATAAGGTCAGTGATATTAGAACAGATTTGAACAGGCTTTTCATTGTTGCAATATTAGAGCATAACGGGTTATTTTTAATTAAACCTACCGAATCTTTTTTCGATCTATAGTCAAAATCAGCTTTGTAAAATATGATAATCTTAATTTTTAATAGATTCTTATTTGTAACCGTAAACGTAAAAATAAGGTTGAAGTCAATAATTAACCTCGTTTTATAGGCTCATAATTTATCTTTTCCCTATTATTAGGCCATGAATGTATACAACCTTGTCATAGCGCTGTCTTGTGTGATCATTTTTTCGCACTTATTTAATATACTTTCTAAGCGTACAAACATTCCAAGTGTTATCCTTTTGATCCTTTTAGGTATTGGGATAAAGTATGGGCTAGATGCTTATGGCATTAATCAAGACAAACTGATTTTTAGCACTTTAGAGCTTTTAGGGATTGTAGGGCTTATTATGATTGTATTGGAGGCCGCATTAGATCTAGAGTTGAGTAAGGAAAAATGGCCCATTATATGGAAATCATTTGCGGTGGCCTTAATTTCATTGGGAGGCTGCGCATTTCTTATTTCTGTAATCATTAATCACTTTTATCAAGAAACCCCGCTCATTTCTTTGGTGTATGCCATTCCACTTTCCGTTGTAAGTAGCGCCATTGTTATTCCAAGTGTAAGCAGTTTGGTGAAAGACAAAAAGGAATTTATGATATACGAGAGTACATTTTCTGATATTCTCGGGATTATGTTTTTCTACTTTCTAACGGGAAATGCCGAAACGGAACAGGCAGGCGAAGTAGTGTACGGAATTATAGGCAACATCATTATTACTATCATTATCTCATTCGTTTTCAGCTATGGTTTAGTGGTGTTGTTTCAGCGAATAGAAGGAGAGGTAAAGCTCTTTTTATTGATTGCTATGTTGATTTTGATTTATGCCATTGGTAAGCAAATGCACCTTTCTTCTTTGGTAATTATACTTACGTTCGGTTTAGTGATTAATAATAGTCAACTCTTTTTTGTTGGGAAGCTTAAAAAGTGGGTCAAACATGATGTTATAGATAAAATTCTGGATGAACTTCATTTGGTTACTCGAGAAACAGCATTTGTAGTACGTACTTTCTTCTTTGTTGTGTTCGGAACCACAATTAATCTTAATGCTTTGGTTAATCTAGAAGTATTGGGTGTTAGCTTAATGATTGTGGCTTCATTCTTTGTGATCCGATTTATTGTATTGAAGGCGTTTTTCTGGAAGAAATCTATTTTACCAGAACTTATGATTACCCCAAGAGGCTTAATTACGGTACTCTTGTTTTTCTCAATTCCGGTAGAACTTCAGTCCGAATTATTCAACGGAGATATTATTTTGATTACCATTCTTTCTACAAGTATCATTATGACTTGGGGCTTGGTTAGTTTTAGCAAGAACACCGATAAACTTCCTGAAAACCTTAAAGGAGCACGCAAAATCTCATATTTTATTGAACGTATGGAGCCAGACTTACGAACTACAGAGCCAATAAAAACGCAGGCCAATCCGTCTATTGTTCCGAAGAAAGTTGAACCTAGGGTTGATCCAAAAGTAGAGCCGAAGGATTCGCCTATAGATAATAGCGAAGAGTTTGATGAGGAGTAAATAGGTGAAGGAACCTAATAAGGATCAACATCAGTAATAAACTCTACTTGCGTGAAGTCCTTTTTTCGAAGGGCTTCTAAGTAGGCAGCTTTAATCTTTTCTTTAACCGAATTGATATTGTATTTACGTTCAATCTTGAGATAAATTTCCATCAGGTATTTATCTCGTATTTTATTAATAATGGGCTCATGCGGTCCTAAAACACGGTATGTTCCTAAGTCTTCTTTCAGAATATTCCCTAAAAATTCGGCAGCATCTTTAGAGAGTTTTTTATCCTTACTTCTCACCAAAATTTTAATCATTCTAGAAAAAGGCGGATAGTTGAACTTCTCCCTTTCCTGCATTTCTAAATCGAAGAAAGTACTGTAATTCTGTTCCGAAATCAGTTTAAGTATTCCTTGTTCAGGGTCGCCCGTTTGAATGATTACTTTACCTGCAATGTCCTTTCTACCTGCTCGTCCACTTACTTGGGTGGTCAATTGGTAAGTGCGCTCCATGGACCTGAAATCAGGGAAATGGATCATTCGGTCAATGTCGAAAACACTCACTAAGCTTACGCGATCAAAATCGAGGCCTTTGCTCACCATTTGCGTACCCACCAGAATGTCTATTTTTCCATCTTCAAAATCTTTAATGATGTTATGGTAGGCATACTTAGCTCTTGTGGTTTCTAAATCCATACGCTGGATTTTAGCATCTGGGAAAATCAGTTTCAAGTCTTCCTCAATCTTTTCGGTTCCAAAACCTACCGTTCTAATACGCTGGCTACCGCAAGCAGGGCAGGTGACAGGAACAGGTTCTTTATGTCCGCAGTAATGACAGTTGAGCTGGTTTTTGTATTGGTGATAAGTAAGGCTTACTGCGCATCTTGGGCATTCGGGAGTATAGCCGCAGTCATCGCAGGTAATGAAGTTTGAATAGCCTCTGCGGTTCTGAAATACAATTGCTTGCTCTTTCTTCTCCAGTATTCCGCCCAAGGCTTCAATTAGTACTGAAGAGAAGTTTCCAGTGGCTGTTTTACGCTTTTTTTCAGTTCTAATGTCAGCGAAAACCATTTGAGGTAATTGTGCATCGCCATAACGGTTGTTAATAGTCACCAAACCATACTTGCCTATTTTGGCATTGTAGAAGGACTCAACAGAAGGCGTGGCAGAGCCTAAGATAGTTTTAGCTCCATGCTTATGGGCGAGGAAAAGGGCAACATCACGGGCATGATAACGAGGAGCGGGCTCATACTGCTTGTATGAGTTTTCATGCTCTTCGTCCACAATGATTAAACCTAAATCGGCAAAGGGTAAGAAAATGGCGCTTCTTACACCTACAATGAAATCGAAACGGCCATCCAATAAGCCCATCCAAACTTCCACACGCTCATTGTCAGAGAATTTGGAATGATAAACCCCCATTCTGTCACCAAAAACCACTTTTAGGCGATTAACAATCTGAGCTGTTAAAGCAATTTCCGGGAGCAGATAAAGTACCTGCAAACCATTGTCTAAGGCCTCCTGTATGAGTGAAATGTAAATTTCCGTTTTTCCACTTCCCGTAATTCCATGGAGCAAGGCAGTTGATTTCTCTTCAAATATATCGAGAATCTCCTGTTTGGCTTTTTCTTGAATTTCTGAAAGGGGAGAAGCTTCAAAAACTTCGGTATTCTCTTCAAAACGAGAAACGATCTCTTCAAACTCCTCAAATACTTTGTTCTTAATGAGTGTGTTTAGTGAGGAAACGGAAAGACCAGCTTCGTTAATAGTGCTTTTAGGAATGCCGGCTTCATTTCGTTCAGGCTTCTGATATACAGGCACCATTTGAAGGTACTTGAGCAGAATGTCACTTTGCTTTGGCCTTTTCTCAAGTTCCGCAAAAAGTGATTGAAGTGTTTTTTCATCTGTAGCATAACTTGCTGCCAGACGTATTTTCTTGACTATTTTAGGTTTATACTTCTCCCTTACTTCCTCATAAATAATGATAACCTCTTTCTGAATGAGGGATTTAATAAACTTAAGTGCACTTTTTTGATCAATTACCTCTGCAGCTTCTTTATATGTAAGTGAGTCTTTATTTTCTAGTGCTTTTAAAATCAGCAGCTCTCGGTCATCGAAAGGGTATTCACTATCGTTCCAATCGTTGTGTGGATGTAATTGAATGCGCGATTCACTGCTCAGTTTGAGGCCAGAAGGTAGAGCGGCATTGATCACTTCGCCAAAGGTACACATGTAATAATCCGACATCCATTTCATTACCTCCATTTGCATGCGGGTAATGATGGGCTCGGTATCCAATACTTCTAAAATGGGCTTGGCAGCATAGATTTCTGGACGATTCCCATGCACCTTTTCTACAATGCCTGTAACGATTCGCTTTTTCCCGAACTGAACGATGACCCTCGTCCGCTCTTTTATATTTCCACGGTATTCCGCAGGAATACTATAGGTATAAAGCATGGGTACAGGGACTGGTAAAGCCACATCGGCAAAAAGCACCTGCTCATTTGCATCGTCAATATTGAGTTGTTCTATCGTCAAATCGTTATGGAAACACCTTGGTTTTGAACCTTTGGCAAGGTTAGAAATATTCCTCGTCTGCCAAAACTATTTTATATCCTGAATTAGATTTATTGCTGCACTTGCTGAATTTACCGGCAGTTGACAGGCTTTATTGAAACAAACGTAAAATGTGGTTTCGTCATTAAGTCTGTCTCGGTTGGCCAATAGTTCTAGTTTACTCTTGCCTTCGCTTTCTGCGCCAACCAATACCTTATTCGGCATAAATTGATCAAAGAAACCAAAGGCCTGTGTTTGAATATCATCACCCACCATTACGATTTCGGCAGTAGGGGTTACCATTTGAGTAGCCAAACAGGCCCAGTTGGTTAAGTATTGAGGTTCTATCATCACCATTTTCTTCACCCGACCGAGCATTTCGATTGCCTTGTCGGTATAGGTTTGACTACTGGTAATCGTACCCAATGTATATAGATTTTGGGCCATCAGTGAATTTGACCCTGGAATGACGTTGTCGAAAATCTCTTTCTTTCTGGCAATCAGTTTCTCAGATTCATCACTGGTAAAGAAGAAGAAGCGCTCTTCTTCATCGTAAAAATGTGCGATGGTGTATTCTGTCAATTGGACAGCTTCGTTGAGCCACTTCTCATCAAAGGTAACTTGATAGAGTGCGGTAAAAGCTTGATTTACCGCTGCATAATCTTCCAAATAGGCGTCAATACTGGCTTTTCCTCCTTTATAATTTCGGAATAGGCCTTTTCCATTTTTCATTTTAGCGCAAATGAACTCCGCGTTTTTAATGGCCATTTGAAGAAACTCTGGCGTTTGAAAGCTTGCGTAGGCATCTACCAAACCTTTCAGCATCAGTCCATTCCAGCCAGAAAGTATTTTATCGTCTAGATCAGGACGCACCTTGTTTTCTCTTTGGTTGAGCAATTTGAGGTTAGCTGCTTTTACCAAATCTTGTAGCTCTTCTAAGGAAAGGTGATGAGCCTTTGCAAATTCTGAGTCGGTTAGGTTTCTATGTGGAATGTTCTTTTGAGGCTCCCAATTTCCTTTTTCAGTGAGGTTGTAGTAGGCAAACATCAGTTCGGCATCGGGGCCAAGTACCTCACGAAATTCTGCCGCTGTCCAGCAGTAGAACTTACCTTCTTCTCCTTCACTGTCTGCATCTAAAGCCGAATAGAACCCACCTTCTTCGGTAGTCATTTCTCTTTGTAGCCATTCGATGGTTTGATAAACAATGGCTTTATAAAGTGGGTCTTTTGTGGCCTGAAAGGCTTCAGAATAGAGACTTACAAGCTGCCCATTGTCGTAAAGCATTTTTTCAAAATGAGGGGCAAACCAATCGGCATCCGTAGAGTAGCGGGTAAAACCACCGCCAATTTGATCGTAGAGACCACCGAAAGCCATTTTATTGAGCGTAAGCTTTACATGAGCCAAAGCGGCCTCATTTTTATTGGCTTCAAATTCACGAAGCAAAAAGGAATAAATGACAGGCATTGGAAATTTAGGTGCTTTATTCATGCCTCCTTTTTCCTTGTCAAAATTCTGACTGAGGATCTTGAACATTTGGCTCAAGTCTGCTTTGCTGAAATCAGCACCGATAGAATTCAAACCATATTTTTGAATGTCACTCACGCTAAGTGAATTCATAAAACCTTCAGCCGATTTTTCTAATTCGGTACGTTGCTCTTTAAATACTTTAGCAATTTGAAGTAGCAAGTTTGCCCAGCCTTGTGCTGGGAAATATGTTCCTCCATAAAATGGGCGTTGGTCGGGTAGGAGGATGGCGTTGAGCGGCCAACCGCCTTGCAAACCCATGGCATGCACGGCATCCATATACACTTGATCTACATCGGGGCGCTCTTCTCTGTCCACTTTGATGCAAACGAAATGCGCGTTCATTATTTCGGCAATCTTCTCGTTTTCAAAGCTTTCTCTTTCCATCACATGACACCAATGGCAAGCCGAATAGCCAATACTCACGATAATCGGTTTGTCTTCTTTCTTAGCCTTTTCTAAAGCTTCTTCACCCCAAGGAAACCAGTCTACAGGATTATAGGCATGCTGCAAAAGGTAAGGAGAGGAAGAGTTGATCAGTCGATTGGCTTGATGGGGCATAAGTATTCGGTTTTTGATGTTGGAAGAACGAACCATGAGCTGTTCTGCTTACGAAGATCGCATAGAATTTAGAGCCTAAAAAGTTTTCAGGGCTTCTATTCAAAATGAATTTGGATTGGGCGAAATGAAAGAGTTAGATTTCCCTCATCATTGGCCGTGTAAGGCAAGTTGGGCCACCACCACCTTTATAGCTTATTTCATCGCCTTGATAGGTTGTGACTCTGCAACCAGCTGCTTTCAATTGCTCTTCTGTCGAAGGGTTTCCGTCTACCATTAAGCAGTTTCTGGGTGAAATGGCCAATACATTACAACCCATAGAGTCAAACTCGTCTTCGGGTACTTCTATAAACTCAAAACCTCTTCTGATCAATTCCTGTCTAAAGGAAATGGGCATTAAAGGAGAGTAAATCACCGTCAAATCTTTATCCACAGGGCTAAGGATAGACATAAGGTGGAATACATCGGAGGGGCCTTTGTAATGTGGTAAATCTACAGTGAGCACCTCAATCCCCTTGGGTTCTAAAAGTGCTTTGAGTTGTCTGATTCCTTCTGGGTTGGTGCGGTAAGTATTTCCAACCGCCAAAGTTTTTTCATCTAACCAAGCCACATCACCGCCTTCCAAAGTGCCAGGCCCTTCAATTTGTCCGAAAATTTTTATGCCAGCCGCCTCATAAGCTTCTCTGTGCGACATGGGTTCATTGACTCTGCCAGCTTTACCCATATTGCAGAGAATCATTCCGTAGTCAGTGGCGATAGAGGCATCTCTACAGTAAATAGAATCCATTTTTACATAATCATTCGAACCGAATGTCGCCAAGTTCGACCCAAGGAAATAGAAATTCGCTTTGAAGCTATCGTATTCTTGAAGTGCTTTTGGGTAGATTGGGCATTCTAGAAAGTTCAAGTCTATCCATTGGCTGTCAATCATTTGCTGATCTACAAAACCATGTTTTACAGACTTGATCCAAAGGGATTTAATTGTTCCGTATTCCGAATGAGAGGTATGCATTTTAGATTTTTCGTTTACTCCAAATATAGACTGGAATTCCCAATAAAAGACCAATAAAACCAACTGAAACAGCCTCATGGCCCGAGCCAAACATCATCCAGATGGAAAAGCCAAAGCCTATCAGGGTAAGGATGAAATTGGTGAGTTTTGGTTTGAAACCGTATTTCCTTTCAATGGAAAATAAGCCAAATGCAGATACGCTAAAGATGTAAGACACCAGCGTGGCGACTGTGCTTAACAAAATCATATAAGTATAAACATCTGCCAAGCCTTTGGTTTGATTGAGCAATAATAAAATGGTGACAATTACGCTTGATACGATGATACTAAAGTAAGGCGACTCATTTTTATTGATTTTGGCAAAAGGTTTAGGTAGAATTCCATCATTGGCCATTGCCAAGGGCATTTGCCCGGAAATTAGAATCCAGCCATTTAAGGCTCCAAAGGTTGAAATACAAGCACCTGCTGCCACAATGTATTCCGCATTCGCGCCCCACATTTTAGAGGCGGCATCTGAAAAAGGAGAAACGGTATTTGCCATTTCAGCTGGAGGTAACACGCTAAACAAAGCAAAAGAACTAGCCATATAAAGAATGGAAACCGCTATTGTTCCATACATGGTGGCTTTCGGAATTGTTTTTTCAGGTGACTTAATATTGCCTGCTGGTATAGTGGCGGCTTCAATACCTAAAAAGGCGAAGAGGCAGATAGCAGTACTAATGGTAATGGCCTGAATAGATGAAACTTCACTCACATTAAATGGGCTGAAATTACTCCAGTTGATAAAGAAAAAGCCTCCAACAGTAATCGCTAATAGGGGCACTATTTTTAGTATAGTTGTAATCAATTGCGTTTTTCCGCCTCCTTTAACACTGTAACTATTTAGTGCTGTCAGTAGCCAAATAGTGATTAGGGCGGTAATTAAGGAGAGAAATGAATTGTCTTTTAGGGTTGGGATAAATACGCTCAAATAGCTTACAAAGGAGATGGCAATGGCAGCATTGGTTGCCCAAAGTGATAACCAATAGCCCCAGCCCACAAAGAAACCAATGAAGTCTCCAAAACCTGCTCGGCTATAGGCATAAGGCCCGCCAGTATCTGGAATTACCTTGCTTAACCGACCCAAAATTTTAGCTAAAATAAAAGCACCCAAAGCCGCGAAGAGCCATCCGAAAAGACTAATACCTCCAAATTGCGCCAATGCAACGGGTAGTGAGAATATGCCCGAACCAATCATTCCACCCACAACGAGTGCGGTGGTAGTCCAAACGCCTAATTTTTTACTGGAGTTTTTGCTGTTGCTCATAGCTGAAAAAATCGAATTAGAATACCTATTTTAGCATGTATTCCATTTGAAATATATTGATAAAAGCTGAACATGCCTAACTACTCCATTCATCCAGAAATTGAAAAAGCGCACACACTTCCCTCTAGTTTTTATCGTGACATTCAGGTGTTTGAAGAATTAAAAGAGAAGGTTTTTTTAAAATCTTGGCAATGGGTTGGGGACGAGTCTTTGGTGAAGTTACCGAAGCAGGTGTATCCATTCACACTATTAGAGGGCTACCTAACAGAACCTGTTTTATTGACCAGAACCGAGGATGAAGAGATTCATTGTCTTACCAATGTTTGTACGCATCGGGGAAATATCGTGTGTCATCACCCCGGTTCGGAACGAAAGTTAGTCTGTAAATACCATGGTCGAAGGTTTGGCTTGGACGGGGCTTTTGAATACATGCCCGAGTTTAAAGAAGCGGAGAACTTTCCTTGCGCCTCTGACAGTCTGCATCAATTTCCACTGAAGCAGTTAGGGTCTTTACTGTTTATGGGACTCGATCCCAGTTTCGATTTTGAACCTGTGTTGGAGGGAATGCTGGAACGTATTGGTTTTATGCCTTTAAACGAGTTTAGACATGATGCACAGCGTTCGCAAGATTACTTGGTGAATGCGCACTGGTCTTTGTATTGCGATAATTACTTGGAAGGTTTCCATATTCCATTTGTGCATAGCGATTTAAACGCAGTGTTGGATTATGGTTCTTACGAAACGGTATTGTATGAGCACATGAACCTTCAAATTGGTTATGCCGATTCAGCCGAAGATACTTTTGATCTGCCCAAAGGGCATATGGATTACGGTAAGAATGTGGCCGCCTATTATTTCTGGGTATTCCCGAATATGATGTTCAATTTTTACCCTTGGGGACTTTCCATCAATATTGTCAAACCAATTTCTGTAAACCGAACCCGCGTAAGTTTTATTACTTATGTGTATGATGAAAGCAAAATAGACAGTGGGGCTGGGGCTTTATTGGATAAAGTAGAACGCGAAGATGAGTTTGTGGTAGAAGGCGTTCAGAAGGGGATTAACTCTCGATTTTATAAGTCAGGAAGGTATTCGCCTAAAATGGAAAAAGGAGTCCACCACTTTCATAGCCTGTTGTGTAAGTTTTTGGAAGGTTAAATTTCCTTTAGCAAAACAATCATCTTCGTTCAGCTTTGTGTTTCGAACAGTAAACAGTAAACAGTAAACAGTAAACAGTAAACCCTAACCCCCCTTTGCCATTAGTTCCTTCAGCTTTTTCTCAATTACTTCTCGGTTTTTGGCAGAAAGCATCCATTTGGGCAATCTACTTTCTAAGCTTCGGTTGCTCCAGCCATGCTCATTGGGCTGACGCTCTCTCACTTTGTTCGAAATGAAATTAAGTAAGTAGTCGAGGTGTTCTAGGTTGTAGCCAAAAAGTACTTCCCCTTTAACTTCTGTTGTATACCATAATGGATATTTGAAGTAACAATCAACCGGATGTCCCATGAGAATTCCTCCAGAGAAAAATTGACTGCTTCCTGTTTGAAAAACATTTCCTTTACCCACCCAATATTTTGTAGAACCACAGCTTACACAAGTAAACCTTGTCTCTGCTCGATTTTCTGGATTTGAAGTCACAACTGCTTTGGCTTTGCAACTGGGGCATTCTACATCAATTCTATTGATGAACTGCTCTATATAGGTAAATTCTGGTTTCATTTTTTAAAGAACATATTGCCGCCATTACTATATACAGGAAAATTGGGAGGAACCACCATAATATTATTATAGCGCATATGGAGAAACTCTTCATAAGGATTGTCAAGCTGACTCATGATTTCATGGGCCAAATGGGGGAGAGAAAAGAAAGCAAATTCCCCAATGCCAAGAATAACCCAATCGTTAATTTCATGACGCATACGTTGGCAAGGCAAAGTATCCGATTTAGACATCTCAGCAAACTCTTTATGTGTCTCTTCTGTCCATTCGTAATAAGTCAGCAGTTCACTAGAGGTCTTATTCAAATAGGGTGCGATAATGCTTTCCCAATGCCTTAATTTCTTGATATTTGGAATTTCCTCTTTCAAGAATAAAGCTACTGCATGCACCAAACTCTCAATCACCAAAGCAGGATGCTCACCACTTCCGCCACCAATAACCAACTGATTGGTAGTACAGACAAAATCTCCATCAATATCTTCTAAAGGATGATAAACAGAGATTATCCCTAAATACCCAACCAGTTCGTGTTTGAAAGAGTCAATATGGCTCATGCTAAAATTTTGATTTGAAAGTGCTGAAAACTTCCCGAATAACAAAAAGGAATCTGGTTCTAAATACCAGTTGCTAAATACTAATTTCTAAGCCCTTGTTAAAAAATGTTATTCACCAGCTATCTCAGGGTAGTTTAAAGCTTAACCCTTATCTTCGAAGCGAAATATTTTCTATTTCATACGTTGAAAGAAAAGGAAACGCAATACTAGCTTTGAAAACGACTTTATATACCATTCTTCTTGTTCTTTTTTGCAATCAGGTAATGCTGTTGGGGCAATCCCAAAGCCATATTAAAATGGACAGTATAAGCTCCAGTTTTGATGAACAAAACCCTGTGCTTACTCCCGATGGCAAGCGTATGTACTTTGTGCGCTCTGGCCACCCTCGCAATGAAGGAGGCGTAATTGACCGTGGTGATATTTGGTATTCAGATAAAACCGAAACAGGTTGGTCTGTGGCCAAACATGGTGGGCCAACTATTAATCATACAGGACTGAATGGGATTGTCGGTTTTTCAGCAGATGGAGAACGAATCTATCTATTGAACTATAAAGACTCAGCTGGGAATTTACACAAAGGAATTGCTATGGCCGAATGGGTAAGAGACCATTGGTCGGTGCCGCAACTTTTAGATATTCGATATTTCTCAAATAATTCTGAATATATCAGCGGTTCAATTTCGCCTGATGAAAAGGTTATGATCTTGTCTTATAAAAGCTATGATACCTTCGGGAATGAAGACCTATACGTCACTTTTAAAGAAAGCAATGGAAGTTGGACTCCTCCAGAGAATTTAGGAGTAGATGTGAATACCCTAGGTGAAGAATGGGCGCCCTATTTAGCACCAGATTTAAAGACTTTGTACTTCTCTTCAAATGGCTTTGGTGGTCAAGGAGGCCGCGATATTTTTGTTAGTCAACGCAAAGATAATACGTGGAGAGACTGGACAGAGCCTGTTAACTTAGGGTCAGAAGTGAATACAGCGGGAGTAGAGTTGGGGTATGCAATTCCGAAATTAGGTGAACTGGCCTATTTTTCTTCTACCCAAAACAGCGAGGGCTTTGGAGATATCTTTGGTTTTCCGCTGAACAAAACGGAAAAGGTGTTGCAAGAGATTGTATCGGAGACGGAAAAGCCTATTTCTCAACCAACCACACCAAAAGAACCTGTAAAACCTGTTGTAGTAATGACCATGCAGGTACTCGATATTCGTAATGATGAACCAATAAACGGTATTGTAAAACTCAATTTTGGAGAAAAGGAAGTAGAGGTAAATACTGCTGATTTAGATTCTCCTGAAAAGAAGTTTTTAGTAACCATTGAAGAAGGCATTGAAGTGAATGTTGAGATAGAGGCCGAGGGTTTTCTGAAATATAAAGAGACTTTTATGGCCTCTGCCACGCCATCGCAAGGTGTTGTTGAAGCCAAAGGTGTTGAAGGTTTTAGACTTACACCAAGGGAGGTGGGTACAAAAATCCAGATCCCGAATGTGCTTTTCAATGAAGGAACTTCTTCTTTTGCCGATGCGAAAACTACCGCTACTCAATTAGCAGTTTTGATTGAGTTGATGAAGAACAACCCAGACCTAGAAATCCGTTTAGAAGGCCATACCGATAACCGGGGGAATCCTAAATTGCTCAAAGAGCTTTCATTAGATCGTGTAAATGCGGTTAAAGATTACCTTGTAGAAAAAGGAATCTCTGGAAAACGCATAGAAACTGTAGGTTATGGTGGCGAAAAACCAGTAGGCCAAAACTCAACAGACTCTGGCCGCGAAAAAAACCGCAGGGTAGAGTTTGTTATTATTAAGTAGTCTCTTTCTGAAGTACGAAAGGCTTGAAAACTCTAACTCTATGTAATAGAGCAAAGAAACATAAAGCTTTACGACTTATCGTTACTCTGAGGTTGAGCTTGAAGAGCCAAATTGCAAGAGTCTGTTTGTTGGGAGACAGGTGTATGTTGATGAAATATGAACTCTATTAAATCGTCATTCTCAATGGTGTATATGGCTCTTTTACTGTTCCACTAGTTTTTGTGAGAATTACCTTGAGTAGTTATAGGATGCCATTCATTATATAGTTCGTTTTCGTAGATATACTTAATGTTTTTTTTATTTTCTCTAATTTTAATAATTGCATTTTGATCTTTATAACCAGAGTCTAATAAATGGTGATACTCTGCAAGCTGTAATACTAGTTTTTTGTTTATTTCTGCAATTGTTGATCCGTTCTTAATCACATTTTTACGAATCCTTTTGTCAATAAAAAGAAAATATCTGAATTTATCTATATAGTCCATATGCGATGAAACGACTCGGGTGAAGTAAAAGCTTGGTTGCGAGTTGGGTTCTGTAATAAATGTATATTCTTCATTTAGATACCAGTCCGCTGTTTTTCCATTTTTAGATAAATTACTCAAAAAATTATCTATATTTAACTTATATTTTTTAAGTTTCTTAATTACTTTATTTATTATCACTATAAATTCAAACTCATTTTCTTTTGAGTCAAAGTCTATGGATTCAACAAGCGAACGATAATTTTTATGATACCTTTCGTTTATTAAGTTACTAAAGTATTCAAAATGGATTAGTATATGACGTAAATAAATGTATCCGCTTGAGTTTATATGAACTTGATAATTTTTAAGTTTATCTTTAAACTTATATACATCATATTCATTTTCCATAATTCTTTTTAATAATTTTCTTTCTTTGGAGAAATTGACTTTTACCTTGTCGTTTGATTCATTATAAACTGAGATCAAGTGTGTCCAGCTGGTTTGATTTACATCAAAAAAGTCGCTAATTAGATCAAATACTTCTGTATCTTCCGGAAATAGCTCAGAGTAAGAATTAAATATATCAAATAATGTACATTTATCAGGAGATACCTGTTTTCGTTTATATTCATCTTTAGGTATACCTTTCCTGTAAGAAAATCTATATATTATAGTCAAAAGAATTCTAGATTTTCTACAAAATCCTACTTCTGGTAATAGTCCTGGGGTTTCTGGGAGTGAAGCAAATTCGAGTAGTTTGTTAGTTCTAAACAAATAATTGATCATCCTATGCATTAAAGTACCTCTTGCTATTCGTTTTGAAATCTTATGTATTTCTCGGTACCTAGATTCTGCTATGGTATTTAATCTAACTTCACTATGTTCGGTACAAATTTCAACGAATGAAAACATTAGTCTTCTGTAATCATAATTGAATAGAGGAAGATAAAAGCTGTCTGTATAGGGAGATTTAGCCATAATCTGGATAAAGTACGATATAGGAGATTTTTTCAATTCAGATCTATAGTAAAGATTCAAAATATCTAATCTCTTTTTGATTATTTTACGAGCGGATTCTGATAAAATAATTCTAATTGTGGTGCAAATTGGCGATGCTCTATCAAGGAATTCAGATGACCTTACTATTAGATTAGCTTCTCTGAAAGTTAGAATAAATTTAAATTTGCTTTTAAAATTGAAGTTAATTTGATCTGGATTTTTTTCGAAAAAACTAACTAATGTGCTTCTAACGTATAGGAAGTCATTCCAAAAATCTTCTGTTAAGTATTCAAACTTTACATCATCTAAGTTGTCAAAGCAAAAAGTTATGCTCTTGTACTTATCCAATTCAAGTCTGTTTAAATGTTCTATGATATAGATTAAAAGAAGTTCTTTGAATTTTAATCCTTGAGTTAATTTATTTATTCGACTAATATTTATCTTAACATTATTTTCAATATCATTATAAAAATCAATAATCTTATCAAGAAACATACTGTCAGATATTAACTCCTCAAGTATTAGTTTATTTGTCGCTATGAGATTTCTCTGAGCATTAGGGCTTTTTAGAAGACTTTTGAACTTCTCTGTAATCACAGATTGTAGTATGTTTTTTTCTATATCGTCTGTCCCAATTGGTCTAGAGTTAAGGTTGGTGATATTAAAGTAATAATCATCAGTCAAGTTATTTGAAAACCAATTTATTAAAGTGGTTTTTCCACTACCACTATAACCAGATAGTATGATTACACTTTTTTCATAATCACCAGGTGTTATTCTTTTTTTTATTTCATTACTATAAATTTGAATTTCGGGTATTGGGTAAAAAAAGTGTTGAAAGTCGTCTTCTGAGAAGCCTTTCCCACTTAGGTTTGTTTCAACATCATATGGGTTATATAGTAGTATGTCCTTTACTGAAACATCATCACTTATTCTTAATTGGTTCATATTAACTCCTTGTTTCTAAAACTAATTATTTGACTACCTAATTGAGAAATTTTTACGAGGCTTTCCGAGAGCTTAATATTTTCAGATTTTAAATTGTTAAGCTCTACAATCAATTCATTTTCATCTGAAACTTTAGAGTCTAACAACATTAATAATCCATAATGAATCAATTGATGTTTCTCAGAATAGAAGCCTGTATTTCTATGGTGTTCATAGTTAACACCATTTGATGGGTCTAATTCTGATAGTAGTTGTACTATTAGTTTTTTAAACTCATTTAGGAAACGTACTCTATTCTGTTTTTTGAATTGCTCCTTTGAAAGATTTATCTGTTTTTTAACATCTTTACTTATAAGAAAGAAACCAATAAGGCTGATTATTGATGGAATTATCACAGTAAGAATTGATTTAAGATCTAAACTTTCTTGATCTTTTGTTGACTCTTCGGTTTTGATAATGATAGTTTGGGTGTTGCCAATTTTAATAGAATCAATTCTATTAATTTGATTAAAGTGAAGTGTTAAAAATAGTATTAGTATCTTCATTTTATAGTTTCTGGCAAGAGTGTTTGTTATTTATTTGTGAATATAAATAACAAACTGTTTTGAGTCAACACAAAAAAGCCCGACTCTTACGAATCAGGCTTTTCAATATTTCCAAATACTAAGTACTAGCTACTCAATACAATATTAACCTTTCTTGTTTTCCTCTTTAATCAAGTTAAGGGCAGAACCCGCTTTGAACCAGCCAATTTGGGCTTCGTTGTAAGTATGGTTAGCCACAATTACATCTTTAGAACCATCGGCATGTACAAATTCAATATTCAATGGCTTGCCTTCAGTGAATTTATCAAGGTCTAGGAAGTTGATGGTATCATCTTCCTGTACTTTGTCGTAATCCGCTTCGTTTGCAAAAGTCAAACCTAACATTCCTTGTTTCTTCAAGTTGGTTTCGTGAATTCTGGCAAATGATTTTACCAAAACTGTAGTTACACCCAAGAACCTTGGCTCCATGGCCGCATGCTCACGAGAAGATCCTTCACCATAGTTGTGGTCACCCACAACGATAGATGGAACACCTACTGCTTTGTATTGACGAGCTGTAGCCGGTACTGGACCATATTCTCCTGTCAATTGATTTTTCACCAAGTTGGTTGACTGATTGTATGCGTTTACCGCACCAATTAAACAGTTGTCAGAAATGTTATCTAAGTGACCTCTGAACCTCAACCAAGGGCCCGCCATAGAAATGTGGTCGGTAGTACATTTTCCAAATGCCTTGATCAAAAGCTTGGCACCTGTAATGTTCTTTCCGTTCCATGGAGCAAAAGGAGCGAGGAGCTGTAAACGCTTAGAATCTGGTTTTACAATAACTTCTACGCTGCTACCATTTGCTGCTGGTGCTTGGTAACCGTTATCTTCTACCGCAAAACCTTTGGCTGGCAACTCAGAACCCACTGGTGGGTCTAATTTTACTTGCTCACCATTTTCGTTGGTTAGGGTATCAGTTAGAGGGTTGAAACCTAAGTTACCCGAAATTGCGATGGCCGCCACCATTTCTGGAGAGGTTACAAAAGCGTGAGTATTTGGGTTGCCGTCTGCTCTTTTTGAGAAGTTACGGTTGAAAGAGTGTACAATTGTGTTTACTCTCTTATTGTCACCTGTTCTTTCCCACTGACCAATACATGGCCCGCAAGCGTTTGTAAAGATGGTGGCGTTCAAGTCTTCGAAAATACCTAAAAGTCCATCTCTTTCTGCTGTATAGCGTACTTGTTCCGAACCTGGGTTAATTCCGAATTCTGATTTCGTTTTTAAATTTTTGTTAATCGCCTGTTGCGCGATAGAAGAGGCTCTTGATAAATCTTCGTAAGAAGAGTTAGTACAAGAACCAATCAAGCCCCATTCCACGTCCATTGGCCAGCCATTTTTCTCAGCTTCCTCTTTCATTTTAGAAACTGGAGTAGCTCTGTCTGGCGTAAATGGTCCGTTGATGTACGGCTCAAGCTCGTCTAAGTTAATTTCAATTACTTGATCGAAATATTGTTGTGGGTTAGCGTAAACCTCATCATCACCAGTAAGGTGTTCTTTGATTTCGTTTGCTAAATCCGCTACATCAGCTCTATCCGTTGCTCTTAGGTAACGATCCATAGATTCATCGTAACCAAAAGTAGAAGTAGTAGCACCAATTTCGGCACCCATATTACAGATGGTTCCTTTACCAGTTGCAGACATTGATTTAGCACCAGGGCCAAAATATTCTACAATGGCACCAGTTCCACCTTTTACGGTAAGAATACCCGCAACTTTCAAGATTACATCTTTAGGAGCCGTCCAACCATTTAGTTTTCCTGTAAGGTGAACACCAATTAGTTTAGGGAATTTTAGTTCCCAAGGCATGCCTGCCATTACGTCTACAGCATCGGCACCACCAACACCAATGGCTACCATTCCTAATCCACCAGCGTTTACGGTGTGCGAATCGGTACCAATCATCATTCCGCCAGGGAATGCATAATTTTCTAATACCACTTGGTGAATAATACCTGCGCCTGGCTTCCAGAAACCAATGCCGTATTTGTTAGAAACCGACTCTAGGAAGTTGAAAACTTCGCCAGAAGCAGTTAATGAATTTCTTAAATCGTCCTTAGCGCCTTCTTTAGCAAGGATTAAGTGGTCACAATGTACTGTTGAAGGGACTGCTGCGGTAGGCTTTCCAGCTTGCATAAACTGAAGTAAGGCCATTTGAGCTGTAGCATCTTGCATGGCTACGCGGTCTGGAGCAAAGTCTACATAAGACTTACCTCTTTCGAATGTTGAGGTGGCGTCTCCGTCCCAAAGGTGTGAATAAAGAATTTTTTCAGATAAGGTAAGGGGTTTTCCAACCGCTTTTCTTGCCGCTGCAATACGTGAAGGGAATTTCGCGTAAACAGCTTTAATCATGTCTATGTCAAATGCCATAATGGAATTTTAGGGTTCTTGGGTAAATAAAATATAACTCGTCAAGGGTTGACAAAGTTATCACTTTTCGCAAATAATAAAATGCGGATTTAAGACTAAAAGCCCCTAGAATCAGTATTCTTAACGATTCTAAATTAAGGCTTAAAGCACTAAAAGGGAAAAAATGAAAATGACCATGCCTACCAACATGATTAAAAATGAATAGGGAAGGATATCCTTTGCTTTGAGTTTGGTAATGCCTAATAACGGTAAGGCCCAAAAAGGCTGAAGCATGTTTGTCAGTTGGTCGCCATAAGAAAGTGCCATTATGGTTTTAGGAACAGAGGCACCAAGGTTTTGTGCAGCTTCGGTCACAATTGGGCCTTGCACCGCCCATTGGCCACCACCACTAGGAACAAAAATATTAACAATGGCTGCACTAAAAAAGGTGAAAATTGGCAATGTAGTTACTGTGGATATTTCCATAAAGCCTTGAGAGAACAAAGCGCCTAAGCCTGAATATTTCATAATGCCCATAATGCCTGCATAAAGCGGGAATTGAATGATAATTCCCGCTGAACCACCAATGGCTTCTTCTATGGCAGAAAGAAATTTAGAAAAGGAACCATGAAGCAAAACAGCTAAACCAAAAAAGAAGAAGTTAATATAATTCAGATCAATAAATGACAAGCCCACCAGAGAAGGACTGATCCATATTTTTCTTAAAGCAATAAAACAAATGATTCCGCCTAAGGCAATTGCTGCAATTTTAGAGTTGTCAATCCTTTCCGCTCCATGACCTTTTTCATTTTCGCGATGTACTTCTTTTCTGAAAACTGTATTGATTTCTGAATCAGAACTCCTTTTTCCTAACAGATAGAACACTGAGGGAATGATAATAAGAAGCAGGACAAACGTGAGAATGTTGGATAGGGAAAGTAAAGTTTGGCCTATTCCGATTTGTCCAATTTCTTGGATAAGAAAATGGTCATTGCTGGCTACAGCCAATGGAGCAGAACCTGAAAACCCTCCATGCCAGCACATCATACCACTATAACCCGCAGCACCTAATAATGGGTAATTCATTTTCCATCCGTTGGCTTTGGCTCGTTCGGCTACTTTTCTTGCGAAAATAGCTCCAAAAACTAAACACAAGCCCCAGTTGACCATACTCACCAAAATAGTAAGCAAACTAATGGTAAAAGCAGCTTTGGCAGATGTGTTACAGTAGGTCGTAAAGCGATCGATGATATTGTTGAAAAATGGCGTCAGTGCCAAAGCATGTCCTAATATCAGAATCAAGGCCATCTGCATGGTAAATTCTAGCAACTCCCAAAAGCCAATTTCCCAGTAGCCTAAAATCACTAGGCTGTGGGCAGAACCCGCATTCTCGGGCCTTTCTGTAAAAGCCATTGCCAATATAAAAGTAAGAAGGGTTAAGATAACCGCTATGGCAAAAGGAGAGGGGAGTATTTGGCGAACAAAACGGAGGTAGAGGCTATTTTTGGACATAGGTCAAAGCTAGCAAATTGGTGAAAGCTTAACGATTTCAGAATTGAGAATTTTCGGTTATCAGTTAATTCATTTAAACATTTTAGCCTTTTTATGGATTAAATAGGAAGTAAGTTTGAGTTCAGATATACCGAGCGCAATGCTGTGCGTTGGTAGGGAAACATATTTTTTATATACCTCAATGCAAAAGAGAATTTTAGTAGTCGATGACGACCCCTCATTTAATAAAATGCTTTCGGCTTTTTTAGGCAGAAATGGTTTTTTGGTAGATTCTGTTTACACTTCAAAATCAGCTATGGAGAGCTTGGGCAACGACATGGCTGACTTGGTGCTTACCGATTTCAAACTCCCAGATTTAGATGGACTGGAATTGATAGAACTGATTAAAGGGAAGGTACCTGATATGGCCATTATTCTGATGACAAACTACTCTGATATTCGCACAGCGGTTAAATCAATACAACTTGGTGCTTTTGAGTTTGTTACCAAGCCTGTAAATCCAGATGAGTTGTTACTGACTGTTCAGGCCGCTTTAAGTCAGAAAGACAAGCAGGAAACTGCTCCTAAAATTGAGAAAACAAGAAAGTCGAATACATCGCAGAAGAAATATATCATTGGTGAATCGGAAGGCTCTAAGTTACTTTGGGAGCATATTCAGTTGGTAGCTCCAACGCAAATGAGCGTTTTGCTTTTGGGAGAAAGCGGTACGGGTAAGGAGTATGCGGCAAGAATGATTCATGAAAGCAGTAAGAGGGCTGGCGAAACTTTTATTGCGGTAGACTGTGGTGCGCTTTCAAAAGAACTTGCAGCCAGTGAGCTCTTTGGTCATGTAAAAGGTGCTTTTACTGGTGCGCTTAAGGATAAAAAAGGCCAGTTTGAATTGGCTCAGGGCGGTACTTTGTTTTTGGATGAAGTGGGGAATTTACCTTATGATGTTCAAATGCAGTTGCTTAGGGCTTTACAAGAAAGAAAAATCAAAAGGGTGGGTAGCGAAACCGATATATCAGTAGACGTTAGGTTGATATCAGCAACAAACGAAAAAATGCAACAGGCCATAGATGAACAACAGTTTAGGTTAGATCTTTATCACAGATTGAATGAATTTGAGCTGAAGCTTATACCGCTCAGAAACCGTTTGGGTGATTTGGGTGAATATTTAAGCTTCTTTTTAGATCAAGCAAATAAAGAGTTAGAGAAAGAAGTAAAAGGCTTTTCTTATGAAGTAATGCAAGTTTTTAGACAGTACAGTTGGCCAGGAAACTTGCGAGAATTACGAAATATAGTTAGACGATCGGTATTACTTTGTCAAATGGATGAGGTTCAATTGGCTCAAATCCCTAAAACATTGATAAGTGAGCTTGATGAGCCAAAAACGACCAGCAACGAAAAGTTGATAGAGGAAAAACCAACCAATGGAGGATTGTTACATAACCTGAAAGCCATGCAAGAAGCTCAGGAAAAGGAAACAATAGAGAAGGTTTTGTTGGAAACCAAGTACAATAAATCGAAAGCTGCTGAACTCTTAAATATTGATAGATCAACGCTGTATAATAAAATTGCTAAGTATAACATTGAGATTTAAGCGCCAACAATTCTTTATTCATTTGAAGTAGTGTGGGCTGTAACTCATGAGCAGTTTCAAGCATTTTTTCATGTTTTCCTAATTGATGATAAACCTCAATGCTCTTCAATGTTTCTGAAATAGGGGTGTGGTTTATACTGTCGTATGTTTGAACCATTTTGTGTGCTGTATTGGCCAACAGTACTAGGTTTTCAGATGCAAGGAATTGATTAAAATCATTTACGTTTTTGTCATTGCTTTTAATAAGTTCCCGAATTAAATCAGCCAATAACTCCTCGTCATCGCCTGAAAACTGTTTAATGCGTTCAAAGTCAAATTTTACTGAAGTAGCATTTTGATTACCCACCACTTCATTATCTGGAGCAAGGTATAATTGTCCGAGGAGTTTCTTTAGGAGTTCGTTAATTGCCTTTTCTTGGTATGGTTTTGTAAGTACATCTGAAAAGCCAACTGCTTTAAATTCCTTTAATTGTTTGGGTAGTGAATGGGCTGTAACCGCTACTACGGGTAAATCTTTATTAATTTTTTTCACTTCTTCTAAAATTTCAAACCCATTGATTTGAGGCATGTTGATGTCTGTGAGAATAAGATGAATAGAGCGATGTTCCCTTTTAATAAAGCTTAAGGCTTCTGTTCCAATTTCAAAAACAGACAATCTTTTTACCTTAGGCTGAAGTATGGTTTTTAGCAATGTGGCATTCCAATGGTCATCTTCAATCACTACTAAATGTGCATTTGCAGCATCTAATAATGGGGTTTTAGTTTGATCTTGATCATTTTTCATTTTGTGTTTTTGATAAGGGAGTTGTAGTTTAAAAGTAAAGACCGTCTCTTTGTTTGGTTGGCTTTCTACCATGACTTTGCCTTTCATTGCCTCTACAAGCTTTTTAACAATGGCCAAGCCTAAACCTGTTCCACCATACTTTTTAGTCACCGAAGCATCTTCTTGTTCAAAAGAGTTGAAAATTCCTTTGAGTTTTGAGGGTGCTATTCCTTTTCCCGTGTCTTTTACTTTTATGGTAAGGTCATATCGGTCTAACTTTTTATGAGAAGATACATGTAGCCCTATTTTGCCTTGATCGGTGAATTTGACTGAGTTAGATAACAGGTTGATCAAAATTTGTTTTAGTCTGAATTCGTCTCCAATCAAATCGACCTCTTGCAAATCTGGATCATATGAAACCGTAAACTCCAGTTCTTTTTTCTCGCATTGAAGTGAATAGGTATCTTCCATTTGAGCAAGTAAATCTGGTATATAGAAGGGCTTTTTTTGGAGGTTGATTTTGCCTGAATCGAGCTTTGAAAAGTCAAGGATGTCGTTTACCAATGTCATTAAGTACTCAGTACTTTCAGATAGTGCATTGGAGTATTTTCTTTGTTCTGTATTTAACTCAGTGTTTTTCATTAGGTCGGAAAAACCAAGAATGCTGTTTAGCGGATTTCTAATTTCATGACTCATATTGGCCAAAAACTCTTCCTTTACTTTAGCAAGTTGATTGGCCTTGTTCTTTTCCAGTTCCAACCGCTTACTTAAATAGTAGGAGCTGGTTAAATCTCTACCAATAGCAATCAAGAAGAAGCCGCCAAAGCCAATGCCGACAATACCAATGACCAATACTGCAAAAGTGGAGTCACGCGAAATCTCGTAACTTTCTTGACGCTTTTTAGCTGCGTTTTCTTGTTCGTAGACTTGTAACTGCCCAATAATCTCGTCTATCTCAGCCCTCAAGCGCATATCTTGTCTTAACAAGTTCAGTTCCTTGGAAGAGAGATTATATTGACTCCGAAATTCTTGATTGGCCACTTGTTGAAGAATTTCTTTTACCCTAAGCAGCATGGTGTCTGGGTTATAATCTACCAGTGTCAGTGTATCAATAACCACTTCTGTTGTTCTGACGGTGTCGTTCTGAACGGTTGTAACAGTATCTACCCTAATGTTTTTGGCACCAAACAAACGCTTTATGCCTTCCCATAGTCCTGGTTCTTTATACTCTGTGGCTACAAAGTCTTGTTTTACAACAGGTTTGGTTTCTTCGGTCGTTTTCAGCTTCGCCAATATTTTAGACTCTGTACTGGTGCTGTCTGTAGTTGTTTGTTTGATTTGCTCAAGGGCTTCAGTGCTGAAATTCTTGGTCTGTCTATTCTTTTTCGCCAGCAAAAAATCGCTTAAGTAATTAAGCTTTTGAAGAAAGAGTATTTCGAGCGAATCTACCCTTTGAATTTGAAGGCTATCTTCTGCCATTCTTCTTTTTAACTCATCAATACTTAGTTGTGTCTGTTTTATTTCGTTTTGATACGCTACATAAGCATCGTTATCATAGGTTAGAATGTATGATTGAATATAGTTTTCGGCTTTGGTAATTCCCTGAATAGTTTTCTGGATCAGAGGTGTTTTTTCGTCTGGTTGAGAGAGTGAGTCGATTGAGTTGGTAAGCTTTTGGTAGCTGTCATAACTAAAGTATATACCACCGCAAATCACCATTGTTATGATGATAAAGGTTACCCAAACTTTCTTTCTTATGTAAAAATCAGATGAGGATTTCATATGCTACTAACTATTTTTAGAGCTAATGTTCTCGATAGCACAAGAAAAAAGATTCATGATTTGAATAAAGCCTTATTTGATAAGGCTTTCCAACCAATTACAGCTTTATTCTGTCTAGCCTAATGTTATGAGAAAATGCATATTCCTTATTTCCCTTGCGTCAGTTTTACTTTATTCTTGCGATAATTCAGATGGTAGCGCAATGGTTTATTTAAGTATAAAGAATGAAACACCTTTGCCTTTAGAGTTGGTATCGATTCATTTAGAAGGAATTACCCATAGTTATGGAACTATCAATGCAGGTCAAACCTCTGATACTTTCTTGTTTCGTAATTCGTATGTGGCCGACTCGATTACTTTTGAATACAACTCTGAATTAGGAATTGTAAAGCCAAGTGATGCGCTGTTTCAGTGGGCGGGAATGGAAGCGGGGGCTACATACCGTTATGTTATTCATCTAGATGAAAACGAACGATTTCAATATAGTGTAGGTAAGGTGAATTGATTCTGTTATAAAACTAAAAAGGCTACTCAAGTTTAATGAGTAGCCTTTTTGCTTAATTTTTACTTTATACTTTATTCAAAACCCTTGAAGAAACTCAAATCAGCTTTGTCATAAGCAGCTTTAAATTTAGGCCAAGCTGTATTGAAAAACTCATTCGTTGTTTCTTCAGTTAGCTTTATCATTTGCTCTGCTTTTCTAACAGCATTTTTTTCTGTTTCACCAGGTGTTCCCATACGAGAGTTGTTGTATCGTCTGGCTTCCTGAATAAAGTTGTTGGCCGTTGTAAAACTTTCTCTTACCACTGCTTGACCTCTTTCTCCAGGTACACCAATAGTAAGCTTTCTAACAGGCAAGAAACTCTCTTTTACTGCCTCAACTGCTTTTTTCAAGTCCTTCACTTTGTCAGCGTCAACGTTTTTCATTTGTGCTTCCACTTTCTCAATGATTTCGTTCGCAGATCTGACTTTGTTTGTGATTTCAGCGAAAGACTGAGACATTTTCAATACCTGATCTTCAAAAGCTTTATTGGCTTGAAGCTCAGACATGCTGATTTCCATTCTTGGGTCAAGGTGTACTTTTACCATTTTAGAAACTTGTTGATCGCCAAACTCTAAAACCACCTTGTAAGTACCCGGTAGGGCTGATCCAGCAGATTGCTCACGGTCTTGGCTACCGCCTCCACCGAAGCCACCAAATCTACCGCCTCCTCCACCAGAGAACTCAACAGGGTAAGGGTTTCTTCTATCTAAGTTCCAAGATACAGTGTTTATTTCACCCTTTTTGATGTTAGAAGTTCTGGTGCGAATAGTGTCACCACTAGCATTTAGAACAATCATTTTAACCTTGGTAGGCAACTTTACAGCAGGAGTTTCGGTTGTTTCTACTTCTTTGCTATTACGTTTTCTACGAGATGATTTGTTGTCGTCAACGGCTTCTTCTTTTTTAGCGTCATCTCTTACCCAGAACTTCACGTTAGCAGAGCTTAAGTATTTGTTCTGACCTTCAAATGGGCCGCCATCTGCAGCAAAACGCATCCCTGGAGGCTGACGATAGGTCATTTGATAAGCATCAGCAATATCGAACATTACAATATCAGACTTTTTAACAGCCTCAACACCTTTGGCAGCCATTTCTCTCAAAGGCCTTAAATCATCTAAAATATAGAATGCCCTACCGAAAGTACCGATTACTAGATCGTCTTCTCTTTCTTGCCAAGCCAAGTCCATAGTAGAAGCGTTTGGATAACCGTGGTTCCACTTGTTCCAGTTTTGGGCTTTATCAAAGCTTACATATAGGCCATTTTCAGTGCCTAGGAAGATCAAGTTAGGCTCTCTTTCGTCTTGAAGAATAGAAAGCGTGTAGCCAAATACATCGCTATCATCTACAATTCTAGTCCATGTCTGGCCATAATCCATTGTATGGTATGCGTAGGCAGTAAAGTTGTTTCTTCTGTAGTCGTTTGCAATTACAAAAGCTTCACCAGCATTATGGTGAGAGGCTTTGATTTGAGGAATCCAGCTACCAGCAGGTAAACCAGGAAGCTTAGCAGCTACATTAGTCCAGTTCTGACCTTTGTCTTTGGTTACTTGTACGTTTCCGTCATCAGTACCAGCCCAAATCACATTTTTATCAACTGGGCTAGGAGCAATGGCAATAATAGTAGTGTGGTTTTCTGCACCAGTCGCATCTAGGGTTAATCCGCCACTTTCGTTTTGCTTTTGTTTTTCAGGATCGTTAGTCGAAAGATCTGGAGAAATTATTGTCCAGTCATCTCCTCTGTTCGTGCTGTAATGAACAAACTGAGAGCCAAAATAAACATTGTTTGAATTGTGTGGGTCAACTGCCACTGGTGAGTTCCAGTTGAATCTTAAATTGGTGGCAGTATCCGGAGCTGTTGGTTTCACAGTTTTGGTGTAACCACTTTCTTTATCGTATCGAGTAACATTTCCTTGCTGCGACATGGTGTAACCGTATCTTGAATCATCAGGAATAGGAGCTACGTCAAAACCGTCACCAAAGCTTAATTCTTGCCAATCGTGGTTTCTGATTCCTGCATAGTTAAATACATAAGCAGGTCCAACCCATGAACCGTTGTCTTGCATTCCGCCATACACATTGTAAGGCATTTCGTTGTCTACGTTTACATGGTAGAACTGACCCACAGGAAGCTTTTCAGTGAATCTCCATGTTTTGGCCATATCACGTGTAATGTTCAAACCACCATCATTGCCATCAATCATATAAGAAGGATCTTCAGGATGAATCCACCATGCATGGTGATCTGGATGAACCCCAGAATAAGGAATGATTTCTTCCCAAGACTTTCCACCATCTTCAGATCTAGAAACTCTAGAGAAAAGGCTGTATACTCTGTTTTCGTTTTTTGTATCTACAAAGATGTCGGCATAATAGAATGGGCGATCACCAATGTTTTGAGTAGTAGCAGAGGCTGCTCTTAGCTCCCAGTTAATACCGCCATCTGTTGAACGATAAAGACCATTGGCCTTTGATTCGATCATGGCATAAACGTAATCTGGTCTGCTTCTTGAAATCGCTAAACCAATTCTACCATAGTCGCCTTTTGGTAATCCTTTTTCTCCAGTAAGGTTTTTGAATGTGTCACCACCATCATTAGTTACATAAAGTCCAGAACCTGGGCCTCCTGATTTGAAGAACCAAGGCCATCTTTTATGTTCCCACATGGCAACAAAGATCTTGTTTGGGTTAGAAGGATCAGCAACCATATCGGCTACACCAGTAAGGTTGTTTGTATAAAGGATTTTCTCCCATGTCTTTCCACCATCTTTGGTTCTGAAAAGGCCTCTTTCTTCGTGTTCACCCCAAGGAGAACCAATTGCACCAACATAAACGATATTAGGATTGTCTGGATGAATGTAGATTCTATGAATGTTACGGGTTTTTTCAAGGCCCATCAAATCCCAAGTTTCACCTCCATCGATGGAACGGTAAACACCATAACCACCGCTAACAGAGTTACGAGGATTTCCTTCACCAGTACCTACCCAAATAATGTCTGGATTTTTCTGATAAATAGAAATGGCACCAATGCCAAGCACGGCTTCATCGTCAAAAAGAGGCTCCCAGTTAAGGCCACCACCAGTTGAACGCCATAAACCACCAGAAGCGGCACCTGCATAAATAATTTCAGGGTTACTTTCTACTACATCAATGGCCGTGATTCTACCACTCATGGCAGCTGGCCCGATGCTTCGGGCTTTCATGTCTTTGAAAAGATTCATGTCTACTTTTTGGCCAAAGGCTAAAGCAGAAAATAGCATGAATGTTAGACCCAAAATCGATCTGATTTTTGAAGGTCTAAATAGCTTTAAATGCTGAATACTCATTAAGTCGTTGATTTGATTGAAAATGAAATTTTAACAATTTAATCCAAGTACTCAGAAAGAGAAATTCAATTCGTAAGAGCGCAAACAATTCCATGTGAATGGTTAGTGCTTTCATTACCATTCATTGATGAGAAGCTTAATGCCAAAGCCGAAATTTAGATGATCGAAACGAGATTTTCTTACAGTGAAATCATACACTTCATCCGCTTTGTTATAGCTCACACTTTGTGGGGTTAGATAATTAACGCTGGAAGATTTAATGTTTTTTATGTTGAGGTCTATGCTTACAAACTCGTTGATGAAAAACTCTAAACCTCCTCCGAAGCCATAATTCATAGCGAAATCATCGATGTCGGTAACGGAGTCCCATTCTTCTTGTAAAGGGCCATCTCTAAAGTGCGATGAAGTGGCGATATAACTAAAGCCACCAAAGAAATCGACATAAGGTTGGATATTTCCAGAAACGGGAGGTTTAACTCTGATTAGTCCAAGCAAATAGGCCATTTGATTATTTCTTCTAACTCTAACATCACCTAAATCTTCACCATGCCAGCCATCGCGAACTTCAGAGCCGTAACGAGTTACGCCAATCATGCCGCCTAAATGAATAGGAGAGCCGTTGATTTGAAAAGCAATGTCAGAGCTGAGGCCTCCACCCCATATTTCGGGCGAATCTTTTTTTAATTCTCCTACAGGAGCAAAGCCATTTAGGCTTAAACCAAAAGTAGATTGACCGTTTGAAAACATAGGAAAGAGAAAGAATAGGGCAGGTATTAAAAAGTATTTTGACATGTTGTTGGTTGTTTGACTTATGCTTTCTAACCAACTAATGTGCCAAAAAAAATCGATAGAACTAATGCTAAAATATTTTGATTTCAATCTAAAATAATTAGTATTTTTGATTTTTAAATTCTTCACGATGAGCGTAGTTTCAGAAAATATTAAGCACTTGAGAAAACTTAAAAATTGGACTCAGGGCGACTTTGCAGATAAAATTGATATTAAGCGATCGCTTGTAGGAGCTTATGAAGAAGGCAGGGCAGACCCTCGTTTAAATAATCTGCTCAATATGTCGAAAGTGTTTAGAGTACCTGTAGACTTTCTGATCTCTAAAGACCTTTCTAACCTCAATGAAGAGCAAATTCAAAAATTAGTTGCACCACGAAAACCATCATCAAAAGTGCTCTCTATCACGGTAGATAGTAATAATGAAGAGCTGATTGACCTTATTCCTCAAAAGGCTTCCGCTGGATATTTAAATGGTTATGCCGATCCTGAATACTTGGAAGAGCTTCCTAAGTTTCAGTTGCCAAACTTACCAAAATCAGGTACTTATCGCGCTTTTGAAATTACTGGTGATTCTATGCTTCCTCTTAAACCGGGTACTATTGTAATTGGTAAATATTTGGAGGATGTAGGCGATATTAAAAATGGTCGTTGTTATGTGATTTTGTCAAAAGAGGAAGGGGTGGTCTATAAGCGAGTTTTTGATTACACTGCAGAAAATGGAAAGTTGTTTTTGGTGTCGGATAATAAGGCTTATTCACCATATGATATTCCAGTAAGTGATGTAATTGAAATTTGGGAAGCCAAAGCTTACCTTAGTATGGACTTGCCAGATTATTCTGACGATACCATGGACTTTGAAAAATTGAAAAGTATTGTCTTAGATCTTCAGCAAGAGGTGATTAAACTTAAAGATAATACGCCAAAGCTGAATTAGCTTTGGTCTATTTTGAGTTGTTTACAAAGGGCCAGTCGGTCTACCTTTCCAGAGGAAGTTCTAGGTAATGAGTCTACTAAATAAACCTCATTAGGTTTATGGTATTTAGCCAAAGACGATTCTAGAATCGATTTCAGCTCACTTGAGGTTTTATTGCTTCTGTTGACGATTACTGCTACAAAGGTTTCTCCAAGTTGATCATGATTTTGCTTTAAAAGTACTACCTCCGTATTCAGTAGCTTTTCAATATCACTTTCTAGTTGATCCAAATGTATTTTTACTCCACCAGAATTAATTACAAAATCGGCTCTACCTAGCCACTTAAACTCCGACCCTCTGAGTTCCACTACATCATTGGTTTGAACCCATTCATTAAGGGTAACGTCTGCTTTTATTCGTAAACAATTGCGCTCGTCTATTGCTATAGAAATGCCATCTAATACTTGAAAGAGGTCACTTCTATGAATACCATTCATGCTTTTTAAGGCAATGTGCGAAACGGTTTCAGTCATTCCGTAAGTACTAAATACTTTGGCTGAAAGTGATTGTATTTCAGCTTCGAGTTGAGGACTTATAGGAGCGCCACCTATAATAATGGTATCAATATTATTCAATTGCGCCCTTCCTTTTTCAGTGCCTAACATACTCTGCAACTGCAACGGAACGAGTGCAGCAAACGAAAAGTGCGTATTCTTTTTTAGGTGTTCTTCAGGGTTCGAAGAAGGAGGGACTAAAGTAAGGTTCCATCCTAGTTCCAGAGCGCGAACCAACATCATTTTACCACCAATAAATTCAGGATTGATGCAGAGCAGTGCAGAAGTACCTTTGTTTAAATTTAGTGTTTTAGCCGTTCTTTTAGCGCTGGCAATCATTTGCTGTCTAGAAATAGAAATTGTTTTGGGTTTTCCTGTAGAACCAGACGTGTTTTGAGCAAAACTTTCCTTGCCAGACTGCCATTCATTTATGAACTTAGCGGTTGAAATATAGGACTGATCATGGCTTGATTCTTGCGATAAAGGCAATTTTGAAAAATAACTTTCTGTCCCATTCCAAATCAATTTGCCGCTCATAGGCCAATTTTAGTTCATTATGATTAGAGTTCAAACCTTAACGTTCGCCTTTCTCACTTTTCTAACCTTTTCTGTTTTTGGGCAAAGCTCATCTCAGTTTGTCATCAAGGGAAATGTTTCAGACCAGCAGACTGGAGAAACCCTTCCTTTTGCTTCCGTTTTCTTGGCCAATACTACAGTGGGTACGGTCACGAATGAAAAAGGAGACTTTGTATTGCGAATACCAAAATCAGGGTCATATGACTTAATTATCAAATTTTCTGGATACAAGACATATACCCAATCTGTTCAGTTTTTTGAGCCTCAAACGTTTGAGGTGAATGCAAAACTGGAAGTAGAAACGAGAGTAATAAAAGGAGTAACAGTAACAGCAAAGAAGGATGACGAATGGAGGCGTAATCTTGAAGATTTTAAAATGGGTTTTTTAGGTACTTCTCCGTTTGCCAGACAATGTAAAATTCTTAATGAAGAAGTGATAGATTTCTATTTTGATCAAGAGAATAATACTTTTGAAGCATTTGCGAGTGAGCCATTAATTATTGAGAACAAAGCACTTGGGTATAGAATTAAGTATGTTTTGGAAGGTTATATGGTGTATTTTAATGAAAGATACTCGTCCTATTGGGGATACCCTTCTTATGAAGAACTTAGAGGAGATAAGAAGCCTAGGGCGAGATGGTTGAAGAATAGAGAAGTCGCCTATATGGGCTCTGTAGATCACTTTTTTAGTAGCTTATTCAATAATAGGCTTAAAGAAGATGGCTATATGGTACAAATGGCTAGAGATGTTGATGGCAAAAGATACTTGGATAGAAATGAACTGGATTTGTACCAGTTTGTAAAGCCTGGGTCAACAGAAAACTCAAAACGGTTAGAATTTGAAAACATACTTTATGTTACTTATACAAAAGAGTTGATTTCTCCTGAAATGGGCTCAGTTATTAACGTTTCGGACGTGCCTGTTTACGGAAATAAGCAGCGTTCTCAGTTCCGCCTTCTCGAAGGTAAAACCTATATTGAATTTGAGAAAAATGGCTATGTATATAACCCTTTGGATTATTTGGTAGCAGACTATTGGGCAGTTGAAAAGATGGGCGATTTAATGCCAATAGATTATGTGAATATTCGATCTGTTAATAAATAGGATGGCTATTTTCTAAGCTTTAAAAGAGTCTAAGATAGTTTTTTTATATTCCATAAACACTTCTGTATTTCGCTCCGAATTGGTTTGAATTTCAATGATTTTAGCGTTTTTAGATGATTCAAAAAACGTTTGTAAGCATTCTTTCAAGTCCTTTTGGTTTGAGCAACTTTGGTATTCAAACCCAAAGTCATTGGCTGTATTTTCGGCATTCAGTTTTTGCTTGGTTTCGAAGTATTCTTCAAGCTCAGGCTGACGTTTAGGGCCATCAATCATTCTAAAAATACCTCCACCGTGATTATTGAAAACAATGATTCTAAGGTTTTTTAAGTTGTAATTGTGCCAAAATGCATTTCGGTCATAGAAGAAAGCCATATCGCCAGTAAAGAGCACTACTGGTAATTTTTGAGACAATGCCGCACCAACAGCAGTGCTATTGCTTCCATCAATTCCGCTTGTTCCTCGATTGGCAAAAACCTCAAGCTGTTTATTTTTCGGAGTACCAATGATATTAGCATAGCGAATAGCCATGCTATTTGCAAAGTGAAGCTTAGCTTTATCAGGAACCGAGTGAATTACCGAATTAAATGCTTGAAACTCACTAAACCTCCTCATTTTGAAAAACTCAGTTCTTAATTCTTCAATGGTATGATTGGCTTTTTGCCATTGGTTTAAATAGCTGAAACTACCTTTTCCACCTACATAATGAGTGAATTCAGAGAAGAAAATCTCTGGTTCAATTTTAATAAGTTCTGTTAAGTGCTGGAGGCTGTCATTGAGCTTTTCAGAAGAAGAAATATGCCAATGCTCCTGAGGTGGGTTATTTCTTAAGTATAGCTTTAGGTTTTTAGAAATCAGAGATTTTCCAATGGTAATTAGTAGGGTTGGGGCTAATCCCTTGTGCGTAGTATTTAGCTGGGGATTTAAGAAAGAATCTTGGTTATGAATAACCCCAGGTAAATCGTGTTGGTTTGCAATAACATCGGCTATAATTGGAATACCTGCTTTTTCAGCAAAGCGATAAAGAGCAGTATGCAAGGCCTTTGAAGAAGGCATTTGACCAATTATAATAGCCTTTTTTTGATGCTTTTGCCATTTGTTGCCCAAGTCTATCCAGTCCATTCGGTCAATTGCACCGCGTATTGGAGTAGTAGCAATTACTCTTACTTCGGGAAAACTCACCAATTCATTGCTGTCTGGATAAAACGGTTCGCGTATTGGTACATTAATATGTACAGGCCCTTGATGGTTTATACAAATACCAATGGCCTCATTTACTATTCTATTACAATGCCATTTGGCATCATTATGATTTACCTCAACTGGGAAGTCGTAACTAGCCAAAACATGCTTTCCATAAATATTCGATTGCTGAATTGTTTGGCCATCATACTGATTTGTCCACTCAGGTGGTCTGTCTGCTGTAAGTATCAGTAATGGAACTTCTTGATAAAAAGCTTCTGCTATGGCAGGAGCATAATTATAGGCGGCCGAACCAGAGGTGCAAATCAGGGCTACGGGCTTTTTCTGTTGTTGGACAATTCCCATTGCAATGAAAGCGGCAGAGCGTTCGTCAGGAATTACTTTCGTTTCAATTTTTGGATGGCGAACAAAAGCCAAAGTGAGCGTAGCCGACCTTGAACCTGGCGAAATTATAGCAGTTTCAATACCATGTGCGGCACAAATTGTTGCGATATCGTAGATGTGCTGAAGGATCAAGAGGCTGAATTCAAAATATTGAGTAGCGTGTTGAATTTCATTTCGGTTTCCTCAAACTCCTTTTGGGCCACAGAATCTTCAGTTACACCAGCACCAGCATATAATATTGCGCTACTTTCTAATAACTGCATGCAGCGAAGATTCACAAAGATTGAGGTTTTTTGCTCGTTTTGAATAGGCCCTAAATAACCAGCGTAAAATGAGCGATCGATTCCTTCATGTTCTTTAATAAAGGCCATAGAAGCTTCTTTCGGCATTCCAGCTACAGCCGAAGTTGGGTGCAATAATTCCAACATTACTGTACCCAATTCTGGAAAATTGGTTTCTTTCATATTTACTTCAAACTCAGTTTTGAGGTGAAGTAAGTTTCCTGCGATAATCGTTTTTGGCCCTTTCTCTTCATATTCTCTAAGCCTAATCTTCTTGAAGCAGTTGATAATGTATCGGCTTACCAAGGCTTGCTCTTCAATTTCCTTTTGTGTCCAAGCAGTATCAGAAATGGGCTTATCAATGTCTCTTCTTTGAGTGCCTGCTAAAGCCACGGTTTTAAACTCTGAGTGATTTACTTCTAGCAATAGTTCTGGCGTTGCACCTAGCCAAGTTCCAGTTTCTGGCATTGAAACAACCGAAACAAAAGCATTTGTATAAGCATCGCACAGCTGTAGATATTTAGTGATCAAATCAAAGTCACTATTGAGCGAAATGGTTTTCGACCTGGCGGGCACTACTTTTTGCAGCGTATTGCTTTTTATGGCTTCTAGGCCAAGGGCTACTAGATCCTTATATTCAAGATCTGCTTCTATTAAAGTTTGATCATGAATATGGTAGGTTAGTTTCTCTTCCCCCTTGTTAATTTGACGTTTTACTTCTTTAAGGAATTTTGAACGCAAGACTTCTTCACTATTACTTATGTCCTTATGTTGAATGACTTCATTGAAATCAAAAGATAGATGGAAGTCACTTTTTATAAATAAAGTAGCCTTACTCTCGGTATCGAAAGGCGCGAAAACAAAGCCTTTATCTGAAGTTTCTAAGTCAGGCCTTTGTATTTCTCGCACTTTACTGAATGAAACCATAAGGTTGATTTCCTTTTGATGGGGCAATCGCCAAATGGCCAAGGGCAAATCCATATGAATGGCCGCCTGAAATATAGATTTTATAGCATGAGACTTTTCATATCCCGAAAGGTCGAGGGATGATGTTGCAGATTGCTTTTGATTCATTTGTTACTTTTTATCCATCACCGCCATGGTGATTCTACTGATACAGACCAAGTCATTGCTTTCATTGGTGATTCTAATTTCCCAGACCTGTGTCTTTCTTCCAATATGATGTGGTTTTGCCATAGCATAAACCCAGCCTTCCTTTACGGATTTAATATGGTTTCCGTTGATTTCTAAACCTACACAATATTGCTTTTCTGGGTTTACTACGCAATGGGCAGCAACACTACCCAAAGTTTCGGCCAAAGCCATTGAAGCTCCGCCATGCAATAAGCCTAAAGGCTGCTTTGTTCGCTGGTCAACGGGCATTTTAGCACGCATGAAATCGGCACCTACCTCTGTTATTTCTATGCCCAAATGCTCAACCATAGTATTCTTATTAAACTGATTGACCATTGAAATATTAACTCCGGGTTGGAACATGGTGGTTCTGAATTAGTTTCTAGATTTGTGCCTGAATTGGGCAAAAATAGAACAAAATTGATGATCAAAAAAATCTACCTCACACGTCACGGACAAACAGATTTTAATAAGCAGGGAATTGTGCAGGGAAGAGGTGTAGATTCTGACCTAAACGAAATGGGAAGGGCTCAGGCTCAGGCTTTTTACGATGCTTACAAGAATGTTCCTTTCAGTAAACTGTATACTTCATCGCTTAAAAGAACCGCCCAGTCTATGCAGGGGTTTGTGCAGAAGGGCTTAGCTTTTGAGGCTTTGCCTGAATTGGATGAAATAAGCTGGGGAATTCATGAAGGTGCTGAGGTAAACGAAGAGCAACATGCCTATTACTTCGATATGATTAGCAGTTGGCAAAAAGGAGAGACCCACAAGGCAATTGAAGGTGGTGAAAGCCCAGAAGGTTTGGCGAAAAGGTTACGTGCTGGGTTGGCCTACATAATGTCAAAGGAAAATGAGCCAAACGTATTGATTTGCATGCATGGGCGAGCAATGAGGCTAATGCTAGCAATTATGTTCAATTATCCTTTGAGTGGGATGGATTACTTTTTACACAACAATTTAGGCCTTTACGAAATCACTTTTACAGGAAGTACCTTTGTGCTTGATCGATACAACGAAACTAGTCATTTAAAGCATCTATAGCCGCTAAGGCAATCTTGGCTTTGCTGTCAAGGCTGTTTTTGTACGGATGCTTTCTGAACTCTAATACTTTATTGAAATATATTTTCGCTTGCTCATTGTCATTTTCTTCCATTTTAATGTACCCCATTTGTAGATAGGAATTTGGAGCAAAGTAAGAATCTGATAAGGCTTCTGTGTTAGAAATCACTTCATTATAAAGCATCAGCGCTTGATCGTAACTGTTTGTTAGATGGGCCAATCTCGCTTTTCGATAGGTGAGTTCATGGACTTCATCAAACTTTAATTTTCCAGTATCTATTTTATTTATGGTTCTGTTAGCCAGTTTATAATAACCCCCATCAATGGCATACCTGATTTGCAGTAATTTAAAATTGGGAAATGATTTGGCTTCTAAAATGGCATCCGCATTTTTGTCGGCTTCGGAGGTAGCACCTTTGGTTTGCTTGGCTTCTTCCCAATAATTTTTGAATGATATATTCTTTCCTAAAAAGTACTCGCACATGGCTACTTTCATTCTAGAATCTTTGAGTTGATTCCTTCCTTCAAACCTATTTATGTATACTAAATAGTGCGTTTTCGCTTCGTTGTAATTTCCTCCCTGAAAAAGTGCTTCGGCCAGTAAATACTCAAATAAAAGAGGGGAGGGCTCTGGCCTTTCTATTGCTTCTTTTAGCATTTGGGAAGCTGCTTGAGCATTATGGGATTTCATTAAAATAAGAGAGGTAATATAAACCTCGGCCATTGAGATGTGGTTCGAAGTGTTACTATTAAGTCCTTCTAAGGCCCTGTCATGCTCTTCTAATAAATAAGATTCTATCATCGAAGAAATGAGCCTCGCTTCTATAGAAAATGGAGTTGATTCTTTTGAGAGGGATTTTAAGTGAGCCAGTCCATTTTGCACATCACCTTCTAAACCTAATACATTTAAAATCCATTGCTGGTTATCAGGAACAGCTCCGAAAATAACTTGTAGCAAGCCCATTGTTTTGTAATGCAACTTGAAGTCTGGATTTTTTTCAATATTGTCTTGTACCGTTTTGTAGGCATTTCGCAGACTCCAAACACCACTGAGGGTATGACCAAACTTGAGTTTCACAAATGCCCACTGAAGTTTAATTTCACCTTTAACAAAATCCTTATAAGGCGAATCATCCTCGGAGTCACTAATAAGGTCGAGTCGGGTATCTTCGTTTTGCTTTAGTAGGTTATACTGCTCTTCGTTCTCACTAAAAATGAGCTCGAGTACATCATTCAAGTTGGCAATGTAAAGGTGACCAAATGGAATTTCGACTTCGGGAAATTGCTTTAAGAGCGATGAAGACTTTTTGAAATCTAAATCGAGTGTAGTTTTGTATATGGCATCAAAATCAGAAGTCTGACTTTGGGCAGTATGGGGGAGGAATAAAACTAAAAATGGATAGACGAAAACGCCTACCCATTTCAATATATTTTGGAACATCAAAAACGAATTATGCTTTTGTTGCAGCTCTTCTGCTTCTTTTTGGCTTAGCCTCTTCTTTAACGATTTCGTCAGTAACATCAGCCAAGATTCTACCACAGTGCTCGCAAACAATGATTTTCTTGCGCTCGCGAATATCTGCTTGTCTTTGCGGAGGAACAACGTTGAAACAACCACCACAAGCACCTCTATCAACAGGTACTACAGCCAAACCGTTTCTTGCATTGTCGCGAAGTTTGGTGTAAGAAACCAAAAGTCTTTCTTCAATGTCTTTGGTCGCTTTTGTTCTAGCGTTCATCAGCTTCTGCTCGTCATCATGACTTTCTTTAGTCAAAGTTTCGAGTTCGCCTTTTTTGCTGCTCAAATCTTTTGCTCTTTCTGCTAGTTCTTCTTCAGTCTTGGCTATTTCACCATTCTTGATTTCTATTTTAGCGAAAGCTTCTTTGATTCTCTTTTCAGAAATTTGAATCTCTAAATTTTGAAGTTCAATTTCTTTAGTAATGGCATCATATTCACGGTTGTTACGCACGTTCATTTGTTGCTCATTGTATTTTTTAATTAAAGCCTCAGAATTTTTAATCTGAGTTTTATAATCAGCAATATTAGTATCAAGATCTCCAGCCTCAGACTTGAATTTGTCAATTCTTGTCTGGTATCCAGCGATCTCATCTTCTAAATCAGCTACTTCATCAGGTAGGGCACCTCTTACTTTTTTGATTTCATCCAATTCAGAATCAATTCTCTGAAGGTTAGTAAGGGCGTCAAGTTTTTGTGCTACAGTCTTTTCCATTCACGTTTTTTTAGAAGTACTTAACGGGGTTCGTATTCACCTCTGTAAAATAGGTTGCAATATTAGCAAATTTTTCTGTCAAAAATGAATGCAAAAGCTCTTTTGTAAACTTTTCGCTTTCATAATGCCCAATGTCTGCAATCATCGTTTTTCCTTCACCATCAAAGAACTCATGATACTTGAAATCTCCCGTCACAAAAGCATCGGCATTTTGCGCCATGGCAGAAGCTAAAAGGAAGCTACCCGCGCCACCACAAAGGGCTACAGTTTTAATAGAATCCACATTTTTTGCTGTATAGCGAATTGTATTTAGCTGCATGGAATCTTTTAAATGGGCCAAAAATTCTTGGCAGGTCATTTCTTTTTCAAGTTGCCCAATCATGCCCGCCCCAACTTCTTGATTCTCATTTTCTAGTTGACTGATGTAATAGGCCACCTCTTCATATGGGTGTGCTGCTTTTAATGCGCCAATCACTTGACGACTTAAATGATTTGGGTACATTATTTCTACTCGGTCTTCATTTACTTCTTCTAGTTGACCTCGCTCACCAATTACTGGATTCGCATTTTTATTGGGTTTAAAACTGCCTGTTCCATTTACTTTGAAACTACAATGGGAGTAATTTCCTATTTCACCAGCACCAACGCGATGTAAGGCATCAAGCACTTTATTGGTGTCATCTTTAGGAATAAAAACGACTAGTTTTTCTAAGAGCTGCTTTTTGGGTGCAAGAATCTTTGTGTTTTTGAGTCCAATTTGGTTGGCAATTTTCTGATTTACACCAGAATATACATTGTCTAAGTTGGTGTGAATGGCATATATGGCAATGTTATTTTTAATGGCTTTAATAATGGTGCGCTCCACATAGTTTTTACCATTTAGTTTTTTAAGGCCTTTAAACACAATAGGGTGGTGCGCAACTATCATATTACACTTCTTATCAATAGCATCGTCAATAACGGCTTCAATACAGTCCAAACTCACCATGATTCCGCTTACTTCCCAATTTTTATCTCCAGTAATCAACCCTGAATTATCGTAAGATTCTTGGTAGGTGGGTGGAGCAAGTTTTTCTAGTACTTCAATGATCTCCTTGATTTTTACCATCTTTACAGCTTTTAAAGTGCTAAGATAGAAACCTGAATAGAATGAAGCTCCTGCGTTGGCTATTATTTCCTGTTTCTGTACTCTACGGTTGGCTAATGAGTTTCAGAAATCACCTATATAATATAGGTAAGAAGTCTCAGGTAGAGTTTGATCGCCCAATTGTTTCTGTAGGCAACCTTTCTATGGGAGGCACCGGCAAAACTCCAATGGTGGAATATTTAATCAGATTACTTCAAGAAGATTACAAGCTGGTCACTTTAAGTAGAGGTTACGGAAGAAAAACCAGAGGTTATAGAATGGCATCTGAAGCTGATACTGCCGAAACCATGGGAGATGAGCCATTTCAGTATTACAGAAAATTCGGAACAAAAATTTCCGTTTGTGTTGGTGAAGAACGGGTTTTGGCCATTCCTTCTGCCATAATGGAGAAGGAAGATATTGAGGTTTTCCTTTTGGACGATGCCTATCAGCACAGAAAAGTGGCAAGAGATTTCAATATTCTTTTGAGCGATTTTAATTACCCCTTTTACGAAGATTATATTTTACCTACTGGTGAATTACGCGAAAGCAGAAGTGGGGCAAAAAGGGCTGATTGTGTTATTATCACCAAAAGCCCCGAAACCATTGATGAACAGGAGCGAAGAGAAATTAAGGCGAATGTAAAAGTCTATTTAGGAGAAAAGCCCGTGTTCTTTAGTAGAATTATTTATGACACTCCCTTACCAGTTTTTGAAAATCAACCAGATAGTTTACCCAAAGGAAGCTCCGTGTTATTGCTTACAGCAATAGCAGATAATAGAATGTTTAAAAGTGAGGTTGAACGAAACTATACTATAAAACAAGAATTTGTTTATCAGGATCACCACGGTTTTACATCAAAAGACTTAGATGGTTTGTTGAGTTATTTAAAGGCCCAAAAAGAAGAGATACAGATTATTACTACCGAAAAAGACATGGTACGACTTTTGACACGTGCCGATCATTTACTTTTTAAGAAGGCTGCAGTATTTTATATTCCAATTCGGTTTGAACTAGAAGAAGAAGATAAGTTTACCAGTCGACTGTTTAAAGTGTTAGAACAAAAGAAAAACCTCAATTGAATTGTTAATTTTGGGCGTGTTGAAGAGGGTATTATTTATTTCATGTTTGTTGGTGCTGGGTTACACTGCCTTTTCTCAAGGCAATACTACCTTTAGTGTAAACCGAGATTCTCTTAAGAGTCAAAGAGAAAATAGGCTTTTAAAAGATACTGTTAAGAGTGTTTATGGGCCATTAACCACCCGATATACTTACGAGAAGAACTTCAAATTCAATAATCTAGTTTTTAATTATCCAGATACTATTCCAGATAACCTTCATAGATATACCGATATAGAAAGGAATGGAAATTTAGGACAGAACCTTGGGAATTTAGGTACAGCTTATAGAAACCTATATTATGAACCTTCAATGACCATTGGAAGACGCTCAGGATACAATGCTTATGATGAATTTTATGTTGGCCCAGAGGATATTAAGTACTTCGATACCAAGTCACCTTTTACCGAAATCAATGTAGTTTTTGGTGGTGGAAGAAGGGGAGGAACAGACATTGTTTTTGCTTTAAACGATAGCGTTTATCTCAATTTGGGGTTTCAGTATAAAAGCGTTAGAGCAGAAAAACAGGTAGCTTTTTTAAGTACAGGCGATTTTCAATCGAAAGGAACTAACTATAACTTCTTTGGCTTTATTCGACCCAAAAAATTACCGCGCTATTTGGCTTTGTTCAATGTAACTCAAATGAAATTTAGTGTTGATGAGCAAGGTGGAATTCTTGACCCAGCCATCGACCCAGCCAATGATGAGATTGGAGCGGAGGCTACTTATTTCAAATATAAAGATGCCAACGTAGTACTAGATAATGCCGAAAGCTACGACAAGCGTGGCGGGATACATATTTTTCAACAGTACAATTTAGATTCAGTATTTCAAGTGTACCATTCTGGTACTTTCTATAATCAGGTGGTAAGATATACTGATGTGTATAATTTAGGTGGATCAGACTCACTTATTTACAAACCTGTCGGTCGTAATTTGGTAAGAGATTCTATCATGGATAGAACAACTTACAATGAGCTATCGAATGAATTTGGAATAAAAGGGTATACCAAAAGCTTCTCTTATACGGTGTTTTATCGCTCTCGATATTTGAAATATGACAACAGGATTTTAGGTGGAGAGGGTGCCGATTTAGAAAGCTATTTGGGTGGTACTTTAAGACAAAAAATTACGCCCAAAATTTTCTTAAAAGCTTCAGGCGAATACTTAGTAGGTGGTGGCTTTTTTGTTGAAGGAGACTTTACCAGTAATTTCTTTGATGCCAGAGTCTCTAAAGTCTCTAGTATGCCCAATTACCTGTCGGAATTGTACGCAGGACAACAAGGCTATTGGATCAATAGTTTTAAGAATGAACAATCAGAAAATCTATATGGTGAAGTTAAGTTGAATACACAAGGGCTTAGTTTTAGACCATTACTTAGATTCAACAGAATTGCTAATTACCTGTATTACGACCAAGACAAGCGTCCGAGCCAAGCAGGGAGTGACATAGTAATTTTAGCACCTGGTTTCCATTTTGATTTTAAGTTGGCTCCAAGGTGGAAGTGGTCTAGCAGCTTCTATTACAATACCGTTTCGGGTGGCTCTAGCGACCTTTATCGCTTACCAGATATCTTGGCCAATGGTCAGTTAGCGTATAAAAACGTAATATTTGATGGCAAAATGATAATCCATACAGGAATTGATTTACACTACCGTTCTGCGTACTATTCAAACGCTTATAATCCTATTGTTCAGCAATACTTCTTACAGGATGATTTTGAGAATGATGCTTTCTTAAAAGCCGATTTGTTCTTGAATTTTAAAGTACAAAACTTCCATTTCTTTGTAAAGTCTGCGCATTTTAACCAAGGAATTACCGCTGATGGTTACTTCTTAACCCCTTATTACACAGGTGTAAAGCGTACTTTGGATTTGGGAGTGCGTTGGTCTTTCTACAACTAATTGAAAGTAGGTTCAAACAAAAAAACCATTCTGAAGGCTGTATCAATTTGATTGACTGAACCTTACAAAATGGCTTGAAGAATAACAGAAACGCTTTTTAGTTGCCTGTGCTAAATAGCTTGAAGTTAACACCAAGGTTTAAAACATGCTTAAACTGAATCTCTTTTGAAAGGCTTCCATCTTCACCTTTAATAAGAATATCGTCATCGTAAATCAACTGTGTCCCAAAGGTAGCGTTGAACCACTTGTTCACTTTCATTACCAATAATGTTTCCCAGTTTGTGTCTACATTTCCAAAGCTGTCATATGCAGTAAAGAAGTTGAGGTTAGACTGGAAAGAGATGTTTTCCATCAACTTCAAGTTCAAAGTAGTTAGAATGTTTGTACCAAACTCAGCCCTTACTTTATCACCTGGATCTACACCATAAGCACCTGCAGCTGAAAGCTCATCGTCCATTACAAAAGTAAATTTACCAGCAGCAGGAGCAAAAGAAACCGTCAGTACATCTCCGCTGCTATATTCCATACCTAAGTTTATAGAAAGGTAACCCGGTGCCATAAAGTTGGATATTTTCTCTGCGATTTGCTCGCCCGGATTCAACAGATCGTCCACATAATTGTTACCCTCAAGCAATTGCGTTCTTAAAATACCTGAAACGCCATAGCCAAATTTCTCATTGATTTTTCTTTTATACTGGCTCAAAAGAATGATGGCATCATCTGTTTTTCTAAAATCTTTATCCCCAAGTTTAGCACCCCCTAGAGCAAAATCAACTTGATTTTTCCATGTAGAAAATGCTGTGTTTTTAGTAGCAGAAGCGTTGAAAATTGTACCCAATGAAACCGAGCTTTCACCCCCTCCGGCCCAATTTGATAGGCCAACGTTTGCGAAGGTAAAACCTAAAGAGCCTTTTCTTTCCCATTTAACGGAGTCAGCCGTTTGCGACTGAGCAGCATACGATACCAGTAGGGTAAGGCAAATGAGTAGTGTTTTCTTCATAATGTAATTGTTTGATGATTGATATAATCAAATTTCCTTTTTAAAATATGTTGCAATTTAGCATGTTCAATAAAAACTAGATGTATAATAGTTCTACTTTTTAATATGTGAACCGAGCACTTAACTTTGAACCATGAATGATGAAATGAGCAATCACCTTTTAGGGCTGCAGCTACCCACCGACCCACGTTGGGTAAATGTAGCTCAAATGAATATCGAAGAAATATTGGTTGACCATGCTTATTGCGAACAGAAAGCCGCTTCTTCGTGCATTTCGCTAATTATTCTATTTCCAGAAAAAACCGAAATGGTCGAAATGATTACACCTGTTGTAGCAGAAGAATGGAATCATTTTGAAAGAGTTTTGGAGCAGCTTAAAAAAAGAGGAATGTCTTTTGGGCAAGCCCGAAAGGATGAATATGTCATTCAGCTTCAAAAAGTGGTTAGAAAAGGAGGGAACCGAGACCAACAATTAGTTGAAAGGCTATTGATGAATGCCTTGATTGAAGCGAGGAGCTGTGAACGGTTTAAGATTCTTTCTCAGAATATTGAAGACGAAGAGTTAAAGAAGTTTTACTATGAACTAATGGTGTCAGAGGCAGGGCATTACAAAAACTTTATCAGTTTGGCCAAACACTATATGCCAGAAGACTACGTGATCAACAGGTGGAAGGAATTCTTAAATGAAGAGGCAAAAATCATTAAGTCGCTCGAAGTAAGAGGCGATAGAATGCATTAAATGAGAATTAGAAGTTGAAAGGCCAAGATGATAAAGCCTAAGTTTTCCTTTTCTTTTTCTTAGCTGCAGGAAATAGAATGTTGTTCAGAATCAATCTGTAACCCGGAGAGTTAGGGTAGAGGTTTAAGTCGGTAGGTTCTTCTCCAACCCGATGCTGATAATCCTCAGGATCGTGACCACCATAGAAGGTCCAGAAGCCATTTCCAAAAACGCCATGAATGTACTTAGCTTCTTCAGCTGCATCGTTTTGTCCCATGGTTACCACATCTGGTTTTATCACCCTCGCCTTAAACGCAGTGGTTTGACCATAAAACCCTTTGATTAAATGTGTGTGATTTTGGGTGAGCATGGTAGGGATAGGATCCCATTTTGCAGAAAATTCAAACAATTTAAAGAAATCATTTCCTTCATTTAAAGATCGAGAACGTCTGGCATCCGTGTTGTCTATGTCCGAGAATTCATATTCTAAAGGATCCTTTTTTAGCTTAAAATTTTCGAAAGCTAAAGTTTGCGAAAAATCGAACTGAGATTCGGCAGCAGGGTTGGCAGGGTCACCATCATACATGGCTTCAATAAAGTCTAATCCGTTGGCTGCTAACGCAATATCGAATGAATCAGTAGCAGAACACATGGCAAACAAAAAGCCACCTCCAGCAACAAACGTTCTTATTTTTTGAGCAATAGCCAGTTTTAATTGCGATACTTTTGCAAAACCATGTTTTCTGGCCGAAGCTTCATAATCTTTTTGTTGTTGCTGATACCAACTATAAGGTGAGTAAGTAGCATAAAACTTACCGTATTGGCCTGTGAAATCTTCATGGTGAAGATGAAGCCAGTCATATTTTGGTAATTCATCGGCAATTAATTCATCATCATATACTATGTCGTAGGGAATTTCAGCATAAGTTAGTGCTAAGGTTACAGCATCATCCCAAGGCATTTTCGTTTTAGGAGAGTAAACCGCAATTTTTGGCACTTTCTCTAATTTCATCATGTCCATGTTTGAAGAAGGCGAAGCAATCTGACTTTCGTATTGGGCAGCCGTAGCATCAGAAATTACTTCATAGCTCACTCCACGAATCACTAATTCCTTCTCTATGTTCGCTGAAGAGGGTAATAAAAAACTTCCTCCCCTAAAATTTAACATCCAGTCGATTGTTACGTCTTTACTGAGAACCCAGTAAGCAATACCGTAGGCTTTTAGGTGATTTGATTGAGAAAGATCCATTGGGATCAGTATTTTGGATGCATGGCCGCTAAGGCTAAACGTAGCCAAAATCAATAAAATCAAAAGTCTTCTCATAGTGAACTGGATTATGAACCGTTTAACAGAACGATCGTTGAATTTATAAATTTGTTGGTAATATCTGACCAACGGTTGACTAAATTCGTAACGATCAAAAACTCATTTTATCTCAATGAATTTCAGAGAAAACGTTAGGGAAGGAATAAAGTCGATTAAATCGAATACCCTCAGAACCATTTTGACAGGTCTAATTATCGCCATAGGAATCACCTCGTTGGTAGGAATGCTTACTGCCGTGGATGGTATTCAAAGCGAAATTGAATCCAGCATGTCGGGTTTAGGGGCCAATAGCTTCGATGTAGATAGTCGTTCTTCTGCTAGAAGAAACATGAATGGAAGAAGGGAGCGATCTTATGCTCCTATTAAATATGATGAAGCCGTACGCTTTAAGGAAGACTTCAACTTTCCTTCTACAGTAACTATTTATACGAGAGCTTCGGGTTCGGCAGAGATTAAGTATGAGGAAAAGAAAACCAACCCAAATACTAGTATTACGGGTGGGGATGAAAATTACTTTTCTATAAAGGACATAAAAATTGAACAAGGTCGTAATTTCTCTTCTCTAGAAATTGAGTTCGGAAATTACGTTTGTATTCTAGGAACGGAAGTAGTTAAAGCACTTTTCGATAAAAATGAAAATCCTCTAAACAAGACAGTTAAATTCTATGGTAACAACTACCGTGTAATTGGTGTACTGGAAGAAAAAGGTGGTTTTGGGGGAGATACCGAAGAGGATAGAAATATTATTATCCCACTTCTGAATGCAAAGCGACTGGATAGAAGCGGTAGAATGAGATATAACATTACAGTTATGCTTCAAGACCCAGAACAGATTGATTATGCAATGGGAGAGGCTACGGGGTATATGCGTAAGATTAGAGGCAACAAGTTAGGAGAAGAAGATTCTTTTGAAGTTGTAAGATCAGATTCTGCTACCGAAGCTTTGGACAATATGACCAATGGATTAAGAATTGGTGGTTTGGTTGTAGGTGCTATTACGCTTTTAGGTGCGGCTGTGGGGTTAATGAACATTATGATGGTGTCCGTAACTGAAAGAACCAGAGAAATAGGGATTAGAAAGGCACTTGGAGCTACACCAACCAGAATTCGCCAACAGTTTTTGATTGAAGCGATTGTGATTTGCCAAATGGGTGGTATAGTTGGTGCTTTGATGGGAATTGGAATTGGAAATATACTGGCGAAAGCAATGGGCGGAGCGTTTGTTATTCCGTGGTTATGGATTATAGTTGGCTTGGTTGTATGTGTATTTGTAGGCTTGGTATCGGGAGTAATTCCTGCTAATAAAGCCTCGAAGTTAGATCCAATCGAAGCTTTAAGATTTGAATAAGCGGTAAATGCTGCTGACGAAAAGAACCTCGATTTATCGGGGTTTTTTTATATTGAAGTAAAATTAGCAACTATGAATTTTACTGACCCATCTCACAAGAAAATCCTCGGTATACTATTTATTACTTTTAGTGCCCTTGGTCTGCTTGGCTTAGTATTCTATGATTTCTTTATGGATTTCATTTTGAATATGGCTGCAATGGATAATGATCCCATGCCTCCAGAAGCGCTGTGGATATTTGATTTTATAGACTCTATACTCTGGGGAATTGCTGTAGTTTTTCTTATTCCTAAAATTGTAATAGGCTTTGGTTTAGTAAATGGCCGTAAATGGGCCATGATGCCTGCGCTTGTCTATGGAATTATTGGGCTTATCAATTTCCCAGTCGGAACGTTAGTAGGGGTGTACAGTATTCTCATCTATACTGCAAAACCTCAAGAACAAGAAGAAAGCTTCGAAAGACGAACTAACTAATTACTGCCTAGGAACGAAAACTACTTTTTTGGTTTCGAAGAACTCTGGTTCAAAGAATTTTTCTAGGTTGTGAACACGGACTTTTACCAATTTAGACTCTTTGATCTCGGCAGTTAAATCGCCTCCTTTTAAATAAAGCAAACCGCTTTTATAGGCTACTTCTGCAGTAGGTTTAAACTTATGCTTTATCCAAGGGTAGAATTCTTTGAGTTGAGCTACAGCTCGGCTTACTACAAAGTCATATTTTCTGTGCTTAATGCTTTCGGCACGCGCTTGTTCAGCCACTACGTTTTTAAGCCCTAATGCTTCGCTTATATTTTTAACCACCACAACCTTCTTCCCAATGGAGTCAACCAAATGAAAGTTAGACTCAGGAAACATAATGGCCAATGGAATTCCCGGGAAACCACCTCCAGTTCCTACATCAAGAATATCGGTGTTTTCAGGAAACTTAAAAACTTTAGCAATTCCTAAAGAATGCAATACATGGCGTTCGTAAAGGTTTTCTATGTCCTTTCTAGACACCACATTTACCTTCTCGTTCCATTCGGTGTATAAAGGCTTTAGTTGGGCAAATTGAGCAATTTGCTTTTCTGTAAGGTTCGGGAAATGCTTTTTGATTAATTCCATTTGAGTGCGAATTAACAAAAAAGAATTAGATGTGCTCCTTTTTACCTTTCACAAGGTCATACATTAATTCACGAGCTCTGTGTAATTGCGCTTTAACAGTGCCCAAAGGTGCATTTAGTTCTTTCGCTATTTCGTCATAACTGAGCTCATCAAAATAGCGCAGCTTTACCAATCGCTGATATTTGGCTGGCAACTTGGTAACGAACAATTGAACCAGTTCAATCTTTTGAGCTTTAATGGCTTCTTCCTGAGGGTTCAAGTTTTTATCCTGAACGTCAATATTTACAGATTCCCCATTGTCATCGCTAAAAGAAGTATTGAGGCTCATGGTGTCGAGCCTTTTCTTACGAATAAAATCAATGGTATTGTTTGTGGCAATTCGGAACAGCCAAGTACTAAAAGTAAAGTCTTTTTTAAATTTGTGAAGGTTCTTGAATGCCTTAGCAAAAGCCTCAATTGTTAAATCTTCGGCATCATCAACATTCCGAATCATTTTTAAAATCATATGATACACGGGTTTGCGATATCGTTGTAATAACTCCGCAAACGCTTGTTGATCATGATTTTCAACTGCCAGGTCTATTAATTTAAAATCTTTGAGTGCCTTGTCAGAAAACTGCTTACCTAACTCCATTTAACCTTTTTTGCTATTAGCGCCACTAATCCCACCATTGGGTAATACAAATTGAAACACAGATCGAGGAATGGAAGTGCCCAATAGGCCATGTTCACTTTCAGTTTGCGACCTGAACGGGTAAAGATAACATAAAATGACAAGCTCTTGATACCGATAATCACCAAAGTGAATGTAATATTGAAGCCCATTAAAATTGCTAAAAATAGCATTATCCATCCGATCAGCGAACTTAACGCAAAAAGGCCCAATCTCGTTTGATCTTTTTTACGATAGTTTTTTCCAACCGACAAATGCCTTACTTTTTGAGTGAAATATTCTGCCCAACTTGCTTTTGGGATGGAGATGAGATGGGCCTCTGAATGAATACAGATTTCGGTATTCAATTCATTTGCATGGGCATTCACAAAAAGATCGTCATCGCCTCCCGTTTTAGATTGAAAACCTTGGAATAAATGCTTTAGAAAAACTGACTTTCGGTAGGCTAAATTTCTACCTACTCCCATGTAAGGTTGTCTTTTAATTGCAAACGAGAGGTATTGAACGGCCGTTAACAGTGTTTCAAACTGTATCATTTGGTTTAGAAAACCCTTTTCATTTTTATAAGGAGAAAACCCTAAAACAAAGTCGGTTTCCGCTTTAAAGCTTCCTGCCATTTTACTAACCCATTGATTTGTCTTTGGTAAGCAATCCGCGTCTGTCAGTAATATGAGTTCATTTTGAGCAGCTTCAATACCTAATTGCAATGCGTACTTCTTACCATTCCAACCTTCTGGGAGTTTATGAACATGAATCAGCTTAAGTTTTGGGTTTTCTACTTTGAGCGAATTGAGTAAAGCTTCAGAGCCATCAGAAGATCGATCGTTTACAATTATAATTTCAAAAGTGGGGTATTCCTGATTCAGCAGTTCAGCAATCAATGTAGGTAAAAGTTTTGCCTCGTTTCTGGCGGCAACAATTATTGATACTGGTGATTGATAAACCTCTTTATTACTGATAGCGGAGTGTTTTGACAACAGGTTAAAATATACCCAGTGATAGTACAGTTGAATAGCTGTAGACAGAATAAATACGGACCAAAAGATAATTTCTAAACTCACAGAAAACGAAATGATGCCTGAATGAAATAAGAATAAATGATTCCTGCTATTTTTGTGCGATCAAAAATGAGGAATGAAGTTTAATTTAGCTGGAGTAGACAAACAATCGAAGGCCCGAGCGGGGGAAATAACCACAGACCACGGTGTAATTGAAACACCCATTTTTATGCCTGTAGGCACTGCAGGGTCTGTTAAAGCGGTACATCAGCGCGAACTGAAAGATGATGTTCAGGCGCAAATCATTTTAGGGAATACATATCATTTGTACTTAAGGCCAGGGTTAGAAGTAATTGAAGCCGCTGGCGGACTTCATAAATTTAATGGTTGGGACAAGCCCATTTTAACAGATAGTGGAGGTTACCAAGTTTATTCGCTTTCAGGTACCAGAAAAATTAAAGAAGAGGGCGTAACCTTCAAGTCACATGTTGATGGCTCTAAGCATATTTTTAGCCCAGAAGGTGTAATGGATATTCAGCGCACAATCGGGGCGGATATCATGATGGCTTTTGATGAGTGTACTCCATACCCTTGTGACTATGAATACGCGCACAAGTCTATGGAAATGACACATCGTTGGCTTAAGCGCTGCTGTGACAGGTTTGATGCCACCGAGGGAAAATATGGTTATAGCCAAACGCTTTTTCCGATAGTGCAGGGGAGTACTTATAAAGATTTAAGGGTGAAGTCGGCTGAAACCATAGCTTCGTTTGAACGTGAAGGAAATGCCATTGGAGGGCTGTCTGTTGGTGAGCCAGCCGAAATGATGTATGAGCATACGGAAATTGTATGTGACATTCTACCTAAGGATAAACCACGCTATTTAATGGGCGTAGGTACACCTGAAAATATTTTAGAAGGAATTGCCTTGGGCGTAGACATGTTTGACTGTGTGATGCCGACTAGAAATGCCCGTAACGGAATGCTGTTTACGAGTGAAGGTATTTTAAACATGCGTAATGAAAAGTGGAAAAACGACCATAGCCCAATTGACCCGAATTTGGGAGGCTATAACAGTACTTTCTACTCTAAAGCTTACTTAAGACATTTAATTACGAGCAAAGAGATTTTGGGAGCACAAATTGCCAGTATTCATAACTTAACTTTTTACTTATGGTTGGTTAAAGAAGCTCGAAAACAGATATTAGCAGGCACGTTTGTTGATTGGAAGAACCAAATGGTCAAAAAAGTGACTCAACGCCTCTAAATGAAAATACTGGACAAGTACATATTAACGAAGTTCCTCACAACTTTCCTTTTTGTAGTAGGTATTTTAGTAGCCATTGTGCTCATTCTTACTTTTTCTGAAAGGAATGAAAACTTTATAAAAAATGAAGTTGGCACTTGGTTAATCATCAAGTATTTTCTTTTCTATGCACCCTATATTGCCAATTTAATTACACCTATTACGGTATTTATTGCTGCTGTATTTGTTACCTCCAAAATGGCGAGTCATACAGAGATTGTGGCCATTTTAGCGGGGGGGGTGAGCTACCCTAGAATGCTCAAGCCATTTTTACTTGGCGCAATGATTATAGCAGTAATTAGCTTTGCCTTTACAGGATGGATTATTCCTGAAGCCAATAAGTTTAGGGTGAAATTTGAAAACGAATATTTTGCAGATAAACCCTTTGTCTATTCTGGTGAAGATGTTCATTTTAAAGTGAGCCCAACCACCTATGTTTATCTAAGATCTTACAACAATTACAGAAACTCTGGAAGTAACTTTACTTTGGAAGAAATAGTAGATAAGAAAATGCTCTATAAGATTTCTGCTAGGCAAATTGTTTGGGATTCTACCTCTACCTCGTGGAATTTGAGAGATTGGAATATCCGTAAGTTTAATGAGCTGAATGAAGAGTTTCGTTACGAAAACGTAGAAGATACTTTGATAAAACTCAATATGAGTCCTCAAGATTTTTCCAGCCAAACGGGCCTCCAAGAAACGCTTACAATTCCTGAGTTGTATAGTTACATTGAAGACTTGAGACAAAAGGGTGCTGACAATATTCCGATTTATCATATTGAAAAGCTGACCAGGTTTATGTCTCCGTTTACCGCCATTATTCTGACCTTTATTGGTGTGATTTTGTCTTCTAGAAAAACGAGGGGAGGAGTTGGTTTTCAGATCGCTTTGGGCTTTTTGTTAGCCTTTATTTATATACTTTTGTTTATCGCTACAAAGAGCATTGCTGAGGCAGGCTCAATGGATGCCTTGCTTGCAGTTTGGATGCCTAATATTATTTTTACTATGCTTGGTTTCTCTATCTATCGCTTTGTTCCTAAGTAATGGAAGCCTCTTCTAAGGACTTTTTGAAACTTCATTTTATTGTTTTTCTATGGGGTTTCACCGCAATTCTTGGTAATGAAATGACTATCCCTTCTACTGATGTGGTGATGTATAGAACTGCATTGGCCAGTGTTGTATTGGCGGGTTTTATGTATTTCAAATCAAAGACATTTCAGGTTAACCGCGCTGAGCTCACACCTTTAATTTTGGTAGGTTTTATAATTGCTGCTCATTGGTTTTTGTTCTTCGAATCAGCTAGGGTTTCTAATGTTTCTGTGAGTTTGGCAGGAATGGCCACTACTACCTTTTGGACAAGCCTAATTGAGCCTCTATTTAACAAGAGAAAGATCAGGCTGTTTGAGGTGGTCTTGGGCTTGGTTGTAATCAGTGGGCTTTATGTCATCTTTCGTTTCGAATTTAACAATGCATTGGGGCTAGGCTTGGCCATGGCTTCTGCATTTATGGCTGCATTGTTTTCAGTACTGAATGGTAAAATGACCCATAGACTGTCGCAGTATACTATTACATTTTATGAAATGGCCTCGGCAGCCATTGGTATTGCTATTTTTATTCCTTTTTACAAACACTTCTTTTTGGGAGAAACCACAATATACGCCCTGCCTACTACCAGAGACTGGGGCTTATTGCTTATTCTTTCTGTGGTTTGTACGGTATATGCTTTTTCTGCTTCAGTAGAATTAATGAAGCGAATTACGGCCTATGTAGTAAACCTTACAATTAACCTAGAGCCTGTTTATGGAATTATTCTGGCAGTGATTATTTACGGTGAAAATGAAGAAATGAGTGCTGGTTTTTATTACGGAACGCTAATTATTCTAGGTGCTGTATTGAGTTACCCAGTCATTAGAAGAAGTCAACGGAAAGCCTTAGAAAAAAGAAGAAATTTGGCTTAATCAAAGCTAGCTATGCTTGAAAGACATTTACCAGCTTAGTCTTTCTTTGAAGCAAAAACTACATCTGCACTTACCCAGTAGACTTCTGATTTTTCAACTCCAGCCCAACCTTTTTTTAATGGGTTATTATACCTTCTTGAAAAGATAAAATACTTTTCGTCCGGTGTCATGTATGGACAATAGTAATTCCAACCCTTTTCATACGCCAAGGGTACTTCAATAGGTGCCAGCCATTCACCATTTTGCTTATAGGTAATTTGGAATTTATTGTTGCCATTGGTAATGGTATAGCGTTCATTTGGCGAAACATAAGAAATTAACTCTCGTCCCTCAGTAGCCACACTAACATAAACTGGAGCGCTAAACTTACCGTCTCCTAAATACTCTGCCCGGTAGGTGTTTCTTCCTCCATTAGTGCTTGGTCGGTTAGATTGGAAGTATAGACTTCCGTTGGCCACAACAACAGGATAAGACTCTAGATGTTCTGTTGAAATCCCGAACTCTAATTTTGTTGCCAATTGCCACTTTCTATTTACTTTTTCGCTCCTGTAAATATCAGGAGGGATGGTGTAAAGCTCATCTGTGGTCACATTACTGGTATAATTATTTGGATCAACACCGAGAAAGTACATTGTCTTTCCATCTTGTGTAATTGTAGGGTCACAGGCTACTGAAATAGAAATACTATCGGGGTACATTTGAATGGGTTCTATATCAGACCATATTCCGTTTATTAATTCTGTGTGATGAATTATAAAGCTTCCGTTTACAATTCTTGAGAAAAACATCTCTGTGCTGGTAGAGTTAAAAACAATATTGAGCTCTATACTGTCTGTATTCACTAGTGATGGAGCAAACAACTGGGGAGTGTTGGAAGGTGGTTCTTGGTTAAAGTATGAAATGGAATCAGTGCTACAGCCAGAAAGCGAAATGATTGTTAGGAGGATTGTACAGATTTTTTTGGTCATTGTTTGATTTAGATGATTGACGAGCGTTTGGAGTATAGGACGTAGATGCCAGTAATAAGACGCAATTTTTCTAACGAACGAGATGTTTTAGGTAAGTATTTACCCACAAGGCTTTTGAAACCTTAGTAGGAAGGGGCTCTTCTTATAGTTGCTTGGTCATCATTCCAAGGTTTATTTTCTCGGCTTTTGTGAACTTTATTTCTCTAACAAACTCCATGTTTTTCCACAAGTAGGTGTTGCCCTTAAAGCCGTTTGTGAATTTCATTCTTCTATTTAATCGGCTGACTTCTTTCTCGGTCGCTTTTCTTTTCTCACCTAATGTTCCATAAAGTTTGATTGCTGGATAGTTTGAGAAGGAGCCTTTGAATAAGGCCTTAATCCAAAATAAACGTCCACTATTCACTCCTAACAGACAGATGTTAGGGTTTTCTTTTGCATGCTTTGATAGCTTAGAGGCGAATTTTTCGAAGTAAAAACCTGTTTGATTGTCGTTTAAAAACAATGAACCGATTGGTGTAACTGTAGGGTTATTTTCGGAGTCTACAGAAGCAACTGAAACATGAAAATTAGAGCTAAAGCTTTTATTAAAATACTCGCGTATTTTGTCCCAGTCAGTTTTTATATCCATAGTTTACTTTTAAATGACCGGCTTTTCTAGAGAAATTTAAATTAGCCTGTAAGGATTAATTTACCTTATGGTGTAAAAAAAACGTAAAATGAATGACTTACTCAGCACACCTCACTGTGTATTGAACAATGCCATCTTCTTTAACATTGCGGCTTCTTGTTCTAATACTTCTGGGGTCTTCAAAGAAGTAGTCGAGCGAAATTACATCAAATTTTTGATCACTTTTAGGAGAAACAGCTTCCGTTATAATTTCATCGGCTGAATTTTCAGCAGTCTTATTTCCGTAAAGAGCGGTTTCTACCCATAGTTCTGTATCTGTATTATTGATTAAGTAACAATGGCTTCCGTAAGTCATTGTATTACCATAGTGGGTTGAAGTAGGTAATATTAAAAACTCTGCTGTTACTTTACCACATTCATCAATGGTATAGACATTGGGAAATACCCATCTGCTTACACCTATAACTCCAATTCCAAGTAAAAAGCCCAAGTTTTTAAGGCCTTGACTCTTTCTTCCAAAAAGATAAAACAGGCCAACAACAACTAATGCCAAACCGCCTACTGCCAAAACAAATCCGCCAAATTCTACAGTCATACAATAAATATTTAAGATAAGAACGGGTTGTATGCCAGATGCTTATTAGTGGTTTTCAGGTTTAATTTCTGAAAACTTTAAATATTTACAAAGCATTTTTATTAGCTCCATTAAGCCACAGGATAGCACCTATGTACATTAAGATGAGGTAGGCTAGGGGCATTATGTAGAAGGGGGAGTCTAGCAAATACATTTGTAAAACATTGTTTCCTTCACCAATGGTAATCATGGCCAGAAGGCCGAATAGGGCCGATTTTTTGCCTGACTTTATAGGGCCATATAGCAAAGCAAGTCCTCCGATACCAATGGCTATTAAAAAGCCACCAATACCGCGCATAAAGCCTAAGTCTAGGTTTCTTAATTCAGGAGTAACCTCATTAGATGTGATTTTCAGGTAATCTAAGTGGGCAGGAATAATGCTTTCTACAGAAAAGGTATAAGCCAAGTCGCCAATGCCTCCGAGTAAAATTAGGTAAACGGCAACTTGTAAAATAATAAAACCAGTTTTTCTCATTTTAGTCATGACTTTTTGAGTTTAGCGTAAACGACCTAAAAAATGGACAAGGTTGACGATAGTCATTCATGTTATAGGGTACTATAAAGGTGTTGATCAGGGCTTATTTCGAAGCCAATGAATCAAAAGAATTATAATAGTAGTCTGGAAAAATAGCTTTTGGTTCAACTGTAATCCCACATTTTATTCAGGAGTTTTGGGTGTGAATAAAAGAACTACGGAAGTGATGGTTTAGACCTATCTAGTGAATATAGGAAAGAGGCGGGGCCTTTACCTGTGAAGAAACTATGAGTCTTTTTTGCGCTTGAGTATTTTTATAATTCGACTGTAGATAATGTCTGCTAAATTCCAGTTGTACAAGTTAGGATCGGTAGTGTTTGTGAATTGAATGACTACGGTGTCAATGTCTTTGTGGTACTTGGCAATACTCTGGTAGCCAGGCACCCATCCTTTATGTTCATATTTATAAATGGATGAATAGATGTCCTTTTCACCTGCATCAAACAATGATCCATCGTTTAAAGCTCTTAAAAATATGCCTACATCTTCTGCTGATGCTAACATTCCTTGCTTGTCAGTCTTTAGGTCATAAGGGTGGCCCACATGATAGCCACTCATTACATCATCTATATTCACGCCATCAAGCGAAGCAAAAGTGTTTTTAAGTTGAAGTCGGTTTAGAATTTTCTCCTGAATGAATTGAAAATGAGGATATCCCAGTACTTTATCCATGATTTCGGCAAGTAACAAATAATTGGTGTTGCTGTATTCATAGTCCTGATCTGGCCTAAAGTTGGCTGGCTTATCGAGTATTAATTCGAGATTTTCTTGGTTGCTTTCTTTTGGGGCAGCCCAATAATTAGGTGTGTCAGTATAATTTGGAATACCACTCCTGTGCTGCACCATCATCTTCAAAGTAATTGCATCCGCATTTTCGATTCTTCCTACAAGTTCTGGAAGGTAATCAGCAAGGGTTTTATCCAATGACAAGCGGCCATCAGCCACTAGCTTTGTTATGGCCACTGCGGTGTATAACTTACTAAGACTGGCGAGCTTGAATAGAGCATGTGGATTTGCAGGGATTTTATCCTCTCTGTTATGCCAGCCAGCTGCGTAAAATGCTGGTGATTTTCCAGCTTCATCTACGTAAACAATAATTCCTTCAAACCCATGATCTAGGGCTTCATTTGCCTGTTCTTGAACGCTGTCTGGTAGCGGTAATATCCAAGCCCAAACCAAAATCCAGGGTACGAAAAACAAAGAGGCGATGCTAGCAAGAATAAGTGTGAGTTTGAGTACTCGTTTTGTTTGTTTCTTTTTCATGCCATTTAAGGGGTGAGCGGTTTTTTAAAATGGATTTAAGGGAGAGAACATCGTTATTGGTCTTTTTAAAATTTTACCCAGTCCAATTCAACTAATATATCAAAGTCTCCCTGTTTCATTTTGGGAGTTTGAAATGACAGTGTTTTATCATTCAGTTGAAATGTTCTGTAATGTTCTTTGTCTTTCCAATTGGGCAATAGAGAAGTAATTACTTCAACATAAATTCTGTCGTTTTCTATTTTCCATTTCCCAGCGTATGACAGATATGTATCAATAGCACTTATTTTTTCCTCTGCAGACGACATTTGCAATGATTCAACCTCAAAGTTGATTCTGTTGTCTGACATTATTGAAACAGACATAAAACCGTCAGCACTAAATATTAAAATCCCAATAGGCTCTTTTCCGTAAGGAAAAATAGATTTGTTTACAGTCAGATTTTTTAATTCAAAATTATTCAGTTTCCAACTTCCTATTATTTGCTGTTGAGAGGCTTTCATTGACCTTCTTTTAAATTAGACTTAGACAAATAAGGGGAGAGAAGAAGACAAATGGTTAGCTTGACCAGTAACAATTGTTTTCTAATACTCACAACTTTTCACCTTGTATTAGTATTGAAGATTTTATGGATTGCTCTTTCAAGTGCAAAACCTTGTTTCTTCATCTGATTTAAAATTATCAAAATCTTTTTGACTTGTAAATTCTACAATGTGAATCTCGTATGGTGTTTCAATATTTCTTTCAATTACACTCACATCAGAAGGGCGTAACCTAATTATTAATTGGCCATTGTATTTAGAAATCAGTGGTATGACTACATCCTCAAAATCATGAAATGCGTCTTCTTTACCCGGTTGAATGTAAATGATTTGAGTTATGTAAATCATATGTAATGGAATGAAGTAGTTATAACATAGTTTTGGTCATCGACTGATTATTTATGAAGAACACCCTTCAGTGTTTTATTCATGCATTTTGCTATTCAGGCCTTCGGTCTGGTTCTGTTATGCTGGGGGTAAATAGATTTACTCTAGCGGCTCGGCAAGCCCAATAAGTAATCCTTCTGTTCCTCGAATGTAACAGAGCTTGTATGAATTTTCGTATTGAACCACTTCACCAACGAGCTCAGCACCTAGTCTTATGAGTCGGGATACCAACTCATCAAGGTTGTTCACAGTAAACATGATACGTAAATAACCAAGAGAATTGACAGGTGCTGTTCGATGGTCTGATATGGTTTTGGGATAGATAAACCTAGAAATCTCCAGTCGGCTATGTCCATCGGGTGTAACCATCATCGCAATTTCAACAGACTGATTTCCAAGTCCGGTTACTTTTCCAGCCCATTCACCTTCAATAATGGCTCGCCCTTCGAGTTTTAAGCCTACTTCTGTAAAAAAGGATATGGCATTGTCGAGGTTCTCTACAACGATCCCCATATTATTCATCTGAAGTAGTTTGCTCTTTTCCATGTTTTGTTTAGCGCTTATTTATCAGCTTGTATTTAATATGTGTAGTCAGTATTGAAGGTATTACTTCTTCAATACTTAAATCAAAGGCACTTTTGTCAATGCTGTCGAACAAACGAATACCACTGCCTAAGATTATTGGGGTGATATGAAGAATGAAATCATCTACTAAGCCTAAGTTAAGAAATTGCTGTATGGTTTCTGCGCCACCTTGTATTCTGATGTCTTTTCCGTTGGCAGATTGCTTTGCTTTTTCCAAGGCACTTTCTACCCCGTCATTGATAAAATAAAAGGTAGTTGTTCCTTTTTGAACCCAAGGCTCTCTTTCTTCATGTGTTAGAACATATACATCTCTTTTATAAAGGTCTTCTGGCCAGTTCACTTCGCCTTCATTAAACATGTTTTTCCCCATTATGTAAGCGCCAGTTCTTGCAAATGTGTCCTCTATCAGCTTACTTTCTATACCGTCTTCTTCTCCGCCTTCCATTCCAAGGGCTTTGAAAAATGCTTTTTGCTTATACATCCAATTGTGAATTGAAGTGCCGCCATCACCAATTGGATTTTGAGGGCTTCTGTTATCGCCTGCGAAATATCCATCAAGCGAGATTCCATTATCAAAGAAAATTTTACTCATGATTTTTATTTTTTGATTTTAAATAATACTCCTTATTGACTGTATTCGTGTTTCTTTGCTGGTTTTAGCTTTATTTAAATGTTATGCGCTGCCGAAGCAGCGGTAGCCCTAATTTTTTGAATTTAGATGTTCTTTCTTATTCAATACTTTGCCCAAAGGTTATAAGGTTAGCATCAGGATCGAGTACTGAAAACTCTTTTTGTCCCCAAGGCTTAATCTCCAATTTACCATTGGGGTGTATGGCGGTATTGTTGTCAATTAGAGATTGATAGAGTTCGTTAATATCATTCGTTCTGATGTAAATTTGTCCATAGTTTTTTCTTGGTTTGAGCTCCTTAAATTCGAAAAAGTGAATTTCTATATTGTCTTTAGACAGAATTAGATAATCTCCATAGTCGCTCACTTCCACAAAGCCCAATTGATTTAGGTAGTAATTTTTTGATTGGGTTTTGTCTCGCATGGGTAATTTCGGGTGTACGTAGGTTAACATTGTGTTTCTTTTAATGGCTTATTTCTTGATTACTGGGTAACGCAGATGGGTGACCCCTTTTCCTGATATTACGATAGGGTCACCAAGGGTGGATGGGGTGTTTTCAAGATGCTCGAAAAGCCGAACACCCGAACCAAGAAGAACTGCTGTAATGTCAATATGTAGCTCATCAAGCAGGCCTGCGTTCAGGCATTGCTGGATGGTGTCAGCACCATGAATTCCAACTGCTTTTCCATTTGCCGCTGCTTTAGCTTGCTCAATTGCAGACTCGAGACCGTCAGTAACAAAATGGACATTAGAATTAGACTTTGGCCAACCCTTAGGTACAGAATGGGTCAGTACGAATGCAGGACCCCAACCGTGATTTCCGCCCTATCCTTGAGCAACATTGAAGGTGCGTTTACCTGTGAGGACTGCGCCTAATTCACTCACAAGATTTTTATAATGCTCGGCACTAGGGTGTGATAGGCGAAAGGTCATGGCATCTGCTCCACCAGCTTCGACCTCTATATCGCCAGCGAAATACCAATCAAAGACTTCGGACACACCATCATTGCTGTCAGCGACAAAGCCGTCAAGAGACATTGACATTACCGCAATTGTTTTTGAGATATTTTGAGTTTGTTTCATGTTTAGAATATTTTTTAAGAAACACTAAGCTGAGAGTAATGAACTCTCTGCTTTCTATAAGTCTTATTTTTAGCACATTCATCCTATATAATGGATGGGGATATGCTGTTCATTATTGAGCCTTTATTCTAATGGAGTCTCCCAGTTTTTCTACAAGTCCCTCTAGGTTTGTTAGCGACTTCTCTGTGATCTTCTTTAGTCTGGCTTGTTTTAGAAGTTTGAAAAGAAACCCCGAAAACAACTGGTCATTAATGTAGTAGTTGAATGTAAGTAGGGTTCTAAAGTCTTCTAGTTTTTCCAGTGTATAGTACGAGAGCCAACCTGTGCTCTCTTCTGTTTCACTAAATTCAATTTTATGCTCACCGAATATGTAATGATTGGCAATGATTGTTACTTTTTTACGGGGTAAATTCATTACACAGCGCATACCGATACGCGGAAGAAAATGGTTTTGTACTTCAACACTGTTTACTTCATTCACCCATTGATTTCTATAGGTAAAATCGGCTGTGGCATGCAATAGGGTAATCAAATCAGTATTGTATGTCTTAGAAATGGAAATCACTTTCCTTTTGGTTTGTAGGTCGGGTTTCTTAGGTGTTTCAACTAATATTTTGCTTTTTAAATATCCTAATGATGAATAGTGGAAAGGGATGTTTTCATCTTTTGTAGTTTTCTGTCCCCCCGTCCAAATAATAGAACCTACCGTTTCCGATTGCATTTCACTCTTTTTAAATAGCCCTTCCGAAACCAACCAATACTCATGATGGTCAATGTCGTTTTTGAGTAACTCATGGGCTACGATAACATCTTTTCCAATGAGTTTACTGAAGTTTTTTACATTGTATTCTGTAAACTCGCCATAGTGAGTAATCACTTTTAGCGTAAGGTCGGAAACCGAGAGACAAGCTTCGCACTGGCAATATTTTCTGCTTACATAAGCCATCAGGCTTTTGTGGAATGCCGTGAACATCTTCTTAACTTGTTGGTGAACCACTTTTAAGTTCGGCTTTTCACCAAATTTGTAAAATAGGATAGCATCTCCTTCGATTTCGGAAACAATGAGTTCCATCTCATTGGTATCTATCAAAACCTCTAAGAGTTCCTCTACAATCAGCCGGCTATGTTCAATCTCCACTTTTTTAACGAAACTGGTGAATCCGCTGATGTCAGGAATGAAGATAAGACCTTTAGTAGAGTTCAACATTTCGCTTATAGTTTACATTTGCTGTATTCGACACTTAAAATCATTGCGTGTCAGGTTTGCATAAGTTTATAGGTCTGGCCACTGGTGATCGTTTCTTTTTCACAATAACTTATACTCTCCTTATCTACGATTCAACGATGCTTCTTTTGTAAACCAGCACAACTATTTTACACTTGAAAGTCATGCTGATTCCCGATTTTAGATTGGCTTTGTACTTAGTTATTTAGGCTTCTTCCTTTTTAGCTTCAAAAACCATATAGCTTTGTATTTCGCTCACCATTCCATTTTCTAGTTTGTAGATGTCACAAAAGAAACTGTTCTTAAGTGAGCCATCTTCGTGCTTTGCGGTAACCATTCCAGTGCCTACCACAGTATTGCCTTCTTCTATGAATTCACCGATTTTACTAGATACCATTTGGGGAATGTCTTTGTAAAATTCCCGAATTGCTTCTTTGCCAGGTTCTAGGTCGAAAAAGCCTGGCCAACCCATTTTTACATCAGCACTCATATATGAAAGTGCTTTTTCAACATCGTGCTTCAAGAAAGCACTGAGTAATTGCTTTACTATTTCTTTGTTTGTCATTTTGTTAGATTTTCAACTGTACACTTTTATTATTTAATTGTTGGTATTGAGGTGTTTTGATCATGCGTTAGTTGCCACCCAAGGGCTGAGTTCTTGAAAACAAGTATTAAGTATGCATTGCTTTCAAGCGTTACGTGACCTGCTGGGTCATTTTCGGTGTATTTATATTGCACAAGCCCAAATCCCAATGAGTCGCTACTTTCAGTTTTCAATATTCTTCCGTCCCATTTCCAATTGCTTGATGCAAACCAATTTTTGTGTAAATCCATAAAGGCATCTTTGCCATCATACTTTCTTCCATCTGGGCCAATCATAATTACACTTTCAGAAACAGTAGGGGCAAGCTGTTCAAGATTACCTTTGGCAATGGCCTCAAGATGAACATCAAGCGTAGTAGTGAAAGATTGTAGGTCATCAACAAGGCCTTTCTGTTGCGAGCAAGCAAAACCTAAGAGCAGTACAAATGCAATTCCCAGATTTTTAGTGATTTTTATACCTCTAATCATCATATTTCATTGTTATAGAATTCCTAAAGTCATTAAGAGCGGTTATCGGAAATAGCGTCAATTCGGCACCTTCACGATATGATCGCGAACTATATGTTTACAAATTTCATATGATTACAGTAAATACTAGGGGGGTGATGACAACATTTAACAGGGTATATTCCGACAAATTCTATCATTAAGTCAAAATAACTAGTTATAAGGCTAAACCTGAGAGCATGACTAACTAGCTATTAAATCTTTGTCAGAAATACTTTTGCTATTTTTCTTCTGGTTCCGCATAGGTCACAATGTCAATCCCAATTCCATTTGGGTCTTGAATAGCAAAATGCCTGTCGCCCCAAGGCTCATCTCGAATGTCAATTTTTATTTCTACACCTTTTCTTTTCAATTCTTGATAAATGTTGTCTACATCATCTACTTCAATGGTCAAATACATACCTTGATTTTGAAATGGTTGTTGAAAAAGGGGCTGCTGACTTGGGTGGTTTGGAAGTAAGAAACTGACTTCGGCTTCTTTATTTGGCGTGTGTAACAAAAGGTAAAAATCATTTTCAAATGTGACACCAAACCCTAAGGTTTTGGTATAGAAATCCTTTGTTTCGGCCAGTTTGCTAGTGATTACGCCTGCATTCATTTTCATGGTTTGTCGATTTTTGGTTTTTAAGCCCGTTTGTAAAAATAAATTAGCTGCTAAGCATACAGTAATAGAGAATAGGGTTATTTGCTTCATACCTTTTATTGCTATTGTATAACAGTGTAAAGGTCGCATCGCCACTATTTTATTAATAGTAAAAATCGGACATACTTATTCTATTCAATAAGCTTGACGGGGCGTCTTTCCGAATAGGGTTTTAAATTCCTTTATAAAATGAGACTGGTCATAATAGCCATAATCAAGATAGTCGAAGTTTGATGCGGCTACTTTTAAGATTGTATTTTTTTGTAGAAAGCTTTGAAAGCGGACTACTTTGCAGAATGTTTTTGGGTTGTTACCAATATAAAAATTGAACAACCGTCTAAGCTGTCTTTGGCTTAAACCAGTTTTAAGATCAGCGTCTAAGGATAAGTTCCCACCTGTTTTAAAGATTAAATCAATAGCGTCAAGCAATCTATAGTCAATTCTAAAAGCTTTACTATTCGTCAAATTCAAAAAATGAGTATTTAGTGAATCAATTATTCTTGACGAGCTAAGCTCTGCGTCTAATTCATTTGTAATAAAATTAGCGGTGTTTGGTGCCACCAAATCTAAATCGAAGTACCTGTTTGTAAGTTCTGTTGCATTGATATTGTAAATCAATGGAAAAACGGATGGCATAAAGCAAATGCCGAAATAATGAAATTCGTTTTGTAATGTTACACTAGAGCTTTTATCGCTAAATCCGGTTACAATGCTTTTGCTGGGCTGTTGTAGCTCAAAATAAATATCTATACAACCATTAGGTACAACTCTATACTCTAGGCCATTTAGTAAAGGCTTAATAGTTTTAAACTCCCAGTAGTAATAAATATAAGGAGCCAGTCTTGAATCGGGTAGATGTTCTTTATAGAGTGTAAATTCAGGTTCAAACCTTGTAGCAGGTTGAAACGGCATAAAAACCTTCCTTATGTCTGTTGTTTTACTCAAAGTTTAAAACTCATTTATAGCGACCGCTAACCTTTGTATAGTACTCAAATTTAAAGTTAAAATTTTGGTGATAATTTGTACAATGGCGATTGCATTTTCTCAGCTTTGCGGACCGTAGGGGAGGACATGACACACGGTTTAAGCCATGGACAATGTAAGTGCGCTCGTTTGCCCTGAATGACAGTTCAGAAGAGTACGTTAGGTTTTTTTTAAGATGGGTCGACCTAAAACATCATTATAGATGAGGGTTAGTGGGTTGCTATTTGTTTTGCGCAATTCTAAACCCAAGGTCATCAATTTTAAACTTTATTGGATGACTCCTTCTTCTATTGGTTGCCATAACGCTCCTTTCTTGGTCGCACCAACCGCCACCACGAAAAATGCGATAAGATCCATAAACAGATTCGTCATAGATGTCTGAACACCATTCCCAAACATTACCTAGCATATCATAAAGTCCCCATTCATTAGGCTTCTTTTGTGCAACTGTTTGAGTTTGGTTATTTGAGTTAGCCTTAAACCAAGCAATGTTACTCAATTCACCGTGCCTGATTTCTTTAGTTCCTGCTTGACAAGCATATTGCCATTCAGCTTCTGTTGGTAACCGAAACCCATTTGCCTTTGAATTAAAGGTTATACTTTCAGTTGCGAAGTCAATAGTATAGCATTTATCTTTTGCTAAATATTCAGATAGTTCATTACAGAAATTTACCGCATCAATCCACGAAACGGTTTCAACAGGTAATTTCTCTCCCTTGAATGTTGATGGGTTTTCTTTTATTACTGCTTCATATAACTCTTGTGTCACAAGAAATTTTGATAGTTTGAATGAGTCTATTTCGGACAACCAAACTTCTTTGGTTCTGTCATCTCTCATTTCAACTGTGCCTGATGGAATTAAAAGAAACAACTTGTCAATGAATGCCTTATCTATTTTTTTGTTTGTCGTTTCCACGTTGTTTTTCTAATGTGACTTTTAATATTGAATAGCAGTTCTCTGATAAACTGTTTTACTTCTTCCATTGCCGCAGTGGGGGACTTTGAGCATCGTCAGCCGAATGTATAAACAAAAGCATAGCAGCGCAACTGCTCAATTACTTCCGTCAGCCCCCACCGTGGCAATACTTTGTTTTAGGCAGTTTTTATTTTTTTCTTGCTTCAAATTCCTTTTTCCGAAATTCTAAAATTCTTTTTATTAAACCTAAAGGCAAAGGTTTGCCTAGCGGAAGCTGAATAGCGGACTTTGAAACTTTGTAATCTTTCAATTCTACTTCAAATTCTTTCAGC
>TARA_R110000796_G_scaffold8843_28_pt1 | contig 87425 bp, 81 predicted proteins | sample TARA_R110000796 | Tara Oceans TARA_R110000796 (sample SAMEA4397815) | marine metagenome | biome: Polar Biome; feature: [SRF] surface water layer (ENVO:00010504); material: water (ENVO:00002006), including particulate matter (ENVO:01000060) such as... | depth 5 m
CCCGGTTCCCAACCGATTTTCTGGCAGATAGACGCGGCGACCTTTTCCAGCGCGTCATTCTGGTCGTTGCGCAGGACATTTTCCAATGTCTGCAATTCATATTCGCCGTAGACTGACAGATCCTCGTCAGAAAATTGATAGCGCGCGGCCACCGGCGCTCCATCGGTCAAAAGCTGCGCTGCCGAAGGCGCGACAATGTCACCGAGATTCTTTTTCACATTCTGGATCACCCAGGTGCCGGCGATCACGTCGCCGCCGCGCAACCGGTCCTTGTTAAACAAGGGAAAGAGGAGAAACATCAGCACCCAGAGGAAACCGGCCCAGGCGGTCAGATCCGACATTGTTCCACTGGCTTCGCCCGAGGTCAGAAACATCAACGGCAGGAACAGTTCGACATCACGCACGATATTGCGGGCGATAACCGCTTCTGCGGTCAGCCGCCCGCCATCTCTCGCTGCCACGCGGATGCCGACGGCTCGCTTCCCCCAGGTTGCGGCGCGATCCCCGAGCTCAAAATAGAGAAAATAGGCGTTGCGGAACAGAAAGACGGAAATGATCCAGAGGACCGCCAATATTTGCAATGGACCGCGCGCGTTTTCGCCATTGCCCTCAATGGTCAGTCCGAACCCCCATAGAATCAGCAAGCCGGCGATCGTAACCACAAGGATCAAACCGAGAATGATCATGATATCGAGCGCAAGCGCGCCGGCTCTTGCGCCCGCCGCGGCAACCGTGACGTTGAGGGACACGCCTTCCGGGGTAACCATGATCCGGTCGAGTTTCGGATTGGCAGATCGCCGAATCCATGGCTCGACAGCTTTGCTCTCGCTCATGCGCCGGGCCTCCGCCGTTCGCGTCCGAAGCCGATGAAATAGAGCAGCCACAGCAGTAACATCCCGCCGCCGACACCAAAGCGGCCAGCGGTATTATTGACCAGTTGCCGGGCAAAGCCTTCCAGCAGGCCGGCGCAGATCAGCATGATGACAACACCGACCATGACGACAGCCGCCCGCTTGCCCGCGTCGCTGGCCGCTTTCAGATGGGACCTTGCCCCCGGAAAGGCGATCGAACGGCCGACATGAATTCCCGCAGCTCCGGCCAGCAATATGGCAAATAGCTCGGTCGTACCGTGAATCGAGAGCCAGCCGATAAAATCAACCGTCAGACCGCGTTGGGCAAAAACCCAGAGCATCGCACCGAGCAATGCCATATTGTGAATGAGCAGCAATATGCTGGGGATGGCGAAAGCAAAACCGAGCGCAAAGGCCAGGATCGCGACCTGCGCATTATTACTGAACAGAAAGGCGGCGAACACGCCCAATCCGTCCGAATCCTCCGTACCGAAAAGCGTTCCGCGCAAGGCTTCCGCGCTCGCACCCGGCACCCGGACTTCGGAAAGACCGCCCGGCACCAGCGCATAGAACCAGTCACTATCGCCCGCGACCAATATATAGCCGATCACCGCGCCGGCGATCATCACCGACAAGGCAATCCATATATCGAGCTGGATTGCCCGGACCGCCCGGCTCCAGCCGCCGCCAAAGAAGCTGCCGAGCCAGCGACGGAAGCTGGTCTGGGTGCCATAGACCAGAAAATAGGAGCGCAGCGCCAGCCCTTCGAGATAGTCGATCAGCCCGGCGTCGAGCGAATTTTCCCGGGCGATGGACAGGCTGGACAACAGCGTCCGGTAAAGCGTCGGCAATGCCAGCACATCGTCATCGGACAGGCGCTTGCTCTTGCCTTTCTCCATTTTGGTGACAATGTCTTCGAGCCGGATCCAGTCCGCTTCCCGCTCCAGCCGGAAACGGTCGCTGCGCAACACCGCTGCGCTCAATGCCTGCTCGGTACTCACAGCGCGCCCCGCCTTTTGATATTGAGATAGGAGTTGATCAGGCGCGTGCCGATATCCTGTTGCGCGCCCTCGATCACATCAATGCCCATGTGCCGCAATCTGGTCAGGACCAGCTTCTTCTGGTCGAGCAGGTTCCGCGCCGTGACCGCTCGCGCGACATCTTCGGCGCTCTCGGGAGCCTTATCGATAATCGCGGTCAGTTCCCGGTCCTCGAGAACCACGAACAGCACCAGATGCTTGTCGATCAGCCGCCCTGCCGCCTCGAGCATCAGATCGGCTGCGGTCGGGTCGGTAAAGTCGGTGAAGATGATGATCAGCGAACGCCGCTGGAGCCGATTCTGCAAGCTCGACAGCGCCAATGTGTAATTGCTCTCCTGATGGCGATAGTCGATGGTCGCCGCTTCCTGCTGGAGCCTGAAGAAATTGCGGCTGCCCGAAAGGAAAGGCGTCGACAATTCCGGTTTGGCGGCAAAGCTGAACAGGCTGGTCCGGTCGCCGGCCTTGAGCGTGATATAAGCGGTCAGCAGCGCCGCCGACACCGCCCGGTCGATGCGCGGCAGGCCGGCAATCGGCTCGCACATCGTCGATCCGCAATCCAGCGCGAAAACAATCTGGTTATTGCGCTCGGTATCATATTCCTTGGCCAGCAACTTGCTGTGCCGCGCCGATCCTTTCCAGTCGATGCTCCGCCGGTCCATGCCCGGCTGATATTCGGCCAGTGCTTCAAATTCGCTGCCTTCACCGCGAATTTTCCGGGCGAGCAGACCGAACAGGGAATCGCGCAGGAACATTTGCACCGAAGGGCTGCGCACGGCCGAAATATTGGGCATCACGGCCACGCTCTGATTGCTCTGCTTCTGGATCTGTCGCCACGCCAGACCAAGCGGCCCGGTCCACCTCAGCCACAGCTTGCCGATGTCTCCGGTTCCCCGTCTGACGGGGATCGTGGTCGCCTGACCGGAAAAACCGTGACTGTCTGCGGTGTTGCGATTCAGGGCAAACGCGACTGTTCCGTCTTCCGCCAGCCGCTGATCCAGTCCGAGATTGCCGAACAGTCTCCGTGGCCCGATCTTTCCGGAGAAATCCGCAGCCAGCCCGAGCGACAGCGGTGCACCGATCTCGGTGCTGCCCGGCACCGTCAAGCGCACCTCGTTCACCTTGGCCGCGACCAGTCCGTCAAGAATGAGCAGGAGCAAAAGCATCGCCGCCCATCCCGCACCGATCGCCCATAGCGACGGGATGATCGCCGCCAGCACGGCAGCAATCGGTGCGCCGAGCGCGATGAGCCAGATGGCCCGTCCGGTCGGGTAGAAATTCAACGAGGGGCTTCCGTCCGTTCGACCAGACCGGTGATAATGCTGTCGACCTGCCGGCCTTCAATCTCGGCTGCCGGGGACAGCATGGTCCGGTGACGGAGCACCGATGGCGCAAGCGCTTTGACATCATCGGGAATGACATAGTCGCGACCGGAAATAGCCGCCCGCGCCCGTGCCGCATTGGCCAGCATGATCGCCGCCCGCGGACTGGCGCCATTTTCCAGTTCGGCGGTTTCACGGGTCGCCCGGATCAGCCGAACAACATAGTCGACTACGTCCTCGACCAGCTTGACCGTCTTTACCGCTTCGGTCGCGGCCGTCAGCGTCGCGCTGTCGGCCTGTGTTTCGATACCGAAGTCCTTTGGCACCGGCGCGCCGATGCGCTCGCCATATTGGGCGACGATCTTCTTTTCTTCCTCGGCGTCAGGATATTCGACAAGCAGCTTGAACAGGAACCGGTCAAGCTGGGCCTCGGGCAGCGGATAGACGCCCTGCTGCTCGATCGGATTCTGGGTGGCGACCACCATGAAGCGCGAACTCAGTCCATGGGTCTCGCCATCGATGGTCACTGACCGTTCCTGCATCGCCTCGAGCATCGCTGCCTGCGTTTTCGGCGGCGTGCGGTTGATTTCGTCGGCGAGTAACAGGTCGCAGAAAATCGGTCCGCGGGTCAGGGTGAAGCTGCTGGTCTGGAAGTTGAACAGATTGGACCCGATAATATCACCGGGCATCAGATCGGGGGTGAACTGGATGCGCCCGAAATCAAGGCCAAGCGTGGCCGCAAAACATTGCGCCAGAAAAGTCTTGGCCGTGCCCGGCGGTCCTTCGAGCAGCACATGGCCGGACGAGAATAGCGCGATCAGCAAATGATCGACAATTTCTTCCTGCCCGATAATCGCCTTGGCTACCTGACCACGGATATTATCCGCTAGCGTCTTGAGTTCGTCGATGTTCATCCGATAAATTCCTTTTTCCAGGCGTGGAGGGCCGCGGCCCCGTCGGCGATTTCTTCTGGTTTGCGGGCACGAACGAGTTGCTGGAACAGGGCGGTGAATCGGTTGCCGTCCCTTTCCCCCAACGCGTCCAGTCTCTGATGGATTTCCTGTTCATCGGCATGCGGGCTGATACCGATGGCTTCGGCCGATTGCGTGCGGATCATTTCGGCATAGGGATCGGTGATCAGATATCCGCGCTGCATCCGGCTGATGAAGGCAGCGCTGTTATTGACCAGCGCGGTCTTGCCAAAATCCAGGCTGCGCTTTTCCATGACCGGCGGTCCGAAGCGGTTGAAGGCCATCCAGGCGGCAGCGAGAGCTGCGGTGATCAGGCAAATGGTGGCGGATAAAAACGGCGGCGCAAAGGCCAGAGTCAGCAGATTTTCCGAACGCCCCAGACCGTTGAACGTGAGGTCGAATGTCACGCCGCCATCGCTGGCTGTGGAAGCCGCCCGGACCAGCGCAAGCGCGTGACGAGCTGTTGATTTGTCTGCCATGCCGGCGTTGTTGAGCAAGTCGGCATCGGCGACGATCAGCACCGGATAGAAGGATTCATCTATTTCGTCTTCGTCGGTAATGCGCGATTCATCAAGCCGGTCCAGCTGCGCATAGACACCGCCATCATCGACATAGGCGACCAGCGCACTCCCTGACGACGGCCCCCGCACGATTGCGCGAATGGAATCGCCCTTGATGGTGACTGGCATTTCCGGTGTTTTCACGCGCGCGCCAACGGCCGAAGCCAATGCTTTTCCCGGACGCGCCGTCTCATCGACGGTGATGCTAACCTCCGCCAGGTCCTTCAGCATTGCCTCTCCCGGGTCCCCGCCCCACAGGTCTCCGCGTGCAACCCAGCCTTTCTCTAGCTTCGGGTTTTGGAACACCTGCCATTTCGGTAAGATTATCATCGTCGGCCCGACATAGGAACGCTGCTGAACGACCGCATCAATGTCTTGGGTGGGTGTAAACGGTCCCGGCGTCAGAATCAGCAGACCCTCATTGTCCATGCCCGCCGGAGACCGCGAATATTGCACCGGAACGCCGGTTTTCTCGAGCAGATTGGCAAAGGCCTTATATCCGATAATGCTGTTGGATGCGCCGTGGGCATCGCCGTTTTTGCCCGAGGCCAGAGGGTCACCCATACCCAGCCCATAAAGCAGCGCGACAAACGCCGCGAAACCGACTGCGAACATGATCGCGATCGTGGTTCGCTGAAATGGATTGGCCTGAACGCTCATCCTTTTCCTGCGCTCCGCCAGCTTTCCTTGAGCGCAAAACCGGCATAGGCATCGCGCGATACCTGCCATCCGCTCTCGTCAATCGGCAGAGCCGCAAATATGCCGCGCTCGACCTGACCGACGATCACCGCAAACATCTCCCGTGCGGTTTCGGGCAAACTGTCAAATCGCTCGATTTCCCGTGACGTGTTCGACGGACGCAGCAAATCCGGCCGGCGCTTTTCAATATCGGCAATGCTGTGATGGAGCAGCAAGTGGACCGCCTGGTCAAACTGGCCGTCTGCGGCCAGCGCCTCGGCTTGCGCGAGCAGCTCCCGCGCTGCTGCCGGTTGCGGTTGCCAGACGTCCTCCGGCGGGCGTTTCCGGCCGCGCCATTGCTCGACATAAGGCGCAAGGATTATCCAGAGCAAAGTCAGCACGCCCACGGCAAGCATAACCAGCAACAGGATACGCAATATCGGCCAGGCCGCCGCGACCATTTCGAACAGGGGTCTGAGCAAGTCACCAAGCCAGTCGAGAAAATCCCGCCACCATTGCGGAATTTCCGGTGGCCGGGGTGCCGGGCTGGGCGTAAATTGAATCGTAGCATCGGCGCGCACGTCATCCCACGCACCATCAAAAGAAGCGCCTACTTCATTTCCCTTGTCTTGCGCTGCTTTTACCACCGCCAAAGTGTCGCAGAATCCCGATGATCGGGCAAGAGCGAAGATCGTTGTTTTGTAGAGCTTTACCTTCTGCGCAATTTGTGACAACTTAATCAGGCACAGAAAATTTGGGGGGATTTGAGATGGCAGACACAGCACAGCATCTGGATATTGGGCGAGTACTCAACAATACTTTCGGCGTGATCAAACGCAATCCGTTGATGTTTCTCGGTCTCTCATTCCTGATGGTCGCTCTGCCACAGGCGCTTATCCAGATGGCGACCGGCGCATCGGCAGCCGGCGTCGACGCGGAAGCAATGATGACGATGTTCAGTTCCCCGTCGATGATTGCAACAGCATTCGGAGGCTGGCTGCTGTTCATCATATTGTCGATTTTGCTGCAGGCCACCTTCATCATCGCCACGGTCAAGGACCTCAACGGACAGACAGTCAGCCTCGGCGAATGTGTGGGTCAGGCAATCGGCAAAATATTGCCTCTGATCGGTCTGGGGATATTGATGACATTGGGTATAATGCTGGGCCTGATATTGTTCGTCATCCCCGGCATGATATTGGCGCTGATGTGGATTGTGGCCTCACCGGTCATGATGGCCGAAGACAAGGGAATCATCGATTCTCTGAAGCGGAGCGCGGAACTGACCAAAGGATCGAAGCGCTGGATATTGCTTTTGTTCGTGGTTTATATCGTTATCGCGACGGTTCTGGGTCTTTTCATGATACCCTTTGCCTTTGCCGGCACCGTCGGAGTCACGCTCATCGGTCTGGTCATCAACACACTGACCGGCGCGATACAGGGAACCGGAATTGCCGCAGTCTATGTTGATCTTCGCATCGCGAAAGAGGGCGGAAATACGGACGCACTGGCAGACGTGTTTGCCTGAAGCAAACCGAGCGGCTCGTACCGGCCAACAGATTGATTGGCATATAGGGCTTGTTCGCCTATAAGTTGCATATTGCCATTCAATCATCCGGGTGAAACTCTCATGATCAAGCTGAACGTCAACGGTCAGGCCAAAGAGGTCGATGCCGACCCGGCGACGCCGATATTGTGGGTCATCCGCGAGAATCTGAAAATGCCCGGCACCAAATTCGGTTGCGGCATTGCCCAGTGCGGTGCCTGCACCGTCCATCTCGATGGCAAGCCGATCCGCAGCTGCTCGACACCGCTTTCCGCCGCCGAAGGCAAGAGCGTTGCAACCATCGAAGGCATTGCCGGCGAAGACGGCACATTGCACAAGGTCCAGCAGGCCTGGATCGAAGCGCAGGTTCCCCAATGCGGCTATTGTCAATCCGGCCAGATCATGTCGGCCACTGCGCTGTTGGAGAAGAATCCCCAGCCGACCGACGAACAGATCGACGCCGCAATGGCTGGCAATGTCTGCCGCTGCGGGATGTATGGCCGGATTCGCAAGGCGATCAAGGCTGCCGCGGGCATCGAACAACCCGCGAAAGTGGAGGCTTAGATCATGGGCAAATGGTCAAGACGCGCATTCATCGGCGCCGGTGTGGTAGCCGGTGGTGCTCTGGTTGTCGGTGTTGCCGTCCGTCAGGGCAATCCTATCGACAAGCTGGGTCCGCTAATCACCAATGGCGAGAATGAGCAGTTGCTCAACGCCTGGGTCAAGGTTGATGCCGACAATATCGTCACCGCCGTCATCCCGCATGTCGAAATGGGTCAGGGTGTCTATACCGCGCTGGCCCAGATGCTGGCGGACGAGATGGATGCCGACTGGAACAAGGTGCAGATTCTCGAAGCGCCTGCCGACAAGCAATATGTATCCGATTCCATCGGTCGCGATTTTCTGTTTCCCGATCTCGAAGTCCCGGCGCTGTTCGAACCGACGGTCGCGGGCGGCATATTGGAACTGGCGCAGGCAATGGGTCTGCAATTCACCGGCGGCAGTTACTCGGTGCGCGCCACCGGCCAGCGTGCGATGCGCACCGCCGGCGCTGCTGCCCGCGAGATGCTGGTGGCGGCAGCAGCGAGCGAATGGCAAGTCCCGACGAGCGAAATCACAACGGCAGACAGCATGCTCATCCATGCCAAAAGCGGCAAGTCCGAACCGTTCGCGAAATTCGCTCTCGCCGCAGCAGAGCAAAGCCTGCCCGCCAAGCCCAAGCTCAAGTCACCGGAAAATTACAAGATCATGGGCCAGCCAAAGGCCCGCCACGATATTCCGGCAAAGGTCGATGGCAGTGCGGTTTTCGGTATTGATGCCGATGTCCCGGGGATGAAATATGCAGCGGTCAAGGCCCCTCCGGTCATCGGCGCCGCGGTTGAATCGATGGATGCTAGCACCGCCAAGACCATGCCCGGCGTGCTGCAGATTCTCAACATGGGGGATTTTGTCGCCGTGGTTGCCGATGGCTATTGGCAGGCCCAACAGGCGCTGGGCACCATCAACGCCCAATATAGCAAAACCGAAGGTGACAGCCTCGATCACGACGCTATCTTCGCCCGTTACGCGAGCTCTCTGGACGAAGCCGGTGAAGACGGCGGCGATATGCAAACTGAAGCGGGTGATGTCGCCAAGAGCTTCGCCGGTGCAGCGACCAAGGTCGAAGCCGAATATAAAGTGCCTTTCCTCGCTCATGCGACGATGGAGCCGATGAACTGCACCGCTTGGGTCCGCGATGGCAAATGCGATGTGTGGTCGGGCCATCAGGCTCCGGTCAATGCACGCCAGGCAGCGGCCGATGCCGCTGGGCTCGCGTTCGAGGATGTGACTTATCACAACGCCTATCTCGGCGGCGGCTTTGGTCGCCGTTCGACAAGCGACTATATCACCATGGCGACGCGGATCGCCAGCGCGACCGGCTATCCGGTCAAGATGATCTGGTCGCGGGAAGAGGACACGGCGCAGGACCATTATCGTCCGTCGGCGACCAGTCGCTTTCGCGGCGGGCTCGACAAGGATGGCAAGGCAGTCAGTTGGGACAATATCCACACCCACCTGTTTGATCCCGCAGACGCGCCCACCATACCCCATTACAACATCGCCAGTCACAAGATTCGCAAGGTCGACGTGCCGATGCATCTCCGCTTCGGCCCCTGGCGTTCGGTCGACCACAGCCAGCACGGCTTTTTCATCGAATCCTTTGTCGATGAAATGGCCCATGCCGCCGGCAAGGATGGTTATGCTTTCCGCCGCGAATTGCTGGCAGAATCTCCGCGTCATTTGAAAGTGCTCGATACCGCCGCGAAAATGTCGGGCTGGGGCAGCGCGCTACCGGAAAAACATGGTCGGGGAATCGCCTTTGTCCCGTCCTTCGGGTCGATTGTCGCACAGGTTGCCGAAGTCGACATGAGCGGACCCAAGCCGAAGGTGACAAAAGTCTATGTCGCCGCGGATCCCGGATTTGTCATCAACCCCGACGGCTTTACTGCACAGATGGAAAGCGCGATTGTCTATGGCCTGACCGCAGCGCTTTATGGCGATATCACGCTCAAGGACGGCGCGGTCCAGCAAAGCAATTTCCACGACTATCCAATGCTGCGGATCGACGAGATGCCAGAGGTCGAAGTGGCACTGATCAACGGCGATCACGAGCGTCTGGGCGGTGGTGGTGAACCCGGCCTGCCGCCCATTGCTCCTGCCGTCACAAACGCGATATTTGCCGCCACCGGTAAGCGAATTCGTGAACTGCCCTTGTCCAAACACAGCTTTGCCTGATCGGAATCTAGACATGACCACAGTGCGAAACCTTGCCTGTCTTTCCGTTTTTCTACTCGCCGCCTGTGGCGCCGATCCGGCGCCGGGACCGGTGGAGCAAATCATCGTTCGCGACCCCGGAGCGGCACCAGCCGTCGCCGTTGCCGCCGCAGAGACCAATGCGGACGCTCCAGCCAGCGCGCTGCTCGCCGACGGAAAAGCTGCCTTCGCCAGTTGCTCCGCCTGCCACAGTCTGGAACAGGGCGCGCCCAATGGGGCTGGTCCCAATCTGTTCGGGATTATCGGCAGCGCAGCCGGGAAAGTTGCCGGATTTTCCTATTCCGATGCCATGAAAACCTCGGGCGTCACCTGGACAGCGGCTGAACTCGAAAGCTTCATCGCCGATCCAGCCGCAAAAATTCCCGGCACGACGATGGTCGCGGGCGCGATTGCGGATCCGGCGAAAAGACAGGCGGTCATCGCCTATCTCGAAAGCGCCACCGCCAATTGAGTAAAGATCCCGGCATCATGCTGGCGCTGCTCGCTGCCGGACAGTCCCGCAGATTTGGTGATCAGGACAAGCTGGCCGCATTGCTCGGCGAGAATATGCTCGGCCTGCACGCGGCGGAAACCGGAACGGGCCTGCCCTTCGCGCACAAGCTGGTGATCGGTTCGCCAGACCATCGCTGCGCGAAACAATGGCGCGGACTGGGTTATCAGATCATTGCCAATGAAGACGCGGCCCTGGGCCAGGCAACCTCTGTCCGGCTGGCCGCGTCTCATGCCATCGACACCGGCGCAGCAGCGCTGTGCATCATGCTGGCCGACATGCCGTTCGTCACGCGCGACCATCTCGTCAAGTTGATCGAGGCCTTCGATAAATCGGGTCGTACAAGCACGGTCGCCTCCTCCCGCAGCGGGCAGGCGATGCCGCCAGCGATTTTCCCGTCCGGCGCGCTGAAAAGGCTAATGGAACTGGAAGGGGATGCAGGCGCTCGCAGGCTACTGACGGATGCCCGTCTGGTGGCGGGCGATGATCACATGCTCATGGATATTGATACCGAAGAAGACCTGGCTGAGGCGAATCTGATATTTGATAAAATCGGCTAGTTATTCGCCGAAAAGCACAGCGGGCTCGGCAAGAAAGACATCCTCTCTCGCCTCCAGTCCTTCTAAGATCTTATATTTATGCGCCGCCCCAAACAGGATCAGAACACGTTTTTCCTGCCCCTTCACCCGATCCAGTGCGTTGTTGATATTGGCCAGATGCGCCGCGTTGATCGCGCGCCAGCCGCCGGACCCGAGGTCGTCGCCGAACAGACGCTCGTAAGTCTTCTGACGTGCTTTGACCGCTGCATCATAAGCGCCGGAATGAATGAAAGCGGGGTCATCCGAGCGACCCGCCAAGGCTTTGCCATATTGCTGGATAGCCGCCTGATATTCTGACCAGTCCTCTGCCCGCCCCGGGTCCGCTGCCAGCCGCTTTTCCACCGCGCTCCGTTCGGCGGCAATTTCTGCTGTCCAGGCGGCGACCGGAATCATCTCGAAGCCCAAATCCTTGCGCAGCGGAAAAACGACATCGGTCAGTTCGGGAAAATTGTCGGCCCGGCTTTCCCGGACCTCGCCAAATTGGTCGAAATTTGCCGAGGCTATGCCAAAACGATCTGGCGGCAGTTCCACCATGACAATATCGGGGTCAAATTTGACAATCGCCTGTCGCAGCACGTCCAGCGAATAATCCTCGCTGCTGCGATGCTGGCCGTGAAGAGCACCGACCACGGTAATGATGGCTGCACCTTCGGGCGGGGATGCAAGTGGCTGGGGACCGCAGCCGGTCAAACCGAGCAATAGAACTGAGAGGCAGGCCGCAAGAGCCTTCATTCGCGATCCAGTCTCCGACCCAGTTTCACAAAGAAGATGATCAGGAAGGGAACCAGCAGAAAGGACAACACCACCTTGGCCGACCCTTGGCCGAGCAACAATTGTCCGATTGGCCGTTCGCCGTAAAAGGCGATGGTGATGAAAATGAGCGTATCGACAATCTGCGACAGGGCGCTGGCAATGGCGGCGCGCAAGGCGAGCATCGCGCCCTTCATATTGGCGAGGCGGGAGAAGATATAGACGTTGAGGAACTGCGACACGCCATAAGCGATGATTCCGGCGAACATCAGCCTCGCGCCTTGTGACAATATGATCGGAAAAGCTTCTTTCGCCGGTTCATACATCCCTGGATCGGTCGGCAGCGCCAATACGATCTGGATCAGAATGATCGCGGTGATCAGCGGAATGAAGCCAAAACGGACCAGCCGGTTGGCGACATCCCGGCCATGCAATTCGGCGACCGAACTCGACAATACCACCAGCAAAAGAAACGGAAAGATCCCGGATTCGACCGCCAGCGGCCCGAGCGCTACCTGCTTTGCGCCCAATATTCCGGCGATGCAGGTCATCCCGCCATAGAGGACCGCGAACACAAACAGGGAGCGCGGGATGAGGTTGGTTTTTGAAGTTTCGTTCATCGCGATTGCCTAGCGTGATCGGCCGCGAAAAAAAAGAAATAGTCACAAGTGTGATTTTTTCTATAGGGAAAAGAATATTGAACACAGCAGATCGCGGCCCCTTGTGTCGCGCGATCGGGGGATAGTTTGCAGAGACTGGCAGTTTATTGCGGTGCCAATGCCGGGCAGGACCCGGCCTATGCCGAAACGACAATATTGCTCGGCAAGGCCATGGCAGCGCGCCATGTCGATCTGGTCTATGGCGGTGGCCGGCTCGGTCTGATGGGAATCATCGCTGACACCGTGCTCGCCGAAGGTGGCCGGGTTCATGGCGTCATTCCCGAGATGCTGAAAGATCTGGAAGTCGCGCATCAGGGCGTCACCGAGCTGCACATCGTCCAGAATATGCACGAGCGCAAAGCCAAAATGACCGATCTGACCGACGCCTTTGTCGCCTTGCCGGGCGGTGTCGGCACGATGGACGAATTGTTCGAGGCCTGGAGCTGGAACGCGCTCGGCTATCATAACAAGCCCTTCGCCATATTGAATATCGCCGGCTACTGGGATTCGCTGATCGATTTTCTCGATAAAATGTCGGAACAGGGTTTTGTGTCCGCCGAACGGCGCAAACATCTGATCATCTCCGACAATATCGACGACTGCCTGGACCGCTTGGCTGCCGCCTGCAACACCGAAACCGGCAGTTTCACCTGGTGAGCCATATCCGACACGAAATATTGACTGGAAGAGTCCGATGATACCGTTCCTGACAAGCATGGCCGGTATGGCATTGATCCTGCTGATCGCCTTCGGCCTTTCGACCGGGCGGAAAAATATCCGCTTCCGCGTGGTCGGAGCCGCCTTTGCGCTGCAGGCCGGAATAGCCGTCATCGTGCTTTATATACCAGCCGGGAAAAGGATCATCGAAGCCATGGCTTTCGGCGTTTCCAACCTGCTGGGCTATGCATCGGCGGGCACCAATTTCATCTTCGGCCCGCTCGCCGATCCGTCGATTGGCGGCAACAGTTTTGCTATCGCCGCGCTGCCGGTCATCATCTTCTTCTCGGCGCTGATTTCGATCCTCTATTATCTCGGGGTGATGCAATTCATCATCAAATGGGTAGGCGGCGGCATCCAGAAGGTCACCGGCATCTCCAAGGTCGAATCGCTTTGTGCGGCGGCGAATATCTTCGTCGGCCAGTCCGAATCGCCGCTGGTCATCCGCCCCTATCTCGCTAGCCTGACCCAGTCGCAGCTGTTCACCGTGATGAGCGTCGGCATGGCCGGCGTCGCCGGCACGATCCTCGCCGCTTATGCCGCGATGGGTATCCGCATCGACTATCTGCTCGCCGCCGCCTTCATGTCGGCGCCTGGCGGGATATTGATGGCCAAGATCATCATGCCGGACAATCCCGAAGATCCGGCCCCCGAAGAGCTGGTTGTCGCTGTCGAATATGAAGAGGAAAAGCCGGCCAATATCATCATGGCCGCAGCCATGGGCGCGCAGACCGGTGTCAAACTGGCGGTCGCGGTCGGCGCGATGGTGCTCGCCTTTGTCGCGCTGGTCGCGATGGCCAATGGCTTGCTCGGCGGCATTGGCGGATGGTTCGGCATGCCGGATCTCAGCTTCCAGATGATCATCGGCTATATTTTTGCCCCGATCATGTTTCTGCTCGGCGTGCCCTGGAACGAAGCGCTCGGAGCGGGCGGCCTGTTCGGCACCAAAGTGGTCCTCAACGAATTTGTTGCCTTTATCGAACTGGGCAAGATGCAGGACGGCATTTCGCCTCTGACCAACGCCATCGTCATCTTCGCCCTGTGCGGTTTTGCCAATTTCAGCAGCATCGCCATCCAGCTTGCCGTCACCGGCGGCCTTGCCCCCAACCAGCGTCCGGTCATCGCCCGGCTCGGATTGCGCGCGCTGGCCGCAGGATCGCTCGCCAACCTGATGAGCGCAGCGCTCGCCGGCATCCTGCTGTCGCTCGGCTGATTCATCCCGATTGACAAAGCAGCACCGGAGCGCATTTTAAGAGCATGACCCAAAATCAGGATACATTGGCCGCCGTTTCGCTCACCATGGCGGACGAAGACAGCGACGCTTTTGCCGAGCGGATCGGCCGCAGCTTTGCCGATTGGGGCTTTGCCGTGGTCGCCGATCACGGCATCCCGGCGGAACTGATCGAACGCGCCGAGACCATGTCGCGCACCTTTTTCGCCCTGCCCGAAGAGGTCAAACGCTCCTATCACATTGCTGGCGGTGGCGGCGCGCGCGGTTACACACCATTTGGCACCGAAAGCGCCAAGGATAGCAACATCAGCGATCTCAAGGAATTCTGGCATATCGGCCGCGACCTGCCAGCCGGCCATGCTTTCGAACCCTATATGCCGCCCAATATCTGGCCAAAGGAACTCGACGGGTTCCGGGAAACATATCTCGAAATGTTCGCCGCCTTCGACAAGGCGGGCGCTCGCATCCTCGAGGCGATAGCCCGCTTCCTCGGACTCGCACCGGATTTCTTCGTCGATACGGTGCGCGATGGCAATTCGGTGATGCGGCTGATCCACTATCCGCCCGTACCCGAAGATTCGCCAGCGGTCCGCGCGGGCGCGCATGAGGATATCAACACGATCACCCTGCTGATCGGTGCCGAAGAGGCCGGTCTGGAATTGCTCGACAAAAACGGTCAATGGCGGCCGGTTACCCCGAAGGCCGGCGAGCTTGCCGTGAATATCGGCGACATGCTGCAGCGACTGACCAACAACCGCCTGCCCTCGACCACCCACCGCGTGGTCAATCCCGCACCGGAACGGCGTGGCCATTCGCGCTATTCCATGCCCTTCTTCCTCCACTTCCGGCCCGACTATCTGATCGAAACGCTGCCGAGCTGCGTCGATGACACCCACCCCGATCTCTATCCGGAACCGATCACCGCGCATGACTATCTGATGCAGCGCCTGCGCGAGATCGGCCTCATATGAACCCGAAGGTGATTGGCATCAGCGGTGGCAGCTGTTCCGGAAAAACGACACTGACCCGCAAAATCTTCGCAAAGCTGGGACCGGATCAATGCGTGGTGCTGCCGCAAGACGACTATTTTTTCGGCTTTGGCGATGCGCCAAAGGGCAAGGGCGGCCCCAATTTTGATCATCCCAATGCCGTCGACTTTGATCAAATGTGCGCGCAATTGCGCCAGTTGAAGAGCGGCGAGGCGATTGACCGGCCGCTGTATGATTTTCCCACCCATATGCCGAAAGCGGAAACCGAGCGGACCGAGCCACGGCCACTAATCTTGATCGACGGCATATTGATCCTGCAGCACCAGCCGTTGCGCGACCTGCTGGATCTCAGCATTTTCGTCGAATGCGATTCCGAAACTCGTTTTGCCCGACGACTCGAACGCGATGTCCGCGAACGCGGTCGTACGGCCCAGTCGGTACATGAACAATTCTCGAACCAAGTCGGTCCGATGCACGATCTCCACGTCGAACCATCAAAAAGCCACGCCGATATCGTGATAAATTCGCAACAGTGCGGAACGGCTTTCGACCCATTGTTTGAGAAGATCGCTTCGCTAATAAAATACTGAAAACAATATCCTAATTTTGGATATTCGGTCGCCAAAGCACTTTTTTTCCACCGATATTGCGGCAAATTCACGCGGCGGAAAATAATTAAAATGCTGCAGTGCGGCATAAGCCGTTTCAATTGAGACAAAACTGTCATTATTGGCCCCTACAGACGACCGGCGTTGATCTGGTGGCACATTTTTGGTGTCGGCAATCGAGCTCATGACAGTAATTTATTGCGGCGCACAATCTATTGCGGCGCACAAACGGGGAATTCATAACATGAAGATCAGATATCTTTTGGCTGTCAGCACAGTCAGCCTTTCCACAGCAGGCCTGATGGCTACATCCGCTTCGGCCCAGTCGACCGGCTCGATCGATTTCGAGAATGATGTTATCGTCGTAACAGGCGGTCGAAGCAGTGATGTTGGCGGAGTAGAAATTCCCAATACGCCGAAGGCAAAGCAGGTTCTCGACGAAGAAATCATCCGGCGTGCGCGCCCCGGCCAGACGGTCAACGATATTATCAACCTGGTCCCGGGCGTCAGCTTCCAGAATAACGACCCCTGGGGTTCTTCCGGCGGTTCGTTCACGATCCGCGGTTTCAGCGATGACCGTATCTCCCAGACACTCGACGGCCTGCCATTGAACGATTCCGGCAACTACGCGCTTTACACCAACCAGCAGGTCGACTCTGAAATCATCGAACAGGTTAACGTCAATCTCGGCGTGACCGATGTCGACAGCCCGACCGCTTCGGCCGTTGGCGGTACCATCAACCTGCGTACCCGCGAACCGAGCGACGAGTTCAAGCTTACCGGCACGCTTTCCGTCGGCAGCACGTTTGCCAATGGCGACACCGACAACCGTAGCCGCCTATATATGCGCGGCTTTGGCATGATCGACACTGGCGACATCACCGGCTTCGGCACCAAGGCTTTCTTCTCGGCTAGCTATACGCGCTACAACAACCCGTTCAACAATTACGGCACTGTGGAAAAACAGCAGTATAACGGCCGTATCTGGCAGGATATCGGCAGCAATGGCGACTTTATTTCTGTAGCGGGCCATTATAACGAGAACCGCAACAATTTCTTTGGTTCGTTCCCGCTCAGCGGCTTCCCGGCAACCAAGGAAGACCGCTTTTACGACATCGCTTATCCCTGCACGGTCGAAGCTCCGGTTGCAGGTACCGCGCAGAGCGACAATAATTGTGGTGCAGAATTCGATCGCCGCTGGAATCCTTCGAATACCGGCAATATTCGCGGTTCGTCACGCTTCACCCTTGCGGACAATCTAATCCTTACGGTTGACCCAAGCTATCAATATGTCAAAGCCAACGGCGGCGGCGACGAAGAATTGCTTGAACAAACCCGCAACGTAGGCGGCGTTCCGATGACCGGCTTTATTTCGGGAAAATATTATTTCGGTCGCGATCTCAACGGCGATGGCGATATACTCGACGAAGTCACAGGTCACGATCCCAGCCAGACCCGTACACGTCGCTACGGCGTTATTTCGAACCTTTCGTTCGAGCTGAACCCGGACCATCGCTTCCGTCTTGCCTATACTTATGACGATGCAAACCATCGCCAGACCGGCCAGACCTCGGTTGCACTTCTGAACGGCGATATTGCCGACGTTTTCCCGGTCAACAACGGTCTGGTAACCGTCGACGGCTTTGAACTGAACAAGCGCGATCGCCAGTCCTATGCAACACTGCATCAGATTTCAGGTGAATATCGCGGTACTTTCGGTAACCTTACGACGGTCCTCGGTATACGGGCACCGTTCTTCAAGCGCGAACTTAACCAGAATTGCTACACCACTTCGGCAAGCGGTTTCCTCGATTGTGTCGGCGGCGTAAGCGCAGCCTATGAAGCAGCAAACCCGTATAGCTATGATGCAGCGACGAACACCGTGTCAGGCTCCGCCCTGCCGACATCGCGGACCTATAAATATGATGACATTCTGCCCAACATCGGTCTGACCTATGCTTTCGGCAGCGCGTCCATCTTCGCAAACTATGCCAAGGGTCTTTCCGTACCGGCCACCGATCCGCTCTATGACTCGCTATACTTCCCTGAGGATGCTCCTGGCGTTCAGCCCGTGCCTGAAACGACCGACAGTCTCGATCTGGGGGTTCGGTATCGGACCGGCCAAATCCAGGCCCAGTTTGCTGGCTGGTTCACCCGTTATAATAATCGGTTGGCGTCGTCTTATGACCCTATTCTTGATGAATCAGTATTCCGGAATCTTGGTCGCGTAGACAAATATGGTCTTGATGCCTCTATCGCCTGGACGCCAACACCATCGACAATGTTCTATATCTTCGGTTCGATCAACGAATCGGACATCCAGGATAATGTTCAGACTGACGTTTGCTCGGCTGCTGACATAGTCAACGGCGTTGCTCAATGTACGGCGGTTGGTGATCCGATCTTCGCATTGACCGCTGGCAATAACGAGAGCGGAGCCCCGCTCTGGTCCGTTGGTGCCCGCGTTCAGCAGCAATTTGGCGATTTCGAACTGGGTGCTCAGGTCAAGCACACCGGCAAACGCTGGGCGAATGATACCAACGACACATCGGTTAAAGGTTATACGCTGGTCGATCTCGACCTTCGCTGGACGATTACGCAAAATCCATTCGGCGATGATGTTGCGTTGCAGCTGAACGTTACCAACCTGTTCGACAAGCTGTATGTCGGCGGTTTTGGCGGTGACTTGGAAAGCTCTTCGCCTTTCGTCCAGATCGGCGCGCCACGGGCAGCGAGCCTCTCGCTGATCTTCGGTTACTGAGCCGAAAGCCTATCCGGCCTGGTGTGACACGAGATCGCGCCGGGCCCATAGAAATCAAAAAAACGGCGGTGCTGAAAAGTGCCGCCGTTTTTCTTTGCCCTCGGCGGGGACAGCTGGTTTCGCTTGTGAAATCTTTACCGGTTCGTGCTAGAGGCACCGCGATTACTATCAACGGGAACCATCATGCCTGATACCGACATTTCGCCCATTCTGGTAACCGGAGCCGCCGGTTTCATCGGCCATGCCGTCTCGACCCGGCTCGTGGAGCGAGGGGAAACGGTAATCGGGATCGATAACCTCAACGATTATTATGATCCGGCGCTGAAAGCCGCGCGGCTCGCCAATCTCAAGGCGCTGGACGGCTTCCGCTTCGTAGAGATGGATGTGTCCGATGCCGATGGCGTCAAGACGCTGGTCCAGAACAACGAGGTACAACGGATCATCCATCTCGCGGCACAGGCCGGGGTGCGGTACAGCATTGAAAACCCGTTCGCCTATCAGAAGTCCAACCTGCAGGGCCATTTGTCGTTGCTCGAAGCCAGCCGCCATGCGGAGAATTTCCAGCATCTGGTCTATGCGTCCTCGAGCTCGGTCTATGGCGACAAGCCGATGGGCGGGGAAGGATTCACCGAAGAAGAACCCGCCATCGATCCGGTCTCGCTCTATGCAGCGACCAAACGCTCCGGCGAGTTGATGAGCCAGTCCTACGCAAAGCTCTATGGTTTTCCCATGACCGGCCTCCGCTTCTTCACTGTCTATGGCCCCTGGGGTCGGCCCGACATGGCCTATTTCGGTTTCACCCAGAAGATCTTGGCGGGAGAATCGATCGAGGTTTACGGTCAGGGTAAGATGGCGCGGGATTTCACCTATATTGACGATATTGTCGACGGCATTTTGGGCGCGCTCGACCATCCACCCGAGCGGCACGGCCACCGCATCCTGAATATTGGCGACAGCCGCCCGGTCGGGCTGATGGACATGATCGGGGCGCTGGAAGAAGCGCTCGGTGTGGAAGCGAAAAAGATCATGCGCGACATGCAACCCGGCGATGTGACCTCGACCTATGCCGATGTCTCCAAGCTGCGCGCGCTGACCGGCTATGCACCGAAAGTGATGCTGGAAGACGGGTTGAAGCGTTTCGTCAGCTGGTATCGGGATTTCTACGGCAATCTGCCGCCGCAGTGATCTAGCGCGCTTCGGCGCGCTGCATGACTTGCTGTGCGGCCAGTTTCAGCTGTTCGTTCACGCCGGCATCGGCGCATATGCCATCGCTGAAAATACCGCCAGAGGCGTTGATCCCGACGCCGAGCGGAGTGGGCCAGCCGCGCAGGGAATGCACGATCGAGCGCAAGGCCGCCAGCGTGCTGCCAACCGCTTGCCAGCCATAGGCTGTTACGATCAGTCCGATGGGAACCCCGTCCAGATAGATGCGCTCGTCCCGTGCCGTCTCTTCGATATAATCAATGGCATTTTTCACCAGACCGGAAACCGTCCCGTGATAGCCGGGACTGGCGATCAGCACACCGTCCGCCCGGCGAACCAGTTCAACCAGTTCCTTGCCAGTGTCGCTCAGGCCTGCGGGGTCCGAAAGATAATGCGGCAGCGCCAGAAGGCGATCTGATCCGAACAGTTCGGTTTCCGCGCCTGCCTCTGCGGCGGACTGCAACGCTATCGCCAGAGCCTGCTCGGTCGAGGATGCCGGATTGGTCGTGCCGCCAAGGCCGAGGATGAAAGGTTTTTTTGTCTGTTTCACAATCATGCCATACCGACGAATGATCGCCAATTGCAACGGGCTTGTGCAAAGCGCCGGTTTCTTAATTGACCGATTAAATCAGGCACATTAAGACCGGCAACAACTGGCGGGCCTCGAGCGCGCTCATTTCTCCTCGGACCAAAGGATTATTCCATGCGCAAATTTACCGAAGAACAGCATATGTTCCGCGATGCCTATCGCCGTTTTCTGGCCGACGAAGTCGCCCCGCGGATGGACGAGTTTCGCGAAGCCGGGATCGTCGACCGCGAAATATTCAAGAAGGCTGGCGATCAGGGTTTCCTGATGGTCTGGCCGGACGAAAAATATGGCGGCATGGGCGACAATGATTTCCGCTATGAGCAGATCATTATCGAGGAAACCGCCCGCGCGGGCTGCGCCGAATGGTATAACACCCTCCACAGCCGTCTGGTCGGCCCTTATCTTAAGAATATCGGCAATGAAGAACAGCGCGAGCGCTTCCTGCCGAAATGTGTGACCGGCGAGACTATCCTAGCCGTCGCAATGACCGAGTCCGGCGCCGGCAGCGATTTGTCCGGCATGAAAAGTACGGCGAAAGACATGGGTGACCATTGGCTGCTCAACGGATCGAAAACCTATATCTCCAACGGCATTAACGCTGACGTCGTCATCGCCGCAGCGAAGATTGACGGTGTCGAAGACAAGCACGCGATGGTCCTCTTGATCCTCGAACGCGGCATGGAGGGCTTTGAACGCGGCCAGAATCTCGAGAAAATCGGCCTGCATGCGCAGGATACAGCCGAGCTGTTCTTCAATGACGTCAAGATACCAAAGGAAAATACGCTGGGTACACCCGGCAAAGGCTTCATCCATCTGATGGAAGGGCTGGCCGAGGAACGGCTGATCGCGATGGTCGGCTATGCTGCTTCCGCACGGCGCGCCTTTGATGTGACGCGCGAATTTGTCATGGATCGGGATGTTTTTGGCAAGAAACTGTCAGATATGCAGAATACCCAGTTCAGAATGGCCGAAATGGACGCGAAAATCGACATGCTGCAAGTCTATGTCGACCATTGTGTCGATATCCATAACCAGGGCGGACTGACCGCCAATATGGCTGCCAAGGGCAAGATGTTGGGCAGCGAGATCGAATGGGAAATGGCCGATCTCGGGCTGCAGCTGCACGGCGGCGCCGGCTATATGAAAGAATATGAGATCAGCCGGATATTCACAGACGCCCGGATGAGCCGGATTTATGCCGGATCGAGCGAGATCATGCGCTACATCGTCGGCCGCGACGTTTTCAGCCAGAAATATCAATCGATCCTCGATTAGTTTATGATGCAAACGGCACCAGGAGAAGGCGAGTCGCCTTCTCCTAAAGTTGACGTTTACGTAAACTGCTTGACTATGCTGCACTGCAACATTAGCATAAAGCAACATCCTTCCAATTCTTCCAGCGAGAGGAACCCCAAATGACGCAAGCTTTTATCTATGACGCAGTGCGATCGCCGCGCGGCAAGGGCCGTAACGATGGCGCCCTCCACGAAATCACCGCTCTCGACCTTTCCGCCCAGGTGCTGGCATCGATCAACGATCGCAACGAACTAGAGGGCCACGAAGTCGAAGACATCGCCTTTGGCTGTGTCTCTCCCGTCGGCGAGCAAGGCGCGGTGATCAGCCGCATGGCAGCACTGAAAGCCGGCTATGCCGACACAACATCGGCGATCCAGGTCAACCGCTTCTGCGGTTCCGGTCTCGAAGCGGTGAACATCGCGGCTGGCAAGGTCTGCTCCGGCGAAACCGATCTGGCGATTGGTGGCGGAATCGAATCCATGTCGCGCATCCCGATGGGCAGCGACGGTCTCGGCGGCATGGCCGACCCGACTCTCGTCTTTCAGGAATATTTTGTCCCGCAGGGCATTTCCGCCGATCTGATTGCCACGAAATATGGCTATAGCCGCGACGATGTCGACGCTTATGCGGTCGAAAGCCAGAAACGCGCCGCCATGGCGTGGGACGAAAAACGTTTCGCCAAATCGATCCTGCCAATCCGCGATGTGATTGGCGAAGTCGTGCTCGACCGTGACGAATTGATGCGGCCCGAAACCGATATGCAGTCGCTCGGCGCGCTTGGCCCCGCCTTCAAGATGATGGGCGAAGTCATGCCCGGCTTTAACGATGTCGCGATCCTCAAACATCCCGAGATCGAGAAGATCAACCATGTCCACCATGCAGGCAACAGCTCCGGTATCGTCGACGGTTCCGCAGCGGTTCTCGTCGGGAACGAAATGGCCGGCGAAAAATATGGGATGAAGCCGCGAGCGCGGATCATATCGATGGCCGCAATCGGCTCCGAACCCACGATCATGCTGACCGGCCCCGAATTTGCCGCCAAGAAGGCACTGGAACGTGCTGGAATGACAGCAAATGATATCGATCTGTGGGAATTGAACGAGGCCTTTGCTGCCGTCGTTCTGCGCTTCATGGATGCGATGAATGTCGACCATAGCGTGATGAACGTCAACGGCGGCGCGATCGCCATGGGCCATCCGCTCGGCGCGACCGGCGCGATGATCCTCGGCACCGCGCTCGACGAGCTCGAACGTTCCGGCAAGTCGACCGCTCTCGCGACTCTTTGCATCGGCGGCGGCATGGGTATCGCCACGATCATCGAACGGGTGAACTAATTGACTGCGCTCCGGCCAACACCGGGCGCAGGCTCCCTTTTTTGAACTGGATTCCGGCCTTTGCCGGAAAACGAATACAGGACAGAACACATGACCTACGAAACATTCACAGTCGATATTGACAGCGACGGCATTGCGCTGGTCACCATCGATCTTCCCGGCCAGTCGATGAACGTCTGGAACCAGGCCTTGATCACTGACTTCAAAACCTTCGTCGAAGACCTGATCAGCAAGGACGAAATCAAGGGCGCGGTCATCACCTCGGGCAAGAAATCGGGTTTCCTTGCTGGTGCCGACCTCAACATGCTCGGCGCGTCGAAAGCCGCCAGCATGGCCGAAGCGTTTGAAAGCGCATGGGAACTCAACGGCATGTTGCGCCGTATGGAAACCGGCGGCAACAGCGCCAAGGACCTGCTCAAGGGCACGGCCCACGCAAAACCCGTCGCCTGCGCCCTGAACGGCCTCGCGCTCGGCGGTGGCCTCGAACTCGCACTGGCCTGCCATTATCGCGTTTGCGCCGACAATCCCAAGATTCAGCTTGGCTTGCCAGAAGTACAGGTTGGCTTGCTGCCCGGCGGCGGCGGCACACAGCGCCTGCCACGCCTCTCCGGTCTGCAGGCTGCTGGCATGATGATCATGATGGGCGCGCCCACCAACCCGCAGGCTGCCAAGGCCCAGGGCTTTATCGACGAAGTTGTCCCCGCTGACGAAGTCGTCGCGAAAGCCAAAGAATGGGTCAAAGCCAATCCCAAGGCATCCGCGCCATGGGACAAAAAGGGCTATAAATTCCCCGGCGGCGCCGGATCGATGGATCCCCGCGCGGTGCCGCTTTATCTCGGCTCCTCGGCGATTGCGCTGAAGCAGAGCAAGGGCAATTACGAAGCGGTCAAGGCGATCCTGTCCTGCCTCTATGAAGGCTCGATGCTGCCGATCGACACTGCCCTGCGCGTCGAAAGCAAATATTTCACAAAATTGCTCTCCGGCCCGCAAGCCAAGAATATGATCCGTACCCTGTTCATCAACAAGCAGGCCGCGGAAAAGGGCGCAGCCCGCCCTGAAGGCGTACCACCGACCGAACTCAAGACCGTCGGCGTGCTTGGTGCCGGCCTGATGGGTTCCGGCATCACCCATGTCACGGCCAAGGGAGGCATGAATGTGGTCGTTCTCGATCGCAGCATGGAGGAAGCGCAGAAAGCTGTCGATTACAGCCAGAAGATCGTCGACAAGGGCGTGAAGCGTGGCAAGATGACGCAGGAAAAAGCCGATGCTTTCATGGCGCGGATCAAACCAACCGATAATTATGACGATCTGAAAGATGTCGACCTGATCATCGAGGCGGTATTCGAACGCCCCGACATCAAGGCCGATGTGATCAAGAAGACCGAAGCGGTCATCGGCAAGGATGTGGTCTTTGCGTCCAACACCTCGACCCTGCCGATCACCGGTCTGGCGAAGAATAGCGAACGCCCTGACCAGTTTATCGGCATGCATTTCTTCTCGCCGGTCGAGAAAATGCCGTTGCTGGAAATCATCCCTGGCGCCGAAACCGGCGACAAGGCTCTGGCGGTTGCGCTCGATTATAATGCGAAAATCCGCAAGGTTCCGATTGTAGTCAAGGACGTCCGCGGCTTCTACACCAACCGCGTGTTCCCGCCTTATGCCAATGAAGCGATGCTGATGGTCGCCGAAGGCGTGAAACCGGCGCTGATCGAAAATGCCGCAATTGCGATGGGCATGCCAATCGGCCCGCTCGCCGTGGTGGACGAGACGACCCTGCAACTCGGCTATGACATCATGACGTCAACCAAGGAAGAACTGGGCGACGCCTATGTTCCGAGCGGCACCGAGGATCTGATGGAGATCATGGTCAAGAAGATCGACCGTCGTGGTCGGCGTTTTGGCGGCGGTTTCTACGAATATGCGGACGACGGTTCGAAGAAATTGTGGCCCGGCCTCGCCGACCATTTCCCGCTGGCCGAAAAGCAGCCGGATGTGGAAGAGGTCAAACAGCGTTTGATGTTCATCCAGCTGATCGCCACCGCGCAATGTTTCGACGAAGGCGTCGTCTCCGATCCGCAATCCGCCGACCTCGGCGCGATCTTCGGCTGGGGCTTCGCGCCCTGGACCGGCGGTCCGATGAGTCATATCGACACGATGGGCGTCGACAATTTCGTCCGTATCGCAGACAATCTGGCGCAGAAATATGGCGAACGGTTCAAACCACCGATGAGCTTTCGTGAGAAAGCGGACGCTGGCGAGACTTTTTACAAAGCCGCTTAAGCCGGAACGACCGAAGATTAGAGAGAGCTCCTTCGGGGGCTCTTTTTTTGCCTGTCAGGAAAGCCGTTTTGCCAGTGCGTCGAGTTTTGCGTCGAGCTGCTCAATCTGCCGGGACATATGATCAATATTGGCGTTATCCCCGGGTTTAGCAGTACGGTCCGCTCCATAATGGGTGTCGAACAACGCCACCATCTGCTCAACCACCGGGCCTTGCTGTCGTTCGGCGCGTTCTGCCCCGATGGTCATCTCGATCGAACGCGCACTATATTCCAGAGTGCCATAGAAAATATCACGCGCCTGCCACAGCACCGCGTCCTGTCGCAATTCGCCGCGATCCTGCCCGCGTCGGAACAACTGGTCGAAAACCGCAACATAATGGCGCAGATGGTCGCGCGAGACGCTGACCTCGCTATTGTTGCGACGCAGGGCGAAGCTGAGATTGATGAAGTCCGCGTTCACAATCACCGTGTTCAGATGATATTGCGCTAGCGCCCGCAAACGGTCGGAAAAATCCTCCGCCGTCGTTGACGCCATGACCGCCTCGGCTTCCAGAGTGAGGCCGTCCCAGAATTTCTGCAAGACCGCGAGCATCAGCTCGGCCTTGGATTCATAATAGCTGTAGATCGTGCCTTCGCCGATACCGGCGCGGCGCGCGATCTCGGACATGCGCGCGCCGTCGAAGCCATGGTCGACGAAAATGCCGCGCGCCGCGTCCAGAATCGCCTGTTCCTTGCGCTCCAGCTTGCTCCGCTGGGTTTCCAGAGTAACCACCTTAGTCGCCAAAACCTGTCCTTTATTGAGCTTGACTCGAAAATACCGAGTGCTATTCAAATAGCCATAGGAGACTGAATGTGTCAAATGACGAATATTCCGCTGTGCCATTTCCCGCAAAGGCGTCCTGAATATGCCCCAGTTTAAATCGAAAATTGCCACCGGCTCCGACAGCTTTGCGCAAAACCGCAAAGACATGCTGACGCTGATCGATCATCTTCGCAGCCTCGAGAAGCGCGCGGTCGATGCGTCGGAAAAACGCCGTCCGACCTTTGAAAAACGCGGCCAGCTGACCCCGCACGAGCGGCTGACCCGTTTGCTCGATCCCGGCATGCCCTTCTTGCGCCTGTATAATATGGCCAATTATCTGCTCGAGGACAGCAATCCCGACACCAGCATTCCCGGCGGCAGCGTGATATTGGGCATTGGCTTTGTCAAAGGCGTTCGCTGCATGATCTGGGTCGATGACAGCGGCATCCGCGCTGGCGCGGCGACCTCCGGCGGCTGGGATGCCAGCAAGGGCGCGCAGAAAATTGCCCAGGATCTCAAATTGCCGTTCATCCACCTGGTCGAAAGTGCTGGCGCGAATCTGATGGAATATAAGGTTGAGCTCTGGGCTCACGGCGGGATGCTGTTCCGCAACCTTGCATGGCTAAGCGCGGCGGGTATCCCGACGATGGTGGTGCTGCACGGCCCATCGACCGCTGGCGGCGCCTATATGCCCGGCATGTCCGACTATGTGATCGGCATCCGCGACAACGGCATGGCAGCGCTCGGTGGCGCAGCGCTGGTCCACGCGGCAACCGGCGAGGTTGCCGACGACCGGGAGCTTGGCGGTACTGAAATGCACGCCTCGACCACCGGTAGCGTCGAATATCTCGCCGATGACGATGCCCACGGCATTGCCATTGCCCGCGAAACCATGGGCCGGCTCGACTGGAACAAGAATACCAAGCCGATTCGCCGCAATGACTATGAAGAGCCGGTCTACGACATCGACGAGATCGCCGGTGTGGTGCCGACCGATTATACCATTCCCTATGATGTCCGCGAAGTCGCGGCCCGGATCGTCGACGGTTCGGACTTCGAGGAGTTCAAGCCGCGCTACGGTCCCGGCACGGTCTGCATGCAGGCCAGCATCATGGGCCATGCGGTCGGGCTGATCGGCAATAACGGCCCGTTCGATCCCGAAGCGGCGGCCAAGGCGACCCATTTCTTCCAGCTTTGTGACCAGTCGCAGCTGCCGATCATCTTCCTGAACAACACCACCGGCTATATTGTCGGCACCGAGTCCGAGCATAAGGGCATGATCAAGCTCGGCAGCAAGATGATCCAGGCCGTGTCCAACGTCCGGGTGCCAAAACTGGCGCTTTACATCGGGGCGAGCTTTGGCGCGGGCAATTACGGGATGAGCGGCATCGCCTTCGAGCCCGATTTCCTGTTCAGCTGGCCCAATGCCAAAACTGGCGTCATGGCGGGAGCTTCGGCCGCCAACACAATGAGCCATGTCGCCCGGGTGCAAGCCAAACGCAAAGGCGTCGAGCCGGACGAAGAGGCTATTGGCAAACAGGAACAACGGATCAAGGATATTTTTGAAGCGCAGGAAAGCGCCTTCTTCACCTCCGGCCGGGTACTCGACAATGGCGTGATCGACCCGCGCGATAGCCGCAAGGTTCTGGGTTTTGCGCTGGAGACCATCTTCGAGGCGCAGAACCGGACTCTCCATCCCAATGCCTTCGGGGTGGCGCGGATATGACCGACCTTCCCGTAACCGAGACCCTGCAGCTCGAACTGAAGAACGGCTGGCTCACCATCTGGTTCAACCAGCCGGAAAACCGTAATGCCCTGAGCGATGCTCTGGTGGCAGAGCTGGGCGCTGTCCTGAAAAGCGTGCGCGACGATCGCAGCGTGCGCGGCATCACCCTGCGAGGCCGCGGCGGCGTCTTCTGTGCCGGCGCGGATCTCAAGAATTTCAAAGAGAATTTCCAGCAAAGCGGCGACCGTGCGGCAATCATCAAGATGTCGAGCGGCGCAGCGGAGATTTTCGACCTGGTGAACACCGCGCCGCAAGTGGTGATCGTATTGATCGAAGGCGCGGCCATGGCCGGCGGCTTCGGCTTGTCCTGCTGCGCCGATGTCGTGATCTGCGAAAGTGGTGCGCGCTTCGCGATGACTGAGACCGCCATTGGCGTGACACCGGCACAGATATCCCCCTTCGTGATCCAGAAACTCGGCTATGCCACCGGTCGCCGGTTGATGCTGACCGCCGCGCGGTTTGACGGAACAGAGGCCCATAAACTGGGATTCGCGGATTTTATCGCCGATGATGTCGCGGGTCTGGAAGCAATCGAAATGCAGCTCCGCAAACAGGTCCTGGGCGCAGCGCCGGGCGCCGTGGCTGCAACCAAAGAACTGCTTGGCCAGATCGCGGGCCAGCCGCGCGAAGAGGTGATCCGCCTTGCTGCGGAGAATTTCGCCGACCGGATGGTCAGCGACGAGGCCAAAGAAGGCGTCGCCAGCTTCTTTGAAAAGCGAAAGCCCAGCTGGGTGGTAAAACCGGAATGAGCAGATATTTGCAAATTCTTCCGTTCGTCCTGAGCTTGTCGGAGGACAGCTGGCGTGAAGCCATGCTTCGACAGGCTCAGCACGAACGGGGTGAAGGAAAATAAAATGACCCGAATCAACACACTCCTGGTTGCCAACCGCGGCGAAATCGCCTGCAGGGTGATGCGCACCGCCAAGGCGCAGGGCATCCGTACGGTGGCTGTCTATTCCGACGCGGACGCGAACGCGCCCCATGTCAGAATGGCCGATGATGCGGTGCATATCGGCCCGGCACCGGTCAATGAATCCTATCTGCTGATCGACAAGATCATCCAGGCCGCCAAGGACACTGGCGCCGACGCGATTCACCCCGGCTATGGGTTCCTCTCGGAAAATGCTGCCTTCTCCAAGGCTTGCGCTGACGCGAATATAATCTTTGTCGGACCGCCGGAAAAAGCGATCGACGTGATGGGCGACAAGGCCCGGTCGAAACGCGCGATGATCGCCGCCGGCGTGCCCTGCGTGCCCGGCTATCAGGGCGATGATCAGGCTGATGATGTGCTGGTCGCCGAAGCCGGCAAGATCGGTGTGCCATTGATGGTCAAGGCAGCCGCTGGCGGCGGTGGTCGCGGCATGCGGCTGGTCCATGATCTGAAAGACGTGCCCAATGCGATCAAACTGGCCCGGTCCGAGGCGGAAAATGCCTTTGGCAATGGCGAGCTGATTCTCGAGAAAGCGATCATCAAGCCACGCCATGTCGAGATTCAAGTCTTCGCCGACAGCCACGGCAATACCATCCATCTCGGCGAGCGCGATTGTTCGGTCCAGCGCCGACACCAGAAGGTGATCGAGGAAGCGCCTTGCCCTGTCATGACGCCAATATTACGCGAGCAAATGGGTGCGGCTGCGGTCGAAGCGGCCAAGGCAGTCGATTATGTCGGTGCCGGAACCGTCGAATTTCTGCTCGACCAGTCAGGCAGCTTCTATTTTCTCGAAATGAACACGCGGCTGCAGGTCGAGCATCCGGTGACCGAGGAAATCACGGGTCTTGATCTGGTCGCATTGCAACTGAAAGTTGCGTCAGGCGACTTATTGGGCCTTGAGCAGCAGGACATCACGCTCACCGGCCATGCGATGGAAGTCCGGCTCTATGCCGAGGATCCGGCGGATGATTTCCTGCCCAGCACCGGCCCGATCCACCTGTGGCAGCCATCCGGCCTCGCGCGGGTCGACAGCGGTATCCAGACCGGCGGCGAGGTATCGCCCTTTTACGATTCGATGGTCGCCAAGATCGTCACCCACGGCGCTACCCGCGACGAAGCCCGGCGCCGGATGATCAAAGCGCTCTCGGAGACCGCTCTGTTCGGCCCAAAAACCAATCGCGATTTCCTCATTGATGCGCTCGACCGCCCGGACTTTGTCGCCGGCGAAGCAACCACGGCCTTCATCGCCGAAAATTATGGCGAAGGCGGGGTGGATCTCGGGGCGCATGACTTTTCCTCTTATGCAATCGCGGCGGTCATCCATCACAAGCTGCGGCAGCAGGCGGCGCATAAGCTGGCGCTGAACGTCAATCCGGAAATGCTCGACTGGTCCAGCACCGGTTCACTGGAAACCGTAGCGCAATATGCCGATGGCGAAGACGCCCAGACGATCCACGTCCATGTCGACAAGCCCGGTCACTACCGGGTCAGCTCCGGCGAAGAAGGAGTCGAGGTGGACTTGATCAGCCTCACCGCCGACCGCGCGAAATTGCGGGTCGACGGACGGACCATCGAGGCGATCTATTATGATGACCATCGTACCCTCTATCTGGCGCTACCGAAGCGTTCGCTAACCGTCAGCGATCTGACCGGTCTCAGCGCGATGGAAGATGCGGGGGGCGGTGGCACCGTGGTCGCACCGATGCACGGATTGTTGCTCGAGATATTGGTCGAAGCCGGAGCGCGGGTTGCCAGGGGCGACAAGCTGGCTGTGCTCGAGGCGATGAAGATGCAGCACGAGATACTGGCCGAAATTGACGGGACGGTTGAAACCATCGCGGCAACCGCTGGCAAACAGATTGCGGCGGATGATCTGATCCTGGAGATTGTCGCGGATGAAGAAAGCGAAGAGGCATGATCCCTACCGTTCGCCCTGAGCCTGTCGAAGGGCAGGCCACGCACACTCATGCTTCGACAAGCTCAGCACGAACGGAAAGATCCCAATGAACAATAAAATCTGCGACATGCTCGGCATCGAATTTCCGCTGGTTGCCTTCTCCCACTGCCGCGACGTTGTCGCTGCCGTCTCCAGAGCCGGTGGCATGGGCGTATTTGGCGGGGTTAATTGCTCGCCGGAGACGCTCGAGGAAGAGCTCAGCTGGATCGACGCCCATGTCGACGGCAAACCTTATGGTCTCGACATCATCGTTCCGAATAAAGTCGAAGGAAAGGGCGAACAGCTCGATCCGGAAGCGGTACTAGCCTCGATTCCGGACGAACATAAGCAATTTACCAACGAGATATTGCAACGCCATGGCGTCAACACTGATCGCATCGCCGGGGACATCGAAACAGTCCGCCGCGAACAGGTCGCCTCCGCCGAAAATCTGCGCGGCGGAACGGCAGCAGCGATTTTGGAAGTCGCTTTCCGTCATCCGATCAAACTGATCGCAAATGCTCTGGGTATCCCGCCGCAGGTGATGCTGGAAATGGGGCAAAGACACAATGTTCCGGTCGCGGCGCTGGTCGGAACGAGAGATCATGCGATGAGTCAGGTCGCAGCCGGTGTCGACATCATCATTGCGGTCGGCGGCGAAGCCGGTGGCCATACCGGCGATATATCCACGATGGTGCTGATCCCCGAGGTCTGCAACGCGCTGGCCCAGATTGGCGACGATACGCCGGTACTAGCTGCGGGCGGCATTGCCACCGGCGCGCAGATGGCTGCCGCGATGGCGATGGGTGCTAGCGGCGTCTGGTGCGGGTCGGTCTGGCTGACCACGGTCGAAGCGGAAACCAATCCGGTGGTGAAAGAGAAAATGCTGGCAGCCACGTCACGCGACACCGTGCGAGCGCGCTCGCGCACCGGCAAGCCATCACGGCAATTGCGCTCACCCTGGACCGATGCCTGGCAGGCTGAGGGCGCACCCTCCCCGCTTCCCATGCCGTTACAGTCTCTGGTCGCAGAGCCCCCGCTGCGCGTGCTCGACAAGCTCAGTCAGGGTGACAATCAGGGCGCCAAGGATCTGGCCACCTATTGGGTCGGACAGGGCGTTGGCCTGATGAATGAGCAGATGACCGCCGGTCAGGTGGTGCAGGGCTTCAAGGAAGATTTCCTTACCGCATATGAAAGACTGGCCGCCAATCTGGACGAATGACCATCCCTACTCAATCCTGAGCTTGTCGCGGGATCAATTGCACCATATGCTTCCTCCAGACCGGCTCGAACGAAGTCGGGATTGAGGATCGCATGACAGATATAACACCGACGCAGCCACTGGCCGGAATCAGGGTCATCGAATTTTCCACGATGGTCACCGCCTCGCTGGCGACGATGATGTTTGCCCAGCAGGGCGCGGATGTGATCAAGGTCGAACCGCCCGGCATCGGTGATCCGATGCGCTGGCTGGGCAGTCAGAAATCCGGCATCTCCGGCCTGTTCCACAATTGCAATCGCGCCAAACGTTCGATCACGCTCGATCTCAAAACCGCAGAGGGCATCGCCCATGCCCGCCAGCTCTGTCTGTCGGCGGATGTGGTGATTCACAATTACCGCCCGGGTGTGATGGACCGGCTCGGACTGGGCAGCGATGCGCTGCGCCAGGAGAAACCGGAGCTTATCTATTGCGCCATCACTGGCTTTGGCCACGAAGGACCGCTGTCCGGCCGCCCGGCCTATGACCATGTGATGCAGGCGATGGCCGGGTTCATGACTCTGCAGGGCCATCCGGAAGGTTTCGCCTATGTCAAAACCCTGATCTGCGACAAGGTCACCGCTTATACTGCCGCGCAGGCGATTACCGCCGCCCTGTTCGCACGCGAGCGCATCGGTGTCGGCCAGCATATCGACCTGTCGATGCTCGAAAGCTGCATTGCCTTTCTCTGGCCCGATGGCGGTATGCACCTGACGCTGCAAGGCGAAGACGTGGCTCACGGCGCTCCCTTCGCCGACTATTATCAATTGCCGCTCCGGTCGACCGACGGAGCGATCGCCTATGCCGCTATGACCGACGACCATTGGTCGGCAATATTCGACATAGTCGGACGTCCCGACCTGAAGACGGAAGAGAAATATCAGGGCATGGCGAACCGCAGCATCCATATGGCGGAGCTCGCCTCGATCATCGCCAATGAAAAACCGAACCTGACCAGCGCCGAGATGGTCGCCGGTCTCGCCGCTCGTGATGTGCCGGCTGCCCCCTGTCTGGCGCTGGAAGACCTGCCGTCCAACCAGCAGGCCATGACTGTCGGTATATTCGAACAGAGTGATCATCCGCTGCTTGGCCGGGTCCAGCATGTCACGTCGCCGGCCCGTTTTGGCGGCGACAAGCCAGCGCCTTGTGGCCCCAGTCCGGCGCTCGGCGAACATAGCGAGGCCATCCTCGCCGAGATCGCGGCTCGCCCGCAACCATAGATCGAATCAATTGATTGCGGCACCCGTCATCTGGTTGCGTAAGTCTGCGATCTGGCTATTCTATTGGAAAAAAATAAGGAGAGAATCGCATGACCTGGCAGATGGCCGATATCTGGGAAAATATTGCTGCAGCAATTCCTGACAAACCCGCAATCGTCGACGGCGATAAACGCTATAGCTGGGCCGAATATGAAAATCGCGCAGCGCGCGTCGCACAGGTGCTTACCGACCATGGATTGAAGGCCGGTGCGAAGCTGGCAATCTATTCCTATAATTCGGCGGAGTATATGGAGACCCAGTTCGGGGCCTTCAAAGCACGCGTCTGCCCCGTCAATGTCAATTACCGCTATCTCGAGGCGGAACTGACTCATGTCATCAACAACAGCGACAGCGAAGCCCTGGTCTATCAGGCACAATTCGCCCCGCGCGTCGCGGCGATTCGCGATCAGCTCGAGCAGGTCAAACTCTTCCTCGAGATTGATGACGGATCGGGCCAGCATCTCGAGGGTGCTGTCTCCTATGTAGAAGCGTTGCAAAACACCGATCCCATGCCGGTGATCGAACGGTCGGATGACGATTTGTACATGCTCTATACCGGCGGCACGACCGGCATGCCCAAGGGCGTGATGTATGATCACAAGAGCTTTGCCACCGCGCTGCTCGCCAGAGGGTTCGAAATGCGGATGATGGAGCCACCGACCGATGCATCGGGCTTCGGGCCACTGGTACAGCAACTGCACGCGATGGGCGCAACGTCACGCTCCATTCCTGCATGCCCGCTGATGCATGGTACCGGCATGTGGATCGGGGCGATGGTCCCGCACAGCCTCGGTGGGTGCTTGGTGCTGAACGACAACAGCCATTTCGATCCGGTAGCGCTCTGGCAGCTGACCGAAGACGAGAAAGTCACCGATATCACCATCGTCGGCGATGTATTTGCCAAGCCGATGCTCGCTGCGCTGGAAGAGGCCAAGACGGCAGGGAAAGTCTTTGATTTATCATCACTTCTAATGATGGGGTCGTCGGGTGTGATGTGGTCGACGGAGGTCAAGCGCGGCCTTTTAGAACATTTGCCCCATATGGCCATTGTCGACAGCATGGGTTCGACCGAAGGCAGCATGGGGGTTTCGATCACCACCGCCGAAAATATCGATATCGACCAGACCGCAAAATTCGAAATGAATGCGACGACCAAAGTGTTGACCGAAGATGGCAAGCCGATAGCGCCCGGTTCCGGTGAGATGGGTCTGATCTGTAACGGCGGGATGGTGCCGCTCGGCTATTATAAGGACGAAGCGAAAAGCGCGGCCACGTTCAGGACATTCGACGGTGTCCGCTATTCGATCCCCGGCGATTTCGCGACGGTCGAGGCGGATGGCTCGATCACGCTGCTCGGGAGAGGTTCCGCCTGCATCAACAGCGGTGGCGAGAAGATCTTCCCCGAAGAAGTCGAAGAAGCACTCAAGACGCATGAATCGGTCTATGACTGTCTGGTGGTCGGGATAGCCGACGACCGCTTTGGCCAGAAAGTCACTGCTATCATTTCCCTGGCGCCCGACGCCCGGTTCGATGAAGCCGGACTGAGCGACCATGTCCGCTCGAAACTGGCGGCCTACAAGGCGCCGCGGGCCATTATAGTGGTGGATGAGGTTCCGCGCGCGGCTAATGGCAAGGCGGGCTATAAGGCGGCCAAGGAAATCGCCCTGGAGCGACTGCAGGTACCGGCATAGACAGGTAACCGGACGCCGGCACCGGCGGAGCGAGACAGGGCATCTCCCGTTCAGCCATTGACGGATCACGTCCATCCACCGCATGAGCGGATGATGATCGTCGAACTTATTCACAATCCGGCCTCGGGCACGTTTAATCAAACCCGGCTGGATGACCTGTCCCGCGCCTTCCAGGCATGCGGCGCGCAAGTAAGGCTGGGCCGGACCGAAAAGAACGGGCAGTTCGAGATTTTCTCCGACTGTGATCTCGTCTGTGTGTCGGGCGGTGACGGGGCCTTGCAGCTGGTCGTCGCATCGATGGTTCGCTCCGGAATATCCAGACCCCTATGTGTGTTTCCTGCCGGCACGGTCAATCTGGTCGCCAAAGAACTCGGCTATTCCAGCGATCCGGAAATATTCGCGCGCGAGATCATGGCCGGATTTCTCGACAAGCAAGTGGCGCGTCTGGAAGCCCCGTTAGTTACCAGCGACGGCCAGCCCTTTGTCGCCTGTATCAGTGCCGGTCCCGACGGTCAGGCCGTCGCGCGGCACAGTCCGGCATTGAAAAAGCGCATAGGCGGGGCGGCTTATGCATGGTCGCTGATAAAGCTGCTCGGCGACTGGCCGGAGCTGCGCTTTTCGCTGGCGGTGGAAGCGCCCGACGGCACGACAGAACATCTGAACTGCAGCGCGGTTTACGTAATCAAGGCCCGTTATTACGCCGGAAGCTGGGTTCTCGCGCCGACAGCAGAATTGGGATCCAGGCATTTTCAGGTCATATTGCTGACCCGCGCCCGGCGCAGGGATTTTTTCCGCTTCCTGCTCCAGATCGCGCGCGGTCGTGACCCCGCAGAGCTCGCTTTCGTCCAGTCCCTGCCAGCTTCCCGGCTGACGATAATCGCGAAAGACAAAATCTCCCGACTGGCCGCGTTTCAGGCAGACGGTGACACGCTAGCGGTACAACCCTATGAGATCAGGATGGCCGACCAGAGCGTTACATATTGTTTGCCGATACCCGAATAAATCCCGCTCTTTAGGCGGCGCGACAATGGGCTGCGATCAGATCGACCATTTTCGGCAATTTGCTTGGCGGCAGATCGTGCCCCATGCCCTCAACAAGTTCGAACCGGGCGCCTTTGACATTGGCCGCGATATCCTGACCGCAGACCGACGGGATGAGCGGATCATCGGCACCATGAATGACCATCGTCGGCGCGGTGATCCGGTTCGCCGTCGGCCGCAAATTTCCGGTATCGATGATCGCCGCCATCTGGCGCTTCGGCCCGGGCGGGTAGAAGCCGCGTTCTTGCGCCAGTTTCATCATCGCCCGGCGTTCCTCCGGCCGATTCCGGCCTTCCTCGGACGCGATCAGGGACGAGAAGGCCAGTCCCAGTTCCAGAGCCTCGTCCGGCGTCCGCACTTTTGCGCGAGCCGTTTGCAGCAGCACCTTGCGCACTTCGGCATTGGCTCCAGGAAGGCCCGGACCGTTGGTCGATGACATGACCGGCGTAAAGGACAGCACCCGATCGGCGTGATCGCCCGCAATCAGTTGCCCGATCATACCGCCCATAGACGCCCCGACAATATGCGCCCGGTCGATCTTGAGGGCGTCGAGAACGCCGACCGCGTCCCTCGCCATATCGCTCAGATTATAGGGTGCCATTTGCCTTTTCGGGAAGAGCCGTTTGGTGAGCATCTGCCGGAGCGGGTGCGGTGGCCGCACGCCGTCAAATTTATAGGAAAGACCAACATCGCGGTTATCAAAAGTGACGACCCGGAATCCCTCCTTAACCAGACCATTGACGAAATCCATCGGCCAGTAAATCAGCTGGGCGGTATAGCCCATGACCAGCAATATGGCGGGATCCTCGGGGTTGCCGTGATCTTCTGCTTCGATATTGATACCATTAGCGATGACTTGCATGGGCTGTTCCTGAACTACACGAAAACAGGATAAGTAACAGAAAGTGCAAGCGTTACAAGAACCGCAGCTATCTGGGGCTAGGGCATGTTTCCCCGGTCTGGCCGGCCGATATCATTTTGCGCCATATTGGCGTTGGTACCGACCGTTATCGCGCCCAGCCGGGCCACCTGATTTTCTTCGTCCACCACCGCTCGTGCGCCAAGGATCACCGGAACCTGAATCGCCTGCGCAGACAGTTTGGCAATACGGACCGTATAACTGCCGTAGGGAACGCCATCGAACAGGAAGAAACCATCAAATTCGGTCTGGGCCTCGCGAACGACGCGGCCTTCACCGTCAACCAGCTCCATGCCGACTCCGGCAATCGGGCCGCCGCCCCTGCGCACCAATGTTCCTTCGACCTCGCCAGCACTGACCAGCGGCAGCTCGACGGTCACTGCAACACCGGGCCGCGGCGTGATTACCACACCGGGGAGAGCGGGCTGCACGAAGGGATTGGACAAGCTGCTGCTGTCGATGCCGATCAATATCGGCCGGAAGGGCAGCAGATTGTCGATAATCGCCCGGCCATTGGCATCCGTGGCGGACAAAGCCACCGACTGTCCGGCGGTCAGCTCGACATTTTCCACCAATGGCTCTCCGGCCTGACGGACTCCATCCCTGTTTTCGTCCCGATAGACGATCGCCAGCGCCTGCCCGCTATTGGCCAGCTTGTTGCTCGACAACCGGAACTTCCCGCTCCGGGGATCAGGTCCTAGACTGAACGCCAGATTCAGGCCGGCCGCCACCGACCCGTCGGTCGCTGCCTCGGCGCTCGCGGTGACCGAAAAGCGATCGAACCGCCGAACAATCCCGATGCCCGCACGCGCACGATTGAGACTGGCATCATAGCCCAGCTCCGCCCGCCAGTCTGACCGTTCGCCAGCCCGCCATTCACCGGTAAAATCAACCCGTTCGAAACGTTTTTCCGGCGCGAGGCGGTACACCGCTTCGCCGCGCAACCGGACCTTGCCGATCCGTCCGGTAGCAAGCAGCCGTGCGTCCAGCTGATCCGGCGCATTTGTACCTGAATCGCTAAACTGCTTTTCCCAGTTTAACTCGCCGGTTAGAGATAAATATTTGAGATTAAACGACATTCGTCCCGTTACATCGAGAATGTCCCGGCCGTCCGAACGCGTTTCATATTGCGTATCGATATGAAAAGGCACCAGTTTTCTGCCGATTTTGAAACTATGGTCGATCGCCAGACTATGGCGTGAATCGATATATTCCTCGACCTGGTCCGAGAGATATTCGCCTTTGGTCCAGATCGATTCGGCGGTAATATAGCTGTTGCCAAGCTGCCCGAGCAGCTGGCCGCGGAATGCCATTCCTTCGCCAAGGTTCGATGAACCCGATAGCTCAACCAGCGTCGGGCCCACCGCCCTTCGGACCGATCCCTCAAGATAATTATAGCGATCACCGTCGATTTGCAGACTGAACAATGATGCGGCAACAGAGGTTTTATTGTTGAGACCCCGTTCAACCCCGACACCGCCCCGCCAACCGGCCTGACGGATTGGCAAAAACTCCCCGAGCCGGATCAGATCCTCTCCGGCTTCGTGAATCCCCGCCCAATAATAGGTTTCCCGGGGCGGAATAGAGTCGAGACCCACCGGAATGACCTTGGTATCACGTCTTATCTGTCCTTGCGGGCCATATAGCACCACTTCGATGCGATTCTGACCGTAAAGCAACGGAACATCGAGAAATTCATAACGGCCATCGGTGCGGTTTTCGGCAAAGGCTAGCAACTGGCCATTGCGATATAGTTCTGCGTCCCAGCCATTGGGTAATTCGCCACGGAAGCTGGTGCGATCAAAACTATCCGGCCGCTCAACGGGACGATTGGTCACCAATGCCCCGCGTCCCGCAATCGATTGGGACACCAAGGGCGTCGAGAATGTCGAGACATCGCCCAGAGCGAAATGGGTGGCCTTCAGCGGTCCGAGAAGTTCGCCCTTGGGATCGGTGCGATAGGCTCGAACCCTGAGATTTTCGGGCACGCCGCTATTATCGGACGACAATCGTGCATCAAAGCTCGCTTTGCCGACTTCCCCGGACGCATAAAGTTCGTACCGCAGGTCAAATTGCTGCCCGGATTGCTTATCCCTCAAGCCACCGGCTGAAACCACGGCATCCACCGACGGCGTGCGCCAGAATTTATAGGGTTCCGACGATTGCGGCAGACCGGACAGATCAAAACTCTTCTGCGGGCGGATTTTAGCCGCCTGTTCCTTGCGCTCCAGCGCGCGTTCGAACGGCAACTGGGTGTCGGACCGGATGGTCAGCAGCGCATTGGACAGATCGGGGACGAATTGCACATCAAACCATTCCGACAGGCTTTTCACGTCAACGCACCAGCCCTCTGGCACATCATATATTTGCCCGGACCGCAATTTTGCCGTCACGTCGGCCTTTTGCACCATTTCATTGTCACGATCGATGGTGATCGTCTGGTTCTCGGTAAAAATCCAGCCAGTTGCGCGGCGCGACTTCTTGTCGAGGCGGAGCGGAATATCCATCGCCATGATGATATCGGCGAGATCAACGCAGATTCCGCTATCAGTCTGATAGCCTCTGACGCCGTCTCCCAGCCGATAGTTGCCCGACCGCAGGTCAAACAATAAGGCATCATCGTCGTTTGCGGTCCAGTCGGACAGCGCTTGCGCTTGCGCAGAGAATGCCATGAACAGCGAAGCCGCCGAGATCGCAATGATCCCCGCGGTCTTGGCCAAAGCGTGGTAGCTCTGGCCGATTATATTATATCGCGCTCTCATGGTTCACATCATGACTTCGTGACGGCGTGAAGCCGCACTAAGCCATTGCTATGAAATGATTACCTTAGAACCATATCCGTTTTGGCGATAAGCCCCCCGCCGGAATTTGCGGGTTCGTAATATTCCACCGTTACCTGGCCTTTGAGCTGCGCTGCCACTTCGGGCGGTACCGGAAGGGTAACGCTGCGCTGGCCGACTTCCGGATAGACGGCAATGCCCCGCGCAACCATGACCGGCTCGCTTGATCCCGGTTTCGTAACCCGGATTTCGCCATATATCGACCGGTCACCCGTTCGACTGAGGTCAAAGGTCAGGGCCTGGCCATCAGCCTGCTGTTCCAGCCTGCCATTGGCGATCGCAGCCGTTGCCTGCAAATTTCCCTGACGGATGATGACGGGGATAGTGACGCCGTAAATCGGAGTCAGGGAGATCGAGAAGCCCTGATCAGGTGTCGCTTGTTCGGTAACAGACCGGGCTTCGGGAATCGCGCGAAACAGAAGATGCGCACGATATTCTCCGTCAGGCAGGCCGTCGGGAGCTCTGACGCCAAGACGGATCGCCTGCGGCTGGTTTGGCGGCAGCGTCACCCGGCGCGGCGCATAGCGGATCATCTCCTTTGCCGCTCGCTCGATGTCATTTTCCTGTTCTTCGGTGACATCTTCCAGACGGCCTTCGGCGGTCATCCGGCGCAATTCCAGCGAGATACGGTACGTGGCCGTCTCCGAGCCGATATTGTTCAAGATAACTTCGGTCCCGCGCTGTCCGTCCAGGACAACCCGGGTCGGAGCGACCAACAGGTCACCCGCTGCCTGTGCAGGGCTCGATGATAAGGACATGGCGGACGCCAGGGCGCCCAGCCCGATGCAACAACGCTTCAATAATCTTAATTTCTGGATGGTCATGATATTCTCCGGCTACTGGTCATTCGGAGAGGTTGGCTTCCCACAGCCGGCCCCACCCCGCCCTTATGACGAAATAGGGTTACCAAAGCGCTAACCATGGGCGACTCGTGGCCGACCGCTGGATTCCGAGGAAGATCATAAAAAAACCCGCTCGCGACCCAAGGCGCGAACGGGTTCTGGTCGGCATTGATCGACGGTTTTATGCCGTCGGTTCAGTTTTTACTGATAGCTGACTGTGACGTTGAAGTTACCGACATAGGCACCATCAGCCTGACCCGCAGCAACGCTAAGAGTTCCGCCAACTACAAACGCATCGGTTCCGTCGAGAACGATGGTGGAGACGTTAGGTGTCAGCGAAGCAGACATCGTGTCGGAATTCGTGTTGGTCAGCGTAACCGACGTGTCAGCTGAAACCGTGACGGTTTCACCGGTCGTGCCGCCGACATCAAAGCCAGCTGCCGAAGTTGTACCGGAACAAACGATTGTTGCGGTGCATGACGGAACGCCAAGAGCGTTCACAGCGATGGTACCGGCGGATGCGCCGCTTACGATCGTACCGAAATCGAGTTTGCTACCATCGGAAGTTACGGTAACCTGTTGCAGGATATTTGCTTTTGCATCCGCAGACGCAGTCGCAGCATTGGCTGCGTTAGCACCCATAGCGGAAGCCACAAGCACGGAAGAAGCCAAAGCGGCTTTCATAAATTTGGTCATAGTTACTGGTCCCTATTATTATCTTACTACCGAAAGGGCACATGCGGTGCGCTCCCGTCAAACCCACTGACCGGAACGTCGCCTGTACCAACATTCGATGCTGCTTATCCTAGGGAAAGGATAAAGCTTTGCTTGCAGTCATGGTTAATTTTGAATTAACCCGTTAAACCACTGATATAATTATATTTATCCCGCTATAATGCGCTCCACCACTGACGGAATTCCATGGCTAAAGGCGAAAATCGCACACCTGATTGGCTGTTCCAGCCTAGATATGCTCGCCAGTGAGACGCTGACAAATCAGGTCAAGTTGATCGAGATTGGCATATTCAATCGACATGGCACCACCCTGCCCGTTGGATTGAATGCTCACTTTCAATCCGAGCAAATCACCCAAATGTGTTTCCAGCGCCTGGATATCTGCATCGGTTTCCGACAGCGCTGCCTGTTTCTTCGCCGACAAGGGTTTGTCGCCACCCAAGGATTTGCGGACCAGACGCTCGACGTCGCGGACCGACAGCCCCTGTTTGACGATCTGGGTTGCCAGTTCTTCTGCATGCGGCGCGTTGATTAGCGCCCGGGCATGGCCCATCGATAATTTTTCATCGACGACAAGACTCTTCACGCCATTTGGCAATTCGAGCAGGCGCATCAGATTGGCGATATGGCTCCGCGATTTGCCAACAATCTCGGCAAGCCTGGACTGGCTGTGACCATATTCCGTACTAAGCCGGGCATAGGCCTCGGCTTCCTCGATCGCGTTGAGATCCTTGCGCTGGACATTCTCGACAATCGCTATTTCCAGCGTTTCTTCGTCGTTAAGATTACGGACGACCGCGGGAATCTGATGCAAGCGGGCGCGTTGCGCGGCCCGCCAGCGGCGTTCACCGGCGACGATCTGGAAATTCTTGCCATGGGGCCGTACGACAATCGGCTGGATGACCCCGCGCTGCCGCATACTATCGGCCAGCTCGTCGAGCGCATCGGTGTTGAACGTCTGCCGCGGCTGATCCGGATTCGGCCGGATATCGGAAACCGCAATCGAGCGCAGACCGTCGATAGCCGGCGCCGGCGCTTGGCCGGCGGCGCTAACATCGGTGGCTCCCGGTGCCTCGGTTACAATCGGTTCTTCCCGCTGGATTTCTCCGAACAGGCTGTTGAGTCCCCTGCCCAGCCCGGTAGCGCGCTTTGGTGCTTTCTTGCTGCTGTCATTCACGATCGTCTCGTCAGTCATCAGGCGGCTACCTTTCTCTCCGGCAAGCGTCCGATCAATTCACGGGCGAGGTCGATATAGGCGACGGACCCGCTACACCGGTAATCATAGATCAGGGCGGGAAGGCCATGGCTCGGCGCTTCCGAAAGCCGGACGTTACGCGGGATAACGGTTTTGAACACCACATCGCCCAGACAGGCGCGGACATCATCCGACACTTGTTCGGTCAGTTTGTTCCGACGATCATACATGGTCAGCACCACGCCCATCACCGAAAGCTGGCGATTGAATCGCGCGCGAATCCGCTCCACCGTTTGCAGCAACTGGCTCAGGCCCTCGAGCGCGAAAAATTCGCACTGCAGCGGAACCATCAAGGATTCCACCGCGACCATAGCGTTGAGGGTGAGCAGACCGAGCGAGGGTGGACAATCAATCAGGCAAATATCCCAGCGACCATTGTCGGCGCTATCCAAAGCTTTTTTCAAACGATGGGTCCGCTCTTCGAATCCGACCAGTTCGACTTCCGCACCGGACAGATCGACGGTTGCCGGAACAATCTCCAGCCCGGGCACTTTGGTCTGGTTGATACATTCCGCCAATGGCACGTCATTGATCAGCAGATCATAGCTGCTGTTGACGCGATCGCCCTGCGAAAGCCCAAGGCCAGTGGAGGCATTTCCTTGCGGATCGAGGTCGATCAGCAGGACTTTCCAGCCACTGGCGGCCAGCGCGGTGGCCATATTAATTGCTGTGGTGGTCTTGCCCACTCCGCCTTTTTGATTGGCAATTGCGATACGAACCATATTCAGTTCAACCTTAGAAAATAGGTTTCTAGCCCTTTCCCACCAATATTCCGGCGTCCGGATCGGTCAAACTATGTTCCACGTGGAACATCTTTTGCCTTTTTGGTGACAGGCCTTTTAACTCCCTTACCGCATTTTTACCTTTAGGTAAGAGCCAAACCGTATTTTCTGTGGAAAAACGGTGCGAAAGTGCGATGAGTCGATCCAGAGGGGCAAAGGCTCTGGCGCTTATAACGTCAGCCGGGAAGCTTTCCATATTCTCCAGACGGTCGGCAATGATGGTGGCATGGTCACCTATGCCGGTCTGCTCTACCGCCTGATTGAGAAACTCTGCCCGACGCTTCCGTGATTCGACCATGTGCACCTGATAAGGTGTCAGTATCGCAATGATGATGCCAGGAAAGCCGGCGCCGGTTCCCAGATCAAGCCAGACCTTTCCGGCTTCCGGCGGCGGCGCGTAACGCAATAGCTGGGCACTGTCGACGATATGGCGCGACCACAGACTGTCTGCGCTGGCCTTGGATATCAGGTTCTGTCGCTGCATCTCGTCGCGCAACATCGCGTCGAACGTTTCGAGCTGTTGCCATGTTTCACGTGAAACATCATATTCTGCGCGAAGCCAGGCTTGCGCTTCTTCTTCCGTCATGCGGCGATATTCCTTGAATCCCGGCGGCGGGCGTGAACGAGAATAGCGGCAAGCGCCGCAGGCGTTATGCCCCTGATCCGTGAGGCTGCAGCCAGAGTATCGGGTCGCGCCGTATTCAGCCGCTCGACCATCTCGTTGGATAGACCGGCGATAATGGCATAGTCGATATCGTCGCCAAGCCGGATCTGTTCATTGGCGCGAAGATCGCGCAGTTCCGATTCCTGCCGTTCGAGATAAGGCGCATAGCGCGCATCCTCTTCAATCTCAGCCATCAGGTCAGGATTGCCGGTCTTCAAACATGCTTCCAAATCTTCCAATGAAGCGATGCTGATATTCGGAAAACGCAACCATTGGAACAGGCTCTGCTTGGTACCGTCGCGGCGGACGTTGATGCCGAGCTTCACGAGATCTTCACTGGAATATATCGATTCGAGCGCGGTGAAAATATCATCGCGCGCTCGCTGGCGGTCGCCAAACCAATGCGCCCTCTCCTCGGCCACACATCCCAAAGCAATGGCTATCGGCGTCAACCGGGTCGAGGCATTGTCCGCCCGCAGCCGCAATCGATATTCCGCTCTGGCCGTCAACATACGATAAGGTTCGGTGACACCCTGCAACACAAGATCGTCGATCATCACGGCCATGTAACTGGTGCCACGATCGAGCACGGGTGCGTCCTTGCCCTGCACCAGACATGCGGCTCCGATCCCTGCGATCAATCCCTGGGCCGCCGCTTCTTCATAGCCGGTGGTTCCGTTAATCTGGCCGGCGCAATAAATCCCTTCCAGATCGCGGACCTTCAGCGACCGGTCGAGGGCACGCGGATCGATATGATCATATTCCACCGCGTAGCCGGGAACGATGATCTCGGCCTTCTCCAGTCCGTCCATGCTGCGCACGAAGGCGAGCTGGACGTCGGCGGGCAATGACGTGCTGATCCCGTTCGGATAGACAAGATTGGTGTCGAGGCCTTCCGGCTCGAGAAACACCTGGTGTGAATCACGATCGGCAAAGCGGTGAATCTTGTCCTCGATCGAAGGGCAATAACGTGGCCCCTGCGCGTCGATCGCCCCACTGAACAATGGTGAACGGTCGAGCGACCCGCGAATGATTTCGTGGGTCTCAGCATTGGTCCGGCTGACCGCGCAAAATGTCTGCGCTACCGTCCGCCCTCTCGACAGTGGCGACATCGTCCAGCCGTCATCGTCGGATGGCTGCTCGGGCAAGACTGCCCAGTTGATCGTCCGGCCATCGATACGCGGCGGTGTTCCGGTTTTCAGACGGGCGATCGGCAGACCCGCATCGCGGATCTGTTGTCCTAGCGAAACCGAAGCGGCCTCGCCTGTCCGTCCACCCTCATGCCTTTCCTCACCGCGAAACAATTTCCCGTTGAGAAATGTACCGGTGGCGAGGATCACGGCTTTGGCATTGATCGTTGATCCGTCTGCCATGACGATTCCGCTGACCCGGGAATCCGACATGGTGAGACTGGCCACTTCGCCCTCGACGATGGTCAGATCGTCCTGGGCGTCAAGCATCCGGTGGATTGCCGCCTTATAGAGTTTGCGGTCTGCCTGAACCCGCGGTCCCTGTACCGCGGTGCCCTTTGAGAGATTGAGCATCCGGTAATGAATCGCCGCGGCATCAGCGGCGCGTCCGATCAGCCCGTCAAAGGCGTCGACTTCGCGCACCAGATGGCCCTTGCCGAGCCCGCCTATCGCCGGGTTGCAAGACATAGCGCCGATGCTTTCGCGGGTGAAACTGACCAGTGCGGTGGACGCGCCCATGCGCGCCGCGACAGCGGCAGCCTCGCAACCGGCATGGCCTCCGCCTACCACAATGATGTCAAATTCCTTGTTCATGGCGCAGCCCATAGCTCAAGCGGGTTTGCAGGTCAAAATCTACCGGTGCCCGCAACTGTTCCACGTGGAACAATCATTTCCCGATACAGAATTTTCCGAACAGGCCATCGAGCATATCTTCGGTGCTCGCCTTGCCAGTGATCTCGTCGAGGGCCTTGCGGGCCATCCGCAAATGTTCCGCGACGATCAGATAATCCGCTTGGTCAATAATCTCCGCCAGATTGTCGCAGGCGATCAAAAGCAGATTGGCCTGACGCGCGTTGACGCTGACCTGGTCTCCGTTCGGCAGAATGTCTTTTGCCCGGATGATCAGATGATCGACCAGAGCGTCCAATCCCTGACCGGTGACCGGTGAGAGGGTGAAAGCGGCATCGGCTTTTGGTTCGTGCTCCGGATGATCGCAGCGCGAACTGATCTCGATGAGATTGTCGAACTCCGGTCCCTGCCCTTCGTCACCCAGCCACAATATAATGTCGGCCGCTTCAAATTGTTGATGTGCGCGGTCGATGCCGATCTGCTCGATCGTCTCCGCTCCGCTGTCCCGAACGCCGGCGGTATCGATGAAGAGAAACGGAATGCCACCCAAGGCGATAGGCACCTCGATCACGTCGCGAGTGGTTCCAGCGATATCAGAAACAATCGCTGCCTCGCGTTCGACCAGCGCATTGAGCAATGTCGACTTGCCGCTATTCGGAGGACCGCCGAGTACCACCCTGATGCCATCCCTCAATTTTTCCGCGCGTGGCCGCGCCAGCAGATCGCGCATCTCCTCGACCAGCGGACGCGCATTATTCTGAACCACTGCGGCTTGCTCCGGCGCAACGTCATCCTCGTCGGAAAAATCCAGTTCGGCCTCGACCCGCGCCGACAGTGCCAATATCTGCAACTGCCAGTCATCGATTTTTCGCGATAACGCGCCACCGGCATTGCGAACCGCCGCCTTGCGCTGCAATTCGGTTTCGGCGAACAGCAGATCGGATAGGCCCTCGGCTTCCGCCAGATCCATTTTGCCATGAGTAAACGCGCGCCGGGTGAATTCGCCTGGCTCCGCCTGGCGCAGACCATCAATCTGCTCCAGCGCCTTTTCGATTGCCCGGATAACCGCCCGGCCGCCATGACAATGGATCTCGGCCAGATCTTCTCCGGTCGCGCTATTCGGCCCCGGGAACCACAGGCATAAAGCTGAATCCAGCAGTTCTTCATTAACCATATTGGTGATATTACACAGCGCAGAAACACGCGGTTTTGGTAAATTACCGGTGAGAGATTTCAGCGCCTGCCCTGCCAACGAACCGCTGATCCGCAGGATCCCTATGGCCGCCGGCGGTTGCCCGCTGGACAATGCGAAAATTGTATCATCAGCGGACAACATCACGGAACGCGGCAGCTAGTCGCTCTTTTTCTTGGTGGAAGTGGATTTTCCGCCGCTCGATGCAGCACCCATGGCACCGGTCAGGAAGGAGGAAAACATCTTCAGACCCGCCTCGCCCATTGGCGCGATGATCTTGGTGAAATTCTGCAATTGCTCGACCGAATTGGCACCCTGCAGGAATTTCGACATTTCCTGGACATAGCTTTCGTTGAGTTTCGCGACGTCGGGCAACCCGATCAGGCGGCGCGCCTCCTCCGGTGTGCAGTCCAGTTCAACGCTGACTTTCATTATATATTCCTCTGTTTGGCCGTCGCGACGAAGTTCCCCCTCCACGCAACAGGTTGATGTTCGACCTTGCCTGCGTCTGATATGGGGATATTGTGCCCAAAGAATCAAGGCATGATGCAAAGGAGCTGCAAGATGGGCACGATTGAAGAAGTAAAAACATTGAACGGAAATGCAGAATTCCCCTGCTATGTCGCCAGGCCCGACGGCAAAGCCAGCGCCGCGATCATCGTCATTCAGGAAATTTTCGGCGTCAATAAAGGCATCCGCGCCAAATGCGACCATTGGGCCAGTCTCGGCTATCTGGCGGTTGCGCCAGATCTGTTCTGGCGGATCAACGAAGAAACCGATCTCGACGCCGATGTGCCGGAGCAATTCCAGACCGCGATCGATCTGATGAACAAACTTGATCAGGATCAGGGCATCCGCGATATCGAAGCAGCAATCCATTATGCCCAGACCGAAATCGGCAGCCACAAGGTCGGTTGCGTCGGTTACTGTCTCGGCGGCCGTCTCGCCTTCATGACCGCCGCACGCACCGATATACGGGCGTCGGTCGGCTATTATGGCGTCGGTATCGACGGTCTGCTGGATGAAAAACATGCGATCGCTCACGAAGTGATGCTGCATATCCCCACAGCTGACGGATTTGTACCCGCAGAGGCGCAGGCAGCGATGCACGCCGGGCTGGATGATCACCCGAAGGTGACATTGCATGACTATGACGGCCTCGACCACGGCTTTGCCGCCGAATTTGGCGCGCGCCGCGACGAAGCCGCCGCTACACTGGCGGACAGCCGTACCGAAGCCTTTTTCAAGGAGCATCTGGCATGAGCGCCCACGATAATCTGAAAGTCTGGCATGACCGGATGGAAAGCAAAAGCCCGGAAGAGCTGAGCGCGCAAATCGCTGACGATGCGGTGTTCCACTCCCCGGTCGTTCACACCCCGCAATTGGGAAAACCGCTGGTCATGGCCTATTTGTCAGCCGCGGATAATGTGCTCGGCAACGACAGCTTCCGCTATGTCCGCGAAATCGTCGACGAGAGCGTCAATATGGCGATGCTCGAGTTCACCCTCGAACTCGACGGGATTCACGTCAACGGCGTCGATATCATCAGCTGGAATGACGACGGCAAGATTCAGGACTTCAAGGTCATGATCCGCCCATTGAAGGCGATCAATAAAGTCTGGGAAGAAATGGGCAAGATGCTGGAGAAGATGAAGGGTTAATCTCCTAGAACAGCGTCAAAATACCAATCGTCTGCTCGTCACCCACAAGTCCGGAATAGATCATCTTGCCAGCAACATAGACGATGACCGCCAGTCCCAGATAAGCAATCCATTTGTAACGCTCGATATATTTGGCGATGACATTGGCGGCGAGACCCATCAGGGCGACCGACAACAGCAGGCCTATCACCAATATGCCCGGATGCTCGCGCGCCGCACCCGCCACGCCCAGAACATTGTCGAGGCTCATCGACACATCAGCTGCGGTAACGGCCCATACAGCCGCCCAGAAGCTTCTCTGGGCCTTTACGCCGCTGCGTTCGTCGCCTTCAATCTCTTCCGATCCGGGAGATTCGCCTTCGTGGAAAATCTCGCGGTAAAAACTCCAGCCGACCCAGAGCAGCAACAAGCCACCAGCCAGCACCAGACCGACGATCTGCAACAGCTGCACGACGATCAAGGCGAATAATATCCGCAGGATCAGCGCGACAGCGATACCGATCATGATAACCTTGCGGCGCTGCTCCGCTGGCAAGCTGCCGGCCAAAGCACCGACAACGATTGCGTTATCGGCGGCAAATACCAGATCGATCAGCACCACCTGCCCGAAAGCCGCAAGCGCGGCGGGTGATCCGATATTGGAGAAATCATGGACGATCGCCGCCCAGATATCTGAAACAGAACCAAGGCCGGTTGCGGCAGCGGATAAAATCGGAAGAAGTTCAATCATGGAAAATAGAAGGTCCGTAATAGTTCACGACCGGCATAGGATCATAAAATTCGTGAAGCAAGATGCGCCATTGTTGATAATCGTCTGACTGCCGAAATCGTTCCCGATGTGAGTCAATCCGGTCCCATATAATCAGCAACAAATAGCGGGTCGGGTCATCCGATGACGGTCGTATTTCGATAGACTGAAAACCCGGCTGCCGGGTTACCAGCGGTCTGGCTTCTGCCATCGCCGCTTCAAAACTGTCCGATTGCCCTGGCCGAACCTGCAATATGGCATGTTCCAATATCACCAGGGCAATCCGGAATTTTTACTGGTTCATGCTGTCGAAGAAATCGTCGTTGGATTTTGAATCCTTCATCTTGTCGAGCAGGAATTCCATCGCGTCGATTGTGCCCATTTGCATGAGAATACGGCGAAGCACCCACATTTTCTTGAGCTTCTCGTCCTCGACCAGCAATTCTTCCTTACGCGTACCGGATTTACCGACATCGAGAGCCGGGAAGATACGTTTGTCGGAGACCTTGCGATCCAGCACAATTTCGGAGTTACCGGTGCCCTTGAATTCTTCAAAGATGACTTCGTCCATCCGGCTGCCGGTATCGATCAAGGCGGTGGCAATGATCGACAGCGAACCACCTTCCTCGATATTACGGGCAGCACCGAAAAAGCGTTTCGGACGTTGCAGCGCGTTCGCGTCAACACCACCGGTGAGAACCTTGCCGGAGCTTGGTACAACGGTGTTATAAGCGCGGCCGAGACGGGTAATCGAGTCGAGCAGAATGACAACATCATGCTTGTGCTCGACCAGACGTTTGGCTTTTTCGATCACCATTTCGGCTACCTGCACGTGGCGGGTAGCGGGCTCGTCAAAGGTCGAGCTGATCACTTCACCCTTCACCGAACGCTGCATGTCGGTGACTTCTTCCGGCCGTTCGTCGATCAGCAAGACCAGCAAATAGACTTCCGGATGATTGTCGGTGATCGCCTTGGCGATATTCTGTAGCAGTACGGTTTTACCAGTGCGCGGAGGTGCCACAATCAGGGCGCGCTGACCCTTGCCCTGCGGCGAAATAATATCGATCACCCGAGCGGACTTGTCTTTGTCGGTCGGATCGAGACTGTCGAGCTTGAGCTTCTCATCCGGATAAAGCGGCGTGAGATTGTCAAAATTCACCCGGTGACGGACAGCGTCGGGCTCGTCAAAGTTGATCGCGGTCAACTTGGTCAGCGCGAAATAACGCTCGCCATCACGAGGTGCGCGAATTTCGCCTTCGACCGTATCGCCGGTGCGCAGGCCGAATTTGCGGACCTGGTTGGGAGACACATAAATATCATCGGGGCCGGCGAGATAATTGGCTTCGGGCGAACGCAAAAAGCCAAATCCGTCGGGCAGCACTTCGATCGTGCCGAGGCCCATGATCAGTTCGTCCTGATCAGCGAGCTCTTTCAAAATCGCAAACATCAGATCCTGTTTGCGCAGGGTCGACGCGCTTTCAACGCCCAGTTCTTCCGCCATCGAGACGAGACCGGCGGGCGATTTTTCTTTTAATTCTTTTAAATGCATGGAGGTTTATCCAGATGTTTTAGGAAATCATAATTTGTTTTGCATGTGTGCAGCTATTTGCTGGTTTCGAAATTCGATGTACATGAAAATTTAGCCCGGACGGGCTTTGGCGTTTATTTACGCCTTTGTCATTTGAGTGTCAACCAACGCCGTTCAGAACGGCTTGATGATCACCAATATCACAATGATCGCTGCGGCAACGCCAGGCACTTCATTGGTCAGACGCAGGGCTTTATCGCTCATCGTCCGCTCACCACGCGCCAGTTTTTTGCTATAGCCAATCATCCATCCATGATAGCCCGACAACGCCAGCACCATCAATAATTTGGCGTGAAACCAGCCCTGGCTGAACGCGCCGATATTATAGGCGAGCAACAGGCCGACCACCCAGACAATGATCAGTGACGGATTGAGAATGATCTTGCGGAGCTTGCCCTCGCGTTCGATCCATTTCCCGTCTTCTTCGGAACCGACTGCGGTTTCCTGATGATAGACAAAGAAACGGGGCATCATGAACAGCCCTGCCATCCAGAAAATCACGAAGATCAGATGGGCCGCTTTCAACCAGAGATAGAGCATGGACAGAATTTCATTCATTGCCTCACAAGTGTAAGCAGCTTTTCAACATGTTCAATGGGCGTGTCCGGTAAAATTCCGTGGCCGAGATTGAAAATATGCGGGCGATCTTCAAATATTTGCAAAATATGCCGCACGGATTTCTCCAGCGCTTCGCCGCCGGCAATCAGGGCCAGCGGATCGAGATTGCCTTGCAACGGCAGATCGGCTGGAAGATTTGCATGGGCCCAGACCGGATCCACCGTTTCATCCAGGCCAATCGCGCTGGCACCGGTTTCATTGGCATAAGCCACCAGTTTCGCGCCGGCGCCCTTGGGAAATCCGATAATTGGCAGATCGGGATGAACCGCTTTTAGCCGCGATATGATTTCGGCATTGGGCGCGATCACCCATTTTTCAAATTGTGCCGGTGACAGGGATCCGGCCCAGCTGTCGAACAGCTGCACCGCATCGACACCGGCCTCGATCTGGCCGAGCAGATATTCGACGGTATTCTCGATGATCGCATTGATCAGTTCGGAAAAAGCCGCTTCGTCCTTGTACGCATAACGACGGGTGACACCCTGGTCCTTGCTGCCCTGCCCGTGGACCATGTAGGTCGCGACGGTCCAGGGACTGCCGGCAAAGCCCATGAAGGTTGTTTTGTCGTCGAGCCGTTCGGCAACCCGGCGCACGGTGGCGTAAATAGCTTCAAAATGCTCGGGAGCACCCTCTAGAGACGACAAAGCGGCATCAACCAGCCTTGGTGCCAGCCGGGGTCCTTCTCCCTTCTCAAACCATAGTTTCTGACCCATCGCATGCGGGACGATCAATATGTCTGAAAACAGGATCGCACCGTCAAAGCCGAAACGCTTGATCGGTTGCAATGTCACTTCCGCAGCCGATTCCGCATCGTAGCAAAGTTCGAGAAATCCGCCCTTTTTCGCGCGCAATTCACGATATTCCGGCAAATAGCGGCCAGCCTGACGCATGAGCCAGACCGGCGTTTGATCGGTTTTCTTGCCGAGCAATGTCTGGAGGAGAATTTTAGGGGAGTCGGTTCCGTTCGGCATAGAAAGGCGGTCATCCATTATATATATTTAAGTATTAATTATAGAATTGTTGTTGATGATAGAGCGTGGAAAAGGCGGTAACCTGCCAGCGCCGCAAATACAAACAGATTGACAGGTGCCCGTAAACGAAAAATTAACCGATTCTAGAATTTGATCCCCGCTATCCACAGTCTGTGGATGGAATCTATCAATGTTGGTGCGCTGTGGATGAATTTGTGGGAGTCGGGTAAGAATATTCCGCAAGTGGTTATCCCCAACTTCATCCCTTGCTTTATCCACCGTGAAATCACAAAGCTTAGGTCATGAATAGGCTCCACCTCCATTTATTATCGGACTCCACTGGCGAGACACTGGAAAACATCGCCAAAGCGGCGCTTGCGCAGTTTGACGGTGTCGAGATTATCAAACATTTCTGGCCCATGGTCCGTTCCGAGAAGCATCTCAACCGGATTTTGGCCGAGGTCGCGGACAATCCGGGGCTGGTCATATTCACTATCGTCAATCGCGACATCAGGGCGAAGCTCGAGCGGGAATGCCGGCATCTCGGCCTGCCGTCCGTTCCGGCACTGGATACGGTGACCGATGCCTTGTCGAACATGCTCGGTCAGGAAGCCAAAGCGCGACCGGGCCGTCAGCATATTCTCGACGCTGCCTATTTCGCCCGGGTCGAGGCGATCCAGTTCACCATTGCCCATGATGACGGTGTCGGCTGGGAAAACTGGGAGGCGGCCGATATCGTGCTTGCCGGTGTGTCCCGAACCTCGAAAACGCCAACGTCCATTTATCTCGCCAATCGGGGTTTCAAAACCGCCAATATTCCGATCGTCCCGGAATCCCCGCCACCCGAAGTTCTGTTTCGCTTGAAGAATCCGCTGATTGTCGGATTGATCACCGGTGCCTCCCGGCTGGTCCAGGTACGGCGCAACCGCCTGTTGTCGCTGAACCAGGCGCCGGAAACCGATTATGTCAACGAAGAGAAGGTCAAGGAAGAAACCCAATATGCCCGGCGGATGTTCGCCGACAATGGCTGGCCGATGATTGATGTGACTCGCCGGTCTATCGAAGAATCCGCAGCGGCGATTATCAACCTCTATAACGAGCGCCATGTTGCCGCCGGAGACAGTGTTGTCAGCGGCAGTCAGGCCGACAGCGATGAATGATCTGCCGCTGATTCTGGCTTCCAAAAGTCAGGCGCGGCGCGCGATGCTGGCCGCCGCTGGCATTACTGCGGAAGCGATCGCCCCCAATGTTGACGAAGACGCGCTTAAAGAAGGGCTGAAGAGCGAAGGCGTGACCGCCCGCAATCTTGCCGATGCGCTTGCCGAGGCAAAAGCGGTCCGGCTGTCACGGCGGGTCGGAGCCGGGCTGGTATTGGGTGCCGACCAGATTCTAGCGATGGACGACGGGGTGATGCTGGACAAGCCGGTCGACCCTGCCGATGCGATCGCTCATCTGAAATTGCTGTCGGGCAGGAAACACAAGCTGTTCAGCGCGGCAGTGATTGCCGAACAAGGGACTCCCGTGTGGCGCCATATCGATATCGCGACGCTTTCGGTAAGACCGCTAAGTGACGCTTTTATCGAGCAATATGTCGAGGCCGAATGGGACAATATCCGCCATTGTGTCGGCTGTTACGAGATCGAGGGTAGAGGTGCCCAGCTTTTTTCTGCTATTGACGGCAGCCAGTTCACGATCATGGGGCTGCCTTTGCTGCACCTGCTCGACTATCTTCGCATTCGGGGTATTTTGACGTCATGACCACAACCATTCCATATGCCGATGTCATCGGTGACCCGATTGCCCAGAGCAAATCTCCGCTGATCCACAAATTCTGGCTGGACCGGCTGGCGATCGAGGCGGATTATCGCCGTCACCATGTTACGCCCGACGAATTGGCGGATTATATCGAACAGCGGCGTTCTGATCCGGCCTGGCGCGGCTGCAATGTGACTCTGCCGCACAAAATCGCGATCATGGATCTGGTGAGTGATCCCGGCGGTGTTCGTGAGAAGATAGGTGCAATGAACACCATTGTCCGACAGGCAGATGGTAGCCTGATCGGGACAAATACCGATGCTGCCGGTTTTATGGCACCGATTGCGGATACCGACTGGTCGGGGAAACATGCGGTCGTGATCGGCGCAGGGGGCGCCGCGCGGGCGGTATTATTCGCCCTGAAACAGGTCGGAATCGGCGAAATAACATTTCTCGCTCGAAGCGGCCTGAAAGCGACGGGCTTGTTGATGCAGGCCTCGGTGAAAGGCAGTGTCCTGCCGATGGATGCGCGCTTGCCGGAAGCCGATCTCCTGATCAATGCCAGTCCGCTCGGCATGACGGGCAAGGCAGCGCTGGAGGTGGATCTGGATCCCTTGCCGGCTGACGCTCTGGTCTACGATCTTGTCTATGCGCCGCTTGAGACCGGTCTATTGCGGGCGGCCAAAAAGCGCGATCTGGCGGTGGTTGACGGGCTGGATATGCTGATCGGCCAGGCAGCACTGGCTTTCGAATTGTTCTTTGGCGCGACGCCGCCGATGGAAGATGATGCCGAACTCAGAAAATTGCTGATCGCATGACGAAGCGGGACAAGCCCCATATCGTCGGTCTGACGGGTTCGATCGGCATGGGAAAATCCACCGTCGCGCAAATGTTTGTCGATGAAGGCGTTCCCTTGTTCGATGCCGATGCCGCCGTGCACCAGTTGCAAGGACCGGGTGGCGCTCTGGTCGATGCGATCGAGGCCCTGTTTCCGGGCAGCACGAACAGCGAGGGTGTGGATCGCCAGAAGCTGGGAGCGGCAGTGCTCGGAGATCCGGCTGCCCTGCAGCAGCTTGAACAGCTGATTCATCCGGCAGTAGGGGAAATGCGGCTGGCATTTCTGAAACAACATAGCGACCGGCCGATTATCCTGTTCGACATTCCGCTGCTATTTGAAAAATCCGGTGCCGAGGGCGTTGACCATATTGTCGTGGTTTCCGCCGGCCCGGAAGACCAGCGGAGCCGTGTCCTTGCCCGTCCCGGCATGACCGAGGAGCGGTTTGAACAGATAAAGGCGCTGCAAATGCCGGACGCTGAAAAGCGGCAAAAGGCCGATTCTGTGATCGATACATCCCGGCCTCACGCGGAAACGCGACGGCAAGTGCAAAAACTTGTTCAAAAACTGAAAGCATCCCTTGCGTAACCCAAGTTTCGCTCCGATATTGGATTCATGCGAGAGATAATTTTCGACACCGAAACCACCGGCTTTGATCCACAAAATGGGGACCGGATGGTTGAAATCGGTTGTATCGAAATGATTGACCGGATCGAAACCGGGCAGAGCTTCCATTGCTATTATAATCCGGAACGGCCGATGCCAAAGGCCGCCGAGAATGTGCACGGGCTTTCCGACGTATTTTTGTCCGACAAAAAATTGTTCGCGTCCGGAGCGAAAGAGCTTCTCGATTTTCTGGGTGATGCCAATCTCGTCGCCCATAATGCGCAATTCGATTTCAATTTTCTCAATGCCGAGCTGGTTTTATGCGGGTTTAAACCGATTTCGCGGTTTCGCATGATCGATACGCTGGCGATTGCCAAATCCAAACATCCCGGTGCCAAATTGTCGCTCGACGCATTATGCTCGCGCTATGGCATCGACCGTAGCCATCGGGTGAAACATGGTGCGCTGCTTGATGCGGAATTGCTCACCCAGCTCTATATCGAACTGACCGGCGGCCGCCAGATCGGGCTGGGGCTGGCGGAGGACAGCAAGCGGCAGGAATCTCTTGCCACTCTGCAATCAACATCACAGCGGCCGGAACGCCGGACATTTATGGTCGCGCGAGAGCATCATGCGAGTGCGGATGAACTGGCGCGGCATCAGAAATTTATCGAGGGTATCGAAAGCCCTCTTTGGACAGAGGTTTAACGGTTCCGCCAATTGTGTAACGGTGCCCAATAAAAGGAGAATAATTATGGAAGTTCGTGTTTCAGGACACCAGGTCGATACCGGTGATGCGCTCCAAACCCACGCCGAGGACCGGATGCGTGCGATCGCCAGTAAATATTTCACCAAGGCCATCTCCGCCAATGTCACTGTCAGTAAAGCGCCACATGGGCATTTCAGATGCGATATTGTGAATCACGTTATGCAGGGTCTGATGCTGAAAGCTGACGCAGCAGCCGGCGATGCCCACCAGGCATTTGATCAGGCGGCTGACAAGATCGAAAAACAGCTGCGCCGCTACATGCGGCGGCTCAACGACCACCATGTTCAGGCGCAATATGCTGCGAAACAGGAAGAGGCTGCATATCGGGTGTTTGATTCCCATGATGAGGAAGAGGAGAGCGAAGTGAATGGCGATTCTCCTCCGATCATCGCCGAAACCAGCACCGATATACCGGAAGCCAGCGTTTCGAATGCCGTAATGATGATGGATTTGCGCAATACCAGCGCGCTATTGTTCAAAAACTCTGGCACTGGCACCCATAATATGGTCTATCGCCGCCCCGACGGCACAATTGGTTGGGTAGAGCCGCATAGCTGATAGGGTCGCTTAGTGGCCCAATCGGCAGATGATTGGTGTTTCTGTCGATCGGGCCACCGCGCTCCGGCTACCAAATCTCGGGATATTTGCGCTTTTTGGCGAATATCTCCGGGATAAAAGGCCGGGATAAAAGGAATATATGATGACAATCTCGTCCGTTCGATTGGATATAGCAGCCGTTCGGGATTGCCCCGCTGAAGGCGGCAAGGACGAAATCTTGCGCCTGGTCGGTGAAATCGGTCAGGAATGCTATGGTCTTGATGCGGAAGCCGTGCGGACAGGACTGGTGGCTCGCGAAGCGCTGGGCTCAACCGGATTCGGGCGACAGATCGCCATACCGCACAGCAAATTGGGCGACCTTGACCGCTGCGTCGGCATTTTTTTGCGCCTTGCCGAACCGGTTGAATTCGATGCGCAAGATGGCAAGCCGGTCGATCTGATATTCGCCTTGCTGTCTCCCGCAAAAGGCGGAGTCGAGCATCTACAGGCTTTGGCCGAGATTTCCCGTTTTCTACGGGATGACAATATGGTTGCGAAGCTCCGGGGCGCATCGGGTCAGGATGCCCTATATGCACTGCTGAGCAAGCAGCGCGAACAGCGGGCCGCCTGATATCCGTCATGACAGATAATCCCGAAACTGGTTTGGAAAGCGGCGGCGCACAAGGACATTTTCGCGCCCTGGAACGGCTTTATGCCGAAGCCCCGATCAACCGGCTGTTCAGTTCGCGGCTGGAAATCGGTGAACCTGGCACGGCCAGAATATTTTTTGATGTCAACGAACGCTATTATCACGCAGCCGGGGCCGTCCACGGCACGGCCTATTTCAAAATGCTGGATGATGCGGCCTTCTACGCTGCCAACAGCCTGGTCTCTGACCGTTTCATCCTGACCACCGCCTTCAATCTGCTCTTCACCAAGCCGCTCAAGTCCGGGCCGGTAATAGCCGAAGGTCGCTGGGTTAGTGGTAAACGCCGGGTGTTTGTCGCTGATGCCCGGCTGGTCGATAGCGAGGGTGAAGAAATTGCCCGCGGTACCGGGACATTCATGCGGTCGCATATCCCCCTGGCAACACTGCCCGGCTATAAAAAAGATGATTGAACCGCGCCTGTCTGCGGAAATGAAGGTGCAAATCCTTCTCAGGCTGGTTAGCCAAAATGGTGGTTTCGGTGCCGTATTGAAAAAGGGTGACCGGATATCCGGCGCGATCCTGATTCAATGTCTGGAAAAGGGTGCAAACCCTAAGCTTCTAGAGAATATGCCATCGCTTGACGGCTCTCCCAACTGGCAGCAAATATGGCCGCAAGATACTGATAACAATAAAGAATTAACCAGTTATATTGATCAAAGATTCCGCTTTGACCCCGATATGTGGTTAATTGAACTGGACGTCCCGGAAGCGGAACGCTTCATCGCCCTACTGGGTCAGTAAACTTGACTTTATTCCGCAAAACCATATTTGGCGCTCTACTTTGATGCGCAGGTTGCCGCTCGGTTTGTCAGGAATGACAAGCGGTAAACACGCAGTCGGGGAGAGCAGTAACGGACCTTCGCTTTGATTTTTGGGTCTGTTTTGGCAGTTTTGACGGGTAAGTCATGAACCGCTCTGGTCTCACCGCATAAAAAAATAGGTTTATGAGCAAAATTTTTCGTGCCGCAAGCGTCCTTTCGCTTGCTCTTACTACGGTCGCGGCATTGTCCGTCACCGATGTGTCCTTCGCGTTGGAAGCAACCGATGAGACGCCTGAAACCGAGATTTTTGTCGATCCGGCTCTTTTGGAAGCCGACGAATCGAACCAGGCCATTATATTTGGCGAACAACAGGAAGTTGTCGCCGAAATCCCCAAGGATGTTGTTGAGTCGGACAAGATTGCCAATGAGGGCGCAGAGCGCGATTTTGGTGTAGATGTTGACTATACAAATGATGATGCGTTGTCGTTGAGCCAGCTGGTGAGCCAGCAATCCGTAGACGGCTCCCTTGATGCCGAGATGCAGTGTCTCGCCGGAACCGTCTATTTTGAATCCAAGGGCGAATCGCTGCAGGGTCAGCTTGCCGTTGCCCGTGTGGTTCTGGCCCGCGTTGAATCTTCCCGTTTTCCGGATACTATCTGTGGCGTTGTTTATCAGCGCAGCCAGTTTTCGTTCGTTCGCGGTGGCAAGATGCCGCGCATCAAAACCGGACGCCAGACTTGGCGTAACGCGGTGGCGATTGCCAAAATTGCAGCGAATGATGGCTGGAAAAGCTCTGTAGAGGGTGCCTTGTTCTTTCACGCCCGTCATGTTTCGCCGGGCTGGCGCCTCAAACGGCTGGCATCGATCGACAATCATATCTTCTATCGCTAATCGCTCCGGCAATATGGAATTCATAAAGGCTCCCTTGCGGGGGCCTTTATTTTGTTCTTTTTATGTTCTAACCAGCTTCAATGACGATTATCGATGATTCGCTTGGCTTGTTGGCAGTTCATGATGAGTTGACCGGCGCGCAGGCCGTCGCTCGTGGTGTCGCCCGGATGTTTTTAAGACATGACATCATGGTTTTGCCCGAAGTCAGTTTGCGAAACAGGCGCCGGGCAGATCTGATGGGGATTGATGCCAAGGGACAGATCGTCATTGTCGAGATAAAGGTCGCGCGCAGCGATCTGCTCGGTGACAGCAAATGGACGGAATATCTGGATTATTGTGACCGGTTCTACTGGGCCTTGCCGACCGGATTTGATGCGTCACCCGTCGATGGCGCTGATTTTCTGCCTGATCGCACCGGTTTGATTATCGCCGATGCTTATGATGCGGAAATGGTGCGTGCCGCTGCGACCCATGCGCTTGCTCCGGCGCGGCGCAAGACGGAGACCATGCGGCTGGCGCGCCGCGCTATGCGACGTGCAGCGATCTCCGATGGCTGGATCAGCCCCGCCTCCGGTCTGCACAAACCGGACGGGATATGAACGAGGACTAGCCTACCGGCCCGAAAAACTTTCCTTCAGGTGCCGGTTTTTTATCGGCGTCCGCTTTTTCAATCTCCGCCAAAATGGCAGCCGTCCGTCGATCCTGCGAAGCATAGTCACGGGCCGATTTGCCCGCCAGCGTGTCGGTGCGGTTCGGATCGGCGCCGTTCGCAAGCAGCACGCGGACCAGTTCCGTATCACGGAGATGAACTGCCAGAATCAGTGCGGTTTCGCCTTGTCTATTTGTTTCATCCACCTTTGCCTCTTTGGCCAAAAGGGTTCTGACGCCATCGACAAAGCGCAGCTGGGTAGCGAGGTGGAGAGGCGTAATACCCTCTTTGTCCGAAAGATTGGGATTCGCCCCTTTTTGAAGCAGGAACTCGAGCCAGGTATTGTCGCGCCGCTCTACCACGATATGCAGGGCTGTCTGGCCGGAGGAATGATCGCGCGTATTGACGATCACCGATCCAGGACGGCTGAGAAATTTGGTCGCTTCTTCGCCATCACGGTCTTTGACCGCCTTCAGAAAATTATAGCTGTCCGAAAATTGCGCGGCGGCGGGTGTCGACAAAGACATTGCTGCGACCGTAATCCCCGCAAAGCGGAAGAAAAGCGCGAATTTACCGGCCCAAATTGCATCCGTATGATTTTTGTTGAACATTCTAGGCCCCATTTTGCTAACCGGTGACATATCACCGATCCGTTATAATTGCTGACTATCAATTATCTGTTGAATTTGATCCAGTAGCAGACCATGTCTGGCCTCGTAATGAACAATTTCAAAAACATCGCAAAATCGATCCTCAGCGCAGGATTATTGACCCTCATGACCGCTTGTAATGCCGCATCCGACGGGAGCACGGCGGCGGATAGCGAGCCACCGCTCGCCGGGGCAAAAATTGGCGGTGACTTCACGCTGACAAACCAGGATGGCGGCAGAACATCGGAGGATCAGTTCAAGGGCCAATATCGGATCATGTATTTCGGTTACAGCTACTGCCCGGATGTCTGTCCGATCGACCTCGCCAATATCATGCTTGGATTGAAGCAGGCCGAAAAGGAAAATCCGGCCCTGAGCAAGAAGGTCCAGCCGATTTTCATATCGGTCGACCCCGAGCGTGATACGCCGGCGGTTCTGAAGCAATATGTTTCCGCCTTCCACCCCCGGCTTATTGGCCTCACTGGCAGTGCCGAGGAAATCGCGGCCGTCGCGGAAAAATATCTGATCATTTATGACATCCGCAAAGACGAATCATCGAGCGAATATCTCGTCGATCATAGCCGTCAGGCCTATTTGTTCGGGCCGGATGGCGAGCCGCTGGCGCTGCTTCCCTTTGATGGCACGCCGCAGGATGTTGCCGCTGAAATAAACCGATGGGTCCGCTAGACTCCGATCCGCCGTTTTGGGAACAGCCACTCGAAACGCTCGATCGCGGCCAGTGGGAAGCCTTGTGTGACGGTTGCGGGAAATGCTGTCTGCTGAAAGCGGAAGACGAGGATGATGGCCAGATATATATGACCAACATCGCCTGCAAATTGCTCGACCTTCAGAGCGCGCAGTGCAGCGATTATCGCCACCGCAAGTTCCATGTTCCCAATTGTGTCCGGCTGACCCGGAACAAGCTGGAAGAATTTGAATGGCTGCCCGACAGCTGCGCTTATAAAATGCGCGCCCGCGGCCTGCCTTTACCGGCATGGCATTATCTGGTCTCCGGTGATCGGGAATCGATCCATGCGGCCGGCAAGTCGATCCGTGGCAAGGTCATTCCCGAAAGCAAGGCCGGACCGCTTGAACAGCATATTCTCGATGCGCCTCTTTAGCTCATCGCGTCCCGAACCGCTCGCGATCAGCCTCGACGGGGTCCAATATCCACTCCATTTGCGGCGATCCAAACAGGCCCGGTCGATCATTGTTTCGGCGGATACGGTCAAGGGCATCGTTCGTCTGACGGTGCCCACCCACGCGTCGGAAAATCAGGCGCTGCGCTTTGCCCAGTCAAAGTCCGACTGGCTCAACGCCCGCTTTGCAGAAGCCGTGCCGCCGGTACCGGTCGAGGATGGCAGCCAGATCGCCATTGCAGGCGAGCCCTATATCATAAGATGGTCACCGGACTTTGCGCGTACACCGCAAATCGTCGAAGGAGAAATTAGACTGGGTGGCCCGGCCGAACATGTCGAGCCCCGCATTCTTCGCTGGCTCAAGGCGCAGGCCCGCACGATCTTCGTGGAAGATTTGCAATTTTACTGCGCGCGCGCCGGCTCAGATTTACCCAAATTGGCGGTCGGGGACGCGCGGCGACGCTGGGGTAGCTGTTCCAGTGACAAGTCCATCCGGTTGAGCTGGCGGCTGGTCATGGCACCCGCCCATGTCCGCCGGTCAGTGGTGGCGCACGAAGTGGCGCATCTCACCCATATGGATCATAGTGCGCGTTTTTATGCGTTGCTCGACCGGATTTACGAAATGGACCGGCGTGTCGCGGATCGCTGGCTCAAGGACCATGGTCGCGGGCTGCATATGGTCGGCGTGGAGCGGCAGTCGCCGACGACCGACTGAACCTTTTCCTTATTGCACTTCGGATCGTATCGCATCCGGAATCAGGGATTCCGGCGGCTTTTGCGGAGGCAGCGGCTTCGGTTTCTTGACTGGAGCCGGCTCTGGTTTGCGGGGAGCAGGATCTCCGCCGCGGCCGATCACGGAATCAATCCAGTCCTGGTCCAGCCGTGGGTTATCAGAAGCTTCCCCGTCTTCCAGATCATATTCGATACCGCGGCCAGTCTCTATCGGCATGCCGTTTTCGTCGACGTAGATACCGTCTTCCGGCGCTCCGAACAGCTCGTCTTCATCCGGCTCCAGTTGCCATTCCGGCAAAACAAGCTCGGTCTCGAATTGTTCGACCTTGCGCTTGGCTACGGCAATTTTCATGAACCGGGCAAAGGCGGAGGCCGGAGCCCGGCCACCTTGCAAGCCACTGACCGGCTTGGCATCATCTCGCCCCATCCAGACGCCGGTGGTCAGGCCGCTTGAGAAGCCCAGAAACCAGCCGTCCTTGTTGCTGCTGGTGGTGCCGGTCTTGCCCGCAACCGGCCTGCCGATTTGCGCTGCGCGGCCGGTACCGGTGTTAACCGCGGTCTGCATCAGGTCTGTAATTCCGGCTGCCACCCAGGGATCAACCAGCACACGACTGCCGTCAAACTTGCTCTGATAGAGAATATCACCTTTCATCGTCTGCACCTTGGTGATGCCAAACGGGGTTATCGCGACGCCCTTGGCGCTGACCGATGCAAAGGCCCGAGTCATGTCGATCAGTCGCACATCGGAGGTACCGAGCACCATCGAGGGGTTGGTGTCGATCGGGGTGGTGATACCAAAGCGACGGGCCATATTGGCGATTGTGGAGGTGCCGATGTCATTACCAATCGCTGCCGCGACGGTATTTTTGGAAAAAGCAAAGGCGGTGCGGACATTGATGTCGCCGGCATAGCGATCACCGCTGTTCCGCGGTGTCCAGTTGCCAATGGTGATGGGAGCATCGGTCACCATATCATCCGGCGCATAGCCCGCCTCGAGCGCTGCCATATAGACGAATATTTTCCAGGCGGAGCCGGGTTGGCGGACGGCCTGGGTTGCGCGGTTATAGTTGGATGTCACATAATCGGTCCCGCCGACCATCGCGCGAACCCCGCCATCACGGTCGATAGCCACCAGCGCGCCCTGGGCACCGGCGGGTACGCGCGACTGGATGGCGGCTGCAGCTGCGCGCTGCATATCGAGATCCAGCGTCGTCCACACTTCGATCGGCTCAATCGTTTCGTCGATCAGCAGGTCCAGTTGCGGCAGCGCCCAGTCGGTGAAATAGCGCACACTATTCTGGCGCGGCTCCGGTGCCAGCTTGACTGAAGCAGGCTTGGCTTGCGACGCTTCCGCTGCGGTGATCGCCCCGGCATCCTGCATCACCTCGAGGACCACAGTTGCCCGGCCAATGGCGGCTTTGGCATCGGCGGTCGGGGAATAGCGGGACGGTGCCTTGACTAGGCCGGCGATGATAGCGGCCTCGGCCAGATCAAGCTCTCTGGCGCCATGTGCGAAAAACCGGCGGGACGCGGCATCAATGCCATAAGCACCACCACCATAATAAACCTTGTTGAGATACAGTTCGAGAATCTGCTCTTTGGAAAATTTCCGTTCCATCGCCAGCGCGAGCAATATCTCGCGCCCTTTCCGGCCAAAGGTCCGGTTGTTGTTCAGAAATATGTTTCGTGCGAGTTGCTGGGTGATGGTTGAACCGCCCTGGGCCCAATAGCCGCGCTGTACCCGTACCTGAAGCGAACGGGCGATCCCGATCGGGTCAACGCCGGGATGACTTTCATAGCGGCGGTCCTCGACCGAGACCATCGCCGCCTTCATGACTTCCGGGATATCTTCATAGCGCAGCCACTCGCCGTAGCTCGGCCCCATCGAAAACAATTCCTTGCCATTGACGTCCAGTACCCGGATCATCTGTCCATTGGGTGAGGACTTCAGGTCCTCGAAACCGGGGAGCGAGGATCGGGCAACCAGCACGGCAACCACCAACATAATCGCCCCCAACAAACCAGCGACGAGGCCGGTTTTGGCGATCCGCCACAGCCATTTGCGTACTGGCCCCTGATTTTTGCTGCGTTTTTTTCCGCGCGCCATATTGTTCCGCCCATTATACGCTGAATTTAAGCTTTTCTAGCGTGTTAACGCCTTACTGCAGGCTGAACACGGAAGCACTGGAAAAATCAGTCTGTCTTGGGTTCGAACGCCATTGCGGCGCTATTCATGCAATAGCGCAACCCGGTTTCCGGAGGACCGTCGGGGAAAACATGGCCAAGATGTCCGTCGCAGTTTGAACAGCGGACCTCGACCCGGCGCATGCCCAGACTATTATCTTCTATCTCGGTGACCGCTTCGTTGTCGGCAGGAGCGGAGAAGCTTGGCCAGCCGCAGCCGCTATCGAACTTGCTTTGCGATTCAAACAACTTGCTACCGCAGCCCGCACAGAAAAACTCGCCATCGCGATATTCCGCATTGAGCGCTCCGGTGAAAGCCCGTTCGGTGCCGGCTTCGCGCAGCACATGATATTGTTCAGGCGAGAGCTGTCGCCGCCATTCTTCGTCGCTCAATGTTGTTTTTTCCATATCCTTTAAATGGGACCTCAATCGCAGTCGGTCAAGGGACCTGGCGTATGGCTTGATCACGAATCACAGCAAATCTTAACCGGATATTCAGCATATTTTAGCAATATGCAGGCCTATGAAGATGGTAGCAAAATCCTTGCTGTTCGGGTCAATGGTGACCGTAAGTCTGGCATTCATGCCGGACGCAGTGCGTGCGCAATGTCGGCTTTGTGCCACCAGCCCGGTTTCTGATAATCTCTCCGGAACGATCACAGACAAGTCTGAAATCCCGCTACAAATTGAAATTACGGCCAATCTGGATTTCTCGCGAATGGCTTTATTGAGTAGTAATGGCGGCGTGGTCAGTATTGATCCGACGTCCGGCGCCAGACAAATCAGCGGCAATATCGCCAATCTCGGTGGAATGGCGTTGCATGGCGAAGGAAGGCTGACGGGCGAACCGGGCCGTAGCGTGCGGGTATCGCTGCCGGAACGGATACAGCTGAGCGCGGCCAATGGCTCGACTGCGGAGCTGGAAAAACTCGAGACGAATCTACCCCCTATGGCCCGACTGGATCAGGCTGGCCGACTGATCTTCGCTTTCGGCGGTAAATTGAGAGTGCGGGGCGACGCCAGCGGCCAGTTCCGCGGTCGGATTGCCATCACCGCCGATTACGAGTGAACTATCGGCTGCTTGCGGCTTTCCGCGCAATCAGCAGCAATTCGTCTTCCAGCAGAACCTGGTCCGGTTGACCGCTGCTTTTCAACGTGATCTCCAGTTGCAGGACCCGTTCGATCAGCCGGGCTATATGTTGTGACGGCCAAATCCGCAGCTGCCGCTTGAAATGTTTCTGGTCCTTGAAAAAGACGCTGGGGTGACCGGCGACGGAATCGATATTGCCGCCGTTGTCGACCTTGCTGCGGAGTTCCGCGAGCTTGGTCAGGTGGCGCAACATGATTCGTATCAGGCCAATTTCACTGATTCCCTGCGCGCGCGAAGCGGCTATTTCCTGTGCCAGTCGGGCGGCATCACCATTGAGCGCGGCATGAATCAGCAGGCTGATATCCTCTTCGTCATTCTCGGCTCCGAGCAACAGGAGGATATCGGCCTCCGGTGCCTTGGGGTCTTCAGGCGTTGCGTCGAGATAGAGTGCTATTTTCTCGACTTCCAGCCGGGCGAGCACCAGATCATTGCTGGTCAGTGCGGCTATTTCCTGCGCCATCTCCCGGCTGAGCCGGAGGCCTTCGCTCTTTGCCATGGTCTGGATGGCGGCCACTGCCTGTTCCGGCGTGGTTTCATAGCAGGTCGCGATCATCGCATCCGGTGCGGCGATGATCGATTTCGCCAAGGCGGTCTTGTCGCCCATGCCGGGAGCGATGACAAAGACGGGGTCGCCGCCGGACGCGCTCGCCAGCAAGGTTTCGATCGCCGCGGTTGCCCGCACCGCTTCACCGCTGTTCAGCCGCAATATGATATAGCGCTTGTCCCCGAACAGCGATGCGGAATTGGCTTCGTCGTTCAGCCGGGCGGGACTGTCGCTGAGATCCGAGATGGTCATGTCCACCCGTTCGGCGGATTTCGCCAGCGGCTGCACCAGTTCGTCGACCAGCGCCTGACAGCGGGTAACATTGGGGCCGCATAACAGGATCAGTCGAAACTTATCGGAACCGGCATGAAAGCGCCTGACAATGTCTTCCGGCTTTGCCTTCATGGCTGTGGCGACGCGTTGGCCTCTTCCCGGGCGAACAGAGAAAGCCGGGTTACGATCTGGTTGGAAACTCGGGTCGCCAGATTTTCCAGCGCGGTTTCTTCTGCGGCAACAGTCGCATATTCCGAAGACACCACGTCGATACCGGCATCTGAACCGGCCGTTGCGTCGAGCACGACCACGGAATCGGCGAGGCGGACCAGTTGATAGCGGGCGCGCAAGGTTCTGCGCTCGCGGGTGATCCGGTCATCGCTGCGGACGCCAAATCCGGAAATCTTGTCATCCAGTGCAACCGTCAGGCGATATTTTGCCTGTTGCCCTTCGAATGTTTCGAGCTGATCCTTGAGCGCGTTGCGCATCAGCCATCCGGCCTTTCCGGCGATCGGTTCAATCTCGACATTGCCGAGTTCCTGCGCGACGACGCCATTTGTGCCACCAGCATAAAGCGGCCGCAAATTGCAGCCAGCCAGCATCGCTGACAATGTCACAACCATGGTGATGCGGGCGATCATACTCTTCATATTACGATATTGACCAGTCGGTCGGGCACGACAATCACCTTCTTTATTTCCGCTCCGTCCAGACTACGCTGCACCTTCTCGGACGCGAGGGCAAGTTCTTCGAGATGCTCTTTGCTGCTGCCCTTGGCAACGGTAATGGTATCGCGGAGCTTGCCGCGCACCTGAATCGCTATGGTCACTTCATCGTCGACCAGCAGGCTTTCGTCTACCTCCGGCCATGGCGCATTGGCAACCAGCTCGCTTTCGCCGAACAAGGCCCAGGCTTCTTCCGCAATATGCGGCACCATCGGGGCGACGATCCGGGCCAGTGCCTTGATCGCGATGGTCCGGTCTTCAGATGGTCCGGATTTCTCGATCAGATTGACCAGTTCAAATATCTTCGCCACCGCCTTGTTGAACGAGAGCGCTTCAACGTCTCCGGCAACACCGGCCACGGTCTGGTGGAGCTTGCGGCGAAGCGGCTTGTCTTTACCTGTATCGGTGTTGTCGGCAACCGTAATGAACAGGCGCCACAGCCGCTGGACGAAACGCCAACTGCCTTCAATACCGGCCTCGGACCACGGCAGATCGCGCTCGGGCGGGCTGTCGGAGAGCATGAAGAAGCGCACCGCGTCGGCACCATATTGTTCGATGATCGGATCGGGGTCGACGACATTTTTCTTCGACTTCGACATTTTCTCGACCCGGCCGGTGGTAACCGGTGAACCGTCGACGATGGTTGCCCAGTCGGAGCCGTTCTTCTCCACCTCGTCAGGAGACAGCCAGCTGCCGTCGCCATGTTTATAGGTTTCGTGCGTCACCATCCCCTGGGTGAACAGGCTTTCAAACGGTTCGGCAAAATCCAGCTTGCCGATACTCGCCAAGGCGCGGGTCCAGAAGCGGGCATAGAGCAGATGCAGAATCGCATGTTCGACGCCGCCAATATATTGGGTGACCGGCAGCCATTGTTTGACCACTTCGGGATCGAAGGGACGGTCGTCCGGCTGGCTGGCAAAGCGCAGGAAATACCAGCTGCTGTCGACAAATGTATCAAGCGTATCGGTTTCGCGCCGCGCCGCTGTGCCGCATTTCGGGCAATCTATCTGTTTCCAGGTCGCGTGCCGTTCCAGCGGATTGCCGGGCGTTTCAAAATCGATTTCTTCGGGCAGGATGACCGGTAACTGATCTTTCGGCACCGGTACCGGACCGCAGGTCTCGCAATGGATGATCGGGATCGGTGTCCCCCAGTAACGCTGGCGCGAAACGCCCCAGTCGCGCAGCCGCCACGTGGTCTGGGCCTTGCCCCAGGTTTCGGATTGGGCGCGATCAATGACGGTCTTTTGCGCCGTTTCTATGGTCATGCCGTCAAGAAACGCGCTGTTCACGATCTTGCCGGATCCGGTATAAGCCTCGTTGCCGACATATTCGGCGCCGGTTTCGTCGCCATCGGAAACCACGCGTTTGACCGGAAGGTCATATTTGCGGGCAAAGTCGAGATCGCGCTGGTCGTGCGCCGGCACGCCGAATACTGCGCCGGTGCCATAATCCATCAGCACGAAATTGGCGACATAGACCGGCAATTGCCAGTCCGGATCGAGCGGATGGGTAACGGTCAGACCGGTATCAAAGCCCTTTTTCTCCATCGTCTCGAGCTCGGCTGCCGTCGTGCCACCGGCTTTGCATTCCTGGGCGAAGGCAGCAAGCGCCTCGTTCTTTGCTGCCAGTTGCTGGGTCAGCGGATGGTCGGCCGCCAAGGCAACGAAGCTTGCCCCGAAAATCGTATCCGGTCGCGTCGAAAAGACCTCGACCGTCGCGATTTCATCCTGCGCTTCGGCCAGAGCGAAATGGAATTGCAAACCCTGCGACTTGCCGATCCAGTTTTCCTGCATCAGCCGTACTTTTTCCGGCCAGCCCTTGAGATCACCCAGTCCGCTCAGCAGATCCTCGGCAAAATCGGTAATCTTGAGAAACCACTGGCTGAGCTTGCGCTTTTCGACCTGCGCGCCCGAGCGCCAGCCCTTGCCGTCGATAACCTGCTCGTTGGCGAGTACGGTCATGTCGACCGGATCCCAGTTGACCGCCGATTCCTTGCGATAGACCAGGCCGCCTTCGAACAGGTCGATGAACAATGCCTGTTCATGGCCATAATATTCCGGGTCGCAGGTCGCCAGTTCACGGCTCCAGTCAAAGGCAAAGCCGAGCGTCTTCAGCTGGCTGCGCATCGATGCGATATTGGCTCTTGTCCACTCGCCGGGATGGACTTTCTTTTCCATCGCGGCATTTTCCGCCGGCATGCCGAAAGCGTCCCAGCCCATCGGATGGAGCACTTCATAGCCCTGCATCCGCCGGAAGCGGGCGAGCACGTCGCCCATCGTATAGTTGCGGACGTGGCCCATGTGGATGCGGCCCGACGGATAGGGAAACATCTCGAGCACATAGCTGCGCGGCTTGCTGCTTGCGTCGTCCGCTTCGAATACGCGCGATTCGTCCCAGCGCTTTTGCCAGCGTTTGTCCGCCGCCAGTGGATTGAATCGCTGATCGGTCATTGCGGCCCCATTATGTGGTAGGAAAAATTAGTTGGTAATCGCACCGCGCCGCAAGTCGCGGGCCTTGGTGAGAATGATCTGCTCGAGCTTCTGCGTGGTCGCTGCCTTGACCGGTGCGTCGACCCAGGTGCCGTTGCTGGCAACCTGACGCGATGCCGCGACGCGCAGAGCGTCGGCGCGCAAATCCTGGTCGAGGATCGAGACATTGATTTTCATCCGCTCGCCGGGATTTTCCGGGTTCACATACCAGTCGGTCAGGATCACGCCGCCATTGCTGTCGGTCTGGGTCAGGGGCATGAAAGCCAAGGCATCAAGCGAGGCACGCCACAAATAGGCATTCACGCCAATGGTCGTGACTTGCGATGCAGCCAGATCGGCTTTGGGTCGCTCTTTTCCGCCGCAGGCAGAAAGCAAAGACAATGTCAGCAGACTAGCGGTTGCAGATCGCAAGAAGAGAGATGTTTTGAGGCGGGACATGAAGCGCTCCTGGTTGCATTTTGCGCCGATACCAAACCCTTTTTACGGGATTTGTTCCGGACATGATATCATTTCAGCGCTCTCTATAAATGCTTTGCCGCAAGGGGCAAGCATAAGCGCATGTTTTGCTCTTGTGGAGCAGGGACTGAACCGCAGTTGAATGACGGCAAAATCATGCCCGGTTCATTTCCAGGCTGCTAGGCTTTGCCAAATGTCCGGACAAAAGCGTAACCGAACTGCAACAGATTGATGTTAGATGTGCAAAATCGGACAAAACGCAAAGTTGACTCGTGCAGAACGCCAATTTTTGGTATAGCCAGAGTCACTTAAAGGGGAATCGCACTCGTCATGAGGAAAAAGGGTAGTCATATTGGTTGGTTAGCGTCGGGACTCGCACTCTCGGGCCTTGCCATGACTCCTGCCTTGGCCAGAGTGTTTTCCGGCGATGACAACATGGTATCGCTCAAAACGCTGGGATCGATCGGTTCCTTCACCGTGGCCGGTGCCGACCCTGATCTCGTAGCCCAGTTCAAACTCAGCGCGTTGCGCGGCAATGCGAGCTTCAAATTTACACCGACCGGCGGCACTCGCGACGGAGAACGTTCCGTGACTGTGGTGGTTCGTCAGAAGGCGGCTGGTGCCGTTTCCATCCGTGAAAATATTCTCGCCGGAATATCCGGATCGGGTGTGACAAGCGCAGCAAAAATTGCTCCTGTTTCTTACAGTCTTGGCTCCGCGAAGGGCCTGAAGAGCTTTGCTATCCCGGTCAGAAAACTGGCTGGCAATATGCCTGACCTGTCGGAAATCGGTTCCGAAAAATTGATGGGCGATGAAAATACCGGCAAGAAGAGCCGTTTCAACACGCGCATGTCGATCGATGCTTCCGCGCCGATCAACGCCGCGCCGCGCGCACTGGATGCCAGCCAGAAAGATTACACACTGGATGTCGGTGGCAGCTACTCGCTTACCCGCAATCTGGCTGTGACCGCCGGTGTCCGGATCAACAACGAGCGTGACCGGATGGCGCCGCTTACTGACAATCGTCAGGATAGCCAGGCCGTCTATGTCGGAACCCAGTTCCGCTTCTAAAAATCTGCAGTCAGCTTAAAGCGTCGATCGCGGCCCAGCCGTGGATGAGGTGATTTTTGCGCGCCCGATAACGGCGCCCATTCATCCCGCCCAAATATATCACCGCGCCGTTGGATAGGGCAGCCAGACGTCGAGCCTGTAACGGATTCAGCGGCCTCTGGCCGGGATGCGACCGGGTGGCAAAGACCGGCGACAGAAAATAAAAATCAGCGCCGACACGATTGGCTTGCTGGATTTCCCGGGCATCATGAACCGGAGCGCTGTGCAGCAGCCTGCCAATTCCCGACCGTCGCAACGCCCGTCGATGCACGCCATCGGCGCCCCAGAGTCTGGCTTGTGCCGGTGATCCGGCCAGCAATATTATATGTCCGCGCCGCCGGGCCAGCTTTCTGACCGTTTCAAATCGCGCCCGTCGTGACGGCTCCGGCAGATGATAATGGCGAAAGACAATCCCGCTACCACGCGGCAGTTGCCTGATGCTATGCTCGAGAAACGCGTCATTCCGCTCGTCGGTGAACAACCATATCCGCGGCAGGATCGAACCTCTCTGGTCCGGCAACAGGGGGCAGGGCTGGTCTCGCAACATAAGCAGCTCTATAGACGCAAGCTTGGCGAAAGAATATGATTGAGAGAGATTCAAACGTGTCAAATCCAGCCCTCGAGAACATCCGCGGCAAGATCGAAAAATCTGCCAGATTAGCGGACCGAAAAACATCCGATATCGCGCTGATCGCAGTGTCTAAAACCCGCAGCAGCGATGAAATTCGGCCACTGCTGGACGCTGGTCATCATGTGTTTGGCGAGAACCGGGTGCAGGAAGCGTCGGAGAAATGGCCGGCATTGAAAGCGGACTATCCTGATATCGAACTGCACATGATCGGCCAGCTGCAATCGAACAAGGCTGCGGAAGCCGTGGCCCTGTTTGATTATATCCATTCGGTGGACCGGCTTTCGCTGATCAAGGCACTGGCGAAGGAAATGGATCGGCAGGAGCGTCGTCTGCCCTGTTTTCTGCAGGTCAATATCGGTGAAGAACCCCAAAAAGGCGGCTGCGATATCAAGGCGGTTCCGCAATTGCTCGAACAAGCCCGCGACGCCGGTATCGAAGTGGCTGGCCTGATGGCGGTCCCGCCAGATGGCACCAATGCGATGCCTTATTTTGCGCTGCTCGCGAAGCTTGCTCGTGACAACGGGCTGGACGGACTCAGCATGGGAATGTCGGGCGATTTCGAAAAGGCGATCAAGCTTGGGGCCACGCATATACGCGTCGGTACGGCCCTGTTTGGTGAACGAGCGCCACAGGCAGCATAATCAGCCCTTGTCGATTTTCTCGCCGTTCTTTTCGCCGCTCTTTTCGCCGCTCTTTTCGCTGTCTTTGGCCGCGCGGTCCGCTTTGCGCTCTTCGGGCGTGTCAGCGGCGACATAGCTGATCACGACATCGCCATCCTCGATTACCGGACGAGCATCTGTTGCGAAAAATAGCAGCCGCCGGTCAGGCTTGAGAACAGCCAGCGGTTCCTCGTCTTTTTCCAGATTCTTCCGATAGTCCTCGGCACTGAATTTCTCGGTAATATTGGTTTTGCTGAATCGCCAGCCCGCCAGATCACGGTCGAGCAAAGTGCCAAAATCCGCACCCGATTCAAACAACAGCCGACCATGTCCGACCCGGCTTTTGCTGTGGCTGTCGTTGGCTAGCCGGCTGATCTGTTCATAGCCCATTTCCGGGCCGAGATCGGCGGTGATCAGCTGGTTCTGGCTGTCATTGTCTGTGGCAGCGATCAGATGCTGGAATTCGCCCATATCGATATTGTCATCATGGGCCTCTTCGAGCACATCGCCGTGATGGATCGTCAAGCCTTCGCTGCGCGCCCGGCGCAGGGCAAATTTGCTATCGTCCGTAATCAGAACATCGATATCGAGAGATTTCAGCATTTTACCCAGAGCAATCGACCAACGGTTGGCACCGGCTATCAATACGCCTTCGCCTTTTCCTTCGGAGATGCCCAGTCGTTCAGCCACCCAAGAAGCGGAAAAACCGTGGGCAAAAATCGTCGCGATAACAACGGCAAAACTGAGCGGGACAAGCGCCTCGGCCCCCGGCAGTCCGTAGTCGACAAGGCGTATGGCAAACAGACCAGTAATCGCGACCGCGACGATACCGCGCGGGGCGATCCAGGCGATAAACAAGCGCTCGCGCCACGGAACCGAACTGAAAAACAGAGCCAGCAGCACCGAGAGCGGCCGTACAACGAACAATAGCAATATCAGGAAGATGATAAATTGCGGCCGGAATTGCTGCACCGTTTCCCAGTCCAGCGTGGCGGAAAGAATGATGAACACCCCGGAAATCAGCAGCACCGCCAGATCTTCCTTGAACCGGTAGAGCGCCTGACTCGAATATATTTGCCGGTTGGCCATGACGATGCCCATCACGGTCACCGTGATCAATCCGGTTTCATGCTTGATCAGATCGGCGATGACAAAACCGGCGATCACCGTGACCAGCAGAAAGGGAGCTTTCAGATATTCCGGAACCTTGCCCCGGGGAAACAGCCAGGTGACGGCGAATCCCAGTCCTGCGCCGATCAGGCCGGCAATGAAGCTTGCCGCAAGCACGTCCATGCTGATGACGGCGATATTGGCATCGGGACCTTCGTAGGTGATATAGGCATAGATGCCGACAGCGAGCAGAGCGCCAATCGGATCGTTCACAATGCCTTCCCATTTTAGGATGTTGCGAACCCGCGACGGGACCCGCAGCGTACGCAGCATCGGCCCGACCACGGTAGGACCGGTGACGATCATGATACCGCCGAGCAAGGCCGAGATTTCCCAGGACAGGCCAGCGCCATAATGCGCGGCTCCGGTGCCCAGCACCCAGGCAATCGGCCCGGCAATGAAAATCATTGCCGTTACCGCGCCGCCCGCTTGTCGCAATTCGCGGAAATTCAGGCTGAGCCCGCCTTCAAACAGGATCACGGCAACCGCCAGTTTGATGATCGGTTCCTGCAGCGCGCCGAAATCGCGTTCGGGATCAATGATACCGAGCACGGGGCCCGCTAGGATGCCGACGATCAGCATGAGAGCTATGGCGGGACGACCGGTCCGCCAGGCAATCCATTGCGCGCCGATGCCGAGGAGGCCGATCAGCGCGATCTTGACCATGAGAGAGTCAACTAGTTCCATCATCTATCCTTGGCGGGTTTTTCGGGCTTATGCAAAAAAACTTTCTGCCGCCTGTGGATCAGCAATCACGGAAATGGTCAATTGCTTCCTCGATAACGGCGTAAACAGCATCCAGTTCCACAGAGCTGATACAATAAGGTGGCATGATGTAGATCGTATTGCCCAGCGGTCGAAGTAAAATCTTGTGATCCCGGAAAAACGCAAGCAGTTGCGGCCCCAGGCTGGACATATAGTCGCCGGCACCATCGTCGATTTCAAAAGCCAATATAGTGCCACACTGGCGCAGACCGCTGACGTTCGATTTCTGCTTCAGCCTGTCGGAAAAGGCAAGATGCGAGGCGATGATGGCATCGATCCTCTGCTGCACCGGTTCGTCGCGCCAGATGGCGAGATTGGCATTGGCCGCAGCGCAGGCGATCGGATTGGCGGTGAAGCTGCTCGAATGGAAGAACATCTGCGCGCGATTTTCGGAATAATGCGCCTGATAGATGGGATCTGTGGCCGCGGTAACGGCCAGCGGGATGACGCCGCCGGTCAGGCCTTTGGCCATGCACAATATATCCGGTTCGACGCCCGCCTGTTCGCAGGCAAAGACGGTGCCGGTGCGGCCCCATCCGGTCATCACTTCGTCGGCAATGAACAGCACATCATGGTCGCGGCAGATGGCGGCCATCTGTGCCAATATTTCGGGACCGTAGATTTTCATGCCGCCCGCGCCAAGAATCAGCGGCTCGACGATCAGCGCCGCTGGCGGGTTTTCGCTATCCTTGCAAAAGGTTTCAAGCTGGTCGAGCGTCGCCTGCTCAGCCCCGGCTTCCGGAAAGCCTATCGTGCCGACGTCGAACAGCAGCGGTGCATAGGCCTGATTGAACACCCCGCGCGCGCCGACCGACATCGCTCCGATCGTATCGCCATGATAGCTATGCTCCATGACGAGGATTTTCTGTCGCGATTCCCTACGATTATGCCAATAGCCGAGCGCCATTTTCAGCGCGACCTCGACCGCAGTCGATCCGCTGTCGGAAAAGAATATATGTTCGAGTGACTCGGGCAGAAAGTCGGACAATCCGGCTGCCAGTTCCCGTGCCGGTTCATGCGTCCATCCGGCAAAGATCATCTGGTCCAGTCTGGTGCTTTGCTCCTGAATAGCGCTGACGATTCTGGGGTGGCAATGGCCGTGGGTCTGTACCCACCAGCTCGATATTGCATCAATGATCTTGGTGCCGTCTGCCTGATAGAGCGCTGCGGCCTCAGCCCGCGCGATTTCCGGGATCGGTTCGCCAAGGCCATGTTGCGTGAACGGGTGCCAGATGTTGATACTCATGATGCAAAGTCTCCGATATCGAAATGCGCAGCAAAGGCGTCCCGCAAGGATGCCGGTGTGAGTTCATCGATGATCGGCAAGCGCCCGAGATGCGGCACAGCGCCGATCCGGCAGATGGTCTGTTCGCTATCGACATTCTCGTCGCCGATAAACGCGATACCATGGATTGGCACGCCGCGGCTGCGCAAAGCCTCGATCGTCAGCAGGCTGTGGTTGATGGTTCCGAGACTCGTCGAGGCGACGATGATAACCGGCAAGGCCCAATGGGCGAAGAGATCGGCGAACAGCAGGTCCGGATTGACCGGAACCAGCGCGCCGCCTGCGCCTTCGATGATCAGCACACCGTCAACCTGCGGGATGACTAGATCGTTCAGACCGATGACAATGCCTTCCTGCGCCGCCGAAAAATGCGGCGAGGCGGGTATCTTGAGCCGGTAGCGTTCGGGCAATATCCGGGCAGGATCGATTCCCCCCAGCCGCGCTATGGTTTCGCTGTCTGTGCCGTTCGCGAGTCCTGCCTGTACCGGTTTCCAGTAGCTGGCGCCCAGGGCCGCCGTCAGCGCTGCGGCAAAAACGCTCTTGCCGATATCGGTATCGGTACCGGTGATGACAAATTGCCGGCTCATGCCGCGTCTGCCAATAACAGGGCTTCGTGCAATGCGGCGGAGAGGTCCCGAATATCGTCCTGCGTCACGTTCAGGGTCAGAGAAATACGCAGACGCGCGGTTCCTGCCGGCACCGTCGGCGGACGAATGGCGCGGACATCAAATCCCTGGCCCTGCAGTCTTGCCGCCACTTCTACTGCCACCCGGTCTTCGCCGAGGATGATCGGGAAAATCTGGCTGTTCTGGTGGTCGCCGAGGGACAGGCCGGCGAAACAGTCCCGGGCAAGCGCGATATGGCCGGCCAGATCAGACTGCAGCGACGAATTGTCCGCGACATAGGCGATCGCTTGCTGGGCCAGATGTGCGGTCAGCGGGCTCGGCGCCGTGGAAAAGATGAATGGCCGGGCACGATTGATGAAAAATTCCCGCAATAGCTTCGGCAGGGTCAGCAGGCCGCCTTCACCACCCAGCGCCTTGCCGCAGGTGCGCAACAGGATCGCGTTATCCTGCCTGCCAATGTCACCGGCCAGACCGGTACCGCCCTCGCCATAGACCCCGACCGCATGGGCCTCGTCGATCACCAGCATGGCGTCATGCATGTCGGCAATGCGCGCGAGATCGACCAGCGGCGCCCGGTCGCCGTCCATGCTGTACAGACTCTCCGCTGCGATCCAGATGGTGCCCGTGCCACCGGACGTGCGCCAGTTTTGAATATCCCGCTCGACAGCGTTGCAATCATTATGGGGAAAGGCTCTGAAGCTGGCGCGGCCCAGCTTCATGCCGTCATGAACGCTGGCGTGGATAAGCTCGTCATAGAGCAGCAGATCGCCAGTCTGTGGCAGAGTCGCGAACAGGGCCGTGTTTGCAGCAAATCCGGAACCGAAGAACAGGCTGGATTCCGAGCCAAAATGGTCTGCGGCAAAGGCCTCGAGCGCTTCATGTTCGGGATGATTGCCGCCGAGCAGACGTGATCCGCCCGATCCGTGTGCGATGCCATTGGCGATCGCGGTCTGGGCGCTATCTTTCAGATAGGGACTGCGGGATAGGCCGAGATAGTCGTTCGAGGAAAAATCCTTGCCGGCGGGAATCGACAGCCGCCGTTTGCGGCCTGCTTTTTCCAGCGCATCAAGCTGCTCGCGATAGGGTGTGAATCGATCCATGACCGCGCCGTTAGCAGTCAGCAGCCGCTGGTGGCCAGAGGCAATGCAAGCTGCCCTTCATCGATCATGTCTATTGAGGCCTCGCGAAACGGAAGCGGGAATCGCACCGGCTTCTTCGCCAGACCGATGATTGCCTCTGCCGGTCCGCCGACGCAGGCTTCGATCGCCGGATCCTGTGCCGCCATACCGCCGGTCAGCGCGCCGAAAGCGGGCATGATCAGATGCTGGCGGCCTTTGACAAAGCAGCGCCGCGCAACATGGCGGCCGCGCACCGCGATGCGGAATTTCGGGTGATAATGGCCCGATATTTCGGGCAACAGGCTGTTAGCGCTGGCCTGGTGGCGGAGTGCTAGCCCTTCGCCGGTCCATTCGTCGACCACGCAGCCACCCCACAGGCCAGCCACGTCACGATCGTGATTGCCGGTTATCCAGATCCACTCCAGCGCGCCGGTCATCGCGACAAGCTGCCTTGCCGCTTCCGGTTCCAGCCTCGCCTCGCCCTCGTCGTCGTGATAATTGTCACCAAGACAGAAAATCGTCGTCGCGCCGGTTTCGGCGACCAGACCGGCCAGCTCCGCCAGCGTTGCCTGGCTGTCATAAGGCGGCAGCATCTGGCCCTGCCGCGCGTAAAAGCTGGCTTTCTCGAGATGGAGATCGGCGACTAGCAGCGCGTTCTTCGCTGGCCAGTAGAGCGCCGCAGGAGCCACGATATCAAAGCGGTGATTGGCGAACATAAGGGGAACCATGACCCGCTATGCGATGAACATCAAAGCTATGCAAGCCGCTCTATTGGAATTTTTGCCGCAACCATCCTATATGCGCAGCCATGACCGAATCTCTATCTCCCGTAAAAGTCGCCGCGCTCTATCATTTTGCCGTGGTCGACGACCCCGCTGCCCTGCGTCTGCAAATACTCGCCCTGTGCGAGGAGCATCATCTCAAAGGCACGATTTTGCTCGCCCACGAAGGGATCAACGGCACGATCGCCGGCGCATCGGTCGATATTGACGCGGTGATTGACGGTTTGCGTGCCCTTCCGCTGTTCAACGGGCTAGAGGTAAAATATTCCGAGGCCAGCACGATGCCGTTTCTGCGGATGAAAGTCCGGCTGAAAAAGGAAATCGTCTCGATGGGTGTCGAGGGTGTCGATGCCGCGACCCAGCAAGGCAATTATGTCGATCCGGCAGACTGGAACGACCTGATCGCCGATCCCGACACGGTGGTGATCGATACCCGCAATGGTTATGAAGTGGCGATCGGCAGCTTTGACGGCGCGATCAATCCGGACACCAAGAGTTTCCGCGACTTTCCCGCTTGGTTCGACGAATTCTCCGAGCAGCTGCGGCAGACGGAAAGCAAGCAGCCCAAGATCGCGATGTTCTGCACCGGCGGGATCCGCTGCGAAAAGGCAACCGCTTATGTCAAGGCGCAGGGATTTGACGATGTCCATCATCTCAAGGGCGGGATATTGAAATATCTCGAACATGTGCCCGAAGCGGAAAGCATGTGGCAGGGCGATTGCTTCCTGTTCGACCAGCGGGTTGCGGTCGGTCACGGCTTGCAGGAATCGGACTATGGCCAATGCTATGCCTGCCGGATGCCGCTCAATGTCGCTGACCGTGCCTCGCCCGATTATGTGCCCGGCGAAGCCTGCCCGCATTGCATCGACCAGCGCAGCGACGAACAGCGCGCGCGCTATCGCGAACGCCAGCGTCAGGTCGAGCAAGCGGCGGAAGAAGGCCGTCAGCATCTCGGCACGGCATGACCGCCATGACCGAAATGCCGGTCCTCTATAGCTTCCGGCGCTGCCCTTATGCGATGCGCGCGCGGATGGCGCTGCTGATCAGCGAGACTCCGGTCCGTCTCAGAGAAGTCGTGCTGCGCAACAAACCCGAAGAAATGATCGTCGCATCGCCCAAGGCCACCGTGCCGGTGCTGGTGTTGCCCGACGGGCAGGTCATCGATGAAAGCCTGGCGATCATGCACTGGGCCTTGGCCCGCAACGACCCGCAAGCCTGGCTGCAGGGCAGTGACGCCGAAGCCGCGCTGATCGCCGAAGCCGATGGCCCGTTCAAGGACCATCTCGACCGCTATAAATATCCGACGCGCTACGAAAATGTCGACCCGCTAGACCACCGCGCCGGCGGACTGGAATTTCTCAGGAAGCTCGACGCGATGATCCAGAAGTCGGGCCAGCTAACGGGCGACCAGCCCAGCTTAGCCGACCACGCGATATTCCCCTTCGTCCGCCAGTTCGCCAATAATGACCGCGACTGGTTCGACCAATTGCCTCTGCCAGCGCTGCAGAAATGGCTCGGCGATCATCTTGCTTCGCCGATATTCGCCACGACGATGGTGAAATATCCGCAGTGGGTGAGTGGGGATGTCGAGCCGGTTTTTGCTTTGGAGGCAGCTGCTTAGGCCGCGCGCGCCTTATCAAATCCCAACTCGAAGCTTCAGCCCAACTTTCGTATCCGGTGCGGCATCTGACAGGCCGACGGCGCCATCGACGCCGATGCGGACCGAGCGGGTGAGATTGGTGCCAAAGCCCATGTTGATGCTCTGGCTGTCGCCGATGCTGGAGGATGCGGATTGTTCGTAGCTATAGGAAGCGGTCAGCGCGCTGTTCTCACCGAGCAGCAGATGGCTGCCGGCGGTTCCTGACAGCGTGTTGCGCGTTTCAAAATTATCCGGCTTTCCGATGATCGTATAGCCGGCGCCTACAAACGGCACGACCGCGCCCATTTTCCTGGAGAGCTGGCCGGAGACGCCATAATCGACCTTGCCGGTTCCGAGGCCTTTCTCCCGCGATGCGGTCGGGACCTTGACCGAAGCCCCGATGCTGGCGTTCACGCCAGAGACCGGTAGCTGATAGGCGGCGTTAAGCGAGAGGTCGCCGATGCCTTCGCGTTTCACCTGGCCTGTTTTTGTGGCGTCCGACGACAGTAAAGACGTGCCGAACAGCCCGCCCTGATTGATGATCACCTCCTGCGGGGCGGTGGAGGAGATATAGGGAATCGACGCGGACGCGCTGAACCGGCCTTTGGTCATCGCTACGCCGGTGGTCGCAAATGTGGTTTTATAGTTCAGGCCTTCGCCGACATCGCCCTCGACATGGTCAACAGCAGCGAGCAGCTGGAAACGGGTTTCGTCCTGCGGGCTCTTGTCTTGTTGTTCGCTGCTGTCCTGCGCGAGGGCAGGGCTGGCGGCTGCGAGCAGGATCGGGAAAGTAAGAAAAATGCGCATGTCGGCTTCGCTCCATGAAGATATCGCAAGCGCCAAAGAGGCGGATGCTTGTCTGTGTGTGGAGGGAACGAACCGGACTGCCGGTTTAATCCATTTTATTTTTTCAAAGGCGGTTTAGGCCCTAAGCTAGACGAATTTCGAGACTTTCCTGCCGTGATCACGAAGCTGCCTGGTCAGAACTTGATCCGGGTGCCTATTGAGTCGCTGGTATATAACGGGGCATTTCTGGGAGTGAGAAAATGGATTTTGCGATTGGGAAAATCGATCGCGACCTGATCGAATTTCCGGAGCATGTCCATGCCCATCAACAAGGTCGGCTTGTTGGCCAAGCCAAAGCGTTTAAACGGCGGCGCATCGGCGAAAGCAACCAGCAGGTTAGCGAAGCGGGCACGACCGATACGAAATTCGCGTAATCTCCCGAATTCCACCCCCAGAGTTTCTCCGGTTACGGCAATCAACAGATTATCATCGCCCAATTCTTTGGCTCGTTTCTGCATTCGTTTTTGCAGCGCACTGTTGCCGATGGACATTTCCGCTCCGGTATCGATGATGACGTTGACCTCGATACCGGCAATCGTCGCGTCTGTAAAAATCAGCTGGCCGGACCGGCGTTTGGCGGTCACCACGATTTCGCGCGACGGTGGCCGGTTGCGCGCTTCATCTGCATCCTCGATGATAATCTGGCTTGTGACAAAATCGAACAGGATGCGCTGGTCCTGCAAACCGTCGAGGCCCAATATACCATCGGCGCCGATATGCTGTGCCGCCAATACGGGCGAAACCAGCCCGTCATAATTTTTTTGGCCCAGGGTCAGACGGGGCACGTAGACCATGTCGACCATGGAAATACCGGCGATGCTCATCAATTGGGCCGGCTCTTCGCCTTCCAGAGCCAAATTGTCGGCGACTTTGCGCGAAATCACGGTCCGTTCCGCCCCGGTGTCGATGACGAAGGAAAACGGGCCGTTGCCTTCTATGCTGACCGGTACGGTCATCCGTTTGGCACGATCCTGATCGATATCGACTATTTCGCCTGCGGGCGTCGGCAAGCTTTCGGGCGCCACCGGCTGACCAAAGGGTACAGGATAGGCCATCGTCAGCGCCGACGCCAGGAAAGCGGGAGTCATGCTCGTCAAAAAGGCAGACATAATATCTCCTATCAGTTTGCTCCGGTCAGCGACAAGCTACGCTCCCGGTTCCGGCTTGTCACAACTATATTACAAACAAGCCTTCTGATTCGACCAATAACGTCGCTAGAGACCAGCAGGCAGCAGGAAATAGATCTTCCGGTTGGCAAAATCGATCGCCAAACGGTCAAATTGGCGCAGGGCATCCATGCCGAGAAACAGGGCGGGCTTCTTGTCCAGTTTTAAAGCCTTGAACGGTGCAATATCGGCAAAAGCAATCGGAATGATACCAAAACGGGCGCGACCGATTATCAATTCCTCGGCAATCGCATAATCGGCCCCGATCGAGCGGCCGGTGACATCGATGAGGCTGGTTTGCACGACGTCGGACGATTTCAGGCGTAGCCGCTTTTGCAGCGCCTTGTTACCGACGGAAAGCTCTCCGCCGGTGTCGATGATCACGCTGGTCTTGATCCCGGCAATCGTGGCGTTGGTAAAAATCAGCTGTCCTGACCGCCGCCTTGCCGTCACCACGATTTCCCGGCGAGACCGGCTGACCAACCGTTCGCTGGTGTCGCCGACGGAGATTTGTTTTCCGACAAAATCGAACAGGATCCTTTGACCCTGCAGGCTGTCGAGACCAAGAATGCCGTCTGCCCCGATATTGGCAGAACGGAAAGTGGGCGAAATCAGGCTGTCATAGCTGCGTTTGCCGAGGGTCAGGCTGGGCACGTAGACGGTCTGGACAATGGTCGTGCCGGCCAATGCGGTAATCCTGACATCATCTTCAAGATCGAGCGCCAAAGCGCCGGCAATTTCCTTGGACAATATGGTGCGCTGCGAAGCCGTGTCGATGATGAACTGATAAGGGCCGCCATCAGCGATGCCGACCGATACCGTCATCCGTTCGACCCGGTCCTTCGCGATGTCAATCTGTTCGGAATCGGGATGGAGAAACTGGTCGGGCAGGGCATCGGCAATATAGGCTTCGGCTTCCGGCTCAACCGGAATGGACGCTGCAAGCTGGGCTGCAAACAGCGAGGTGCAAATGGGAAGCAACATTGTTGAACAAACCATTTTGCCATCTTACGCTATTATTGGCGTCCTTCCTAATATCGTGCGACGAGACGCCGGACGCTAATCCATTTTCATCGCTTCGTTGATCAGCGATTCCGCTTCGATCAGCAGCGCATCATCGGTCGCCCCCTGCGCGACATGTTCGCGGCCGATCATTACCAGCAGCGGCACCGCGAGCGGGCTGACTCTTTCCAGATCGACATGGATCAGGGAGTCCGCTGCCCGGTCGAGCAGATCGCCCAGTCGCCCGACATCGGTCATCCGCGCCCGTGCATCGGCCCAGGCGGCCTGCATCAGCAGATGGTCGGGCTCGTACTTGCGCAACACGTCGAAGATCAGATCGGTCGAGAAAGTGACCTGCTTGCCGGTCTTGCGCTTGCCCGGATGCTGCCGCTCGACCAGACCGCTGATCACCGCGACCTCGCGGAACGCGCGTTTGAGCAGGTGGGAACCCTCGACCCAGTCGAAAAATTCCTCCTCCAATATATCGGCGCTGAACAGGGGGCGGGGATCGGCCACCGGCTCGACGCTGTAACAGGCCAGCGCATAGTCATTGGCGACAAAGCCGACCGGCTTGAGCCCACGATCCTCCATCCGCCGGGTCAGCAACATGCCGAGCGACTGGTGCGCGTTCCAGCCTTCGAAACTGTAGGCGACCATATAATGAAGCTTCTTGTGCGGGAATGTCTCGACGAGCAATTGCCCCGGCTCGGGCATGACCGAGCGATGGTCCTGCATCTCCAGCCACTCGCGCACATCATCCGGGAAGCGCGCCCATCCCGCGCGATCGGTCAGAAAAGCGCGGACCCGGTCGGACAAATGGGTGGTCAGCGGCAGTCTCGCCCCGCCATAGCTCGGGATCATCGCCGCCTTCTTGGCCGCGCGGACAATGACATCGCTGCTGTCCATCCTGATCAGTTCGAGACTGAGACCAGCAAAGAAAAACGTGTCACCGACCGAGAGCATGGCGGCGAAGCCTTCCTCGACCTTGCCGAGATTGCGACCGTTTTTGAACCGGACATTCATCATCGCGCCGTCGACGATGATCCCGGCGTTGAGCCGGTGCTGGGCGGCGAATTTCGGATGAGTCAGGCTCCACACGCCCTTGGCATCGCGCCGCAGCCGCTTGAACTTGTCATAAGCCTTGAGCGCATAGCCGCCGTCGCGGGTGAAGCTCAGCACCCGCTCGAACTGTTCCTTGGACAGAGCGCTATAGGGCAGGGCGCTTTGCACCTCGTCGAGCAGGTCATCCTCTTGAAACGGTCCGGCGCAGGCGCAACTCATCACATGCTGGGCCAGCACATCAAGCCCGCCGGCGCGAAACGGCTCGCCATCGCGGCGTCCTTCGTTGACCGCATCGAGCGCCGCCTGCGCCTCGAGATATTCAAAGCGGTTGCCGGGCACGAGCAAAGCCTTGGACGACACATCGAGCCGGTGGTTGGCGCGGCCAATCCGTTGCAGCAGGCGCGAGGAACCCTTGGGAGCGCCCATCTGGATAACGCAGTCGATATCGCCCCAGTCGACCCCGAGATCGAGCGAGGCGGTGCAGACCAGAGCGCGCATCATTCCTGACGCCATGGCGTTTTCGACCTTGCGCCGCGCTTCCCGGGAAAGGCTGCCGTGGTGGACGCCGATGGCGAGATTATCCTCGTTAATATCCCACAATTTCTGGAACGTAAATTCGGCCAAAAATCGCGTGTTGCAGAAGACCAATGTCATCCGGTTCTTGCGAATCTGCTCCATCACCTGCGGCATCGCATAGGTGCCTGCATGGCCTGACCAGGGCACGCGCACCGGGTCGCCTTCGGGCGTTTCGGGCAGCATGATCGATACGTCGGCCGGCGCGCCCTCCGCGCCAAGCACATGGGTCACCGTGTCGATATCACCATAAGGGGCGAGCCAGGCGCGGAAATCGTCCGGCTCGGCGACCGTGGCGGACAAGGCGACCCGCTGCATCGCCGGCGCAATCCTCTGCAGCCGCGCCAGCGACAGGGCAAGCAGATCGCCGCGCTTGCCGGTGGCAAAGGCATGGACCTCGTCGATCACCACCCGCCTGAGACCGGCGAAGAGAGTGAAACTCTCAGGCTGGCTGAGCAGAAGGTTGAGCGATTCCGGCGTCGTCAGCAGGATCTGCGGCGGTTTGACCCGCTGGCGCGCCTTGCGGCTGGCCGGCGTGTCGCCGCTGCGGGTCTCAACTGTGATCGGCAGCCCCATTTCCTCGATCGGGGTCAGCAGGTTGCGCTGGACGTCGACGGCAAGGGCCTTGAGCGGGGATATGTAGAGCGTGTGAAGAGCGCTCTGTCTGCCCGGAGCCGTTGGAAGGCTGGCTTGTGTCTGGCCAGATGCTTCGACAGGCTCAGCACCAACGGGTTTGTCCTCGGCATTGTCAATCAGATCCACCAGCGTGGGCAGAAATCCCGCCAATGTCTTGCCGGCACCGGTCGGCGCCGTCAGCAAGGCATGGCGTCCCGCCTGCGCTGCCGCGAGCATTTCCAGCTGATGCTCCCGCACCGCCCAGCCGCGTGAGGCAAACCAGTCGGTCAGGATCGGCGGGATTTTGTCGTCGGCCATTATACTGATCTTGCTCCGTCTTACCTCCCGTCGATGTGCTTTCGTGCGTGTACTGCACTATAGATAGTGCAGATATCGCGACTGGCAATGACGCCTGATCCTTGCCCGCCCTGAATTATTCCCGTATCTGCAGACCATAGAAATATAAACACGGTCGCGACAGCAGACCCAATAAGAGCGACACAAAATGAACAATCCAGATGCATCGAAGAAACGGGTTGAATGGGGCTTTCTGATCACGCTTCTGGTGATCGTCTCGCTGGCATTTGCGGTGCTGGTCGAGCCATTTTTCGGCGCCATCGTCTGGGGCGTCGTTGTCGCCGTTCTGTTTCGCCCGGTCTACGAACGTCTGCTGGGTTATCTGCCGGGCCGGACCAATCTGGCCGCGGTGATCACGCTGGTGCTGATATTGCTGCTGGTAGTGGTGCCGACGATCCTGCTGGGCATGGCTCTGGCGCAGGAAGCGGCGAGTCTTTACGTGCGCGTTCAGGATGGCGACATAGATTTCGGAACGGTGTTCGAGGCGTTTGAACGTTCGCTCCCCCATTGGATGCAGGTCCAGTTGGCCGCATATGGATATAATGATTTTGCCGCCATCAGGGCGGAGATCGAACAGTCGATTTCCGCCATTCTCGAATTTCTGGTCACCCGGTCGCTCAGCGTCGGTCAGGGTGCCTTTCAGTTTTTACTCAGTCTTGGCGTCATGATGTATCTGACCTTCTTCCTGCTGCGCGATGGTCGCGTGTTGGCCGAAAGGATCGATCAGATCATTCCATTGAGCGAGGAAAATGGCCAGATTCTCAAGGAAAAATTTCTGGTCGTCATCCGCGCGACGATCAAGGGCAGTCTGATCATCGCGATCATCCAGGGCAGTCTCGGCGGTCTCGTCTTCTGGGCGCTCGATATCCGGGGCGCTTTGCTATGGGCGGTCCTGATGGGGATCTTCTCGCTGATTCCGGCGATCGGAACAGGATTTGTATGGCTTCCTGTTGCGCTGTTTTTGTTCATCACCGGTGATGTCTGGCAGGGTGTCGTGCTGATTCTCTGCGGTGTGTTCGTGATCAGCATGGTCGACAATCTTGTCCGCCCGACTCTGGTCGGCAGGGACACGCGGATGCCGGACTATGTAGTGCTGATCTCGACGCTCGGCGGGCTGCAACTGTTCGGGATCAATGGTATCGTGATTGGCCCGTTGGTCGCCGCCCTGTTCATCGCGCTCTGGAGCATTTTCTCCGATATGCAACAGGGGCAGGCAGAACCGGAAAAAGCGGTCGAATAGCCGTTCAGTCTGTGCGCAGATGATAGGTTAGAGCCATGGCGACGCAATGTTTGACCGCATCGACGGGCAGGGCGTCTGACAGATCGAACAGGACGGCACGGCTACCTTCAAATTGCAGAACATCACCGTAGAGGGCTTTATAGCGTTCGACGAGATCGGTGCTGCAATGGACATAAAATGCATATTGTGTCCGGGAATTCTTGTGGGCGTTGATGCGGACGGTGGTGCCGGATTTGCTGGCGGACGGGAGAAAAGCGGGCTCTCCCCATTTCAGTGTTTCCTGCAATGGCCCCACGGCGGGG